>OLOI01000107.1_pt1 | contig 83180 bp, 91 predicted proteins | sample 1672131 | NCBI WGS metagenome assembly OLOI01 (sample SAMEA3136651, study PRJEB25190) | human gut metagenome
ACCCTTGTCCTCAGCTCATGGTTCCGACTACTACGGCCCATAGCGGACTTTCACCGCCTAGCTAATACCCATGCCGGGCGCACAAACAAAAGGATCATTGCCAAACTAGATGACAGTGATCCTTTTATTTCACATGAAATTCCGAATTACCAATGAAACTGCCAAAATCAATGAGCCAATCCCGACAATTATTTGCATCAGACGGCCAGGCAGGTGGCGAACAATAATCGGTCCTAAGTAGCCTCCGATTACATTTCCAATCATCAACGGAATAACATAATTCCAATAAATTGTCGTCTCAAGTGCGAACACTATCCAGGATGTTGTATTTGTAACTGTCATCGCAACATTTTTTAGCGCATTATTAACTGCAAAGCTCTTTTGCCGATTGATTACTGTCAGCAAGGTTAGCATTAACACTCCGGCACCGGCATTAAAGAAGCCTGAATAGATCCCGACAATAAAAATACCAATGATTGATAAAAATTGACCGATCCGTGATTTACCAAATAATTTACTATTTCCTGCCATCGTCCCCGTACTTTGTTTCGGATGATGGGGAAACAATAAGATAATTCCAGCTAACGCAATGCATAATGGCACCAGTTCCGCAAACCACTTACTGGGGACAGCAAATAGCAAAAATGCTCCAATAATGGAACCAGCAAATACCAATGGCAAAATAATCCATAATTGCCGGCGATTATGCTCTAATTCCTTAAACGATGAAAAGACCGAACTATAGTTACCAGTGACTGTCGAAAAAGCACTCGTTACGTTTGCCATCACTGGTGGTAATCCTAGTGCAAGCAGTGATGGGTACGAGACTAGTGATGCTAAACCAGCGGCTGCACTAATAATCCCCGAAAGAATCCCAATTCCTAGCAATAATAAAACAAAAACTACTCCACTCATTTTTTAACCATCCCTTTAAATGCTAGTACTAATTGTAAACCACTTTTCTAAGATAAGTAACCTAATTAACGATTTGCATTCCGTTATAATATTAGCTATGATAATAGAAAACAAATCTGGGGTGCCAAACGGCTGAGATAATACCCATTGAACCTGCTCTGGTTAATACCAGCGAAGGGAGATTCAGTGATATTAACTTAATGATTAACTCCATGATTTTTTGTCATGGAGTTTTTTTGCCCTTATATCTTAAGGAGTTTTATTATGATTAAACGTTCACTACATTTGCGCGACATTATTTTGCTTGCTCTAATTGGAATTATTTTTGGTGTAATTTATTTTGCGGCTGGCTTTGTCTATAACGGGCTAACCGTTCTACTGACACCAATAGGTTACGGTCCAATGTCGAATGATTTAACAATGGGAATCTGGTGTATGGCTGGACCACTTGCCGGCTCTTTGCTCCGGACACCAGGGGCTGCTTTCCTTGGTGAATTTTTGGGAGCAGCTGTTGAAATGCTTCTCGGCGATCAGTGGGGAGCAGCCAACCTAATTTCTGGGGCAGTCCAAGGTATCGGGTCTGAGTTAGGTTTTACTTTTACGCTCTATAAAATGTATAACTGGCTGACCTTGCTCATCTCATCTCTCACCCTTACATTTGTTACCTTTGGCTGGGATTGGTTCCGCAATGGCTATAACCACTTCAGCGGGCAAATGCTAATCATTATGCTTATTGCGCGCTTCATTTCAATGTTTGTCTTCTCGGGGATTCTGGTTAAATTGATTTCTAACCTTCTCCAACGAGCCCACTTAATTAAACACTAAGACTATGAAAAATATACAATTTAATGATCTTTCATTTAATTTTGATCAGCAACCAATTCTTAAAAATATCACCGCCGAATTTACGGCTGGAAAGATTCACTTACTTACCGGGGTCTCTGGGAGCGGTAAATCCACCATTCTCAAGTTAATTGCTGGTCTCCTGCCTAAATATGGTGGTGAAATAGTTGCTGGAGCAGTCGATGTCCCAACAGATGCCCGAATTGGGATGGTATTTCAAGATCCATTAATGCAATTTGCCCTTGATACACCACGCCATGAATTAGAATTCACCCTAGAAAATTGCCAGGTACCAACCGACAAAATTCCAGAGCACGTTAAAGAAGCTTTACAATTTGGTAAAGTTGACGATCTTGCTAACCGTTTAATCACCACACTCTCTGGTGGGCAACAACAGCGCGTGGCTTTAGCAGCTGCTACGGTAATGCAACCAAACGTGCTTTTATTAGACGAACCCTTTGCCAATATTGATGAAGAAAACCGGCAACTTATCCTTAAACAATTAGTCCGCTTCAACAGTGACTATCATACAACAATTATCATTACAGACCACGATTTGCATGGTTACGAGCGACTACATCCACTAGTTTGGCAATTAACTAAGGGGCACCTTACTCAACTTTCCAGTAAAAATAGTAGCCAACTTTTAACAGCGAGCGCGACTCCCCAAATTACCACTGCCCTTCCTCCGTCAACCTTGCCCACGATTATCAAATTTGATGAATTAGCAATAAAACGAGAGAATCATTCCTTACTTTTACCAACCAATTTAGGGATTGTTAAAAATAAAATAACTTTATTAACTGGACCAAATGGGATTGGTAAATCTACCCTTCTAAAGGCAATTGCCCGGCTTTTGAAATATAAAGGAAAAATTGACTATGAGGGAGAAAACATTCAAAAAATATCACCTGGGAAATATTACAAGCATCTGGGATTGATTTTCCAACATGCAAACGATCAATTCCTAAATGTAACCGTTGGCGAAGAACTAGCATTAGGATTTAAAACTTGCCAGAACCCCTATTTTAATCAGCAACAAGTCAACGAAGCATTAACAGCTCTTGGCCTGAACGGAAGAGAAGATCAGGTTGTTTATTCTTTGAGTGGCGGTCAAAAGAAAAAGTTACAAATCCTGCTGATGTTAATGCGTGGACAGGAAACATTATTACTGGATGAACCATTTACTGGTTTAGATCCAACATCTTTAAAGACTGTCCTGCAACTAATCAAAGCATCCCAAAAAGAGAAACCCCAAACTTTGCTGATTGTTAGTCATCAGTTAAGCGGACTTGATGGTTTCATTGATTATCACCTTACAATGAATCATCAACGTCTTAATTATGTTGGAGGGCGTTATGAATCCTAGTTTAAAATTATTACTTGTTATTTTGCTTTCACTTGAGCTAACTTTTGTGACTAAGCTGTGGATTAACCTGATTGTCATTGTGGTGTGTTTATTAATCCTTATCCATCAGCGATTTCACTGGCGACAATTTTGCTGGTTGGCTTTTGTCCCCCTTTTTCCGGCACTAGCCATTTTTATTACAATTGTCTTCTTTAGTCCTAGTCACAGTCTCTTCGATGGAACCGTTCTTTTCAGTCGACTCTACGTTTATGTCTGCCTTGGAACAGTTTTTACGTTTACAACTGATACCTTAACGCTTGCTCGCTCATTAGAACAAAATTGTCACCTTCCTAGCAAATATGCTTATGGGGTGCTCGCTGCTCTTAATCTGATTCCAAAAATGAAACAAGCCGTTACAACTATTTATACAGCCGGACAAATGCGGGGTGTTAATTTACATTGGTGGTCACCAACGCTCTACTTCAAAGCGATTCTGGTTGCAATTCAATGGTCGGATCAATTAGCGCAAGCCATGGAATCACACGGTTTCGTAGAAGGACAAGCACGAACAGCTACCTTGGATATCCCGATTACCAGCCACGATTGGCTTTCTTTTTTTAGTATTATTTGCCTTGTACAGATAATTGTAATTGCGCTCCCTTGAGTTTTCATGCGATAATAATATAAAAAGAAGGGACTGATATAGTGAACGATAATAATTTAACGGACCGGATCGTTAATACTTTATCCTATTTAAGCATCTTATTTTTACCAGTTATCTTTCCACTAATCGTGTGGATAATTGCCAAAAGCAGTGATCGACCAACAATTGCTAAAAACGCTCGCTATGCATTTTGGAGTCAAATTTTCCCATTGTTATATGTAATAGGCGCAATTTTAGTCTTTAGTGTCTTTTCATTAAACCCCGCTAACTTCCACGGGGGCGCATTGTTTGGAATTCTCCTAACATTTGCTCTTTTATTAGCTCTTTTGTTATTTATTTATAATATTGCCATGGCCGTGAAAATGCTGATTGGCCGTGAGTAAGCTTAAGTAAGAGAGTAGTGAGTGGAGATTAACCTTCTCGACAAGGTGGTGGGCTAAGGATAGAACGATGATTAGCATGGCACGGGCTGATTAGCGTTCGGACTTAACCTCGAGCCTTGTGGCGACGTGAAGCTAGTTCCACGATATCTTAACAATGTTCGTATAAATAAAGAGGCTGTTGAAAAAAATAAATTTTTTCCAGCCTCAATTTTTTATCCAAAATATCAAGTGAGGTGATTAATCGATGGAAATGATTTTAGGCATTGTTCTTCTATTGACTGCTGTTGTTGCAGCTAATGTTGTTCATCTTGTTTACCCTAAGATTCCACTATCCATCTATCAAATTATTGCAGGAATTTTTTTAGCATCCCTGCCTACTGAAGCCACTAACTTTACCATGCATCCAGAATTATTCATGATGGTGGTCATTGCTCCTTTAATGTTTAATGACGGGCAGAATCAATCATTCCGTTATCTTTCGAGCAATATCAAATCGATCTTATCAATGACTGTTGGATTAGCACTTGTAACGGTCTTGATTACTGGTAGCTTTTTACATTGGCTTCAACCAGAAACGTTCTCCTTAGCACTTGCCTTTATGCTAGCCGCGATTGTTACGCCGACTGATGCGGTCGCTGTAAAGTCAATTACTACTAATATGAAGGTACCGAAAAACGTTAATGGTGCTCTGGAATATGAATCCCTCTTTAATGACGCATCGGGAATTGTGCTTTTAGATTTGGCGCTGGAAACCTACCGTTCTGGACAATTTTCGCTTGGTCATGGAATCTGGATCTTTGTTTATGCTTTCTTTGGCGGAATTATCTTCGGAGCAGTGTTAGGGAGCCTGTTAATTAGTCTCCGTATTAGTTTGATGCGGAAGCACGTTGATATTGGCTCCATCGTTATTCCGATCAACGTAATGACTCCCATCGTTGTTTACTGGTTGGCTGAAGAACTACACCTTTCAGGAATCCTAGCCGTCGTTGCAGCGGGAGTTATTCATAGTATTCTCTATGATCGAATGCGACTTACATCTACTAAAGTACAAATGTCTACTACCACTATTTGGAACATCATTAGCGATGCGTTAAACGGGTTAGTATTTGTCCTTTTAGGGGTGATGCTTCCGCAGGTACTTGGAAGGACTTCTTGGCAAAATCTGGGTGCAATCGTTGCCTTAGCCTTTGCTATCTATATTATTACAACCCTCTTAAGATTTTTATGGGTCCGGTTTAAGTTCGTCAACATTCAATCGACTAACCTTAACCGTGATAGTCTCTTAATGGCGTTAGGAGGAATTCACGGAACGATCACTCTGGCATTAGCATTCTCGTTGCCAGTACTGATTAATAACCATCAATTTGCTTTCCGTAATTCAATGATCCTGATTGCCGCAATTGTTATTTTGATTAGTATTGCTGTCGGCGCAATTGGGTATCCAATTATTTTACCGCCTAAATCTAAGAGCTATTCGAAGAGTGAATTTCAAAAAGAACTTATTAAAACAGTTCAATATGCTATTAATGAGCTACGGACTTCAGAAAAATATTCACCAGAAAAAGCGGCTGTTATTGACCAATTGAGTAGTCAAATGACGCAATACCATGAATTCAATCGCAACGTTTATAGTCAATTAATGGGTAAAGCTCATCAAATTGAATTGGCTACCTTAGACCGCCTTAACGAAGAAGGCCGAATCTCTGACAAGGAGGCCAAATTCCTCGTTAATTTTGTTACACGGTCGATTTTCCGCGTAAATAAACACAGCTTTCTTGAATTATGGGTCATCTTATGGCACCGGTTAAAATGGCGTTTTATTCGCTACCGCCATCTCAAAAAAGGCTCCCGCTACAATGTGGGGCCAAAATATCAATTAACCAAGGAACAGCGCACTGAAACAGCGGAGATCCTAGAAATAATTAATCGTGAAATCGATAAATACCTTCATTCGATTGAAACTCCACAGAACGCGAATGAAGTTGCCATGGTACGACGGACGTACTTCCAACGAAAACGATTCTTCCTGCACGATATTTCGATGGATACCGACCTCATTACTTCTTTATTTATTGAGGCATTTCAGCTTGAGCACAGTTATGTTCAAATGCAACTTGCTGATGACCAATTTTCACAAGAATTGGCAAACGCATTAAACGAACAGATCTCGACTGATGAATTGGTTTACACTCAATCATTAGACTAAAAAAGGAAATTGCTGCAAAATCTTGCAAAGCAATTTCCTTTTTATGTTTAAAGAAATGTAAGTAAAAACGCAATCAATGCTGGTAAAAATTGAATTAGAATAATTTTTTTGGTTGCAGTAAGCGCACCAAATAATGCAACAACCATCACAAAAACCAAGAGCATTTGCCATACCAATACTAAGGTTGCCCCGCTAAATAACCAGTAACTGGCGATGATAGCTACTCCTAAGGCTCCGTTATAAATACCCTGGTTAGCGAATGAAACCCGTGCTTCATGCTGTTGCATAAACTTAAGCGGTAAGTCAAACGCCTTAGCTTGCTGTGCCGGGTTACCAAAGATTTCTAAGGCCATAATACCTAAATGTTCGATTGCAACAAACATCGTAACAATAATTGCAAGCATCTTTTTCCTCCAACTATTTAATATAGTGATCTAAAAATTTTGTCAAATGGCGTCGATATTCTCTGGGATGGGTCGCATATGACTTTGCGTGCGCTGCTCCTGGCACTACCCACAATTCTTTGCTTCCCTCTGTTGCACGGTAATTGCGATAAACCATTTCAGTTGGAACAAAATTATCTTTTGCTCCATGGATAAATAGCATTGGGCGATGATTATGATGCAACATATTTAAGGAGCTAGCTTCATGAATGTAAAAACCATTCTTCACCCGATTAATTAAACTCATCGTACTTATTAATGGCACCCGTAAAAACTTCGGAATCCCATATAAATTACCAGCTTCATAATTTAATTCATCATTAAGACTCGTATATCCACAATCTTCGACAAACGCTTTTACTTGTGGCGGAAGGTTAATGCCACTAGTCATCATTGTTGTCGCACCACCCATGCTGACCCCAAACAAGACTACCTGACTATCGTCCCCATTATGCCGAATAAGTTTATTAATCCATTTGCGAATATCATAACGCTCTGGCCATCCATAACCAATGTATTTCCCTTGGCTTTGACCATGAGCCCGCGCATCTGGCATTAGAACATTATACCCCATCTGATGGAAAAGCGCGGCATATTCGCCCATCCTCTCTTTGTCACCCATAAATCCATGGGCAATTACCACATTTTTTGTTGTCGGTTTAGCAGCAGGGATGTAATCAGCAACTAGTTTATAATTTCCACTAGCCGATTTCATTGTCCATTTTTCTTTTTTGGCATGCTTAAACCACATTTTCTGCTCATACAATGGATCATTTCGTGAAATTTTAGTTGAATTATTAATAAAATCCTTATGTCCCGGTACCATTGCCACCGAGAAAAAATAGCTACTAGCGGCAAAGATTGCCACTGCGATTACAACTACAATTCCAATGAGCCATCGCCAAGGATGCCACTGCTTCTTTTTTGTCTTTGTTCTCAAAATAATTAACCCCATGTTATATTATTCAATCAATGCGCCTAGTTTAGCACACTTTCTGTTATTTTGCATATTCTTTTCATTCAAAATCGTGATGCTAATGTTAAAATAGATAATGATATATTAAGGGAGTGAAATAATGTTTCCAGAACGCCTACGAGCACTTCGCAAAGGACAAAAGATAACCTTAAAGGAGCTTGCTACCCATCTCAATGAAAACCTTGGCCCTAATGAAAAGCCAAACACTGCTTCGCAAATCGGTAACTGGGAACGCGGTATTCGGACCCCGTCATACGTTGAAGCACGAAAACTAGCCGAATTCTTTGATGTCAGTCTGGACTATCTTACCGGAAAAACTGATCGTGATGATTTTGACTTAGCAAAATTATTTTTCTCTAGTAAGAACCTGTCGTTTAATCAAACTGTACTTTCAAGTGATGATCGATATGAAATTTTCCAACTAATTGATGGCTACTTAAAGGGACGACATAATCGCCGGGATACAGACACCTTCTATGGTAAGCAAGAACAACTAGATTTAAAACTTAAATAAGGAGCTTGTGATGAATCCTAAAAAATTAAAACAGCTAAAAAAGCGGGTAAAAAAAGCTCATCAAATTGTTAATGAGCCTTCATATATTCAAGAACTAAATACTTACCGTGACCTATTCGATGACTTTCCTCCTGTAAAATACCTCATTAATAATGTTTTAGAAAGTGATCGACTACTCAAAAACGGCTTATTGCCACACCCTCTACCAAAATTATTATTGCCGGATAACATTCAAGATACCATTTTCAAAAAGGTTAATAAACAGTTCCCCCAAGGTGATCCACGCGGCGATAAACTTTGGAACAAATATAGTGGGGCGTTGCCAAAATTAGATAAGGCGTTGCGCAACTATCGTGATTATCTCGAGGAAACATACGGAATGTGGTCATACGTCAATGCACCTTTTGCCAAAGCACTTTCTGATTATTTAGGCGGGGCGCCAACACTGGAGATTATGGCCGGTAATGGTTATATTTCTAAGGGATTACGCAATAACAATGCCACCCAAAAGATTTATACTACCGATAGTCAGGCATGGATAAAAGAAAACGAAACGGGCAAACACCCTGTCACTAAGATTGAGAAGTTGGACGCTCTAGAAGCAATCAAAAAATACGGTGACGAGGTCGAATATGTCATTATGTCATGGGCTCCCGATAAGGGTGAAATTGACTGGGATGTCCTGCAACTTCTTCGTTCAACATACCCCGAAGTCAAATTATTAGTTATTGGCGAAAAAGATGGCGCAACTAACTCTAAAAAATTCTGGCAAGAGGCACAATTGAGTCAAGACGATGAATTACAGAAAGTTAATGCTAACTTGCACTCGTTTGACTTGATTGATGAACAGATTTATCTAGCGAAATAAAAGAAGTTGAGGTTAAAAGAGAACAAAAGCTTTCTCTTAACCTCAACTTTTTATTTAATCAATTTTAGCCACTAATTTTCCGACTACTTCATGATTTTTAATCGCTGTTAAGCCATCAATAATTTGATCAAACGGAATCACCTTCTCAATCAAAGGCTTTACATCCCCATTAGCTATTAATTTTAACATTTCCGCATTCATTCGGCCTAAATCAGCCTGCTGATATGGATTACCACTGAGATGCGCCCCACCAAGATTAACAACATCCATCCCTAGACCGCGATCAAACATTGGCACATTATCAAGTGAAGGAACGTCAACAATCGTTACTAAGCGTCCATTATAGGCTAACCGTTGCAAATCAAGTTCTGCTTCTTTTTTGCCTACCGTATCAATGATCAAATCAACGCCAAGCCCATCGGTGAGAGCGGCTAACTCTTTATCCACATCTTCAGTTTGATAGTTGATGATTGCATCTGGAGCAAGCTGCTTTACGTAGTTACATTTACTAGATGAAACAGTTGTAAATACCTTACAGCCATGAAGTTTAGCAAGTTGAATAGCGATACTGCCAACGCCACCCGCACCAGCATGAACCAACACGGTATTAACATTGGCAAAATTAGCTTTGCGTTCTATTGCTTCATAAGCAGTTAAAGCCCCACATAAAGCACTAGCAGCAACTTCATAGGAAACAGAATCCGGAATCTTAGCTAATTCATAAGTCGGGGCAGTCACATATTCGGCGAAACAACCATTTTTCGTTAAATCACCATGTCCAGATACCCGGTCGCCAACATGTCAATTTGTAACGCCCTGACCGACACTAACAATCTCCCCGGCAACGTCCAGGCCAAGGACATGCGGGTACTGCCAAGCACTAACTCCGCCTTCAACGATTTTATAGTCGACCGGATTAAGCCCAGCAGCATGCACTTTGATTAAGACTTCATGTTCAGCTGGCGTAGGAACCGGGACTGCCGCAAAATTTAAATCTTGTAATGAACGATTTGCTGCTTTTTCGACTACTAAGGCTTTCATTTTTCGTTCTCCTTAATTTTATGACAATTATTATAGCACTTTGCCTAAGCATTCTTCATGGCCATCTTATTAAGGTAGTGCCAAATTTGCGAACGATATTTCCGTAATCCGAATAACATCACAAGATAAATGATAACTGCCAGTAAAATCCAAACAGGACTTTCTGATATAAAGGCAGCAAAAACCAATGCATTCAATGGGCGTGCTACTAAGTTAAAGCTTGTTACCAAGACCACCCCGGTTGGAATTGCAACGCCATAGTGGGCCACTGCTGCAGTATAGACCGGACTGAGCCAACTAGCCGCATATAAACCTAAACTAAACCACACAATTCCCGTCGCAATTACTTTTAAGATATTTCCACGAGTCACCGCGACAATTGATTCAATCATGTATGGAATTGCAATTAAATCAACCACCGGAAGGGTCTTATTGCCAGGAAGGATAAAAGCAATTAAAACCATAATTGGGATTAAAATGATTCCTGAAATTAAAGTGGCTGATTCTCCATAGCCAACGCCATCATCAACTGCTAGGAACCATCGCTTTTTATCATAACGGCTATTTTTATTTTTGCCATGTCGTTTCTTCTGTTGCTTATCAATTTCAGTTGCGATGGGAATAAATGCCTTTGCGAATACGTTTGTAACTAGGGGAAAGATCGCCATAACGGCAGCTAGTTGAATCGCAAATTTAGTAATCTGTCCCCACGCGCTTATTTTCCCTAGGGAAGACAAATTACCCAGGATTCCAATTATTAATCCTAGGATAATTCCCATTGTAATTGGTTCTCCAAAGACACCTAGTTTTTTCTGAAAATCTTTAGGAGTCATCTTCACTTTGTTAAATCCCAGTAAATTCCATAACGGATCTAAAATAATCGCTGGAACCACTTGCTCGATATTATGTAAGGAGTCGACGGTGGTATTCTCAATTCCATAATAGTCGGCCCACCGGTCTGCTTGAATTTCCGCTAAGACTAGCGAGTACAGGAGCATGAAAAATTCCAGCCCTAATGATAGCCAATAATTATGAGTTACATAAAAAGCTAGCGTGCCCCAGATCATATAACCAAAATTGTTCCAAATATTAGAAGGCAGAAACACTTTAGTAACGCCAAGCGCAAATAAAATTAATTCAGCTAGTAATCCAAAAACAAAAAACGATAAACCAACCGTTGAACCAAATGCTGCTAATGATCCTGCTTGCCAGCCAATATCAACCACTGGCAGTTTAATCCCCGTATTATCAACCATTTGGCGGACAATCTTAGTCACCACTGGCGTAAACTCTGTGATAATCCAGGTAAAACCAGTTAAACCGACACCAGCATAGAAGGCACTCATCATTGCTGTCTTAGGCTTCACTCGTAGTAATAAGGCAATGATAAAAATTATTATTGGGACAACTACACTTGCGCCAAAGGTTTGAAAAATAGTATTAACTTCTTGAAGCATGTTTTATCCCTCCATCGAATAAACTGTTACCTATATTTTCTCTAAGACCGATCTTTTTAGCAAGACAAAAGGTTTATCTTCGTTTGCTATAGAAATGCATTCAGAAATTTGCTACAGTATGATGAGTTTAATTTATTAGGGAGGGTACATTTTATGAAATATCGTTTACAAGCTATTATTTTTGTCTTCGTTGCCTTTATGCTTGGGTGTAACGAATATATGATTGTCGGCGTTTTACCTGATATTGCTCATGAATACCATGATTCACTTGGTAAGTTAGGCCTACTTGTAACTGTGTTTGCCTTGGTTTATGCTATCTTTACTCCGATTATTACTTCAATGGCAAATCGGTGGCGACGACATCATGTCTTATTAGTTCTCATGGTCATTTTCTTTATCGGCAATACCTGGACAGCGATGGCGCCAAACTTTATTTCAATGTTGCTTTCACGGATTCTAACCGCTAGTGTTGCCGGTGCGATTATCTCAATGGTCCTCGTAATGGCGAGCTATGTTGCGCCGCGCGAAAAAAGAGCAAGCCTGGTTTCATGGGTTTTTGCTGGATTTAGTATCGCGTCAGTTATCGGTATTCCAATCGGGACCGTTATCAGCACTACCCTTACTTGGCATGATAGTTTTTGGATGATTTCTGGAATAACAATCATTGTTTTTGTCGCCTTACTCTGGCTCGTCCCACGTGATACGCCTCAATTTAAGAGTACCCTTAGTAAACAATTTGTGTTATTTAAGGATTCTCGAATCATTCTCGGTGTTAGTTTCATCGTTGCTACTTGTGCGGCTGACTACACAATTTATACCTATATTCGACCTTTAATCACTAACGAAATGGGCTTTGATAATACTTGGTTAAATTGGCTCTTATTCGGAATGGGAATTTTCTTTATTATTGGTAATAAATTTGGTGGCTACCTGGCGGACCGTGGCGGAATCCACCGACTCAGTGGAATCTACGCGGCAATGACAGTCTTATTTCTCATCTTTGGCCCCGTCTTACCATTCAAGTGGGGCGCCAGTGGCTGTCTTATGTATTGCCTTTTCATGCTATGGCTCTTCCACCCAATTGATGTTCCTCGATATTGCCGAAAAACAATATCCTCAATCACTTGACTTAGCTTCATCTCTAAACTCGATTTTTGCTAATATTGGTATTTCGCTGGGCTCTTTTACTGCCTCTCAGGCTGTCACCTTCACTGCCATGAAAAATCTCGGTTACGTTGGTGCAGTCTATGGGCTTCTCGCAACAATACTAGTCATCGTCCTTAGCAAAAAATATACGGGGATGCGCAATTATTAATCTTAACTTTGAGTACAGATGGATTTTCTATCTGTGCTTTTTATTTCCCGGGAAATTAATATGCAACTAATAGTAGCGGGGTGAGCAATTGTTGTTATCTAAGGATTCTATTGACCTTTTAAGCAGATCCAATTAAATTCTAAATATAGATTTTGAAAAGGAGCTTTTTGCTATGTCATACTCTTTCCCGCATCAACTGCTCAAATTGCGGACTGAAAAACAATTATCACAAGCTGAACTAGCTACGCGCCTGTTTGTTTCCCGCCAGGCCGTCTCCAAATGGGAAAACGGGGATGCTGAACCAAGTATCGACAAGCTAATTTTGCTTGCCAAAGTTTTTAATGTTTCATTAGACCGCCTCATCCTGGGAACAAACGACTTTAATCAACCACTGGTAAAACTTAATAATATTGTTAAAACTTTTAACTCACCAGTTCTCAACAGCCTTGATTTAACTATTCAGAATAATGAACGCATTGCCCTCCTTGGTAGTAATGGCGCTGGTAAAACAACTAATTGAAGGTACTTTGAAACCCAACGAAGGTACTGTTAAATGGTATTTTAATAAAAATGATTCTTTAAATATCATGTCCCAAGAAAATGTTTTAATTCCGACCCTAAAAGTTAAAGAGCAAATCAGTTTGACAGCCGCCATAACTAAGGTTGATTCAAAACAACGAATCAATTATCTTCTTGATCAATTTAAATTATCATCCCAGCCAAATACAATTATTGCGAAATTATCAGGTGGACAAAAACGTCGCCTTTCGCTCTTACTTAGCGTCCTCCGTCAGTCCAAACTTCTGATCCTAGACGAGCCGACTGTTGGGATGGATTTAGAATCAATTGACTATTTTTGGCATTTTATTGAAAAGGTTTCAGGAAGTATTTTAGTTATTACTCATGATTTCAATCAAATTGATAAATTCTTTTCCCGTGTTCTGCTCCTTAAAGATGGCCAAATTTCTCACGACATCCCTGTTAAAGAAATTCACCAACATAATCAAACAATCGAACAATGGTATCGTCAACATAATCGTTAGGAGCTTTCTTATGAATATCATAGCAATTCAACTAAAACAAGTTTTACGCAATCGTCGTTTCTTTCTTTTTACTATTCTCCTGCCAGGTATTTGGTATGTATTTATGATTCAAGTTGCTAGTACATCTCTCCCCGCTACTGGCAACTTCCGGCTTGCTTTACTCTTGCTTGCTCTCCTGATGGGAATACTCGGCAATTCAATCGTTACTTTCAGCAAACGCATTTGTAGTAATAAGGACTTCTATATTTTTCAATCGCACATTAGCCACTATTCTTTGTGGAACTATTTATTTTCGCAATTAACTACCCAAGTCATCATAAATTTGTTCATCACCATCGTAATTATGATTCTTGCCATTTTTCTTCATACTATTGAGTTCAACTTTATTACTATCACTAGTATTTTATTAACCAATATTATCGGAATATATCTAAGCGTGATCGGGTTTGCAATTGGGCTTTCCTTTGACGCACCAACTGTTGATGCCGCTGGAACCCCAATCCTATTTATAATCGCAACTTTTATTATTCCGTGGAAACACCTCTTACCAGCTAATTCTTTTATTGATTTTTTTACTAATGTGCAAAAGCTATTTCCAACTTATTATCTTTATGCCGACCTTGATCATCTATCGGTTAGTCATCTTGGGCTACTATTTGTAACTGCGATTATTACTCTGTTACCTTGGCTTGGCTTTATCTATCGAAAATTAATCAACTAAAAAACCGGAATACCTAGTACTAAACATACTAAGTATTCCGGTTTTTCGTGTATTGATATTATCTCAAGTCAATCAGCACTGTCCACATGGTCGATTGACTGGACACCTCACAATCCGGTGAGTTAATGTGTCCCACTTGTCAAAATGTCAATGGTAGCTCTTAGGGTCGCTACCAGACCTCTCGACTCATCGCAAATTATAACCTAACATATTTGACCCATTGATGCAACTCTTATGCTCTTGCTTCCATTATATCTGCAAGGTGTTCGGCTACCCATTCTTGAGCTTTAGTAACCAAATCAGTTGTCTTTCCGCTTTGATCGGTTTCATTTGCTAATTCATCGATCCGCAATCCCGTTTTATTAATATCTTCACTCTCCATTACTAAATAAAGATTAACAGGGTACTCGATCTCTTTATCCAATAATTTAACATCTAATCGCTCTGCCTCATCCATCGGTATGTTGATTAGGTTGGTTTCTAAGCGAAAGCTAACTGGATCACCTTTTTTCATTTTAATATTCATCTTATATTGACCAAGGTGTCCCGTATCAAGCTGTTCAATCATAAAATTAATCGCAGTTGTTAATACTGTTTTTTGCTGTGATTGGGCAGCAGTTTTTTCAACTTCTTCTGTCACAACCTGATCGCTCGTCAACTGTGACAAATAATCAGCTACTGACATCTTCATTTTTTCATTTGCTCCTTCATTTTTTCAATTTTAGCTTTTGTATAGTCTGCACGCTGTTTTGCACCATAATAAACACCAGCAGCTCCTACTAAAATTCCAACAATACTTAGTGCTTGAATAAATAATCCGTAGGCACTTTCTCGTGGACTTACCATTTGAAATGCGGCTAAACTAGCGATTGCAAAATAAAGGTTTACTAAAATCGTTGCATATCCACAAAAGCGCATCTTTAAAAACGATAATCCGTTAACAATGATTGCTAAAACGATAAAGAGGAGCAGCCGTGGCCATACAGATGATGATGTCAGCGAGTGACCATGCTGAACAAACATAAAAGCATCAAGGACTAATGCAATTACTGCTGCTACTGATGTTACAATAACAACTTTTTCATTATTTTTCATTTATTTTGCCAACTTTCTTTTTTGCTATCCCCGCGGATGACCAATATTTTTGCATCCCTTAATTAACGAAAAGTGAGTGGGAATTAACCTTCTCGACAAGGCGGTGGGCTAAGGATAGAACGGTGATTAGCACGGCACGGGCTGATTATCGTTCGGACTTAGCCTCGAGCCTTGTGGTTAATTTCCACGATATCTTAAACAATGTTCGTATAAATAAAGAGGCTGTTGAAAAAACGAAGTTTTTTCCCAGCCTCCATTTTACTAAATTAAGTTAAAAAGCTCAATTATGCGAGTAAATCAGCTACTTCAGCGGTTGGAATTCCCGTAATATATTGTTGGGTTCCTTCCGCTTCAAGGACTTTGGCAATCTCATCATGGTCATACTTAACTCCTTGGAGCTTTTCTGCTAATTGGTTAATATCCTGTGGACCAAAGAAATCACCATAGAATTTCACGTTTTTGATTACACCATCTTTAACATCAAAGCGGGCATCAATTGTCCCCATATCAAAGTGTTTCCGCCGCTTAACCGTAAATTCTGGCGACTTACCATAGACCCAATCCCAGTTGTTATAGTACTGCTCATAGATCTTATCAATTTCTTTTTGATCCTCGGGGGTAACCACGTATTGCCTATCCTTAATCTCTTCAAGGTCGTCAACATGGAAGAGACCCTTGAGCAATTCATCCCTAAATGTTGGCACATCAATATCTTGGTACTTTTCATCCAAGTATGGGCGGAGGTTCGTAACCCGTGATCGAACAGATTTGATCCCCTTTGAAGCAATCTTATCTTTTGCCACATGAAGGGCATCCGTGACGACACTTAAGTCAACGTCAAGCATTAATGTTCCATGGGAGAATGTCTTTCCATTACGTGAATACATCGCATTTCCCGAGAATTTCTTACCATCAACTAAAATATCATTACGACCGCTAACCTCTGCACTAGTAGCACCCATTTGATGAAGAACATTAACAATTGGCTGGGTAAACGATTTAAAGTCACCAAATTCCTCACTATCGCTTGGGACTACAAAACTAAAGCAAAGGTTCCCTAAGTCTTGATAAACAGCACCACCGCCTGATAAACGACGGGTTACTCGGATATTGTGTTCTTTTACATAATCATGATTAATCTCTTCAAGCGTATTTTGGTTCCGGCCCACGATAATACATGGTTCTTCATAATAAAATAGTACTAAAGGATCTTTCCCAAAATCCTTATTATTCATTAAATATTGTTCTGTAGCTAAATTCATTCCAATATTATGAGAAGTCATTGAAACATAACGCATAACTAGCACCCTCTTATAAAAACATCAACATAAATAGACTAAAGTTTTGCTTTTGTCATTTAGTCATCCATTTGTAGTGTACGTCTTTTAGTAAGCGTTTGCAATATATTATCCACAAAGTAAAAAATACTTTCTTTTTTACATCTTTTTAGGGCGAAAACATTTTATAATAAAGGTATAAACTTTCGGAGGTGTCTATTATGACAGAAATTTATCCATACAAACACATTCTAGTTGCTGTCGACGGCTCAAAAATTACCAGTAACGTCTTAGAAAGTGCCATTGATTCTGCACTACGAAATCATGCTAGCCTTGATATCTTACGAATTGTTCAAGTAACGCAACTAACTGATGGCTATAGTAATGCGGCCCTTAGCAACGAAGAAACATATAACATTGTTAAAACCACCAAGGAACGACTCGATGACTTGAAAAAGCGCGCGGTCGATGCAGGGGTTGAAGACGTTAACGTTCATATCCGGTTTGGAAATCCAAAACGTGTTATTGCCCATGAATTTCCATCAGACCACAATACTGACTTGATTGTTCTCGGTGCGACTGGTGTATCTGGCCTCGAACGCTTTGTTCTTGGTTCTGTTACCCACTATGTTAGTCGGATGGCAAAATGTGATGTTCTTGTTGTTCGCAAAAACGACCATGTTAACTAGGTGAAAAAACGGTGAAACAAATTGTTACTGGCATCGTTGCTCATGTCGATGCTGGAAAAACGACTTTAACCGAAGCCCTCATGTATGAAACCGGCGCTATTCGAAAGCTAGGCCGCGTGGATAATGGGGATGCTTTTTTAGATCCTAATACGCTCGAAAAGCAACGCGGAATCACTCTTTTTACCCATCAAGCTGAACTAACCTACAATGACCTTGCGCTTACCCTTCTCGATACCCCAGGACACGTCGATTTTGCTAGTCAAACAGAACAAGTCTTGCCAGTTCTTGATTATGCAATTCTTGTCGTTTCAGCCACCGATGGTATTCAGGGATACACGCGCACATTATGGGATCTTCTTGCACGTTATGATATCCCGACCTTCATTTTCATTAACAAAGAAGACGTGGTTGGTGCTGATCCTAGCGGTGTTATTGAGCAACTGCAAAAAGAATTTTCGCCGGCTTGCCTTGATTTTGCTGATCCATTAACTGATGAAGTTCGTGAAACAATTGCCATGCAGGATGACACAGTTTTAGAAAACTACCTCAGTACTGGCAATCTTAGTGATCAAACAATTCAACAATTGATTAAACAACGTAAAGTGTTCCCCTGTTATCGTGGAGCTGCCCTAAAATTAACCGGAATCACTAATTTCTTAAAGGGACTGGAGAAATGGACTGTTACGCCTGAGTTCGCTGATGAGTTTGCGGCGCAGGTATTTAAGATTTCCCATGATGACAAGGGCAACAGGCTTAGTTGGGTTCGCGTATTCGGTGGCAAAATTCCAGCTAAATCAGTTTTACTAAACGAAGAAAAAGTGAACCAAATCCGAATATATAACGGGGCTAAATTTACTCCGAGTCAGGTTTTAAGCGCAGGTCAAGTCGGTGCTCTTACTGGATTAACTTCTACATCCCCTGGACTTAGCCTTGGTAAAACAAAGCCACTCCCGGCACCAGTCATAAAACCAGTCTTAAATTATGCCGTTAAAGTTGATAAAGAGGACCTTCATGCTTGTCTCAAAGCCTTAAAAGAGCTTGAAGATGAAGATCCACAACTACAGATCTCTTGGCATCCTCACATCCAAGAGATTCACGTTCAAATTATGGGAGAAGTTCAACTTCAAATCCTGCAACAATTGCTTCAAGAACGTTACCAATTGGAAGTTACATTCGATGAGGGAAATGTTCTCTATCAAGAAACGATTACTAACAAAGTCGAAGGGGTCGGCCACTTTGAACCATTACGTCACTATGCCGAAGCCCACCTTCTTTTAGAACCGGGAAAACAAGGCTCTGGAATTACAATTAGCAGTGATTGCAGTCTTGATATCCTTGAGCGCAATTGGCAACACCAGATCTTAACTAGTTTACAGGCCAAAGAACATTTAGGGGTTCTTACAGGAGCACCCCTTACCGATGTCAAAATCACCCTCATTGGTGGTCGCGGTCATATTAAACATACAGTTGGTGGAGATTTTCGTCAGGCTAGTTGGCGAGCGGTTCGCCAAGGATTGATGGAATTGAAGAGACAAAACGAATGTCAATTATTAGAGCCTTGGTATGCTTTCCACCTTAAAGTCCCGAATGACCAAGTAGGACGTGCAATTAATGATATTCAACAAATGCATGGTACGTTCGAGCTTGATGAAGCTAATAGTCAAGACCTAACCCTGATTACGGGAACCACTCCTGTTGTGGGCATGCGCGACTACACCCAAAGCGTTCGCGCCTATACTCACGGCCAGGGTCAACTCGAGCTTGTTGTTGCTGGCTATTATCCATGTCATAATGCTGAAGATGTTATTAGAGATGTTAATTATGATCCAGTTGCTGACATAGAAAACACTCCTGATTCCGTCTTCTGTGCGCATGGTGCTGGTTTCCCCGTTCCTTGGAATGAAGTCCCAGCAATGGCGCATTATCCGTATAGAAAATAGGTTGTTGATATTGCCATAAATTAAAGAGGAGCTAGAAGAAAAATTTCTTCTAACCCCTCTTTTTTCATTCAATTGTTAATAGCAATCCATATAATGCACCCAATAAATTTGCTTCATTGCCAAACTTTGCGGTCATTATTTCTGGCATCGTGACATCATCATGAAGACGGTAATCACCCTTTTGCAGAATCATAAATTGCTTCTTTATTTCATCAATTAAAATTTTTTGCGCACTAATGCCCCCACCAATGAGCACACGTTCAAGGTCAACAACTGTCTGGATATTTAAGATCAAGACGGCTACGCGGCGACAAAAGCTTTCAAATAAGGACCAAACAACTGGATTATGAGGATTAATTTCTTTAAATACTCGCCGGCCATCAGTTTTATCCTTAATATCACAAATATCAGCCATGGTTTCAATCATCTTAACTGCTGAAGTAGTAGCCCCCATTGTCGAATAGTGAAGTTCAGGCGCATCATTATCAATGATCATGGCACTTAATTCACCGGCCTGAAAATGTGGTCCGTGCAAGAGCTGGTTATTAATAACAATCCCGCCGCCAACTGAAGTTCCTAATGTAATTACAGCGCCGTTACTGATACCGTTGAGATTACCAAGCCACATTTCCGCTAATGTCGCACAATTAGCATCATTACCAACATATACTGGGCAATGAGCTCGTGATTCTAGATAGGCCGCAAAGTTAAAGGTCCCCATAAAGCCAAGGGCACCAGTAAACTTTACCTCTCCCGTCGCCGGATTGACGACTCCTGGAAGACTGACACAAATCGCAGTAACCTTGTCTAAAACCGGCTCCACAACAGCAAAAATTGCAGCCAGAAATGCTTCTTTTTGATGAGGAGTTGGGACATGATTTTTCTCAAAAATATTGCCAGAGTGATCAATTAATGCACTCTTTATCTCTGTCCCACCAATATCAATACTTAAATACTGTCGTTGCATAACTCCTCACCTCATCTCTCTTATATTATACACGACTCCGCTGTTGAGGGTACCAAATACAAATACTGATGAATAGGCCAACAAGGGTAAAAGGCAACCAGCTAAAGCCAAGCTGGTACAAGGGAAAGTATTTTTCTGCAAAATGGATTAATGACATGCTAAATGTAGTATCTCGTAAAACCGGTGGGAAAGCATTTACCATATCAAAAAACGCAGGAATCATTGTTATACCTGTCATGATTCGATAAATTAACGAAGCTCCCTTGAACAGGGGCGAAAAAATACCTAGTAGGATCAACACAATGGCTAGCGGGTAAAGAAACATTAAAACTGGTATCGACCATGAAACAATCCGGTCCAATCCCAGGTTAGCAACTAAAAATGACAACAGGCAATTGCCCCGTAAAAAGGCTTTATAAGAAATCTGAGGGAAACGATAGTGGAAGTCCTGAGCAAAAGCGACTACTAACCCCATCGCCGTTGTCATACACGTGATTGTCGCAAGGGTTAACAATAATACATTTCCAAAATCTCCCATATAATAATGAGCAATTTGATTTAATGTTGTTCCCCCATTAGCTGCGATTGCGAATTGATGCCGACTCGTTGTTCCCAAATAAATTAGTCCAATATACAAAATCCCAATTCCAAAAATCCCGATCATTCCACCCTTGGTAGTAGCAAGTGAAACTGATTGTTGAGATTTAAAACCAAGTTGGCGGATTGCGGTAATAATCGTAACGCCAAAAACTAATGCTGCTAATGCATCAACAGTGTTATATCCCTGAATAAAGCCATTACTAAAGGCATGATTAACATATTCTGGAGTTGGTTGGGGAGTAGTTGTACTTCCCATTGGATGAATAAAGGCAAGAAGAAAGATCAAAAATAACATAATAAGGAAAATCGGATTTAAAACCTTACCAATTATTTCGGTGATTTTTCCCTCACGCGTTGCAAAAAAGTAAACAATTAGAAAAAATGCTCCGGTATAGGCTAATAATCCCCACCCTTGCATCCCTTTACTTAAATATGGCGCAACTCCAATCGTATAAGGAACAGTTGCCGTACGCGGGGTTGCACATAAAGGTCCAATAACTATTTGAACCAGGACAAGGAAAATAAGGGCAAACCTTTTCCCATTTGGTAAAGCTAGTTCATATAATCCATTTGCATGTGTAATACTAATCGCTAGTAATGCAAATAGCGGTAAAAGAACACCAGAAAGCAAGAATCCACCCGTTGCTGCTATCCACTGGTTACCGGCTAATTGTCCTAAATGCACAGGAAAAATTAAATTTCCTGCCCCAAATAACATTCCAAAAATTAGCGACCCAATTACCAAGTAGGTTTTACACGCTGCTTTAATTGAGCTCATAGTTAATCACTCATTCCTTTTCTCTAAATTTAATCTGACGCTAAATTATACCATGAAATAAGCGCCCAGGCAGAAGTACATTTCAAGCAAAAAGGACCGTTACATTCTCTCAAATGTTAACGATCCTTTAAAACTAATTTTTTAAAAAGTTAGCTACTAGTTCCAAAATTTCTTGGCGTCGTGAGCCATTAAACATATGTCCTTCTTCAGGAATTAAATGCAACTCACTGTTAGGCATGATTACATTATATTTCTTTGAAGCTTCAGGGGAAACCACATTATCAGCTAACCCATGAATTAGCAGTGTGGGCCCACTATAATGCTGCGCTGTTTCGTAAATTGGTAAAAGCTGCGCCGTTCGGAAGTAGTCGCCACCAACGGTAAAGCCATGCATATCAACCGTTTCTGGTATATGGTTAGGGTCATATTGGCTTCCCTGACAAACTCCTTTTAGCGCATCATCTTTCAAGGTTGCAGCAGGTGCTAGAAGTACTAGTTTTGTAATAATATCGCGATAATAAGCCGCCAGCATAGAAGCAACTACCCCACCTTGCGAATGACCAATTAGGTAAATCTTCTTTGCTTGTATAGTTGTATGAGCATAGTCAATGATTTTCATTCCATCCAGAATTTCACTGAAAACTGTCATATTCTTGAATTCACCATCACTATGGCCAGTCCCATCAAAGTCAAAGCGTAACGTTGGAATTCCTTGTTGGTTTAAATAGTGCGAAAGAGCATATAGAATTTTAGAATCATCATATCCCAAATTGCCCTTAAAGCCATGCATCAGAATTGCAATCGTATCGTTCTTAATCGTCGTTGTTCCTTCAAGAAGGCCATATAGTTTTAGACCATCTCGTTTGATTGTTATTTCCATCAAACCACCTCTCGCCTATTATACACTGTTTAACTTAGTGTTTTAGTTTCTCCAACATTTCCCGGTGATGAGCCTCGTGTTTCTCATCCACCTTAACAAAAAAATAAGAAACCGCAGCTAGGATGGCAACTACAACACCAACTGTAATCGTCTTAATTGTGAAATTGGTTACCATGTAGCATGAGATTAAGAGTGCCAGCACTGGAATAATATATTTTCCGGGAAGCTTAAACCCATGATTAGGAAATTCATTAGTATGTTTAAACTTGATTACTGCTAAAATGGACGGAACATATTGAACAAACGATGCAAGCACAATACAAGAAACAAGAAAGAGGTAAGATTGGGTAACTAATAACATTGAAACAACGGCTGTCAGGATGATTGCTACCCAGGGTGCATCATGGCGGTTCTTTTTACCAACCCACTTTGGCAACATCGCGTGTTCATTCGCTAGTGAGGAAATTAATGACGGAGTGTTAAAGGAGGCCGCAAATGCTACCCCGAAAATACTGATCAACATTCCCACAATTACTAAAATGTACCCCCATTTACCGACACCAGTTCCAAAGGCATTTGCAATTGGCGTACTATATTTTGACATCCCAGTTCCCAAAATACCGATTGCTACCAGCATCATTAGCGAATACATAATCGTTACACTAACCATTACGGCGATTAACACGCGCGGGATATTTTTCTCCGGATCAGTCATTTGTTTTGCGGCAATTGGAATAAAGGAAAAGCCGGTAAACATATAGAAAACAACACTAAAAGCTGCTCCAAAATGTTTGGTAAGCGGCATTGCCCCGGTGGTTGCTGCATGAGGAATTACCGGTGAAAAATTAGCAAAATGAATACAAAAAACACCAATAACAATAAAAGCAAGAATCGTAATCATTTTTGCAGCTGAAGAGAGGTTATCGACCAACTTAACAAGCGTCCGACCGAAGAAATTAATAATTGAGAACAATAAAATTAAGCAAAAAACAGAAACATAGTATACCCAATGAGTATTAAAAATCGGTAAAAAGCTTCGGAGAGTTGTCAACAAAGCTACCACTTCGGCAGATAAAGTACAGCATCCCAGAAACCATGTAAAGATGCCGAGCTCATAGCCAGTAAACCGGCCAAATGCATTATAGGAATAAAGCCATGCCGCACCCGATCCGGTAAACCGACTAGAAAGGTCTGCATAACATAATGCAACCATACTAACCGTAATCGCTGCACAGAGTAAGACAAGGACACTTGCTAAATTCATATCCTTATAGATAACTTGTGGTAGCAAAAAAGCACCTGAACCAATAACACCATTAATACCTAAAAAGTAAATTGAAATAAACGATAACTTTTTAGGATTTTTCTTTTTCGTATTGATAAGCTCCACCTTCTATCCTTTATAACAAAAATAATATTACCTTCATTTAAATTCTATTCTTATTTTAAAGGGTTTACAAGTAAGGCAAGTTAACCAATCTTTATATTTCCAAACAAAAAAAGACCGAGTTAAACTCGATCTCTTTTCTTAATTTATTAAGTGTTTAATTAGCAATCAGTAATTGATTACTTAAGACCCTTCCAAGTCCAGTTAGTAACTTCTGGTAAGTCCTTACCTTCTGAACGGATGTAGTGGTTGTGCTTGTTGATCATGTTGTCCATCTTGGCAACAAATGCAGCACTCTTTTGTTCGTAACCAGGAACACTTTGGATAGCGTCCTTAGCTAAGTGGAACCGGTCAAGTTCGTTTAATACACGCATGTCGAATGGAGTGGTGATATCACCATTTTCTTCGTATGAGTGAATGTGAACGTTACGGTTAGCACGATCGAAGAACAATGCTTGGATCATGTCACGGAATCCGTGCCATGCAAAGATAACTGGCTTGTCAGTAGTGAAGTAACTATTGAATTCAGCATCAGTTAAACCTTCAGGGTTCTTGTCAGTGTTCATCAAACGCATAATTTCGATGATGTTGATGTAACGAATCTTCAATTCAGGGAAGTTGTCATGAAGAATGTCAATAGCTGCAAGAGCTTCTTCAGTAGGTTCAGTACCAGAAGATGCAAATACAACATCTGGTTCAGTACCTTGGTCAGTAGATGCCCAGTCAATGTAGCCAAGACCATTGTCAGCCAATTGAGTAGCTTCATCAATAGAGAACCATTGTGCACGTGGGTGCTTAGAAGTTACGAAGAGGTTGATGCATTCTTGGTTACGGAATGCCTTGTTAGATACAGCCATTAATGAGTTAGTATCTGCTGGCAAGTATTCCTTAACGAGGTCTGGACGTTCCTTTTCAAATAAGTGAGTCAATAGACCTGGATCTTGGTGAGTGTAACCGTTGTGGTCTTGTTGGAATACAGTAGAAGTATCAACAAAGTTTAATGCTGGGTATTGGTGACGCCAGTAAAGATCCTTAGCCTTACGTAACCACTTCATGTGTTGAGTAAGCATTGAATCAACAACACGACCGAATGCTTCGTAAGTTGCGAAGAATCCGTGACGACCAGTTAATGTGTAACCTTCAAGGAATCCTTCAGCTTGGTGTTCTGAAAGTTGTGAATCGATCATACGACCTTGTGGAGCCACATCTTCGTCGTTTGGTTCGTGGACACTTTCCATCCATTGACGCTTTTGACCATCAAGGAATGCGTAAAGACGGTTTGACTTAGATTCGTCAGGACCAAATCCACGGAAGTTAGTTGGGTTCAATTCAGCCATCTTGTTGAGGTACTTACCCCATTCAAGCATGTCTTGCTTTACAACAGAACCATGATTTTGAACATCAATAGCAAAATCACGGTAGTTTGGCAATACAAGTGGCTTAGGATCGATACCACCATTAGTGATAGGGTTCATAGCCATACGACGGTTACCTTCTGGTGTGTTCTCTTCAACAAGAGCAACTGGGTGACCATCTTCGTCGAACAATTCTTCTGGCTTGTATGACTTCAACCAGTCAACAAGGATGTCCTTGTGTTCCATGTCATCTTGAGATACTGGAACTGGAATTTGGTGTGCACGGAATGAGTTTTCAATTGGGTTACCATCAAGGTCAGTCTTAGGACCAGTCCAACCCTTAGGTGCACGGAAGATAATCATTGGCCATTGTGGTAATGAGTTATCATTGTTTTCACGAGCGTTCTTTTGAATAGCCTTGATTTCTTCAACAACCTTGTCCAAAGTCTTAGCCATTTCTTCGTGAACTTCCATGTGAGGCTTGTAACCCTTGAATTCACCATCACGGTCAGCTTCTTTGTAAGCTGAAACAAAGTATGGCTTCCAACCCATACCTTCGAAGTACTTAGTAAGTTCTTCGTCGCTCATCCGTGAAAGGATAGTAGGGTTAGAAATCTTGAATCCGTTAACTTGGATGATTGGTAATACCGCACCATCCTTGATTGGGTTGATGAACTTGTCTGAGAACCATGATGCCATTAATGGACCAGTTTCAGCTTCACCATCACCGATTTCAACAGCGGCAATAACTTCTGGGTTATCTAAGATAGCACCAACACCGTGTGAAAGTGAGTAACCAAGTTCCCCACCTTCGTGGATTGAACCTGGTGTTTCAGGTGCAGCGTGTGATGCAGTACCGCCTGGGAATGAGAAGTGCTTGAATAACTTAGCCATTCCCTTAGTGTCTTGAGTATATTCAGGATAAATTTCAGTGTATGAACCATCCAAGTATGAGTTGTTAACCATAACTTGGCCACCGTGACCTGAACCTTCGATGTAGAACATATCAAGGTCATACTTCTTAATTACACGGTTCAAGTGTGCGTAAATAAAGTTTTGAGGAACAATAGTACCCCAGTGACCAATTGGCTTAGGCTTAACATCTTCTGCCTTTAATGGTTGGCGAAGTAATGGATCACCCATTAAGTACAATGTACCAACTGAAAGGTAGTTAGCTGCACGCCAGTAAGCATCAACACTTTCCAAGTATTTCTTGGAATCGTAATCTACTGCCATCTAATAAACACTCCTTCTATATAAATCAATACGTCCTGTGCTTTCTAACAACATAACGTAAATCATTAAATTTACAATGTTAATGATAAACTGTTTTTTCAAAAAGTCAACCTTTTTACAAATTGATACGGTCCAATTATAAAAAATTAATCTTCTTAAGCTGTTCTTTAACTTTCTCATATCTACCAAGACTGCTAATTCCCGCTTATTTACTGCTTCCTATCCCACTCTAATAACAACGATGTATACTTAGAAAAGTTAAAATTTTTACGAAAAGAGGAATATTTTGCAACAATCTAATAATTTAGCAGGGGCTGATATTGGAGATTTTGAAAAAATGATGGCGGTATTTGCCGTTATTATTCAATCTGTTATCAGTTTTGTAATGAACTCTAATCCACCAATTGGTCAGCAATTTTTCTTTGGTGGAATTTATGAAACGGTCAAATTCAGTGCCCCCGCTTTTATCTTTGGCATTCTTTATTCAACCACTCGAACGCATCCCCAGGCAAGCATCATAGAATATCCTCAATTTATCCATAATCGCTGGCATATTTTATTTGTCCCTACTATTTGGTGAACGTTTATTTATCTATTATTTCTCCCTCAACTGCAGCAACATTATCATTACCATAACTGGCAAGGGTTCTGTTGGCAATTTATTAACGGTAACGCTGCACCGCACTTATGGTATAACACCATGATGCTTCAATTCATCATTTTAATGCCTCTCTTCTGGTGGCTTGCACGGCTAGTTGCCCACCATCCTTACAAGGCTATTAGTATATTTTGCGGAACATTACTGTTAGAAGATGTTTGGTTTTATAGCTATGACCTGCAAATATTTCATGGTCCATTAAAAGAACAGTTTTATTTTTTTGACCGTCTATTTGTTAGTTTCTTAATCTATGCAATCGCCGGAACTTTGCTATGGAAGTTTCGATCTCACTTAGCACCATTTTTAATGCGTCACTGGCTAATGCAAGTTATCCTTTGGCAAATTCTCTTTTATATTGTTACAATCAACTTTTTTAGTTACGGATTACCAGTCAAGCTTACCAATGCCCCATACTACCTACCCTCAATGATTTTCTACAATCTAGCTACCATCAGCCTTATCGCTACCTTGTTGCTTAACTTTCAAAAAAAACACAATCAATGGTTACCACTTATTCACTGGGTTGCACTCTACGCCTATCGTGCTTACCTCAGTCATGTTTTTTGGCTCTATTGGTGTTGGCAATTATTGAACCATTTAAGACTACACCTTTCGCTCGCAATTATTTTCCCTTCTCTTGTATTTTTGACAATTATCCTTTCCTTCTTATCAGCATACGGACTTCATTTATTGTGGACTATAATTAAAAACCAGATAAATCTGCTAATTGTTGTACTGCGTATTTGCTTTTTATGAAAGTAACTTAACTTATGTCACAGTTCCATTATCGCCTAGCTTTCTTGATCTAGACTAACAAAGGTACTATATTTCATGTACTTGTAGTGAATCCGCATATTCGATACTTCAAATGGGGTTCCATCATCCAAGAAAAAGATCCCTTCAATCGTTCCAACTGGCTCTGTTGCTGTTAGTTTTAACAACTCTTGGTCTTCCGCAGTTGAAGGAGACACACCGATTGTCATAAATGATTTCGTCACTCTTTTCCCCATCATATCTTCTAAATAATTAAAAATGGAGCCATTTACTACTTCTGGTGATAAGGTCGGGGTAATTTTAATCGGGATAAAGCCAGTTTCAATCATAAAGGGCTGGTCATCAATCAGCCGTAATCGTTTAATCTGATAAACAAAATCATTATCACCGAGGAACAATTCTTCTTGAACCTCTTTATTTGCTGGGACAACCTGGTAATTTAACAGTTTAATACTTTGCTTTTTGCCATCAAGTTGAAAACTATCCGTAACCCCTAAATTACTTCCCTCATAATGGAATAAGGATTGATTTTTTAAGTATAACGGATTAATGAACGTTCCCGAGCCACGCTTTTTAAAGATAATCCCTTGCTGTGCGAGGACACCTAATGCCCGTTTGATTGAACTACGGCTTACTTGATAAATACCACTTAAGCTTCGTTCGTCCGGTAGCCGCATTCCGGGGTATTCATTGCCTAAAATTTTTTGTTTTATATCACGCATCACTGAGCGATATACTAAGTCTGCCATCTAATTAACTCCTCGGATTTATTTAATTCGAATTTTAATGATACACTTTAAGTATAGCAGACCTATTTTAAATTGGGATCTTTTTGTAAAATATTGGTGCGACCCAGATAAATTTAGGAGATGATCTTCTTATGAGTAAAAAGAATAAAAAAAGTAAAATGAAAAAAACACAGGTGGAACAAATTTTAGACAAAAATAATATTCCATATGAGCAAGCTGAATTTCCGACGCATCAAGATGGCGATGTCCGTTCCATGAGCGTTGACCACACCGGCATTGATGAACATATTATTTATAAAACCCTTGTCCTTACTGGTAATGTGACTGGTCCATTAGTCGGAGTCATCCCCGTCGATACTCACCTTGATGAAAAGAAATTAGCTAAGGTTTCCGGCAACAAAAAAGTTAATATGGTTCCGCTTAAAAACTTGTTAAAGACAACAGGGTATGTTCATGGTGCTAACACGCCTGTAGGAATCTATGAAAAATTTCAATATCCGATTTTTATTGATACTGAAGCAAAAGAACAAGGCGAAATTTATGTTTCATCTGGAAAAGTTGGTCGATCGGTTAAACTAAACGCGGAAGACTTAGCCGGATTAGTCCATGCCACTTTTGCTGATTTAGAACAAAAGTAGTTTCCCATTGATTGACCTCCCTAGTTGTGAAGACTAAACTTATTACTATAGTTTTATTTAAGGTCATTATAGAAAGGTCCTGAAAAAAATGAAGAAAAATCTATCTGCTTGTACAACCGTCCTCGTAGGCCGTAATGCCACAATTGATGGTTCTACCATGGCAGCGCGGAACGATGATACTTTCGCTCCACTTACACCACAACGTTTTGTAACTTATCCGGCATACCATAATCATCCCAATCAAGTTAAAGCTTATTTAAATAAGTGTGTGATTGACCGGCCTGCTGATGGTTACCGTTACCAAGGTACTCCTAATGTCGACTACAAAACTGAAGGGGTCTTTGACGAAAGTGGTTTTAATGAAAAGAACGTTGGGATGAGCGCCACAGAAAGTGTTTATGCTAATGCACGGGTTTTAGCCTGTGATCCGCTTAATACTGAAACCGGAATTAATGAAGACCTTATTGTCGCTGCTACCCTCCCCTTCATCGATAGCGCACGCGATGGGGTTGCTTACCTCGGTAAATTAATCGCGAAATACGGTTCTGCAGAAGGAAACGGGGTTATTTTCAGTGACAAAGATGATGTTTGGTACATGGAAATCGTTACCGGACATCACTGGGTTGCACAACGGATTCCAGATGATGCATACGCTGTTACTGGAAATCGAATTGCCATTCAACAAGTTGATTTTAATGATAAGGCTAACTTTATGTGGTCTGACGGAATTCAAGAATTTGTTGCAAAGAACCACCTCAACCCAGACAAGTACGAATGGAATTTCCGTCATATTTTCGGAACTGCTGATATTTTTGATCAACACTACAACACTCCACGCCAATGGTACGGTCATAAGGTATTAAATCCGGAAACTGAATTTGATCCGCTTGATTTTGATATTCCATTCATTATGCAAACGGATCATCGAATTACCCTTGAAGACGTTGAAAAGATCCTTAGTAGTCACTACCAAGGAACCCCTTACGATCCACTAGGCCATGAAGGTACCGACCAGCAAAAGCATATGTTTCGGCCAATTTCACTAAACCGGACGCAAAATTCCCACGTTCTTCAGGTTCGCAATGACTTACCGGAAGCTGCTTCAACGATTATGTGGATGAGCTTTGGTATTCCTACCTTTACCCCATACGTTCCATTCTTTGGTAATGCTGAAGATATTGATGTAAGCTATCGTGAAACACCAGAGAAACTCAATATGGATTTAAAGAGTGCTTACTGGATGTATCGGGCGCTTTCAATGATTGTCGAATCACACCATGCAGAATTTTCTAAGGCCGACTTAGATTATCTCAAAGATGCCCGCGAATACCTCTACGGCTGGGTCAATGAAGTTGCTCCACAGGTTAAGGGGATGTCCTCTTCTGAAGTCAGTGCTTTCTTAAGTTCAAAGACACATGAAATGGTTGCCGAAATGGCTAAACGAACAAAAGCTTTAATGGCTGAGTTAGTAATGAACGGACTCGAACTTTCTAAGTTAACATTCCAAATCGATAAAAACTTATAAAACAATAATAAAAAATGGGTTAGTTTATGGTAAAAACCACAAGCTATCCCATTTTTCTTTAATTATTTCCGGCAAACTGACTATTATAAAGATTAGCGTAAAAACCTTTTTTATTCATTAATGATTCATGGTTACCTGTTTCGATAATCTTCCCATGATTAACCACGACAATCTGGTCAGCCTTCCGAATCGTTGATAGACGGTGAGCGACAACAAAACTAGTCCGTTCTTGCTGCAGAGCATTCATCGCTTCTTGAATCAAGACTTCTGTTCGGGTATCAACAGAACTAGTAGCTTCATCCAGAATTAAAATTTCCGGATCAGCTAAAAATGCCCGTGCAATCGTTAATAATTGTCGCTGTCCCTGTGAAATATTAGAAGCGGACTCGTCTAAGATCGTTTGGTAACCATCAGGCAGTTCACGAATGAAAGCATCCGCCCGTGCCATCTTAGCAGCATGGTAGACATCTTCGTCCGATGCATTCTCATTCCCATATTTAATATTTTCAAAAATCGTCCCGGTAAATAGCCAAGTATCTTGAAGAACAATCGCAATATGCTGACGTAAGGCATCACGAGTCATTGAACGCGTATCTTTCCCATCAAGATAGATATGGCCACTTTGCGGATCATAAAAACGCTCTAAAAGATTGATAATGGTCGTTTTCCCTGCTCCGGTTGGGCCAACAATGGCGACCATCTCATCTCGCGGTGCTTTAAGGTTAAAGTCTTGAATAAGCGGTTCATCAGTATAGCTAAACTTGATATCCTTGAATTCAACTTTCGGAATGTCCTTTCCAGTAAGGGATGGAATATCCTCAACCTTATCACTCATCTCTGGTTCATCCAAAACAGCAAAAATACGTTCTGCCGAAGCAATTGTTTGTTGGATGGTGTTACTTAAATTCGCAATTTGGGCAATTGGTTGAGAAAACTGATTGGTATATTGCAGAAATGCTTGCACATTACCAAGAGTAATCTGACCATGAATAACTTGAATCGCTCCAACCACTACTACAACAAGGTATCCAAGATTCCGAATAAAGACCATCATTGGCATCATTAAGCTAGAGAAAAATTGTGCTTTCCATGCTGCTTGATAGTACTGATGATTCTCTTTATTAAACCTCTCTTCTTCATCTTGTTCTTTGTTAAATGTCCGCACGATCGTATGAGCAGCGTATGTTTCTTCTACTTGGTCATTAATTTTCCCCAAAGCGGCTTGCTGACGACCAAATAGCCGTTGTGAAGTTGGAGCAACAAAAGCAACTACCAGCACACTAAGCGGAATTGTGACAAGGGCGATGATTGTTAATTTCCAACTAATCGTAAGCATTAAAATGAAAACACCAACAAGTGTCAACAAACTCGTAATGATTTGAATCAAACTTTGCTGGAGAGTTCCCGCAATATTATCCATATCATTAACCATTCGACTCATAATGTCCCCATTATTATGAGTATCGTAATATTTAATTGGCACCCGGCGCATTTTCTCTTCAAAGTCTTGACGCAAATTGTAAACAACACGTTGCGATACCCGTGTCATAATTTGTAATTGGAGGAAACTAAATAGTCCAGAGAACAAATAAAGCAAAATGACGGTAATTCCAATTTGCCAAATCCGGGTAAAGTTAATTGGAAGGGTGCTTAAGCGGGCACCAGCTTTCATTTCTGCATACCCTTTAAGCATTCCGTCATAAATGATCGTCGTAGCTTCACCAAGAATTTTTGGTGCTAAGATTGACAAAATAACAGAAATAACAGCTAAGAGAATTGAAACAATAACCCCAACTCGCCATGGCCGTAAGTAGGCAATTAATCGCTTTGTGGTTGGCCAAAAGTGTTGAGCCTGTTCAGGTACTCGTGGTCCTCTACGCACGATCAACATCCCCTTTCTCGACTTGTGACTTAATTATTTGTTGGTAAGTTTCATTATGTGCTTTTAATTCTTGGTGAGTTCCTTGACCAACTACTCGTCCTTCATCAAGCACAATAATTTGATCAGCATCAACAACAGTAGAGATTCGCTGAGCCACGATAACCGTTACGGCACGTTGAATTTGTGGATCTTTTGCTAAGTCCGCCCGGAGTTTTGCATCAGTTTCAAAATCCAAAGCCGAGAATGAGTCATCAAAAACATAAATCGACGCTGGCTTAATAATTGTTCGAGCAATCGCTAACCGTTGGCGTTGACCACCAGAAAAGTTACTCCCGTTTTGCTCAACAACCGCGTCTAATCCGCCTTCTTCACGGACGAAATCTGCCGCTTGCGCAATTTCAAGTGCATGCCACATTTCTTTATCCGTTGCTTCCTCATACCCAAATTGAAGGTTAGACCGAATAGTCCCACTAAAAAGGACCGCTTGCTGTTGGGTAATAGAAATAACCTCATGCAGATTATGCTGACTTAGCTTTTTAACTGGGACACCATCAACTTTAATCTTCCCGCTTTCAATATCAAATAACCGCGGAATTAAGTTAACCAAAGCTGATTTACCTGAACCGGTCCCTCCAATAATCGCTAAAGTCTGACCCGCTGTAACTTTAAAGTTCAAGTCATGCAAGGCCAATCTTTCCGCCCCATGGAAACGAAAATCAACATTCTTAAATTCAAGTGAGGCCGGTTGATTAATCGAAATCTTTTCTTGATCTTTTTCCGGTGCATTATGAATACTGATCGGCTGATCTAGAACCGCATTAACCCGAGTAGCAGATGCCGATGCTCGTGGAACAAAGACAAAGATCATTGAAAGCATCATAAAGCTAATCATAATCTGAGTGGCATATGTCATAAAGGCAATTAAATCCCCTACTTGCATGCTCATATTAGCTACAAGATGACCACCCAGTAAAATAATGGCAACATTTGTCATTCCTAAAATAAGCGTTACTACTGGGAATAATGTCGAAACAATTGTAAAGGCCTTGATTCCAGTTTGCGTGTAGTCCTTGTTTGCTTTTTTGAAACGGTTTTGTTCCCGCTCTTCCTGCCGAAAAGCACGGATAACTCGAACCCCTGTCAGTCCTTCTCGGAAGATTAAGTTAATGCGATCAGTTTTTTTCTGAATGCTCTTGAATAACGGAACCGCAAAGTACATAACCGCCATGACAATAATTGCTAAAATCGGCAAACTAATAAAAAACACTTTAGTTAGTTGTGGTTCTCGAACATACGCTAGAACACAGGCTGCAACAAGCATTACAGGTGATTGGAGCATCATCCGAAGCATTTGCACCATGACATTTTGAATCTGTACAATATCATTGGTTGACCGCGTAATTAAAGATGAATCACCAAACTCATCCATTTCACGATTCGAGAAACGTAAAACCTTATGATAGATCTGGCTTCGTAGCTTTTCACCCACCTTCATTGATTGGGTCGCCGCAAAATAAACGTTTAATCCTGCTGCCACTAATCCAATCGCAGCTACAATCAGCATCTTAATTCCTTCATTCCAAATTACGCCCATATCCTTTTGCACAATTCCTCGATTAACAAGGTCGGCGGTAACTGTCGGCAAGTATAGGTCACACGAAACTTGGATTAATAAGAAGAAAACTGCACCAATTGTTGCCCATAAGGCTAAATTTTTTCGTGCTATACGTATCATTTCTATTCCTCTTTACTTTATCATCAAATTTTATAATTGTTTGGTATCTAACTTTTATATATTACTCTATTTAATTAAAATTGCAATTAAAAGCTTTATCACATGCTTTATTTAAAAATTATAAATTTTTGTTTTAACCATACTAAAATAAAAATTTTAGGCTAAAATATAAGAAGGAACATGAAGTAAAAAGCTCCAGTCTGTTTATTTTTAAGAAACGAGGTTTGATATTATGGCCGAAACAGATGTTAACTCAGAATTAGTTAAAAAAATCGTTAAACAAGTATTGGCTCAATCTGCTAATGGAGGAGATAGCACCAAAAAAATTTTTGCTTTTAGTATCCGAAAAGATGAAGAACCTTACGTTAAAGAATGGGCTAAGAACCATCCCGAAGTAGAAGTAGAATATACGGATGAACTCTTAACTCCTGAAACTGCCGCAAAAGCTAAAGGAGCTGACGGGGTAGTTGTTTACCAACAACTCGATTACACACCAGAAACGCTACAAGCACTGGCTGACGAAGGCATTACAAAGATGTCGCTACGTAATGTTGGTGTTGATAACATTGATATGGCTAAGGCAAAAGAACTTGGCTTTGAAATTACCAATGTTCCTGTTTACTCACCAAACGCAATTGCCGAACATGCTGCTATTCAAACAGCTCGAATTCTTCGCCAAACCAAGGTCTTAGATGAAAAGATTGCTAATGGCGATTTACGCTGGGCCCCAACAATTGGTCGAGAAGTGCGTGACCAAACTGTTGGTGTTATCGGAACTGGTCATATTGGACGTGTTTATATGCAAATTATGGAAGGCTTCGGTGCTAAGGTAATTGCATATGACCCATTTGAAAATCCAGAATTAAAGAAGCAAGGATATTACGTTGACAGCCTTGATGATCTATATGCTCAAGCTGATGTGGTTTCTCTTCACGTTCCGGCTACCAAAGAGAACTTCCATATGATTGATAAAGACGCAATTGCTAAAATGAAAGACAATGTTGTAATTGTTAACTGTTCACGGGGTGCCTTAGTTGATACTGATGCTGTAATCGAAGGACTTGATAGCGGAAAGATCTTTGGCTTTATCATGGATACTTACGAAGATGAAGTTGGAATCTTTAACGAAGATTGGCGTGGCAAGGAGTTCCCTGACAAGCGACTTAAAGACCTTATCGATCGTTCAAATGTCCTTGTTACTCCACATACCGCTTTCTATACTACTCATGCTGTCCGTAACATGGTTCTTAATGCCTTTGATAATAATCTTGAATTAATTAATGGTGAAGAAGCTGATACACCGGTTAAAGTTGGCTAATAATCACTACAAATAAAAAGAGATTGGATGAATTCCAGTCTCTTTTTTATTTAGTATTATTGCAAGTAGCGTTTAAACGCAACCGTTAAGGGTTTATACAAGATAAAATAACAACCAAAATTACCAACCGCATGATAGAAATCAAATAGCAAGCCACTTAGCCAATACGCCATAAAAGCAGCCCAGCCCCCATATATCGACATTCCTAAACTAACTATGAACCCATATTCAAAACCTAAAAACGTCGCTAAAATTAATTGAAGAGTGAAATGCTTCTTTAAGGGTGTTACTTTAGCTAATCCTGCTACTGTAACAACACAAACTATATATGCTAAAATTTGTGGAATTGTCCATATGCCAAATCCTAATAAGAGATTTGATAGAACCATTATCATTACTGCTAACGATATTCCAAAACCAATTCCTAACATTAAAGTTGCAATCATAATTAGATCAGTAACTGGCTGTACATTGGGAATTGGAATAATCTTGAATACACGTAAAACAGTTCCTAAAGCAGCAAGCATGGCAATTAATGTCATCCGTTTAACTTGATCATGCTTACTAACAACCTGCGATCGCGCTTTCATATTATTCCGCCTTATCTAGTGTAAATTGTACCTTATCATTATTCTTAAGAGTTTGCTGATTAGCTAACTTATTTACTTTTTTACCATTTACTGTGTATGTCCAATAAATACTCTTCTTTTGGTTTTCTTTTCTACCATCAATTGAAGTAATAAAACCTTTTGCTTCTTCAACTTTCCAATTCTTTTTTAGTCCAGTAATTACTTTATCGTTCTTCTTTAAAGTAGTATTCCTTGTGGCAACAGTCTTCTTACCTTGTTTAAGAGTATAGGTAACTTTTATTGTATTATTACTACCCTTTTGATCTTTATTTGTATATCCAGTTAGCATAAAAAATGCCAAAAACATAGCTAAGATACTGCTCAAAACTTTAAACTTTTTCATAAATTATTGCCTCCTGCGCCTTTTTGAAAGCGCTATAGTTTTTTTACAACTTAAAAGTACAATTACTTAGGAGACAGTTCAATAGTTTATTAAAAAGCAGACAAATAAATTCTACTTTTTTCATGATTAATTAAAAAAGTAGAATTTTATCCTGAGTTTTTTTAATTTTTCGTCAAAATTAGCACTTTTATGTTTATAAAATAACAAAATTTAATTTTTTAACTAATTAGGCTTTGTCGAAGCAATCATAATAATAATATTTTGTCCTTTTAGTATTTTTTTGAGTTTACGGAATGAAATTGAAGTCCATCTCCTGCAATGTATTCATATTTGTGAGCATTGCCTTCACTCCATCAAGCCATGGTAAAAGCATCATGGCCCCACTCCCTTCACCCACACACATATTAATATCAATATAAGGATCAAGACCGAGAGCATCAAGAACAATTCGAGATCCTTTTTCCTTTGATTTATGGGTAGGGATCATATAATTTACTACTCCTGGCTTGATTGAATTCGCTAGTAATGCTGCTGAATAAGATAAGAATCCATCAAGAAGAACAGGTTTATTCATTGCTCCAGCTGAAAGCATTGCTCCAGCCATTGCACCTAATTCGAGTGCACCAACCTCACTTAATACTATAAGCGGATCCGGTGATTCGTTTTCTTTCAAGTTTGCTCGTTCAAGGCTTCTATTAACAACATCAATCTTATGTTTTAAACGTTCATCAGAAATATTAGATCCCCGCCCAACAACTTCTGTTGCTGTTTTATTCAAAAGTGCTGCAATTATTGCTGAAGCAGCAGTGGTATTTCCCATCCCTAATTCGCCTGTTGCAATTACCTGATTACCTTCTTCAAATGCTTTTACTCCCATATCGAAACCATATTGTACAGCTTCTCTCGCTTCTGCTATCGACATTGCTGGTTTATGTAGCATATCTTCAGTTTCATGACGAATTTTATGAACCCTGACCAAAGGAAAATTCAAATCTGTTTTAATTCCAATATCATAAACTTGTAAGTCACAATTAAAAGCTTTTGCTAGTGCTGCAACGGTAGTATGTCCCTTCATCATGTTAACTGCTTGAATTGCTGTAATTTTTTGCGGACTAGCAGAAACCCCTTCATGAACAACTCCATTATCAGCTGCAAAAACTAAGCATTTTCGTGGTGTAATATCAAAATCAGTTGTTCGATAAATTCCTGCTAAATGATCAGCAAGTTCTTCTAAGCGGCCAAGCCCTTTTACCGGTTTAGCAAGATCATCTATTTTCTGCTGCATTGCGTTCATTTTCTCTTCATTAAGTGGTCGCAACTCTACTTCATCAAATTCCATTTTAATTTTCCCTCTCATAATGCCATAAGCTATCTAAAACATTTTCAAGTACGTGCTTTTTCCTATCGGGATATATAACTTTCAATCCCTTTTCTTGGATATAATTACCGGTATTCTCTCCTAAGACATAGTAATTAATATCACGATACTCATTACTATCTACTCTCGTCATAACTTCAAACATACGATTAAAGTTCGAAATACTAGTAACTAATGCACTTGTAATATGTTGTTTCATAAAAATTTTAAGTGCTTTTCCTTCATGCTGTTTATCCCATGTATTTTTATAAACTACAATTTTTCGTCCATAAAAATCGGAATAGTATTTCTCTGCTTTATCTCCAATAAGCCAACAAACATCCGTAACATGTTTATTCTTTAATTCCTCTAATAATGATTTCCGGTTCTCACTTGGAGCAACTTGAATTGGATTACTAACCTTATTTTCCAAACTTTGCTGAATTTTTTTACTAAGAACATAAATAGTTGCTGTTGAATTTAGTTTCTTTAACTGATTGCAAAATACCTGCGCACCAAAAAGACTAGTGATTGTTAGGGCCTTACTATTTTGTAAAATCTCTTTATCTTCTTGCGTTAAATTAACCGCTTTCAAAATCCGGAATGGAAAATAGATCACATCGTCTTTTTGTTCTAACTTTATTCGCCAATATACTGGAACTTTATTTTTAGGATAAGTAATCAAAATTGCCATTTTATTATCCTCCTCATGTTTCTACAAATATCTTTTTTATTGATTAAGATACCAATTCTGAACAATACCATTTTTTAGATTAATAACGCTGTAACAAGATGCCGGAAAGTTAAGCGAATAAAAGTCCGCCGTTGGATCAACCAATTCTTGATAAATAATTCTAATAGAGCCTAGATGAGCGACAATAAAAACAACATCATTTTCCATTGTATGATCTAATAACCATCGCAAACCATAATTTACCCGCTCTTTAAAATCACTAAATGCTTCTATTGTAGGAGGGGTATAGGTTAATGGAGCTGCTAACCACTTTTCCCATTCATCTGGATAACGATTCTCTATCTCATTCGCATCTAATCCTTCCCAGCATCCAAATCCTTTTTCGGCAAAATCCGGTAATACGATTGTGGGAACCGTTGGACGTTGTTCTTTTAATGGGACTAATGTTTGGACTGTTCGTTTTAAGTTAGTCACGACAAATAGTGTTGGATATAACTTATTTACTTTTGTTGCTAATAATTTTGCTTGTTCTTTTCCTTTCTCATCAATTTCCACATTGGCAGTGCCATAAAATTTTCGCAAACGATTAAATTCTGTTTCACCATGACGAGCTAAAATTAATTTCATAATCTCCACCTCGTCAATATTGTAAGGACAAACAAAAAGATTAACGGTGATAAACTTGCAAACGCACCTAAAGTATCCCCTGGCGTTCCCCCTAATACTTTCGTGACCTTTCGTCGATAAAAAATTGCTATTATTGGAATTGCCAGATAGCTTATTAATCCCTGCCAAGAGAAACATAAACCTATTATTATAATGGAAAAAATTTGTGCAACAATAATTCGCCATGTGCTTATTCCTAGCCAAATATTCGAAAGCCCATGTTTATTTTCGGGATAAACCATTTTATAAAATAATAAAGACAAACCAGTTTTAGTTAACATTGTTAAACAAACGGTCAATAAAATCATGTGAAATAAATCAAAATACGAACTAATAATGATTCCTAGTCCGATTACTAATCCATAATAATATAGTAATGCAAGGCTCCCCATTGTCCCAAGTCTACTATCTTTCATGATTGCATAAATTTTATCTGATGTTCGTGATGAAAAGAATCCATCTGCGGTATCCGCCAGTGCATCTAAATGAAATCCGCCCGTTAATAAGCCATCAGTAATCCAGTAAAGAATCCATGCAAACCATATCGGAAATAAGTATGTAAATCCCCAAAAAACTATCCCTTCGATACACCCTAATAAAAAGCTAAATAATGTAATGTATTGAATACTAGTTTTAACTTTATTAGTAGCATCATCAACTGGAATTGGAATATTTAACTTGGTAAAAAATTGACCAAATAAAATCAATGAATCTAACATAACTTCACCTACTTTAACTTCTGCGCAATTCCACTAATAATAAAATAAACATTATCGGCTTCTTTAGCGATTAATTGATTAACTTCTCCATAAAGATCCCGTAATATACGTGTCTGCTTTGTAGCCGGTACTACTCCTAACCCAACTTCATCACTAACAATCACCATTGATTGATTGTTTACTCGAACAGCAGCTAAGATCTTTTTCCAATTACTAAGTATTTTTTCCCGTACTATCGCTATTTCTTGTGAAGAAGCACTTTCTAAATAATCATCGATTTTTTCCGGCGATGTTTTTGCTAAAACTAAGTCATAAAAAAGATTAGTAACTAACATAATGGCATCATCAAGTAAGTAACCATCTTGTTGACTATTATTAATAAGTTCATCGACGTGCTGATACTGCTCGCGAGTTATCCATTTATTTGAACGTCGAGCTTGGTGACGCTGAATTCGAAGTTGCATTTCGCCATCGGGATTTTTTACTACTCCGGTCGCAATATAACAGATCCGTTCTTTCCGTGAATACAAGTGCTCTGCAAATTTGGATTTACCACTTTTTGCCCCTCCTAAAACAAAGGTTAAACTGCTGTTATTCATTTTTAATAATCCTTTCAAAAAGGGCTGTGACAACCATTGCCACAGCCCCTTAAATATTCTATTTACTTGGTTGCCGCATTAAATGCTGCATCAAATGCTGCAATTGTCTTTTCAATGTCCTCATCGGTGTGTTTAGTTGAGATAAAGTTAGTTTCAAATTGCGATGGCGCTACATATACACCATGAGCTAATAATTCCCAGAAACACTTTTCAAATAACTTCTGATCACAAGCTTTAACATCATCAAAATTATTAATTGGATCACTGTTATAAAAGTAACTCCACATTGTACCAACATGGTGCACTGTCATTGGTACACCATATTGGTCAGCTGCATGTTTAATGCCTTCTGTTAAAGCAGTAACTTTTTTATCCATTTCAACATAATCATCTGGTGTTAATTGTTCTAAGGTGCTAATTCCACCAGTCATTGCTAACGGATTACCTGACAACGTTCCGGCATGATAAATATCTCCAGCAGGCGTAATATTTTCCATAATTTCACGACGTCCACCAAAAGCACCAACTGGGAGTCCACCACCGATTACTTTGCCTAAAGTGGTTAAGTCCGGCGTGATATTGACTAGACTTTGAACACCATGATAAGCTGCCCTGAACCCGGACATAACCTCATCAAAGATCAATAATGCACCATGTTCATTGGTAACGTTACGTAAAGTTTGTAAGAACTCTTGGGTTCCCGGAATAACTCCCATATTGCCGGCAACTGGTTCAACAATCGCACAGGCAATTTCATCACCATGTTCAGCGAAAAATTGCTTAACACCAGCAACATCATTATAGGCAACGGTAAGTGTATCATAAGCTAGATCATCTGGAACACCAGGCGAAGTATTAATTCCAAACGTTGCTAATCCTGAGCCAGCATCAACTAGCAATGAATCGCTATGACCATGATAATTGCCCACAAACTTAACGATTTTTTTTCGATGAGTATATCCTCGTGCTAATCTGATCGCACTCATTGTTGCTTCAGTTCCAGATGAAACCATTCGAATCATTTCAATTGACGGCATAATCTTATTAACAATTTTTGCCAATTCAGTTTCTTGAAGGGTTGGCGCACCATAGCTCGTTCCCTTAGCAACTGCTTTATCTAACTCCGCAACTACATGATCATCTGCATGTCCTAAAATTAGTGGTCCCCATGAAAGAACATAATCAATATACTTATTGCCATCAATATCATAAATATATTCGTTCTTACCATGATCAATGAATATAGGATCACCACCAACATTTTTAAATGCTCGGACAGGACTATTGACCCCACCTGGCATATACTTTTGTGCTTCCTTAAAAGCTATCCTTGACTTTGTTGTATCTAATTTACTCAAAACAAACCCACCTAACAAATTAAAGTTTCTTAGCAACGTCTTTGGCAAAGTAAGTAATAATTAAGTCTGCCCCAGCTCGTTTCATTCCAACCAAACTTTCGTAAACAATTTGGTCTTCATTAATCCAACCATTAGCCGCAGCTGCTTTAACCATTGCATATTCACCGGAAACATTATATGCAACTAACGGCAACAAAGTATGATTACGAACCTCACGCATAATATCCAAGAAGGCCATTGCTGGTTTAACCATCACAAAATCAGCACCTTCCTTTTCATCACTAGCTACTTCGCGCAATGCTTCTAAGCGATTAGCTGGATCCATTTGATATGTTTTACGATCTTTAGGCCCTTCTTTAGGCGAACCATCAGCAGCATCGCGGAATGGGCCGTAAAATGACGAAGCAAATTTTACGGCATAGGACATAATTGGTATGTTTTTATAACCTGCTTCATCAAGTCGTTGGCGAATTGCTGCAACATACCCATCCATCGCATTAGACGGTGCAATTATGTCGGCTCCAGCTTTTACTTGACTTACAGCTGTCTTTGTTAAGTATTTTAATGATTCATCGTTCAAAACAACCCCATCTTTAAGAATTCCACAGTGACCAGTACTTGTATATTCACATAAACAAGTATCAGCGATAACAATTAAATCTGGGTAATTTTTCTTAATCAAACGAATTGCCTGTTGAACAATTCCATTATCTTCCCATGCGCCAGTTCCAACTTCATCTTTTCTTTCTGGAACACCGAAAATAATAATTGATTTAATTCCTAACTTCACAATTTCTGTAATTTCATCAAGAATTGAATCTAAACTGTAACGGTAAATGCCTGGCATTGATGGAATTTCTTCTCGTCCATTAATAGTGGCATCCACAAATACAGGCATAATTAGATCATCCTTATTGAGATGAGTTTCTCTTACTAAATCACGCATGGCGGTGCTAGTACGTAAACGACGATGACGATCAAATTGCAACATTATCCCTATTCTCCTTCAATAATTCCAAATTTATCCTTAGCCAATAACTGATCAGCAACTTTTTTACCGACTCCAGAATTATTGGCAGGTATTTTTGTTTCTTTTATAACATGTTCACCATTAGGGGAAGCGATCAATCCATCAAATAGGATCTGACCATTTTTTGCGTAGGCATGGCCCCCAATCGGGAAATTACAACTTCCACCCAATTCACGCATAAATTCACGCTCAATTTGCACACAATAAGCTGATTCTTCATCATTAATTCGATCAAGCATTTGGCGAATTCTAGTGTCATTTTTTCGGCATTCAATCGCTAAGCAGCCTTGACCAACTGCCGGCATAACATAATTTTGCAAATTCAAAATATGATAATTACTTAAGTCAATATTTAATCTTGTTAATCCAGCCTCAGCTAAAATAATACCGTCAAGCGCTTCTGTGTCTATTTTTCTTAACCTAGTATCTATATTACCCCTAATAGGTATAATTTTTAAGTCTGGTCGAATACTTAATAGCTGTCCCTGGCGACGTAAACTATTTGTCCCGATTCGTGCACCCTTAGGAAGATCATTCATCGATGAAAGATTTTTCCGGCTGACTAAACAATCATAGGGAGATACTCGTTTCGGAAATGCCCCTAGAACTAATTCTTCAGGAAGGACCGGCATCACATCTTTTAGACTATGAACTGCAAAATCAATCGTGCCATTTTTTAGTTCATCTTCAATCTCTTTAACAAAAACACCTTTCCCACCGATTTTGGCAAGACTAGCATGCCGATTGCGATCCCCTTCAGTAATCACGTTTTTTATTTCAAACTCTATTTCGGGAAAAAGCTTTTCTAAACTAGCAATTACCAATTTTGTCTGTGCCATTGCTAGTTTACTTTTCCGACTACCAACAATTACTTTATTTGTCATTATTTTGATTCTCTACTTTCAAATTATCCATGCCAAAAATTTTACAGAAAAAGTCGATATCAGCCGTAGCACCTGGAGTTACTGATAATTCCTTAATTTCTTTAATTGGTCCCTTGATCATTTGGTTAACAATACTTTTCATATGCTTACTAATTACTTTTCGTTCATGCGCATCTAATTCAGGTAACTTGCGGAGTAAACTATCATATGCCTCGCCTTCAATCCTCAACGAATGCTCCCGTAATCCTCTAATTACTGGAACAATATGCAGTTGCTTTTCCCAAATATAAAATTCATTAACTTCTTGGGGAATTTCATTAGCAATTTTTTGAATCATTACTCGGCGCTTTTCATCATTGGAGTTCAAAATCGTATGTACATGATCAATATCATAATATTTTAATTTTGTACTATTAATTGCTACATTTCGCGGAACACCAAGATCAACAATCATCGTGCTCACTTGTTCATTGGCCTTAAATAATGGTTGCTTAACTGTAGCTGCAAAAATAGCCGCATCAACATTATTTACAACTGTTGCAAGCTGATTAAATGGACGTGCCTCAACTACTCCTTGCAATTCTGTCGCAATCTGCTCAGCCTTGCTATCTGTTCTGTTAAGCAATAACACCTTACTAAAGCCCATATTACTTGCATTATACGCAGTATGTTTTCCGATTTGTCCCAGTCCAACTACTGCTAAGGTTTTACCCTCAAGTGAACCAAACTGCATCTTAATTTGGTGAAGTCCAGCTTGACCTGATGACTGTGCTAATTCACTAACACGATATTTTGTATGCATTCTTTTAGAAAATGTAATTGCTTGACGGAATAGGTGATTTAAGATTACGCCAGTTGTTCCCTCTTTTGTTGCAACTTGAAAAGCATCCTTCATCTGACCTAGTATTTGCGGCTCTCCCTTAATTAACGAGTCCAGGCCAGTGATCACCTTAAATAAATGTTCGGCAGCAACTTCTTTTGTCGTAACAGTAACAAAGTTTGTAAATTCCTCGATTGTATAATGGAACCATTCTGCTAAAAATCGTCGAATGTAGTAACGGCCTGTATGTATTTGATCAACGACCGTATATACTTCTGTTCGATTACACGTTGAAATTATTAAATTTTCCAAAATACTCTTCTCATCATTTAATATTTTATCTGCCTTAGGGACTTCTTCTTTTGTAAAAGAAAATTTTTCGCGTAAATCTAATGGTAATTGATGATAATTTAAGCTTACACACATCAAATACATTTTATTCAAACTCCTTATGAAACTTTTGGTTTATCCATTCTTTAATCTCATTTTTCATTTTCTTAGCTACACTTGGGGACTTTCCCATCGTTGAGACACTAATAAACATATCATTAGCCTTAATCGTTGCTAGATTATAAAAGTCTGAATTAGTTTTATCACTGGTATTGTTCACTAACTGAAAATGAGTCGCCTCTTTTTTTACTTGATCATTAACAGTCCTATCGTCAGTACAAGTAATAATAATATCCATATTTTCGACATATTTTCGCTGATACTTATCTGGTATCCAATTAATTTGGGTAGGTTGTATTTCAGGGGATAGAAGAGGACTAATAACAGTTGGGCGAACACCAGCTGCCAATAACTTATTTATTTTACGACATGCAACTTTTCCTCCGCCGACGACAGCTATATTTTTATCAGCTAAGTTTAAGATAATCGGATATGGCGATTGCATAATTTATTCATCCTTTATTCTTTCGTTGAGTCTTGCAAGATTTGATTAAACTTATCCATGTCAACATTCTGAGCAAATAGTTGGGCTAATTTCTCATATTGTTGGTCTTTATAACCACTAATCGAAACAGTAGTATCTACCAATGGTGCCATCCCTTTTGCTACTCGAAGTCGATTTAACAAGCGCCGCGTCCAATAGGGGTTATCAAAAATTCCATGAAGATAGGTACCAATTACAGTTCCATCATTACTGACTGCTCCATCCTCACGCTTTTCTGGTTGACCATTTGTTTCCTGAATTGTTGAAAATGGCATTGAATTTAGACCACGTTTTGTTGTTCCCATATGGATTTCGTAACCTTTTAAAATGTAATTATCTCTCTTAGCAATTGCTTGAGTTGTTGTCTTTTTTTCATTAAAGGTTGTTTCTGTATCAAGCAAGCCAAGCCCCTTTTGCTCTTTAATTGGGGACTCAATCTCTGTTGGATCATACAACATCTGTCCTAAAATTTGATATCCTCCGCAAATACCAACGACCCTACTTCCATCCTTATGAGCACGTAAGATTGCCTCTGCAAGTCCATTTTTACGCAATGCCATTAAATCTGCGTTCGTGTTTTTACTTCCTGGAATAATTAATAAGTCTGGAGTTCCAAGTTCCTCTGCCGTTAAAACATATCTTACCGAAACATCTGGTTGAATTTCCAAACTATGAATATCTGTAAAGTTAGAAATCTTATCAAGATCAATTACTGCTACATCCAGATCTTTTTGCGTATCTTTTTGTCGCGGTTTCCGAATTAGCGATACACTATCTTCTTCATCAATATCAATACTGCTCATTGGCAAAACACCAATCACAGGAATTCCTGTTAGTTTCTCAATCATCTTGTTCCCAGATTCTAGTAGGGACTTATCTCCTCGAAACTTATTAATAATTATTCCTTTAATGCGTTGCTGGTCTTCGCGAGGCATTAATTTAATCGTGCCATAAATTGAAGCAAAGACACCGCCCTTATCAATGTCTGCAACTAGGATTACTGGTGCATCAGCCATTCGCGCCATCCCCATATTAACAATGTCATTTTCATTTAAATTGATTTCTGCAGGACTTCCAGCTCCCTCTAAGACTATTACATCATTTTCAGCTGCTAATGTATTATAGGCCATCATGATTTGTGGAATTAGTTCTCGCTTGAATTGATAGTAACTAACAGCATCCATATTCTTCAGCACTTTTCCCATTACAATAACCTGAGAATCTTTGTTCGTGGATGGCTTTAATAAAATTGGATTCATTCGGACATCTGGTTTAACCTTAGCTGCTTCAGCTTGAAAAACCTGCGCCCGTCCCATTTCATCCCCTTTATCAGTAATAAATGAATTTAAAGCCATGTTCTGTGACTTGAATGGTACAACTTTTTGACCACGATTAGCCAAAATTCGACAAACCGCCGCGGCTAACCAGCTTTTCCCAGCGTCAGATGCTGTTCCTTGAAACATTATTGACTGCACTGTCATGACATTTCCTCCCCTAAGCTTAATCTATGTACCAAAAGCTGTTTTAAAAGTTCAGCCTTTGAGTTTTTATATGTTTACTTACCTTGTTCGGCAAACAATTCCTGTTCTGTCGTATATAAAGGCAATCCTAATTTTTGATGAATCTTAACTAGCCACGGTTGTTCCAAGTTATTTTCCTTTAATAAGTGTTCATCATTAAAAACGTTTTCCCTATTTCCCTCTTTAAGAATCCGATTATTTCCCAAAAGGTAAAAATAGTCACATACTTCATACATAAAGTCCATATCATGACTAGAGAGAATAATTTTTTGACCATTGGCAATTAACTTCTTTATCAATTTTTTCATTCTTAACCTACCATCTGGGTCTAAACCAGAAGTTGGTTCATCAAGTAAGATCCATTCAGAGCCAATCACCATAATACCCGCAATGGCAACCCGTTTTTTCTGACCACCACTAAGATATTGAATAGGTTGATCCTTTAAGTTTGAAATATCTAATTCACGTAAAACCCTTTCGACACGTTGCTTAATTTCATCATTAGAAACTTTCAAATTTCTCAAAGCAAACGCAACGTCATCTTTCACTATTGAATAGAAGATTTGCTGATCAGAATTTTGGAAAACAATTCCTATTTTTCGCCGTAAATTTCGAAGTCCTTTTTTAGAATATTCAACTTTGTGACCATCAACAAAAATCTCACCTGCTGTTGGTTTTAATTCACCAACCAAATTCAAGAAAAGCGTTGATTTTCCTGCACCATTATGACCGATAATGCCAATAACTGATTGATTATCTTGACCGAGCTTCATTGAAACATCGTCCAATATTTTATGCTTATCGTCATAGCTAAAGCTTACATGCCTCAATTCAATCATTATTGCTCCTCCTAAAGATAAAAATCACCATTATATAGCTTAGCATCGAGTGCTTTAGTCATCATTTGATAATTTATAATGACTTGTTCAAATAACATTTTTGCTAAAATTCCAGATGAATGAATCATTAAACTAAAAGAGTCATAGCCGAACCGTAATCGTTGAGCACGGTGAATCTGCTCAAAAGCATCAATAAAGATAAAGATGAAACGATACATCAGCATCGTTACTTCAATCATTACTCGTGGCAGATGCATAGCTTTTAGCACCTGTAAAATTTGAATAAATGGGGTTGTTAACGCAAACCAGTATGTACAGACAATTGCTGTCATACATTGCAATGCTACCTGCCCAGCCTTAGGCATCATTACTTTTGCCAATCCAAGATAAACATTTCCAAGTTTTATCGGTCCAATAAGGGTAGAGCGTTGAGAAGAAATAGTTATAACAATTCCAATGATACTTAAAACTACAAAAGGAATAATTGCATAAAACCAACTAATATAACACTTAAATGAAACATTAGTTACGTAAATGGTGATACCTGCTACTGCAAATAGGATAATTACTTTAATCCATTGAATTGGTTGGAAAGCTAAAACCATTCCTACTAGCCATAAAAAAGCTTTTAACTTTGGCGACCAATTAACAATTCGATTTTCATAAGCATATTTATCGATACTCAACATTAATAAGTCACCAACCTTTACTATTGTTTTACAGTCTGTTTGGTTTTATTTTGTTGAGCTTTCTTTTTACCATGAGCAGCCCCAATAAAATAACAAATAATTCCTGTCCCCAGTGAACCTTGCACAGTAAACAACAAACTTTCGATTTCTCCCGATGGCGGAGTCCAGACAGGATGCGCCCATGCTTTATAACTTGGATCAAATTTCTTTATTTGCTCTGTTCCTTGGTCATCACTCCCGCCATATTCTCCTTTAACAAAAATAAAGGGAATCAATACCAAAAGAATTACACAAATTGCTAGGATAATATTAGTTTTTGTTCGTTTTTTCATTGTAGGGCTGACTCCTTCCATAAATCGTTACTGATTACTAAGTTATAAACAATAACCGTAAGCAATCCTTCTGCTATTGCCAATGGAATTTGAGTAATAGCGTAAATACTTAGGAATTTGATTAGCGCTGCTGCAACTCCACCATTCGGATCAGGGAAAACAATTGCTAATTGAAAAGCGGTAGTTACATACGTAGACCAGTCAGCAAACATCGCACACAAAAATAGTGAAACTGAACGACTAACTTTCATTGCTCGACATAATTTCCAAACTGCATAACCAACAATTGGGCCAACAATTGTCATTGAAAATTCATTAGCGCCAAGCGTTGTTATTCCTCCGTGTGCTAATAATAATGCTTGGAACAATAGCACAATAACACCAAGAACTGACATTACTCCAGGGCCAAACAAAACTGTTCCTAGACCAACTCCAGTAGGGTGCGAACAAGAACCAGTTACTGAAGGCAATTTCAATGAAGATAAAACAAAGACAAACGCACCACAAAGGGCCAACATTACCTTGGCATTAGGAACACCAGAATTTACAATCTTATACATTCGATAAAGACCATAAATGAAGAACGGAAGTGACACTGCATACCAGAAAATACACCAGCGTGGCGGAAGCATTCCTTCCATAATATGCATTGCATGAGCTGTGGCAGGATAAGCAAGGGTATAAACTAGTCCAATCATAAGGAAAGTAATAAACTTACGATATTTTTTAATTACTTTTAACATTTTTGTTTCCCTTCTTTAATAAAGCCGTAGAAAAATAAGGCAGTTTGTCATTAATTGAATAATCAATTAATCGTTGCTTCTTTTGTTTTTCCATTGAAGCATTTTCAACAACAATCGTTTTACTCAATAAGTCTCGCTGTTCCAATATCTTATAAACCTGAGCAAACCTAGTAGCAATTTTCATAATTACCACATTATCATTAAGGTCGATTGCTTTTTCCAATTGTGTAATATCAGCAGTCGCTGGAATAATTTCAAGACTTTCTTCATCTAACATTAGGGGAACAGAGAGGCTGGCTGCAATTTGACTGAATGATGAGATCCCCGCAATCGTCTGGATATCAATCCGTTCTGCTAACATTTCCGCAATATAACTAAAAGTGCTATAAACAGATGGATCACCAATGGTCAAAAAACCAACATTATTATCATTTTTAACATCTTTAGCAATCTCTTCAGCAATTTCTTGCCAGCTTTTTATCTTCTTTTCCCAATCATTAATCATTGGAAAATGTCGTCGCTTTATTTTTAAATTCGCTGGTAAATACGGTGCAGCGATATTTTCAGCTACACTTCTACCACCTTTATGAGCTTGGGGAGCATATAAAATATCAAGCTTTTTTATTGTATTAACTGCTTTTATCGTTAAAAGTTCACTATCTCCGGGGCCAACTCCAATCCCATAAAAACTAGCCATTTTAATCACCTTCTTCGACAACCGGCTTTAGCTTTGCAATAAACATATTTTGAATTTCTGGAAATTCGCCTAATCCCTTCAATACAGGATGGGCGGCTATCCCATTCTCCTTTAAGATACTTTTCCATGATTTGGGATCATCTGAGGCCATATCATTATGCGCATGGTTTCCTGCAACCATCATTAATGGCTGCAAATAAACCTTATTAATATGTGCATGACGAAGACGCTTAATTTCGTCATTAATATCTGGATAACTTTCTACCGCACCTACATAACTTTTTGAACTATATAACATATGATCCAAGCAAGCATAAGTTGTAAAAGCACTATGCGCTGTTCCGTGGCCTATCCATAAAACGGCTTTCCCAGATGGTAAATATTCACTTTGCTTCTGTAGGAATACAACTAAGTGTTGAAAATCTTCAAACGTCTCTAATAAAGGCGCTGTTACTTTAATTTTCAAAAATTTTTCTTTATAACGATTAACCGCATCACATACTAAGTTATATTCAATCCCTGGAATAACATGTAAAGATTGGACATATACTTTTGTGTATCCCTGATCACGTAATTTTGACAGTGCTGTATCGACATCATCAATTCGAATTCCTTCATTTTTTTCAATTCGTTGCCGAACGATTCTAGATGTAAATGCCCTAAAGACGTCATAATCTGGAAACGCAGCCCCAATCGCTTTTTCTGTAGCTCCGATTGTTTTTTGTCGTGTTTCTGGAAATGTTGTTCCAAAACTTACTGCCAAAATTGCCTTTTTAGTCATGCATAAATTCCTCCTTGACCTGAATAACTGTCTTCTTTACGTCTGGTGGACATATAACCACATGACCAAAGCCAGCTTGAATTGCAGCTTGTTGAACTTTTTTCCCCATTGCAAATGCTTTTAACATTGATACTTGTGATAGCTGTTCTTTGCTTAATGAAGCTAAAAAGTCATTTATACTAGCAGTACTTGGAAAAATGACAGCACTGAATTCTTTAAGGTCAAACGGTAATACAAGCGACCGTTTCTTCTTTTCATATAAGCTAAGAAAAGTTCCAATATTATATGTTGGTTTACTGCCACCAATTTCAATGGTTCTTTTCACTGGTATATCTTGCGGCATGCCTTTTATTGCTAAGATTCCTGTTTTCTGTAATGCTTGAGCTACTCGATGATTACTGGCAATAATTTTTTTATCTATAAGTTGCCGAACATCAATACCATTCTTTATTAAGAGGGTAATAAATTGATGATAAGCAAGGACATTATCCACAATAATCGCATCGTATTCATCGACGGAAGGAAGAGTCACTTCTAATGGCTCGATTAAAGCACGCTGGTAAAAGTCAGCAGTTGCACCTAAATCTTCTAATGAATTAAAAAGGCGTTGATGTTCACTAAAAGGAATTAATAAATGCACACCGGTCAATGGTTTATTGATATTTAATTGCTTACTCAATTTAACAACTTGACCTACAACAATTAATGCTGGCGATGAAAGTTGATGTCGAGCAACCAATTCATTGATATTTTCCAAATCGCCAATAACCATCTTTTGTCGCCATTGGGTAGCCCACTGTATTATTGCTACAGGTGTTTGCGATGATTTCCCATGCTTGACTAGCTGTTGACAAATTTTAGGAAGTTGCGCCATTCCCATCAAAAAAACGATTGTCCCTTCTTGATGAGCAATATTTTCCCAGTCCAGTTGCTGACCATTCTTTTTATGATGACCAGTGATAATATGAAAGCTTGAAGCGTAGTCACGGTGAGTTATGGGAATCCCCGCTGCAGCTAGCCCAGCAATTGCACTAGTAATCCCTGGAATAACTTCAAAATTAACACCAAACTGTTGTAATACCTGTGCCTCTTCACCACCCCGGCCAAAGACATAAGGATCACCAGCTTTTAGTCGAACGACCTTTTTCCCTTGCTTAGCGTAATCAACTAACATTTCATTGATTTTCGACTGCTTAACCTTATGATGTAGAGGTAATTTCCCAACATCGATCAATTCCGCCTCATTATTTGTAAATGCTAATAACGAAGGATCAATTAACCGATCATACAAGACGACATCTGCTTCATTTAATTGCCGCTTGCCAATTAACGTTAATAATTCTGGATTACCCGGTCCGGCACCCAGAAGTGTTACTCTACCATTCATCGTTTTCCTCCAAGTATTTCTCCAATTCCTGTAAACTCGAAACCATATGTGGATAGTTTATTTGTGGTCGACGAATAATTATGCAGGGAATTCCTAATTGCTGACAAGCAGCTATCTTTTCTTGAACCCCACCTTGACGACCACTCTCTTTTGTCACCACAATTTTTGCGTTGGCATGTTTGAATAATTCTATATTTAAGGCCAGTGAAAACGGACCCTGAATGGCATCAATTTGTGAAGCGACGAAACCAGCATCAGTTAGTTTTTCCATTACTTTAGTTGTCGGTAAAACACGGATATGCAAACGATCAACACCTAACTGCTCAGCATAGGTAGGGGCAGTTTTACTACCAGTTGACAAATATATTTTTCCTTTTACCTTCTTTAACATTTGACAAGCTTCTTCTAATGAATTAACCAGTTTAAGATTTGCGTCTTTAATGTAATTATTCGGGCGTTCAAATCTTAAATATGGAATCTTAAGGTTTTGGGCTTCGTTGATTGCTAACTCTGAAATCACCCGGGCAAAGGGATGGGTTGCGTCTAAAATAAGTTTGATATGGTGGTCTTGACAGAATGAGGGGAAATTTTCAGTAGTGAAGGTAATTTTAACAACGTTTTCCGTATGCTTAGCCGCTAACTCAACTCCATAGTCGCTAATGACTGAAATAATAAATGGAACCTTTGCATCCCTTAATACATCTGCTACTTCCAAGCTTTCAGTTGTTCCACCCAATAATAAAATCATAGTGTATAACCTCGTGGAGTAATCATCCGCCCATCTTCAACATAAGTATTCTTGTTACCTACAATTACAATTGAAGTCATATTAATTTCTGTTTCATCAAGATCAGCAATCGTTGTTACCTTATCAACTTCTTTTGGTCGTGCAACATCTTTCCCAATTCCGACAATTGTATCTGGTGACTTATATTTCAATATAATATCAAGGGCTTTTCTTAAGTGATGCGGGCGACCTTTACTTCGTGGATTATAAAGGCAAATTACAAAATCTGCTTTAGCTGCAGCATCAACACGTTCGGTAATAACTTCCCATGGTGTCATCAAGTCGCTTAAACTGATATGACAAAAATCATTCATTAACGGCGCACCTAAATGAGCAGCAGCTGCAATACTTGCTGTAACGCCTGGAATTACCTTAATATCAATATGTTGATCCATTTTACCGGCAAGCTCTAAAATCAAGCCAGCCATTCCATAAATTCCAGCATCACCGCTAGAAATAATTGCAACATCTTTCCCAGTTGCCGCAATCTCAAGGGCTTTTTTACAACGTTCAATCTCGCCCCGCATTCCGGTAACAACAAGTTCTTTCCCCTCAATCATATCTTCAATTAACCGAACATACGTTGCATAACCGACAATTATATGCGTATTTTCAATTACCTCTCGTGCTTCTTCAGTCATTAATTTTTTTGATCCAGGTCCTAATCCAACTACATATAACATCTTCAATTCCTCCTAAACTTCATGCAAGCGACTAAGCGCCAGTGTGATTTCATGATCTGCATACCGCTGTGTTACATTCCGTTCCCCACTAGCATAATCAGCAGCAGCACATGCAACATTACCAACTCCCACCGTCTTTTTTACAAAAGCAGATTCTGGATAATTTTGGCTAGCTTCTTGTAACTCTGTAGCTGGGTAAAATTCAGCTTTAATTCCTAAGGTGGTTGCTAAATATTGAATTGCTCCTTCATGCCTTTTAATATCAATTGATGCTACTTTAATGAATGATTTCCACAACAATTGATGTTGTTGGCAAAATTCTGTAAAGGCTTGTTGCATCATCGCAATTGTGATGTCTTTTCGGCACCCAATTCCCAAGACATTTACCTGGGGAACTATATGAATCACATCAGAGCTTTTAGAAAAACCGGTGTGATCTGAAACAATAATTAATGGTACTCCCGGTTCATGATCTTTAATCCTAGTTAATACCTTAAATCCACTGAACTTGTTAATATATTGTGTTAAGTATGGCTCAATAAAGAGTTCCACAACTTTTCCTTCTGCTAAACGACGATTGATTGCTTTTGTATTTTCTTTAAAGTTGGGATACCATCCATTGACCTTTTTAGCTAAAACATCCAACGATTGAACTTTTTCTGTGTCAGTTGCGGTTGTAATTACTGGTTCTGATCTCATTAATCTAGCAATTAACCTTGTCCATTCATTAGCTCCACCGACATGCCCAGAAAGTAAACTAATAACATGCCGTGCTTTTTCGTCCATTACAACAACTGCTGGATCAACTGTTTTATCAATAATCACATCAGCCAATGAGCGAACTACAATTCCTGTTGCCATAATGCAAACGATACAATCATATTTTTTAAAAAGATGGTGGATTGTTGCGGTAAAAGCACCTCGTGAATAATAATTTTCATCATCTCGAGCTAAGCGTTGAGGTAAAACAAGGTCTACCTTATATCCTTGTTTTTTTACCCGGCTTTTCAAACTTCTTGCCGTCGAAGCACCACCCTGGGTTAAAGCAATCACAGCAAGACTTTTCATAATTACTTACTCTTTTTCCGGAACATTGTGCTGAAACTTGCATCATATAAATGAGAATAATTATATTCATCACCTAAGAACTTACCAACCATAATCAATGCTGTTCGTCGAATGTCGGCATCATGCACTTTTTCAGCGATATCACTTAATGTTCCCCTAACGACCTTTTCATCTGGCCAAGTTGCCTTATAAATAACAGCTGCTGGTGTGTCTTCAGAGTATCCTCCCTCTTCTAATTGCGAAACAACTTTCTTAATGCCTTGAACAGACAAGAAAATCACCATTGAAGTTTGATGTTGTGCTAACGATTTTAAGGATTCCTTCTCTGGCACAGGTGTCCGTCCTGCCATACGCGTAATAATTACACTCTGCGCTACTTCGGGAACCGTATATTCCACGCCCATGCTTGACGCCGCACCAAGGAATGAACTAACACCAGGAACGCATTGATACTCAATACCCCGTTTTTTCATTTCTTCAATTTGCTCACGAATCGAACCATAAATTGAGAAGTCACCAGTTTGTAATCGTACAACTGACTTTCCATCATTTACTGCTTCTTCCATCCGGTCTACAATATCATCTAATGTCATTTTGGCACTATCATATTTTTCGGCATCTGCTTTACAGTAATTCAATAGATCCTTGTTAATTAACGATCCAGCATAGATTACAACATCAGCTGCTGTCAATAACTTGTATCCTTTTAACGTAATAAGATCTGTTTCACCCGGACCAGCTCCTACAAAACTAACAATTGCCATAATTAATCAATCCTTTCTATTTTTTAGCATTAACAATAATTGTTGGATTATTTGGTTTAAAGAAATGTCCTTTCCCTAATTGATGCCAACGCAATATACCAACCTCAACCATTTCAATTTCTTTGAAGCCAGCTGCTGTTAATAACTTTTCGACTTGCATTGCGTTTTCAAACAAAATAAAGTTCAGGACTATTGTTCCGTTAACATTTAAATGTGTACTAGCAAACTTAACGATTCCATCTAATTGCGCTCCACTACCACCAACAAAAATTGCATCATATTTCTGATTAGGAATATCTTGGGGAGCGATTCCCTTGATTAAGTTGATATTATGTAAGTTAAACTTATTAATATTTTGTTTGATAATATCAATCCCAGCATCGTTCATTTCAATTGCTGTTACATTTAAGTTTGGAAACTCGCAAGCTGATTGAATACTGACACTACCTGTTCCAGCCCCAATGTCAAGGAAGGTATTCTTATCACTAAGTTCCAATTTATCAATACTGATTGCTCGAACTTCTGATTTTGTCATCGGAACCTTATTTCTTAAAAATTCATCATCACGCATTTGTAATAACCACCACATTCATTTCATATTTTCGTTGCTCAATCGTTGTTTCATCGTATTGCGTTATTTTTTCATCTGGATAGCTTAGCCGTTCTCCAACATAAATTTTGCGGTGCAATCCCCGCTTTTTAATCTCTTGCCCAATTTCAAATGGTCCTAGTTGCTGGTCAGTAACCATGCCGACTTTAGAATGTTGTAATAAGAAATCGAAATCAGGGGTTCGCCCATGACTACTTGTCAAATAGCAATCATTCATTGACAATTCCAACTGGTGGAACATGTATTGAATAGAACTAATTCCAGGAATAATTTTTATTTTTTGATTATGGATGTTAGCCGTTATCCAAGTTCCAATTCCATACAACAGTGGGTCTCCCGATGCTAATAACACATTATTTTGTTCTGGATGTTCTTCAAAGTAAGCCTTCAAGGCCGCTAACCGTGGTAAGGCCATTTTCTTACTAGCAGGAACTGCAGGAATTGTCATTAATTGCCGTTTTGAACCAATCACAATATCGGCTCTAGACAAATATTTTGTCATCCCCTGCAAACGATAATTTTCATTACCAGGACCAATTCCTAATACCACTATCATTGCCACTCATCCTTAATCTCTTGTACTGGTTTACTTGCCGCTAAAAAACCACTTTCTCGTGAAAAAATCACTGCATCAATCTCAATATGTGGTTCTCGATGTGCTAAAAGTTTTTCTGTCCGCTTTTTAATTTTGTCAACAATAATTTGGTAAACATCCTGATAGCCAGCTTGATTAATAAGCTTAATCATAGAAATAGTAGTTAAGCAGTTATTAATTTTTTGCAAAAATTCAGTCGGCACGCCACCCATTAACGCAAGATTTGCAACCATAATCTCTGCTCGTGCATCAGCATCTTTGCTATGAGTTGAGAAAATTCCTGCAGCAACTTTGATCATTTTGCCAAGATCACCAACGATTAAAACTTTATTGAACTTTAATCGTTGTGTTTCATGGAGAACATAACCAACAAAGTTACTCATTTGGACAATCTTGTCATCAGCAATTCCTAGCTCATCTTTAGCAAAATCTTCTCCATAATTTCCCGGTACTAAAACAATTGCTTTATCGCCCCGTTTACGATGAATATTCATTTCAATTGAAATTGAATGTTTCCAACTTGATTCAGACATTGGAGTAACGACCCCACTGGTTCCTAGAATGGAAATTCCACCAACAATTCCAAGTCGCGGGTTGTAGGTTAATTTGGCTATTTTTTCGCCTTCTGGTACAGAAATAACAATATTTGCACCAAGATTAGATCCTAGCTCTTTTCGTGCCGCTTCTTTAATCACTCGCCGCGGTGTAGGGTTAATCGCTGGTATCCCTGGCTTATTCGCTAATCCTTCTTTAGTTACGCGCCCAACTCCTTTTCCACCATCTAAATGAATTTCATCATCAGAACGTAAACTAACTTTGGCAAAGATGAGTGCTCCATCTGTTGCATCTTGATCATCACCACCATCTTTTTTTATGGCGCAACTGGCTGCATTTTTATCAAAGTCAGTTTGCTCAACATCAAAGATTGCAATCTTTCCATTGGCAGCATGAACAGTAACCGTTTCTTGTGGTTCCTGATTCAGCAAAGTCCTAATAGCAGCTACAGTTGCCGCGGTAGCAGTAGTGCCAGTTGTAAAACCCTTTCGTAATTTTCGCCCATTGTAATAAACAAAATTATCCTCAGAGTTATTATTTGGTGTGACGGCCATACTCATCACCTAAATTCTTAATATCCATGTTATACATCACTGCATTAATAAGGGCTGCGGCAAGATTACTCCCGCCTTTTCGCCCTAGAGCAGCAATTGCTGGTATATTTGATTCATATAAAGCTTGCTTACTCTCAGCAGCCTCAACAAAGCCAACTGGAACACCAATTACAGCAGCCACTTTAAGCTGCTCATCATTAACGAGTTCAATGATTTTACAAAGAGCAGTTGGTGCATTTCCAACAATAAATATCTTTTCTCGTGGATCGTTAGCAGCAATTTCAACAGCCGCCATTGAACGAGTAATCCCCTTTTCTTGGGCTAATTGAATTACACGCGGGTCCCGGATTAAGCAATGATAATCAACACCTAATTTATCAAGGCGCCGTTTGTTAATTCCTGATAAAGCCATTGTAGTATCGGTATAGATAACACCATGATTTAATATGACATGTTTTAATTTATTTAATACATCATGCGTAAATTTTAAATTTTTCAAATAATCAAAATCTGCTGTCGTATGAATTGCCCTTTTGATTACTGCTTCTTGTAATGGACTATCAAATTTATAATGCGGATCAATTTTGTCGATCTCTTCTTGAATGATTTGAAAACTTCTATCCGTTATTTTATGAGGTACTGTAATATAGCTTTCTTTTTCCATTTTCTTCACTTCCAAACTATTAAGAATCGTATAAGTTCAAATCCACATAATCCCAGGAATGATGTAAGGTACAACATTGTAATCGTTCTTTTTAAATGCCAATTTGCAGCAATTACAAGATGATCATTACCGATGTAAGGCTTTTTAACCAATTCGCCAAAATAATAATGTGGACCACCTAATTGCAAATGTAAGGCACCTGCAACAACAGCTTCACTAAAAGCACTATTAGGACTTAGATGCTTCTCACAATCACGTTCACCTACAGCAATTGCCTCCCGAGTGTCATCACGTAACAACCAACTGCTAATAATCAGTAGTAACCATGTGATTCGTGCTGGAACATAATTTGCAATGTCATCAATTCGGGCAGATACCTCCCCAAAAGCGCGGAATTTTTCATTCTGATAACCAATCATCGAATCTAAAGTATTTATGGCTTTATACATTATTCCTAAAACTGGACCACCAATTACCAAAAAGAACAGTGGCGCGATTACACCATCACTAGTATTTTCGGCAACTGTTTCAATCGTTGCTTTTGTTACCTCTTCAGCACTTAATTGATTAGTATCACGTCCTACAATCATCCCCACCTGCTGGCGAGCTTTATTTAAATTATTTTGTTGAAGACTTTTCATAATTTTTTCTGCTTCAATTGCCAATTGACGCATAGAGAGGCAAGTATAGCAAAGGTAAGTTCCAACGATCATATAGAGATAATAATTAATTGCCGCAAATCGCATCAATATATATGTAATTAATCCTGACCCACCAACCGTTATTAGCCAAGTCAAAGCGCCAAACCACTTCTTTCTTTTCGTTGAATAGTTTGAACGATTAAATTTCTTAGTTAGGTACGCGATTAAATGACCCATTGCTTTAACTGGATGCGGCCACGAATGAGGGTCACCAAGTAAAAAATCAAAAATGAATGCTAGTATAACCATTATTAGGATATTCATTGCACATCAGCTCCTAAATTATTTAAAAACTGTATGAATAGCTTTGGATTCTGATAAAAATGAACATGTAGATAACTGGCAAAAGTTTTTCTAATCTGATAACCTCCCGACCAAGTATCAACAATTTGGTTATCACGAACCTTTTTCATAAGCAAAACTGGCTTTAATTGCTGATCTAATTGCTTAAACATAGAATGATGAAATTCATGACCAACAATCTTTTGCCCTCTATTCCCTAACATACAATCTACTTGGGTATAAGCTTCACAGTAACCAAATCTTTTAAGTCGCGGTGTCATCTCACTCATACCATCAAAAATTCCTACCATTGGAAATTCATTTTCTCCTTGCTTTAATACCTTGCCAAGATACATTAAGCCACCACACTCTGCATAAATTGGCTTATTTGCTTGCGAAAACTCATAGACTTCTTTCTTTAAGAATTCATTAGCTGCCAATCGGGAGGCAAACTCTTCAGGATATCCGCCACCAAAGTACAAAGCATCTACATCCGGTAAATGATTGTCAGAAATTGGGCTAAATGGAATTAACTCTATGCCTGTTTTTTCAAGAAGGTGAATGTTATCAGCATAATAAAAATTAAATGCTTTATCTTTCGCAATTCCTAGGCGAAGTCTTGTTTTGGGAATATTAAATGGATCAACAACTTTCTCACTAACCGAGGTAGCTAATGATAGTAGTTTTTGCAAATCAACATGGGCCTTTACATCTTCAGCAACCTTAGCAATTTTTTTATCAACATTCGGCAACTCATCATCAGGAACTAACCCTAACTGTCGAGAAGGTAAGCTGATGGTTGAGTCATGAGGTAAATAACCCAAAATTGGGAGATCGAGGTAACGATGAATCGCCCCAGCAATTAGTTTGTAATGATTTTCACTCATCACATTATTAATGATGACTCCCTTTATCGGTACCTTTTTATCAAAGTCAATAAAGCCCTTTAAGATTGCTGCAGCCGATGTCGATGTTGCTCTAGCATTAATAACTAAAATAACTGGGATATTTAATTGTTTAGCAATACTAGCTGTTGAATAAGCATCTTTATCCGTTCCTAAACCATCATAGAGTCCCATAACGCCTTCAATAATTCCTAAATCAATATTTTCCGTATTAGCAGTAAAAAGATAGTTCAAAACTTGTGGATCAGGTACAAGATAGTTATCAAGATTTCGAGTTGGACGATTAGTTATTCTTGTATGAAATTTTGTATCGACGTAGTCTGGACCAACTTTATACGATTGAATTGTATATTTTTCATTCAAAGCTTTTAAAATGCCTAAAACAGCAGTAGTTTTTCCAGACCCACTTGTTACACCAGCAATTAGAACTTTTTTCATTACAGCTCACGTCCTAACACTTGTTTTAATGTCTTGACTAATAGAATATTATCTTGTGGGCCCTTAACTGCCACTCGATAGTATTGTCGGCCCAGCCCAGCGTAATCATCACATTGGCGAATCAAAATACGGTGACGAATAAGCTTTTCTCTTAATTCCAAATCATTGCTTTTAAATAAAAAGAAGTTAGTAGCACTTGGAAAAACCTTTATTTCAGGTATTGCTTGTAACGCTTGATATAGTGCAGGTTGCTGAATATTTAACCAATCATGAGTTAATTTAATATATTTTTTTGCTCTAAACATATTTTGACCAAAAACATCCGCAATCCCATTTACCGACCAAGTGTTTTCTTGAACTTTAAGTAAAGTCTTTAATTTTTTATTTTTTGTAATACAATATCCCAATCTTAATCCTGGAATTGCAAAAAATTTAGTAGCCGCCCGGATAATATAAACACGGTCGTCAGCTTCAAGTTCATTAATAAGACTTTCTTGTTCGTTAACAGTTAGATCAATAAAGGCTTCATCCAAGATCAAAAGGCGATGATGTTGATTACAAAAGTTAACTAAGTTCCGAAGATCTTTTAGTGCTATTATTTGACCAGTTGGATTGTTGGGACTCGTTAAACAAATAATTGTAATTTCACGATGCGCTTTTAGTTGTTCAATCATCGCTTGTACATCACATGAAAAATTATTTTTTTCGTATAATTGATAATGATGAACTTTTATTCCAACACGCTTAAAAAGTCGCTCATATTCACCAAACGCAGGCGCTAAGACTAACGCATCCGTTGCCTTTTCAGCTCGAATTGTCTCATCCAATACTTCCGAGGCCCCATTACCGACAAACACGTCGTCACTATTAACATTAAAATGATTAGCGATTGCTGCTTTCAATTCTGGATACTCTGGATTTGGATAGGCTTCAATATTAGCAAATGATTGAACTAGTACGTTCCATAAATCTGACGGAAATCCCAGAGGATTAATATTTGCACTAAAGTCTTTAACCTCTTCAATAGGAATATTCAATTGAGTAGCAACTTGCTCTATATTCCCACCATGATGAATATTATTTTTCAAAAAATCACCTACTAAAATCAAAGAAAACGTTTTCTAACTTTTTCACCTATAAAATTACGATGTTTAACTTGATAGTTCAATACTTAACAACGCATAAGACGAATAAGCGATATTAGTGTTTGAATATGTAAAAAAAACATTATCTATCTTTTCTTGCAGTCCTTATTTTGGCGTTTTTTTGTTATATTATTTGTATTTTTTTATAATTTCGCTTTTCAATTAGTATTCAGTTCTTGTAATAGTGATTTCTTTGCTGGATTTAAAAAAAATTAGTATTATTTAATAGATTATGATGAAAGCGTTATTATAATCTACCTTTTTAATATAAAATAAAGCAAAATAATTGAGAGGACAGATAAGCAGTGAAGATTTATACAAAAAATGGTGACAAAGGGCAAACTAGGATTATCGGCAAACAAATTCTCTATAAAAATGATCCACGGGTCGCAGCATATGGTGAAGTTGATGAATTAAATTCTTGGATTGGTTATACAAAATCTTTAATTAATTCGCATACTCAAGTACTATCCAATGAATTAGAGGAAATCCAACAGTTATTGTTTGACTGTGGCCATGATTTAGCAACGCCAGCAGATGATGAACGTCATTCTTTTAAATTTAAACAAGAACAACCAACAGTTTGGCTAGAAGAAAAAATCGATAATTATACTCAGGTTGTTCCAGCAGTAAAGAAGTTTATTCTTCCTGGCGGTACTCAGCTAGCATCTGCTCTTCATGTAGCACGAACTATTACTCGACGCGCTGAACGTCAAATTGTTCAATTAATGCGTGAGGAACAAATTAATCAAGATGTGCTAATTTTTATTAACCGTCTTTCAGATTATTTTTTTGCAGCAGCTCGATATGCTAACTACTTAGAACAACAACCAGATATGTTATATAGAAACAGTAAAGACGTTTTTCACTAAAGGTATTTGTACAAAAAAGAACCGAGATTTTTTTCATCTCGGTTCTTTTTATGGTTCTACAATATTATTAAATTGTGGACGAGTTTCAAGATAACTTTTAGCAAATGGACAGTTAGCTTTTAACTTACTATCAGCTCCTTCAACCAGCCACATTAGTAAGGTCATAATCTCATTTGCTAATCCTTGACCACGATATTTCTCATTAACTTGAACTTCTTCAATTGCAATAACCTTATTTTTTAGATTTCTTAACTCAATTGTTGCAATTTTCTCGCCATCATCATTTAGTAAAGCTAGTTCTCCAGGTTGATAACTAAACTTATAAGTCATATCGACACACGATCGATGTGACAAGCTACTCTCATTGATAAATTGCTCAAAACTCTTAATATCATCTCGTAATCTTTTAGCTAATTTTGGATCATGATTATCACCATTATTAAAGACTGATTGAACATTGCTAATTGCAATCGTACAATTCATTACTTTCATTCCAAGGTAGCGGAGCACTTGATGAAGATGGGCATTCGCTATTATTCCACCTTTTTCTCCAGCTGAATCAGTAATCACCAAAACAGGTTTTCCTACCAAATGTTGATTTGGCGAAGGAACAGAAAGAATATCTAGTGCATTCTTTAATCCACCAGGTAACGAATAATTGTATTCCTGCGTCACTATTAATAATGCATCAACGCTATCAACTGCTTTACGAAAAGCGTTCCATTCAATTGGCGTATTTTGATGTTCAAAATCAGGATTATAAAATGGCAACATGGAATATTTCAGTTCCACAAATTGTAAGTTACTTGGTAATGAAGTAAAATACTCCGCAATTTTTCTACTATAGGACTTGGCACTTAGACTACCAATTAATACGCCAACCTTTACCATTTTATCATCCCTTCTCTATATTTACTTTGAGGCAGTTTTTACTAACCCTTCTGCAAACTTGTTCAAACGTTCTATATCTTCTTCATATGGTTCAAGATCAATTTTTACTTTTTCTGCTCCTGACATAGCACCAGCTTTCTTAAAGGCATCATCAAAATGATCCACAGTCGTATTGAAATACTCTCCATAAAATTTATCACCGGAACCGGCAACGCCATAGACTTTGCCAGTTAAATCTGTTGATTGTAAATCATCATAAAAATCAAGCCCTTCTTCTGGCATTGCCCCCTCATCATATGTATAAGCACAAACAACTAAAATGTCAGCCTTCATAAAATCTGCTACATCAGTTTGTGATATCTCAGACTCTGTCACTTTAACATTTAAATTAGTCAAACTATCACATACAATGTTTGCTACTTCCTCATTATTACCAGTCATCGTGGCATAAACTACATGTGCTGTTAGCATCTATAATTCCTCACTAATCTTTTTTATCTATGGCTATGTGTAACCGCTTTTATTATAATACAGATAAATAGTATATTTTTGTAGAATTGGTGGAGGTATTTAATTATGAAACGAACTATGTTTATCGGCGCAATAGCATGTGGTAAAACAACCCTTACTCAACGATTGGAAAATCAACAAATTAAATATAATAAAACACAAGCAATTGAATTTTCATCAAATATTATTGACACACCAGGAGAATATATGGAGCATCATAATATGATGAGCACGTTACGTGTAACCTCGATGGATGCTGATATAGTTGTTTTATTACAAAGTGCGGTTGACAAACGACTTGTTTTCCCGGCTGGCTTCTGTTCAATGTTTTCGAAACCTACTTTAGGTGTAGTTACAAAGATTGATCTTGTAAAAGACCCTGCCGACATTGAATATTCCAAGAATCTTCTGTTAAGCGCTGGGGTAAAGAAGGTAATTCCTGTTTCGGCAGTTGAAAATATTAATATCGATAAATTAGTTGCTGAACTTAATTAAAAATTCTAATAAGGTGATTAATTAAATGACTATTCCAAATAATATATAAACCCGCTAAAACATAAACAATTTTGCTTCCAAAATTACCATATTTTTCCAACAAATATGCCACGGGTTTTATTAAAACAAATTGTTTTCCTAATAGAATTAATAGGACTGAACAAATTTCAAAAATTACTCCTACGTATATAATCTGACTCCAACTAAGATTAACCACCCATGGAATATAAACAGCAAGGTTATCTCCACCAAGGCTTAAGCAAAATAGAAGTAATGAGAAAAAGCCATTATTAGTTGTCTTTTTTTCGTCATCCTGTTCAAAAAGTGCTATAAAGATTAAAACAATGCCCATAAATCCTGTAATCCAATCTGGAAATAGAAATGCTAGCCCTTTTCCTAAAATTACCCCAAAGATCCATAAAATAAGCGTTGCTACTCCAAAACCAATAATCGGTAACCGGTAATTATAGTTTCGTAAAAGAAATAATAGTGCAATAAATGTATCAATATTAAGTCCCACAAATATCAAAAGAATTGCAACAAGACTCATAATATCATCGTCCCTATGAACGGTCGATTATAATAACATATTCGTTGCTGCTTTAATGCCGGATTCAATTGGATCTTACTAATACTTAGATTATTGGGATTTTTGAATGAAGTCCCATCAATATTCTCAAGACACAACGAAATGATATTTTTTATTATCCAGCCATGTGTAATTATTAAAATATTTTGTTGTGGATACTTATAAGAAGTATCCAATAGAAATGACCATATTCGTGCACGAGCATGTTCAAAGTTTTCGCCTTGATTTATCAAAATTGAATGTGGTCGCACGTCATTCGTTTCAACATCAAAATACATCGAATACTGTTGCTTTAATTTACTAATATCTGCCCCATTCCATTTACCGTAAGATATTTCTGCTAAACGTTCATCAATCTGCAACTTAATATTAGTCGTAGCACAAATTATTTGCCCCGTTTTTACTGCTCGCCTTAACGGACTTGTATAGACATAATCAATTTGATTATTATCAAACAATTTTTGATAATTCGCTGCTTCCTGCATTCCCCGTTTGGTCAGACTTGTTAATTTATCATTTAGTGTACCTTGGATATAATTTAATCGATTAGCATAGGTTTCCCCGTGACGAATTAAAAAAAAGTTGTCATTATTACCATCCACCTATAAGAATTATGTATGTAAAGAGGCTATTCAATTCTAGCCTCTTTTTTTAGCCATTATTATATCAATGGCTTTTAATTTTTACTAAGCCTAAATTCACTTTGTCAGATATAAGTACCTTAGTTGTCCAACCATTGAATCACTGATTTGTAACACATCTTTTAAGTAAGAGGTCATTCCACCGTATTTATTATTAATAAGAGAGATTGCTTGATCATAATAACACCTATTTGCTGTTGAAAGATCGTAAATTGAGTGAAGATAATTATCACCTAGGTTATTTTTTATAGCATAACGTAATCGTTCTTTTATCCTTTTTGTTGATGCCTTATTAGTTAAAATATAATCTTGATAAATTATATCTCCTGGAACTTGTAGAAGACTTAGTAAATAAATTGCTCCTAAACCAGTACGGTCTTTCCCTGCAGAGCAATGAAATAAAACACCACCCTGCGCTGAATGTAGGCATAATTTTTTAATAAAGGTGTGAAATGCTTCTTGTGCTTTCTCATCAGTGACAAATTGACAATATACTTTCATCATGCGATTAAAGCCCGCTTGTGGATCCTTTGAAAAACTTTTTCGTGCTTCAGCAATACTAATATTACTTTCAGTAAGGTCATTCTCAAAGACCGGTATCCGAATATAGTTCATCAATGATGTTAATTGGTCGGGATAAAAAGCTACTTCGGAAGTTGAACGAAAGTCAATAATTGTCCTAATACCATATCCATAAAGTTTTCTTTGCTCATTATGTGTAAAATAGGAGAGATGCGCAGAACGAACAAGATTATTCCATTTCAGACTTTCGCCATCAATAGTTCTATAACCACCAAGATCTCGAAAATTAAATCCATTTTCAAACGCTAGAATTCGTTGATGATTCGCCATATTGCATCTCCCTCCTTTCTAAAAAGTGTATTCATCTACTACACATTAGCGTAAATGAACACACTTCTAATGTTATGTTCGTGTAATCTCAGGAACATCAAACCCCAATAACGTTTGTAGCTTATCAACCACATGACGCAAAGCTGATTCAATTTCAGAAACTTCTCCCACAATTACAACCGAGCCACTAAATCGATCAATGAACCCTAGAGTAACATTACTCGACTTTGTAGCAATATCCCCAGCGATAATTGAGGCTTCACTTGGCGTTATTGTCAAAATACCAAGCGCATTTTTAGGAGTTTGTATCCCTAATTTCTCATAAATGTCTGGCGTAGGGTTAGCAACGATATGTGCTAATGTTACCTGTTTACCCGGAACATATTCTTGAATTGTCCGTTTGATATCCTGCCTAGCCATAGTATCATCCCCATTTTATTGCTGAGTTACATTCATTACATCACGGGCAATAATTATTTCTTCGTTAGTTGGAATAACAGCTATTTTAACCTTACTATCAGGTGCTTCAATGCTTAGCTCATTATTTTTATTTTTCTCTTCGTCAATTTTGACTCCAAGATAGTCTAAATTCTTACAGATCTGACTTCTAATATAAGCAGCATGTTCACCAATTCCGGCTGTAAATACTAATGTATCCAATCCATCAAGATCCGTTGTATATGCTCCAATATATTGTTGAATTGAATGTACAAATACATCTAAAGCTAATTGTGCCCGTTCGTTACCGTTTTTAGCCGCACTTTCAATCTCACGTTCATCATTAGAAATCCCAGATAAGCCTTTAAGCCCTGAGTCTTCATTCATTATTCGACGCATTTCATGTGAATCAATATTGAGTTCTTCTTCAAGAAAAGGAATAATTTCTGGATCAATATCTCCACATCGCGTTCCCATCACTACACCTGCTAACGGAGTAAAGCCCATTGAAGAGTTAACCGACTTTCCATCTAAGATCGCCGAAACGCTTGATCCATTTCCCAAATGACACGTGATCATACGACGAGTCTTTTCTTTACCAAAAAGTTCACGCGCTTTTTCTGACACATACTGATGTGAAGGGGCATGGAATCCGTAGCGCCTAATTTGATACTTTTCATAAAACTCATATGGCAAAGCATACATATAAGCTTTCTTAGGGATTGTATGATGAAATGAATTATCGAAAGTAACTACTTCCTTGGCATCTGGAAGAAACTTTTCAAAGGCTTTTATCCCTGCTAGTCCATTTGGATTATGCAGAGGTGATAACACCTTCAATTCATCAATCCGTTTTTCGACTTCTGGAGTGACTGCCACTGCATGAGTATAGTAACTTCCGCCATGAGAAATTCGGTGACCAACACCATAAATTTCTGACTTATCCTTAACAACCCCACTAGACATTAAAACATCAATAATATGGTCAATTGCCTCTGAGTGGTTTTTTAAAGGGATTTGTCTTGTCTCGTTAGTTTTATCAGTTTTATATGAAAGCTGACTTGTTGAAGAACCAAGATTTTCAGCAGAACCACTAATTAATAGTTTCTCCTCCGGCATCAAGTAAAGTTTGAACTTAATTGATGAACTACCAGAATTAATTGCAAGTATTTTTTTTGACATTAAATCACTCCAAATAAACTAAATTAACGAATTATTGCTTCGTAAACCATCTTCAGATCATTATCTGAAGGAACAACTGGATTGCCAGGGAATGTTGCATCTTTCTTCGCATTTGCAACAACAGTATCAGCTAATTCTTCAGCTTTAGCAGGATCAACACCGAATGCTTGAAGAGTCATTGGACAATTCATTTGTCGTGCCATTTCCCTAATTTTAGCAATTAGTCGCTTTACTGCAAGACGATCGCCTACTCCAGGAGCAGCAATTCCAGCTTTCTTAGCAGCAATTGCAAACTTATGCAATGCCTCTTCACTATGTTCAGCATTATATGCGATAACATATGGCAAGAGCATTGTATTTGCTAAACCATGTGGAACGTGGAAATTAGCTCCCAATTGATGCGCAATTGAGTGGCAAATCCCTAATCCGGCAATATTAAATGCAGTTCCGGCAATATTTGATGCTTCATGAACAATCTTACGAGCATCTACATTATCGCCGTGACGATAACATTCAACTAAGTGTTTAGTAATCGCATCAATTGCTTCTTCTGATAATGCAACTGTAAATAAATTTGCATCCTTAGCAACCAAAGATTCAAGTGCATGTGTTAAAACATCCATTCCTGAATATGCAGTTACACTCTTAGGAGCAGTCATAACTAATTTAGGATCTAGTAAAGCACAATCAGGTGTCAAATAATCTTCCAAAATAGGAATTTTACGATGTTCTTTCGTATCAGAAATAACCGCAGTATTCGTAACTTCTGAACCAGTACCACTCGTTGTTGGAATAGCAATATATTCATTGATCTTGCACTTGCCCAACTTTTCACCAAAGAAACGAATTCCCTTACCAGTATCCAAAGCTGATCCGCCACCGATACCAATCACAATTGTTGGTTTAAGTTTAAGGAATTGTTGAACCCCTTCCATGATCTTATCTAGTGGAGGATCGGGGACAACATCAGAGAAAATTTCACACTTATTATTATCATTAATGTGACTCTCAATTTCTTTTAAGGTATCACTACCAGGCAAGAAAGAATCACAGACTAATAAAATACGTTCATTATTAAGTGTCTCTAGTTCTTTTAAACTATCTGTTCCCGAATAAATCCGGGTTGGCATACTATATTTTTCCATTGGAATTATGCCTCCCATTAATACCAGTTACGTACTGAGAATCCTTGTGGTGAGTTCAAACGAACTCGACGAGTAAATGTTCGTGCAGTACATGTTCCTTCACCAGTTGGCGTAGCAATTGTTAATGCTGAAGCACCTGAGTGAGCTCCATTATCTGCAACACCTGTACCGACATAGGATGGGCCATTAACAACAAAGATTGAACATTGCATCCGGTGAGCAGCATTATTAATATGCTTAAGGTTATTGGAATGAATAGTAGCTGTGTGATGGTTACCTTTTTCAACTTCAACAGCGGTCTTCAAAACATCATCAAATGTTGGACAAGAAACAACTGGTAAAATTGGCATTAACATTTCAGTCATTACTAATGGATGTTCCTTAGGAAGTTCACAAATAATTTCAACTGGGTGGCCCGTGTAAGGAATATTAGCTTGGTCTAAGATGTAAGTTGCGTCCTTACCAACAAATTTACGATCAGGAGCACCATTTTCTTGGATACACATATCAGCTAATTTATCGGCTTGTTCACGGTTAACTACAAAGGCACCCTCATCTTGCATCTTACGAATTAATTCATCTTTAATGCTGCTTTCTGCAACTACTTCCTTTTCAGCAGTACATAAAATATCATTATCAAATGAAGCAGATGTAATGATATTATGCGCAGCTAAATCAATATCAGCAGTAGCATCAACCATTGCAGGAGGATTACCAGGACCAGCACCAACCGCTTTCTTACCACTGGTCATTGCTTGGTGAACAACAGCTGGACCACCAGTTACTGCTAACATTGCAATGTCGGGGTGCTTCATCATTTGTTGAACTGATTCAATTGTTGGTGTTTCAATACTTACAACTAAATTATGAAGGCCTGTTGCATCTGCAATAAAGTCGTTCATCTTTTCAATTGTCCAGCGAGTAACATTCTTTGCGCCAGGGTGAGCACCAAAGTAAAGGGTATTACCACTGGCAAGCATCATGATCGCATTAGCAATTACAGTTTCTGAAGGGTTTGTACTTGGGCCAACCGCACCAATAACACCATATGGTAACCGTTCATACATAACCATCCCACCGTCACCGTTTTCTACAACTGGTTCAAGAATCTCGGGACCAGGAGTGTTGTACAAGGCATTGTTTAACTTAGCAATTTTGGCCTCTACTGTTCCCATTCCTGTTTCTTCTTTGATATCTTTAGCCATTTTTTCAATATATGGGCGGAATCCTTCCTTAATGGCATCAATTACTTGTTGGCGAACAGCAATTGGCTTATCCCGATATATTTCTTGAGCAGCTTTTGCAGCAGCAATTGCATCATTGACATTAGTGAAAATTCCGCGATGACCATTATCAGTAGTAGCTGCAACGTTTGCATTTGAAGAGCTGGCATTATCTAGTTCTTCGGCAAGAATTTTGCGTACAGCACTTTCAATATCATTAATCTGCATATCTACTTACTCTCCTTCAAAAATTCTGCAACAGCAGCTTCACAAATTGATTGATCTTCTTCAACCAATCCACCACTAACACCAATCGCTCCAATAATTTCATCGTTAATCTTCAATGGAATCCCACCTGCAAAAGATGCTAACTTACCATCAAGCATTGTTTCCATTTGATATAATCCGGCACCTGGTTGGATATCCTTACTAATATCCTTGGTAGGTTCTTTCATTGCTAGTGCTGACCATGCCTTTTTAGGAGCTAAAGTACAACTTACTAAATTAGCATTTGGCATATGGTAGCTCATTTGCAATACTTGATCAGCTTTCATAATAGCAATTGTTACTCCAACACCCAATTCATTAGCACGAGCTACAGCCGCATCGATTACTTTTTCCATTTTATGCCGATCAAATAGATTTTTAGAAGCATTATTCTTGATTACGTTTTCAACAATCTTACTAATTTGTTCCTCGTTCATTCTTAACGCACATCCTTTTCTTCTTGATAACGTTTGTAAATTTTTAACACGTCATCAGTTACACTATTTAATAAATCTTCATAGTCTTCATCACGCGCTACAATATATAAGAAATCCGACAAACGATTAATATATCTTTCTAGCTCTGGACGAAATTTTACATTCTTTGATAGTCGCACAAATAGTCGCTCTGCACGACGACAGATTGTTCGACAAATATGAAGTTGTGCACCCGCAGTACTCGAACCAGGTAAGATAAAACTATGAACAGGTGGCAGTTTTGATGTATATTCATCAATAACCTTTTCAAGTTTTCGAGTATCTTCATCTGTAATAATCTTACTTTTATCAGTAAAATACTGCCGTTTTTCTGTCGCTATCTCACCTTGAAGGAAAAACATTTTATATTCGATCTCTTGTAAAAGCTTCTTATTACGTTTACTTTCACAGAATTTATCTGCCAAACTAATATTAGCGTTTAATTCATCAAAAGTTCCATAAGTTTCAACTCGTAATGAATCCTTAGGTACCCTTGTTCCATCGAATAAACTTGTTTCTCCCTTGTCACCACCTTTTGTGTAAATAGCCATTTTGATGCCTCCAATGCACACTACTTATCAAAACGGTCAATTATTCCAACTATCGTACAGTCATTAACGTCCCTTACTTGATCCTCATCACGCTCTTTATCAGCACGTCTTGCACCAGCACCACGAACTATTAATACATTATCACCAATTCCAGCATTTACTGTATCAGCGGCAACTTGTTCAAATCGAACTGGTTGTTGGTCGGAATTAATCTGTTGAACTATCATTAGTTTCTTTCCAACTAAGGATGGATCCTTTTGGGTTGCAACAACACTACCTACTACTCTCGCCATATACAATTTTCTTCAGTCCTAATCTTTATTTTAATTTTTTTATAGTTACAGATATCAAGTGCTTCATCTGTAATATGTTGCTTTTGATATCTAACAAGAATCGATTTATCTGGTTTAGCAGCTATCTCTTCTCTGGTAATCATCCGATTATAACTGGCAATTACTGGCGATTCGTTATTTACAACAAACAAGATCGGCCAGTCCAAAATCATCATCCGTGGAATGAAATTAACCATCTGTTCATTAATTAAAAAGTAAAACTTAACATCATAGCTAATTCCTTCTAACACCCATTTAACCCAAGCGTTAGTCTTTTCCATTGAATATAAGTCCGTTATTAACTCAATCGAAATATCTTTTAGAATAACTTTTCCGTTTCTCAAAAAAATCTGTTCACTAGGCGGGGCAACTTGATGATTAAAAGTAACTTCAACGCTCGTATGCTTTCGTTCTTCTAATCGTTGCATAACCTGTTGTACTAGGTTATCCATCTATTCACCCCCCTTATTAGTTTCTCAAAAAGTTAGTTTTTCTTCTTGATAATAACTTTTCCGAAAGAATTATTACCTAGTCCGACATTAGCTGCATTGGCTTCATCAGTATCAATATGCATTTCAAGAACAAAGTCTTCACGAGGGCGAGCAACTACGTCATCAAAAATGGTTTTACGTCCACCATCGCCATCTACTTCAACCTGCATTGAATCACCGAGCTTTACGCCAAAGCGCTTGGCATCTTCTAAACTCATGTGGATGTGTCGCTTTGCAACAATTACACCTTGAATTTCAATTTCCGCATATGGTGACCGAACCTTAATTGAAGGGGTGCCATCAAGATCACCAGACATTCTAATTGGAGCATCAATTCCTAGTGTAAAGTTTTCTGAACGGGCAATTTCTACTTGTGAGTGTGAACGGTATGGTCCCATTAAACGAACATGTTCAATGGTACCTTTAGGTCCGATCAGATCAACAGTTTGCATTGCAGCAAAGTCCGCATGTTGACGAAGTTTCTTTAGCATTTCAATCTTTTGACCAGGGAATAGCTTTTGAAAGTCTTCTTCCGTCAAATGTACATGGTGATTTGAAACACCAATTGGAACTAGGTTAGGATTAAGTGTTTCTCTAACAATCGTCCGGATAAGTGTTCTTAAATGTTCTTCATCCATACGTAATCTTCCTTTTTATTAAAATTTTCTATTCAGCGTCTGAATCTGATCCACCTGGTAAAATCTTTTCAACTTCTTCATGTGGACGAGGAATTACGTAAGACGATACAACTTCGCCAACACCTTCAGCAGCTTGTACACCAGCATCAACGGCAGCCTTTACAGCACCAACATCACCACGAATCATAACAGTTACCAATCCACTACCAATCTTTTCTTGGCCAGTTAATGTTACATTAGCAGCCTTTACCATTTGATCAGCAGCTTCAATAGATGCAACTAATCCGCGTGTTTCAATCATTCCTAAAGCGTTATTCATAGTTATTTCCTCCTACTTTTTCTTTAATTCATTGTAATGGATACACTTCTTATGCGGTTCTCCTAATTTCCGTGGACATTTTGGATCTCCACACATATTGCATGTGACTTCATTATCATTAGAGTTGGTATCTTGTTTATCACTAGACGAATCCGAAGCTTCGATTTCATCTTTGCCCTCTAATGATCGCTCAGTTTGAACACTAGGTTCAGCAGAATTTTCACTCTTCTGTACTATCTCTTCTTTAATTGAAGATGGTTCAGTAACCTTTTCCTTTTCAGCAATATTTTGCTGCTTTTCTGGATTTGGTTGCAATAAATCTGTTTTGCCTAAGGAGTTCAACCCTGTTGCTGGACGCCCTATTATCGCTGACGTTACATATACATCAGGTAAATAGTCTTTTACAGCTTGAACCGCAACAGTTATAGCTGACAGTTCACCAGAAACTTGTAAGGTGACCCATCCATTACCTTTCGTATTTTGAATACTACTAAGTTCAACATCTGCAGTTTTTAGCATCCTGTCAGCAGCCACAATAGCGCCAGATAATCCATTACATTCTACATAGCCCAAAGACTTCATAATTAAATCACCTGTTTGCTATTTCCTTAAAAGGAATTCCTTTTACTAATCTCGCTGCATTTGCTCCTAAAATTCGTAATTGCTTTTTATCATTGATTGTCATATCAAATAAAGGCTGATTTTCTTTTAAGTTCTTATAGTGAACAATAAAATGATCTCCTTCAAAAGCAATTCCTACAGATAGTCTTGATGCAAGAGCTGATTGATATGCTCTTTCAACAGTATCGTTTACATTGATTTTACGAATTGAGACTGGGATCTGTTCTTCTTCAATTCCATAGAAAAGTGGCTTGACACTATCTGGAATCGTTATTCCATTTTCTAGTCCGACGACAATCGAGGGACGTTGTGAATCATCGTTGTTCATAACGCTTCCTTCTTTCTTCGCCATACCTTAAAATCAATCCAGTTGCAACGGCATTTCGTGGTCCTTCAACTCCACGAACATTTCCTCGACCAGCAACTAAATTAAAGTGTGCTAATTCATCTGTAACAAGTTGTGGAATTTCAAAGTCTAAGGCTGAACCACCGACAATTACAACAAACGGAATATCACGAATATTTCCAGTTGGACTAACATACTTAAGTGCCCGTAAAGCGTTCGTAACAAATACTCGTTTTTTTGCACTTTGACGCACTAATTTAATTTTTTCAATGCTTGGATTCCCAGTTACTGGTTCGTATCCATCTGGTTTAATTACTACAACTTTGGCAAACAGTGATGATGGAAGCGGATCTTCAAAGAATTGAACTGAACCATCCTCATGTCGAATTTGAAAAAGATTTTCTACCTTTGCTAATGGGTAGCGTTTGATGTCTTCTGCAAGATGAATATCATTCAACCCTAATTCAGAATTAATAATCATCGTTACCATATCACCAGCACCAGCTAAGTGAATTGCAACTGTATTATTTTCTTTATTAATGATTGAAGCATCTGTTGAGCCAGCACCTAAATCAAGGATTGCGATTGGCTTATCTGTTCCTGGAGTTGTTAATGCTCCACGAATTGCAGATTCAACTTCAGCACCACCAATTTCAACCTTTGTATTAAATTCTTTTTCAATAAGTTTAGCAATAACTTCCATTTGAAGATGATCTGACTTAACCATTGCTGCGATCCCAACTGCTGATTCATTTGAGAATTCACCAGCTAAACCGCCTCGAACTTCAACTGGTACTTGAGTATCAACAGCAAGTAAATCTTGAATAGCAATTTCATCATTTTTCTTTCCTGTAAGGTCTGCCATTGTTTGACGAACATTTTCCAACATTCCTCCAACATTGGTTCCAGACTCACCAGTTATATTGTTAATATGGCGGAAACTAGAAACCTTTTTCATAATGGCGTTAGCACCTTCAGAAACTCCAACTTCTTCTTTTCCAGTATCACCATTAATTATGATTTTACCTGCTGGAATTACTCGCGCTTTAACATCTCCAGCTGGAGTTTTAATAACAACAGCCGAACGATTTCCAATAAGCGCTCGAGAAACTGGAACAATATTCTTAGTCTCTTCTGGAGTTAGTCCAAACAAGGTAGCGATGCCATACGGGTTTGAAAGTTGTGAAATTACTTGTCCAGGGCCAGCAACTTCTACAGCTGCCAGCATATTTAACGGAACTTTGTCAATCATAGCAACTTCATCGACAATCGGAATTTTATGATTTAACCGATTATCAACTAAAACACCATCATCGTTTCTTAGAATTGCTGCTGTTATTTTATAACCAGAGGCAACATAAGCATTGATAAGTTTAGCAACGTCTTCAAAATCAATATCCTTAGGAACTACAACAATATAATTTTTGCTTTTATCAGTTTCCTTTAAGAGATCAAGCAAACGGACTGTTATCCCAGCCCCTGTTCCTATACCACCTGGCGTATCAGGATTATGCCCAATCATTGTTGATTCTGTTACAACTGTTTCTGTAATAGTTTCCATTGCAACATCACCAATTACTGGCGTGGCTTCATTGATTCGAATTAAATCAATATCATCGATTGTCAGATTAGATTTATTCAGAACTTGAGTAATTGAATCCCTAATTCCAACTAGATTCTGCTTAGTACCTTTAATCCCAGTAGTAGGAGCAATACCAGAGTTAATAAAGTGAACTTGCCCACTATCGCTTACATTTGCCAATGCAACTTCAGTGGAAGAATTCCCAATATCAACACCAATTACTTTTTCAGTTGCCATACATAAAACTCCCTACTCTGACTAAAAAGCTTAGTTATCGCCCTTTAGTTTCTTACGACTTTCATAATAATCAGCAGCTTCTTCAAACCATGCTGCACAAACATTAGCGTCATACTTGTCCCGTAATTCCTTTGCAATGTCCAATAATTCTTGCTTAGTTGAACGGAAAGGACGCAATGCATCATACATCTCAAGAACCCGTTCGTCAGGTACTCGTGTTAATTCTGCAGCTCGTTGAAGATTCTTTTGAATAGCTGGACGGCCAGCATTAGCTGCAATTTCACCTTGAAGTTTCAATGCTTCTGGTGTAATCCGTAATTCCTTAGGATCAACTTGATTATTTACTACTTTTTGTAAATTGATGTCATCAAGATTATGTCCTTTTGGTGTTTTTACTAAATCACGGTGCTTTTGATAAAGTGGGTAATCATCTGCTGTCATTTCCTTACTAGTACTTGTAGTTGAAGTACCTGTAGAACTATTAGCAGATGAACTGTTTCCCATTTGAGCCATGATCTTTGCTACTAAATCATCAACTTCACTCATCATTCTGCCTCCTTAATCAAACGTAACCTTAATTTCTTCTTCAGGCTTACCAACAACAACTTGGTGAGTTTCACGAATATGCATAATTGCTGAAATAGCTTGATAGTGAATACGAGCAAGTTGATCGTTTTTAGCTGGAACTGGTTCTGGGGATTCACCCTTAGCATACATGGCGGCATTCTTACCAATTGCACGATAAGTTTCAGGAGTAAGTACTGGTGCTTGTGGGAATAACTCAAGGTTACCAAGAGGATCTTGATCCTTTTGATGAATAACTGTCGTCCCCTTTGATTGAATACCAATAGCAATTCCTGAACCAGAAAGGTGATCACCTTGGACAGCACAGAATGCTACGTCTGAACTCCGGTAAACTTTAACTACCCGCGCCTTAAGCCCTTCTTCTTCAATACCAGCAATAACTTGACGAAGCACTTCTTTATGAGGAATACCAGTTTCTGTCTTATCAAGAACAGTTGCGAATGCAGGACCGACTGCAATTATAACTTCATCCTTAGAATATCCAGGTTGTGCTTCTCCAACTGGTTGGAACCAGTCAAGTTTCTTTTCTGGAACAGCTTTACTATTTGGTTGTTGTACCTCTTGAGTTGCTGTTGCAGTACTATCATTACTTTTATCAAAGTCAATCTTAGTATCGATTTGATTAGTTTCGCTTAAAACTTCTTTAACGATTTTACGTAATAAGTTTTCATCAATATCAGCCATAACAGATTACCTCCTCTCTATAGTTCCAAATGTTCTGGATCAAGTGCGAATGGTAAGTCTTTAATCCGATCCCATTCTTCCTTGTCTTCATATAGACGATATCCAGTACCTGGTCCTTGATAATCATTTCCGTCGTTAACAGCAGAAGTGACATTCCAATCTTTATCAAAAATAGAAGATGTTTGAAGGTAATCACCAACAACTTTTTGTTTTTGAAGGTTCAAAATTGCTTCAGCGACATCTTTAAATCCATGGTTGTACAATGCCTTGATAATATCAATAGCAGTAATTCCACGATCCATCATATCTTGAGCAGCTTTCATATCTGCAACCATGTCCCGCTTCGGCATGTCATCATGAGTGTTAGCATATGTTGCTGCTTCGACCTCTTCATCAGTAATCTTTGGTAATCCAAGATCTTCAAATACTGCTTGAAGGGCTTTAGCGGCCTTATTACGTGCCTTAATAATGGTTTCTTCCTTAACAGGGTGAATACCATAATATTGACCCAAGTCACGCTCCATAACATACATATCATCGTAGTCCATAGCATCAGTGTTTGAACCAGCGAAGGTATTATCGTAGTTAGGAGTCGATGAGTAACCAGAGTTAATGTAATCAGTACCGGCAATAAATTGACCAATAAACCGTTCAGTCCGCCGCATATCGGAGTGTGAGTATGCTTGGTCACAACCAGAAGCACATTCGATGTCACACATCATACATAACAAGTTTTCACCGAGAACTTCACGAATACCATTAGGAACAGCACCAGGAATTTCAATACAACTTACGGCACCATTTTGAAGTCCTTGAACACCTGAAGCCTTAGTTAGTAAAATACAACGCGCTTCAAGGTAAAGCATTGACTTACCTTCTGGATAACCCATCAATACTTCTGAACCGGCACCTGAAGTAAATCGCATCTTCAAACCACGTGATGCATAACAAGATGCCAAGAAGCCTTTAGACCATGGAGTATCATCACCATCGGTAAATACACGGTCAGTACCGTAAACTGAAATGGTTTCGGCATATGCGGTAAAACCACGCATACCTAATTGCAATTCAGTAGCTTCTTCAACAGAACATTGTGTCAATACACCAGGACGACCTGTTTGTGCACCAATTAAAATTGAAATAGCGTTGAACGGTGCATAACGTGCCACAGCTGTCGTGGTTTCTTGTTCTGGGAATCCACGAAGAGCGGCATCAGCAGCATCAGCAGCAATTTGAACTGGGTTGTCAACAGTGTTGGTAACGTGACACTGGTTGTCAGGCTTACGACGTGGGCGCATCTTCTTGATAGCCATAATCATTTCACCAAAATCAAGCTTACTGATGATCTCTTCAGCCTTAGCAGGAGTCAAAGCTGATGTAATTTCAATAATTTCATCACGAGAAACATTAGGATCAACAAGCATCCGTGCAATCTTGGTAGAATCAATATTCATAACTTTTTCAACGTTGTCAATATTGATTCCATACTTAGCAATGTACAAGTCAATCAAATCAAAATCTTCGAGCTTTTTACCATCCATCTCTACGATCTTGCCATTTTCAACTTTTACACTAGGCTTAGGATCATTAGGCCCCATCATTGCAACGAAACCTTCTTCTGGCCATTCTTTAACAAATGTATCTTGATGAATTGGCCGTTTTTCTAGTTCTTCAAATCGTTTTTGACGTTTCATAATAAAGTAGTCCTCCTTCTAGATCTACTTAATGTATGATGGGAAATCATTAACTGGTTCTTCACCAAACTGTGACAATAACTTTAATCCTACTTCACGTCCAGCCATAACAGCTTGACGAACAGCTCCTGAGTCACCGGTAATAGTTAGGCAACCTTCGTTAGAAAAACTTGTACCATGACTTGGCGAAGTAAAGTTAAGCGGTTCAACACCAGCAGTCTTTAAAGCCTTATCTCCCATTACGACACCAATCCCGGAAGGACAACCACAAATCAACCCAAATGCTTTTCCTTCAACTGCACCTAATCCAAGATGTGCAGCACCTGCAGCACGAGCTGTAAATTGTAATTCAAGGTGACCCGCTTTGGCGTTATAAACGTCACCAAATGTACGATGAAGATTATCAAGTGCAACCCGAATAGCTTGACGTGCATCTGCAGGATCATCACCACCGATGATAATTAAACATCCATGGCCTCCTCCACCTTTAGTATCACGCGGCCACTCAACATCAATACACTCCATGTTAGTAGCCTTAATTCCTTCATCCATTGCCATAATTTGTGGACCAGCACCAGTACGATCACTCAAAATACCTAAAGTCTTGTATTGTTTTGTAACGTGTAATTTATCTAATAGTTGTTGGTCAACTCTCGGAATTACCATTCCAATGGTATCTCCAATTTCGCTAGCACCAACAAACTCTGGAACAGTACTAGTAGAATTCAGAAAATCATTCATTATTTTTCCTCCTGACTATAAAAGCTCTTAACAATAAAGCTCTTAATACAGATTTCTGTACCTAGCCGTCTGCATAAGGGCTTTAATTTTTTATCAATTATTCTCCATGATGCGGTAAGAGCTTATCAACTTCAGATTGAGGACGAGGAATTACGTAACTTGAAACAACTTCTCCAATATTTTCGGCAGCTTGTACTCCGGCATCAACTGAAGCCTTAACAGCTCCAACATCACCACGAACCATTACTGTGACTAATCCATGACCAATCTTTTCTTGACCAATTAATTTAACATTAGCAGCTTTTACCATTGCATCAGCAGCTTCAATTGAAGCTACAAGTCCTTCGGTTTCAATTAAACCAAGTGCTTCTTGTCCCATAAGAATGCCTCCTAAAGTATAAAAACAAATAGCGATATTGAGAAATCGCTTACAATTTGGTACATGTTAATTTTATAACATGATATTTATGATATATTATCTTAAAAAATGTATGATACTTAAAAAGAACAATAATTTATTATTATGTATCACAAAATTTACAAGAAAGCGTTTTTATGTGTAAATGTATGCTAATATATAGAGGTAAACGGCATCTTTCTTAAAAAAATTGGTAAAAAGTAGGCGAAACTCAAATGTACGAATATTCTTCAAAATTCTTGAATGACATTCAAAAGGTAACAAAAACATTTCAGGAAATAACCAATAATAATATAATTTTCACAAGCATTACTGGAGCAATTGTTGATTGCAACACCCTTCTTTTTGACTCAAATATTTCACTTGAACATTTACGAAAACTCGATTTTAAAAATTATTTTGTTTTTCCACTAGTTATAAGCTCATCTTTAAGCGGTTTCTTTGTTCTTGATGAATCACATATAGAATCAGACGCTATTAATTTATGTAGTAAATATATTGAAATTTCTTGCCAAAAGTTTATTGACAGTTCCAATGACTGCATAGCTGTTCTTACTCCATTCGAGGCTCCTAAGCTAAGTTCACTAATCAAAGTTCTTAATGGGATTTTGAATATTTCTGGAGATGATTCAATAGCTAACGTTACTAATCCTCCTATTCTTAATAACAGAAATGATGGTGCTCTAAGTGATATTGAAAAAAATATAACCATGGCGCTTAAATACATTAATTCCAATTTAGAAAAATCGCTTACTTTAGAAAACGTTTCTCAAAGGATTTATCTTTCACCATCATACTTAAGTCGAATCTTTAAGAATTACTTTAATGACAATTTTATTAACTATATAAATCTACAAAAAATTGCGCTTGCTCAAGAAAAATTAATTTTTTCAAATACACCAATTAATAAATTAGCTCATCAAGTTGGTTTCTCACAGACGAGTTACTTTACTAAAATTTTCAAGCAAAAAGTGGGAATGACACCATCAAAGTATCGAAAATATAATTCCGCAATAAAGAAAATCTATACTATTCCAAGAGATTTACAATGGCGCTCAAATAAGTCCGTTTATGAAATCTCAAAAGATTTTTTCAATAAAAATGATATTTCTTTTAAGGCCCGTGATTTAAATGGGTATCCATATATCTATTCAATAAATGATCTGAATGATGTTAGTAATAAGGCAGGTTGGGTCTATACAGTAGATTGTTCTCAACCTATTATTCCAGCTAGTGAGATTAATGTATTTGATCGTTCAGTAATTCAATGGATTTATACTGAAAAAATTATTTAAAATTAAAAAGAGGTTGGAGGCACTAGGTCCCGTCAAGTATACAGGTTAAATAGATAAAATTAGTTTAGGCGGC
>OLOI01000109.1_pt1 | contig 82914 bp, 74 predicted proteins | sample 1672131 | NCBI WGS metagenome assembly OLOI01 (sample SAMEA3136651, study PRJEB25190) | human gut metagenome
AGAAAAACCCCGGAAACCTTGCGGTTCCGGGGTATCTTACGTTTGGACACAATGTTATCTTGCGATAACCATATATATAATTTTATCTGCTAATCCGTGATTACTCGATGATAGAAGCAACACGTCCTGATCCTACAGTACGTCCACCTTCACGGATAGCGAAAGTCAGACCCTGTTCCATAGCGATCGGATGGATCAGTTCGATTGTCATTTCTACGTTATCACCAGGCATGCACATTTCTGTACCTTCTGGAAGGGTGATAACGCCTGTGATATCTGTTGTTCTGAAGTAGAACTGTGGACGGTAGTTGTTGAAGAATGGTGTATGACGACCACCTTCGTCTTTTGTCAGTACGTAAACCTGAGCTGTGAATTTCTTGTGTGGGTGTACTGTACCTGGTTTAGCGAGGACCTGTCCTCTTTCGATTTCATTTCTCTGAACACCACGAAGAAGACAACCGATGTTATCACCAGCCTGAGCTTCGTCAAGGAGTTTACGGAACATTTCGATACCAGTTACAACTACTTTACGTGTTTCTTCTTTAACACCAACGATTTCTACTTCATCAGAAAGATGCAGAACACCTCTTTCTACACGGCCTGTAGCAACTGTACCACGACCTGTGATAGAGAATACGTCTTCGACTGGCATAAGGAATGGCTTATCTGTATCACGCTGTGGATCTGGGATATAGCTATCTACTGTATCCATAAGTTCCATGATCTTGTCGCCCCATTCGCCGTTTGGATCTTCAAGAGCTTTAAGAGCGGAACCTTTGATGATTGGGCAATCTGTGAAGTCATATTCTTCAAGAACTTCTGTGATTTCCATTTCTACTAATTCAAGGAGTTCTTCATCGTCTACCATATCACATTTGTTCATGAATACAACGATGTAAGGTACGCCTACCTGACGGGAAAGAAGGATATGCTCTTTTGTCTGAGCCATAACACCATCAGTAGCAGCTACAACAAGGATAGCACCATCCATCTGAGCAGCACCTGTGATCATGTTCTTTACATAATCGGCATGTCCTGGGCAGTCTACGTGAGCGTAATGACGTTTTGCTGTCTGGTACTCAACGTGAGCTGTAGAGATTGTGATACCACGTTCTCTTTCTTCTGGAGCTTTATCGATGTTTTCGAAATCTACTTTTTCGTTACCAGGTACTCTTTCTGCTAATACTCTTGTGATAGCAGCTGTTAAAGTTGTTTTACCGTGGTCAACGTGTCCAATTGTACCGATATTACAATGTGGTTTGCTTCTGTCAAACTTAGCTTTAGCCATTTTAACGTCCTCCTTTTATAGGCGCCTCTCCCCCGTTCGGGAGAGGCAGATTTTTATTATTTTTGCTCGGCTAATTACGATTATATTGCATTTACAGCATATATTCAAGCCTATTTTAAAATATTTTCGTATTTAAAAGCTGTACATTACCTGTACACAGCAAGGATAATTTATTTATCTTTGTTGTTTAATATCTTTTCCTGAATTGACTTCGGAACTGGTTCGTATTTCTCGAAGAACATGGAGTAGTTACCACGGCCCTGTGTTCTTGAACGCAGGTCTGTAGAATAACCGAACATTTCAGAAAGTGGTACATATGCTTTAACCATCTTACCACCACCGATATCTTCCATACCTTCGATACGACCACGACGTGAGTTCAGGTCGCCGATGATATCGCCCATGTATTCTTCAGGCATTGTAACTTCAACTTTCATGATCGGCTCAAGAAGAACAGCGCCTGCTTTGTGCATAGCTTCCTTGAAAGCCATGGAACCAGCAATGTGGAATGCCATTTCACTTGAATCGACTTCATGGTAAGAACCATCATATACTGTAGCATGGATACCAAGTACAGGGAATCCGCCGAGGATACCAGCTTTAGCAGCTTCTTCGATACCTTCGCCGACAGCTGGGATGTATTCCTTAGGAATAGCACCACCTACGACTGTAGAATCGAACTTGAAGAGTTCTTCACCATTGGCATCCATTGGCTCAAAGTGAACTTTACAGTGACCATACTGACCACGACCACCGGACTGTTTAGCATATTTGCTATCTACATCAACGGCTTTTGTAAATGTTTCTTTGTATGCAACCTGAGGTGCACCAACGTTTGCCTCTACTTTAAATTCACGAAGCAGACGGTCAACAATGATTTCCAGATGGAGCTCGCCCATACCGGCAATGATTGTCTGGCCTGTTTCCTGATCTGTATGAGCTCTGAATGTAGGATCTTCTTCAGCAAGTTTTGCTAAAGCTTCACTCATCTTGCCCTGGCCTGCTTTTGTCTTAGGCTCGATAGCAAGCTCGATAACAGGTTCTGGGAATTCCATGGATTCCAGAATAACCGGATGCTGTTCATCACAGATTGTATCACCAGTTGTTGTAAATTTGAAGCCTACAGCAGCTGCGATATCACCGGAGTAAACCTTATCCAGCTCTTTTCTCTTGTTGGCATGCATCTGAAGGATACGACCAACACGTTCTTTCTTGCCCTTTGTTGCGTTCAGTGTGTAAGAACCGGAATTCAGAGTACCGGAATATACACGGAAGAATGCCAGCTTACCAACGAATGGGTCTGTCATAATCTTGAATGCAAGAGCGGAGAAAGGTTCTTCATCAGAAGAATGTCTAACAACATCGTTGCCATCCATATCAACACCATTGATTGGTGGGATATCTAATGGAGATGGCATAAACTCGATGATTGCATCAAGAAGCTTCTGAATACCTTTGTTTCTGTAAGCTGTACCACAGCAAACAGGAACAGCTGTACACTCGCATGTAGCTTTTCTTAATACAGCTTTTAACTGATCGTTAGATGGTTCTTCACCTTCAAGGTAAGCCATCATCAGATCGTCATCTAATTCGCAGATCTTCTCAACTAATTCTGTATGATAAAGTTCTGCATCATCAACCATATCTTCTGGGATATCAACGATAGAAATATCGTCACCCTTTTCATCATTGTAGATATAAGCCTGCATTTCAAAAAGGTCAATGATACCTTTGAATTCATCTTCCTTACCGATTGGGAGCTGAATGCAGATAGCATTCTTACCTAATCTTGTCTTGATCTGCTCAACAGCACTGTAGAAATCAGCACCAAGAATATCCATCTTGTTGATGAAAGCCATTCTAGGTACGTTGTATGTGTCAGCCTGACGCCATACGTTTTCGGACTGAGGCTCAACACCACCTTTGGCACAGAAGACACCTACAGCACCATCAAGTACACGAAGGGAACGCTCAACTTCAACTGTGAAGTCTACGTGTCCTGGTGTATCAATGATGTTGATACGATGCTCTAAAGCACCTGCCTTTGGCTTGCAGTGATCCTGAAGTGTCCAGTGACATGTTGTAGCAGCGGAAGTAATTGTGATACCACGTTCCTGCTCCTGGGCCATCCAGTCCATAGTTGCAGTACCGTCATGAGTATCACCAATCTTGTAGTTAATACCAGTGTAATATAAGATACGCTCAGTTGTTGTTGTTTTACCAGCATCGATATGAGCCATAATACCAATATTTCTGGTTCTCTCTAATGGATATTCTCTTCCAGCCAAGGATAATTCCTCCTTTTCTCAGCTAAGCAGCCGCTAAAAACAGACTACCATCTGTAATGAGCGAAAGCTTTGTTTGCTTCTGCCATTTTGTGCATGTCTTCTTTTTTCTTAACTGCTGCACCAGTGTTGTTTGCAGCATCCATAATCTCGTTGGCAAGTCTCTCTTCCTGAGTCTTTTCGCCTCTCTTACGAGAATATACTGTTAACCATCTGAGAGCAAGAGCCTGTCTTCTCTCTGGTCTAACCTCGATAGGCACCTGATATGTGGCACCACCGATACGTCTTGCTTTTACTTCAAGAACAGGCATGATATTGTTCATAGCTTCTTCGAAAACTTCGAGAGCTTCCTTGCCTGTCTTTTCAGAAATTCTATTAAATGCGCCGTATACGATCTTCTGAGCAACGCCTTTCTTACCGTCAAGCATGATGTTGTTGACAAGCTTTGTTACGACTTTGCTGTTGTAAATCGGATCAGCCAATACGTCTCTTTTCTGGATATGTCCTTTTCTTGGCACGTTACTTCCCTCCTTATAGATTATTCAATCTTGGGTACTCACGTAGTCTGACTATGTGTTCGCGCTCGAATTGTATATCTATCTTTAATCGCAACCTTATATTCATTGCGGTAAAATAATGCTACATTCGTCGCAAATAGTATAAACCTGTGAAACTCTTATTTCTTAGCGTCCTTTGGTCTCTTAGCACCGTATTTAGAACGGGCCTGTCTTCTCTTAGCAACACCTGCAGTATCAAGTGTACCTCTGATGATATGGTATCTTGTACCTGGTAAGTCCTTTACACGACCACCTCTGATCAGTACAACGCTATGCTCCTGAAGGTTGTGACCTTCACCTGGGATGTAGCTTGTTACTTCGATTCCGTTTGATAAACGAACTCTGGCGATCTTTCTAAGAGCTGAGTTAGGTTTTTTAGGAGTAGCTGTCTTAACAGCTGTACATACACCTCTCTTCTGTGGTGATGATAAGTCTGTTGCTTTTTTGTGAAGAGAGTTGTAGCTCTTCTGCAGAGCAGGAGCTGTAGATTTCTTCTCAACAGTCTGTCTTCCTTTTCTTACTAACTGGTTAAATGTTGGCATTATTTTCACCTCCTGGTAATAAAATGAACTGGTTGCCGTCATTTACATAACGGTGTATACACGCCTATTGCGCACACTTGCATATTATAACAAAGGCAATCATCCTTGTCAAGAATTTTTCTTTAAATTTTCTCAACATACGACGATTGCCTTTTGTCATCCTGTATTTTTCTGTTTTATATCCGCACTTCGACAGTTTGTTCCACCGGAATATCCAAGGACATAATCTTGTCTTTGTATGTCTCATACTCCTCCGGCAATATCCGCCAGGACAGTCCACATCCGGCGCTGATTTCTCCCGGGAGCGGAATCAGCCGTCCCGGAATCCCCTCCTCGCTGCACTTCTTCTCCATAGCCATAGCTGCCGTTGTAGTCTTAAATGTCAATATCATATAATTCTTCTTTTGACGCACGATACACCGCCATCCTGTTCTTCCATGATTCTATATTTTAAATTATGGTTTAATGATCAGATCCGCCTGCATCATTTTCTCAGTGATCACATACATATTGGTCACGCCGCCGACTTTCAGTTTCTCTGTCAGACCGTAATGATTCAGGCAGGTACCACATGTCAGGATTTCCACACCATTTGCTTCAAGCGACATCAAATCTTCCAGCGTCGGTGCCTCTTCACATGTCAGTTTGGCACCGCCATTATAGAAGAGTATTGTTTTCGGCAGTTCATCCTGCTGAGACAGGGCATAGATGAAACCCTTCATCAGAACAGCACCCAATTCATCATCCCCGCTGCCCATATAGGAAGATGAAATAACAACGACTTTATTGCCCTTTCTTCCGTCCGGTATACAGGTTTCTTCTGCTCTTACTTCTTCATCAGCTTCAACTCCTGCCTCATCCGCTGATTCTCCGATGGTCATAATCACTCTGTACTGGTTCTCGCCCAGTTTTTCTGAACGGACGCCATAGTTCTTCTGCTGTGCCATCTTTGTCAGATTCTGGACGGCAATTTCATTGTCTACCAGTGTTTCTACCATTCCTGCGCCACTTAATTCTTTAATGGCATTTTTGGTCTTAACAACAGGGATCGGGCATGCATCACCCATGGCATTAACGACTTTTAACATAATAGTTTCCTCCTTGATTAGCTCATATTGGCCTGATGATTTATTCTACAACTATTTCAGGCGCCTCACTATTCTTTTCCAACAATGTTCCGACAATCTTCGCCGGAAGGCCTGCATTTTGTAATTCAGCTTCCAGTGCCTCGGCCTGTTCGGCTTTAACTGCAGCCAGAAGGCCTCCTGATGTCTGCGGGTCGAACAGGATTTCCTCCATAGAGAATGGAATATTTCTGAACTCGACAAATGGGCCTGTGTGATTTCTGTTGCGCTGACCGGCCGCTGTCAGTAGAAATTCGTTCGCATGACGATGGGCCTCTTCAATGACCGGTACTTCTGAAGCGTCGATACAGCAGTTCAACTTGCCGTCCAACATTTCATGCAGGTGCCCCAGAAAACTGAACCCGGTGACATCTGTACAGGCATGCACATCGTATTTTCTGCAAATCTCCGACGCATATTTGTTCAAGGTCGTCATGGACTTGATAGCTTCATGCATGGCTGCCTCAGATGCTTCGCCAACCCGGTTAGCCGTACAGATAATGCCAACACCCAGCTTCTTAGTCAAAATCAGCTTATCCCCGGGCTGACCCTGATTATTGGCCAATACTCTGTCCGGATGAACCACTCCCATAACAGACAAGCCGTATTTCACATCGCTGTCTGCGATAGAATGACCTCCGGCCAATGTGCCACCGGCTTCTATGACCTTCTCTGAACCGCCTCTCATAATCTCACCCAGAATATTCAAATCCATCTTCTCAGGGAAACAGACAATATTCAGCGCTGTCTTGACCTCCCCGCCCATGGCATAAATATCGCTGAGCGCATTGGCAGCAGCAATCTGTCCGAATGTATAAGGATCATCCACCATCGGTGGAAAGAAATCCAAAGTCTGCACAATGGCCGTATCATCGGAAATCTTGTATACCGCAGCATCATCCCTGCTGTCATACCCCACAAGCAGTGATGGATCCTGTTCCCCCCTCGGAAGTTTTTCCAGTACACGGCTCAGAACCCCCGCACCGAGCTTGGCGGTACATCCGCCGCCTTTGCAGAAAACAATTTTTTCTTCCATATTAATAGCCACACCTTCTCCCCCTTCAGGTACGCATTTAAAGACATGCCAAAGGGTATTCTGCTTAAGATAAAGTAACCGCATGTATGCAGCCCCTTTACTCTGTTAATTAAAATAAACTAATTCATCTTCCGGTGCTGCGCATTCTACAACCTCTGTTGCATAAAGCACAGGACCTACACCGCCGTATTCTCTTCTGCGTTCATAATGCATATTGGCTGTCAGTGTCACCCAATCACCATTCTTTAAATTATCAAGTTCCGGATATTTACACAAAAAACCGATAAAACGGATATCCTCCGCACAGCATGTCATGGCTTTACGGCCTGGTACACAGAAATTCTTCGGCAACTTACGGTTCTTCATGATCCTTGCTGTAAAGCGAACGGTCTTGCCTTCATAGCGATCCTTGTCATCAGCCGCATCCATATACCAGATGCCGTAATCATCATCTGTAATGTCAATGATCGGTGCATTCAGATCATATGGCGGGATATCCTTGCCCAGTTCGATCATTCGGCCGTCCTTGTGTTCAAACATCATCTGGACATTGGAATTCAAAGCCTTCAGATTTCTTCTGAACATCGGCAGATCCTGTTCTTCAGAACATCTGTTGAAGATAACCAGCTCTGTACACTTAATCATATTGCCGATAATGGACTTCATGTTATTCAGATAAACAGCAAAGGTGCTTGCATCGATCATAGTCACAATCTGATAAATCTCCCATCCTCTTGGCATATCCACGCTAAGAATTGTATCCGGGTCCCACATGCCGTTGTATTCCACAAAAACCCGCTTCGGTTTGTAAACATTCTTGCAGTTCTCAAGAAAATCTGCCGTCAGTTCCTCTTCCTCATCCAGTGTTACAGTATCAATCTTGCAAGCCAGTGTTGCCTTCTCATCAAGTTCCACTTCGCCTTCCTCACAAGAGATCAAAAGCCCTCTCTCACCATCCGCAAATTCACCACTTTCAAAGATTTCCTGAAGGAAAGAAGTCTTACCGCTCTCAAGGAAACCTGTTATCAGGTATACCGGTACTTCCAGTTTATCCATCTCTATCACCAAACTTTCTATTTATTCATATTTCTTTTGCTATTCATTATCATATCAAATAAATCTATGAAATTCAAGTCGAAAAGGGCTGCTGCAATGCTAACTGCAAAACCCGCCCCCCATTTTAACCAACAATAAAATACCAAAAGCCGAATCAGTGAGCAAAATCATTTGCCTGCCAATTCGGCTTTCCCGGATAAATTCAAATATTTTACAGTCTGATTTTATTTCTTCGTACAGGCAGTGGCTACCCGTACCATAATTGGCAAAGAAATAAAAATAGCAATTGTTCCTACCGCCAAAAGGATTGGAAACTTCGCCGGCCAATATACAATGTTCCCCGAATTGTACATACACCATACACTATTGAACAGAATTTCAATAAATGAGAAAATCAACACTCTTACAACATATTCCAATGTTTTATTCTTAATTCTTTTTGTCCATGATGCCACCCAATCCATCACCGGTGCAAAATAGTTAATGGCTACCGCAATAGCAAAGGCCCCCACCCAGGCAGGAAATACCGTAGCCGGTGTCATTGGAGCTCCTAATAACTACATTGCCGATGTATTCAGGACCCATGACATGATAAACCCCATACCTGTTTCAAGAATTCTGCCAAATTTCTTTTCATTCATAATAGACATCCCCCATCCTTCTCTACTGTTATCCCAATAAAGCACGCACTTCATCCACCACATAATCAGAAAATACATCATACTGTTTGTCCGCATTTTCAGCTGTCGCAGCTGCCGGATCACCAAAGTAAGCATCCGGTGCACCACATTCAATAAAATCTTTTGCCCCCGCACCAATTCTCTCAAAAAGGAACTCGCCTTCATAATTCGGCTTCAATGATGCGATCTGCGCTTTATCCAGTAATTCCGGATAACGCATCAAACCAAATCCTGTTTCTGATTCACCTGCATGGAGGTCATATGTTGGATGAATACCATTAAAATATGCTGCTGCGCCACCTTCAACAACGCCTTTGTCAAACCACGCCGAATAGGTACCATTGACCTTGTTGTTTTTCTTTTTCGCATTCTCAATACCTCTGACAACTGCCGCAGCATTACCCGGGTCAGCATGTCCAGATACAACCATGATATTATAAAAGCCACTCCTTGCCAGGCTGAGACATATATCCTCTAACAGCATCTCGACAGTCTCCACCCTAAGAGATGTATTTCCAGGAAATACATTTGTCACATCTGCTGCACAGTACGTCACCGGCGTTGCAATGATAGATTCAATCCCCTCTTCCTGCAGCTTTCTTGCTGCTCTTTCGCACAATTCCAATCCGCTGCGAAAATCTGTCATCAATGGCAGATGCGGACCATGCACTTCCGTCGGTCCCAATGGAATAAATGCAAGATTGCATTTTGGCTGTAATTCCTTAATTTTTGTAGATGTCATTTTGTAAAGATAATTCAGTGCCATACGCTTTCTCCCCCACTTTATGATTTTGTTTTGCCTGGTTATATTCTTTCGATATACCATTGTACCGATATATCGGTATAATGGTATATTACTTTATTGTTATAACTATGTCAATTAACATAACTGCTAATAAGTTGTATATGTTTTTGTACAATATAACGATGAATTTCCAAAACACTTCAATCACGTTGAAACTCTCTGCCATTTCGTTTATAATAAACACAGTATGTATAATTAAGGAGGCTATTCCTATGTCACTTTTTCTTAAAGATGAAGCCTATGAACAGTTAGTCCAAATGATTGACGATGGAAAATTCGAATATGATAAAAAATATTCCCTGAATCAAATTGCTATAGAATTGAACATGTCTAAGACACCGGTACGAGATGCTATTCAGAAATTAGCCGATGAAAAGCGCATTGACATTCTGCCAAGCCGCGGTATTCAACTTCATATGCCAACCGCTGATGAAGTCAAGCAGCACTACCATTTCAGTAACGCCATTGAAGGTTATTGCGTGGCCGAACTCGCCAAAGCCTACGCCAAAAATCCCAAAAATATTTATGTCCGCAGATTGAAATATATTATGCAGGATATGAAAGCCTATCTTGATGAACAGACAGATTTCGGCGAATATTTTGCACTGGATCGTCAATTTCACATAGAACTGATTGACTCTCTTCAAGATCCTTATTTTTCCAGCTTAAAATCTTCAGGCATGGGATTTTTAAATCATCCTGAACTGCAGCTCAATGAAAAAGTACCTCGTCAAGATGTCTATGCCTGCCATGAAAAAATTCTGGATGCAATCTGTAAAGGTAATCATTCGGCTGCTTTTGATGCCATGATGGAACATGCACAGCTCATAACCAACCAATTATAAAAGCATTGTTACTGCAGTTCTTTATAACCAAAATAGAACATGCTTTGCAAATCTCGCATATTACCATACATCGATAAAAAGACCGATATTCCAGGAATCTATCTTCCTGGAATATCGGTCTTTTATTTTTATGCTATTCATCTTATATGTTATTTCATGTACACTTACAGCATAAACAGCTTCTCAAGCTTAGCTTCATCAATCTTGGAGCCGATGACACAAAGACGGCCTGTATATTCCGGCTGGCCTTCACGGATCTCGTATTCTTCAGGAACCATATCGAAGTATATCCATGTACCGTCCTGGCTTGGCAGCATACCCTTTGCACGAAGGATAATACCGTATTCATTGTTGTCAGCGGAAAGCGCCTTCAGAATTGTCTCCACTTCTTCCTTTGTATACTTACGAGGTGTCTCTTTGCCCCAGCTTGTGAAGACTTCATCTGCGTGATGGTGGTGATGGTGATGGTGATCATGATCGTGGTCATGACCGCATCCGCAATGATCGTCATGATCATGGTCGTGATGATGTTCATGCTCATGATCGTGGTCATGATGGTGTTCATGTTCATGCTCATGATCGTGATCATCATGGTCGTGATCATGGTGGCCGCCGCATACAGGACAGATTTCTTCTTCAGCCATCACCATATCAGCCAGAGACACCGGTTTCTCCATAGCCGCTAAAAGCTGTTCACCTGTCAGTTCATCCCAAGGTGTTGTGATCACTGCCGCATCCTTATTGTGTTCTCTGATCATAGCAACACAGGCTTCCAACTTGTCCTGCTTCATATTCTGGGTACGACTGAGCACGATGGTATGTGCGCTCTCAACCTGGTTGTTGTAGAACTCACCGAAGTTCTTCATATACATCTTGCACTTGTTGGCATCTGCAACTGTTACAAGGCTGTTCAGTTCAATCGGTGCATCTTCTGCCACACCCTGAACGGCTTTGATAACATCTGATAACTTGCCGACACCTGATGGTTCAATGATGATCCTGTCAGGATTAAACTTCGTGATCACATCCTTCAGCGCTGTACCAAAATCACCAACCAGTGAGCAGCAGATACAACCGGAGTTCATCTCTGTGATGTTCACACCTGCATCCTTTAAAAATCCGCCGTCAATGCCGATTTCACCAAATTCATTCTCAATCAGGACAACCTGCTGCCCCTTTAATGCTTCGCTAAGAAGCTTCTTAATCAGTGTTGTCTTTCCTGCTCCAAGGAAACCGGAAATAATATCAATCTTTGCCATAAGGCATGCCTCCTTCTTCATCTATCAATCATCTTCTGTCAACGTCAAAAACATACAGGATTCTGTCCTGCTGACAAGACATCTTATCCCGCATCTTCCTATTTTAAAGCGTCCCTTTTATAAAATCAATACCATTGCGCTAAAGTTTATGAAATTTTTTGATTTTTCTTCTCATTTCAGCTATAATGGTCTATATTGCAGCTATCGAATTTCAAAATATCTATTGAAGGGAGAAGGTTTTTATGCCTCTTACACATATCAATGACCAGGGACGTGCCCGAATGGTGGATGTCTCCGAGAAAGCCATCACGCATCGAATCGCTGTGGCTGCCGGCAGTATTTATATGCAGCCGGAGACCTTACAGGCCATCATCGACGGACAGATCAAGAAAGGCGATGTACTGGCTGTCGCCCAGGTAGCCGGCATTATGGCTGCCAAACAGACATCCGCAATCATCCCGATGTGCCATCCTCTGATGCTGTCAGGCATTGATATCCATTTTGAGACCGACACAGAGGAAAATGCCGTCCACATCAAGGCCTCCGTCAAAACAACCGGCCAGACCGGCGTGGAAATGGAAGCCCTGCATGCCGTTTCAGCTGCTGCACTGACCATTTATGACATGTGCAAAGCTATAGACCGTGGCATGCATATCACAAATCTGCGGGTGATCGAGAAAGACGGCGGCAAATCCGGCCATTTCACACAGCAGTAACCCTCCGCATATCACCGGACATTTAGCTTCTTTGTGCAAATAAAAGTAAAATGTAACTGTTCAGAGCCAAGCAAAATTTCAAAAAACAGGTATAAAATGCTTGCATTTTTAAGACTGTTTTTGAAATTTTATTTGGCGGATACGCCACACCGACGAAATGCGTAGCATTTTGGAGGTTAGCTCTGAACAGTTACAGTAAAATATACCTAATCAACGAAAACGAGGTTATCAACATATGATCAAAGGCACTATTACATCTATTAACATATCCAAAGAAAAAGGTGTGGTTAAAACCCCTGTTGACACTGCCATCTGCAAATGCGATCACGGCATTGTCGGGGACGCCCACGCCGGCAACTGGCACCGCCAGATCAGCCTTCTGGCTCAGGAAAGTATCGACATCATGACTGAAATGGGTGTTGAAGACCTGACGCCGGGGCAATTTGCAGAGAATCTGACAACAAAGGACATCTGTCTCTATGAACTGCCTGTGGGCACTCGTCTTCAGATTGGTGAAACCATTCAGGAAGTTACCCAGATTGGCAAGGAATGCCACAAAGGATGTGCCATTCAGCAGAAAGTAGGCAAGTGCATCATGCCTACCCAGGGAATTTTTACCAAAGTCATCAAAGAAGGAACCATCCATATAGGAGACACCATTTCTGTTCTGTAAGTTTTTGTGTTTTTCCTCAAGGATTTTACCCTTTAAGCCATTCATATTTTGAAATTTTATTTGGCGGATACGCCACACCGACGAAATGCGTAGCATTTTGGAGGCTGGCTCTGAACAGTTACCATATTTTTTATTTTTAAACAGAAAAGTGTGTAAGATTTCCGACACACTTTTCTTATTTGTCTACTATTCTTCAAACAATTCTGACATATCAAAGATGTATCATGATTATATTCCATAAAGTTTCATAATTCTAATATACGTCAAATGGGAGAAAATTAATTTTCTTCTACAGACTGTTAATAAAGTTTTACCAGTTTCAAATACAACTTAAACACACTTTTAGGGCATAATATCCACAAAGCTGTGTTCAATTTGTGAATTTTCATTATTTTTTCGACATTTGACAATTGCCTTTGACGAGACTAAAATTGTGAACAGCCCGAGAGGGAAGTGAAAAGGAAGTGAATAAATATGGATGAGCTGGTAAAAAATCTCATGGAAGAATTAAACTGTGATACAGCTTTTACGATTCCGATTTTCGGCGGCATACCGGTGGCTGAATCAGTTTTTGTAACATGGTTAATCATGGCTGTTGTGATTCTCCTGTGTGCGATTTTTGTCAGAAACCTGAAGGTCACAAACCCAGGTAAAGGACAGCTGCTTCTTGAAACGGCTGTCAGTGGTATTTATAGCTTCTTCGAAGATATCCTTGGCGAGAAAGGCAAACGTTTTATTCCTTATTTAATGAGTGTGGGAATTTATATCGGTATTGCCAATCTCATCGGCATTCTCGGTTTCAAACCACCGACAAAGGATATCAATGTAACGGCTTCACTGGCAATTCTCAGCATCATTTTGATCGAGCTGTCTGGTGTTTTGGCTAAAGGCGGCCGCGGCTGGCTGAAAAGCTTCGCAGAACCGATGGTTGTCATTTTACCGATCAACATCCTTGAGATTTTCATCAGACCGCTTTCATTATGTATGCGATTATTCGGCAACGTTCTTGGCTCGTTTGTCATTATGGAATTGCTGAAGATGGTCGTCCCGGCCATCCTGCCGGCGGTATTCAGCTGCTACTTCGATATATTCGACGGGCTGATCCAGGCATACGTTTTTGTATTCCTGACCGCATTATTTATTAAAGAAGCTATCGACTGATCCTCAATGATCCGTCAATTTTAAAAGAAAAGGAGCGAGTTATTATGTCAGCAACATTATTCGTAGCAATTGGTGCAGGTATTGCAGTATTAACAGGTATTGGTGCCGGTGTTGGTATCGGTAAAGCAACTTCTTCCGCAGTAGACGCTATCGCAAGACAGCCTGAAGCAGAAAGCAAAATCAGTAAATCTTTGCTTCTTGGTTGTGCCCTTGCCGAAGCAACAGCTATTTACGGTTTCGTTATTGCCCTGTTGATCATTCTTTTCCTGAAATAATTATTGCGATATTTAATAGAACTTATGGAACAGTAAGAATGAGAGGCAGGTGCAGCTATGTTAAGTTTGGAACCCTGGACAATCTTCTGGACCGTCGTCAATGTCCTTGTCCTTTTTGTTGCACTTCGGCATTTTCTGATCAAGCCGGTTATGGGTGTGATCGAGCAGCGAAACGAAATGATCAGGCAGCAATTTGATGCTGCACAGAAAACGCAGGATGAAGCCAACAAAATGAAAACCGACTATGAGCAGCAGCTTGACACTGCTAAAGAACAGGCCGCCGATATTATCGCAGCTGCCCGTGTACGTTCCGAAAAAGAACACAGCAAGGCAATTGCTGATACAGAGGCTGAAAGAGTCAAAATGCTGGCTCAGGCCCGTGAAGATATTGAAAAAGAACAGGCAAATGCCAAGAAAGAACTGCAGTCACAGATCATGGATATTGCCATGCTGGCTGCAAAGAAAATTATTATGACAGGTGATCAGTATGACGCAAAGAGCGGTAAATAATGCAATGGTTCTGTATGAGCTGGGTATTACGTCTGAAGAACTTCAGACTGCCCGTGAGATCACAGAAAAAGTTCCTGCACTTTTGAACGTTCTTCGGAGTCCCCTTGTGACATCTGAGAAAAAACATCATCTGATTGAACGCGTCTTCGACGGCTCCGGTCTCCCCCGCCATCTGATCAACTTTTACAAGGTCATGTGCAATGACGGCGGAATTGAAGAACTGGCAGACATCTATGCTGAATGGCAGAAAATCTGGGATACTTCTCATAACCGTGTACGGGTTGAATGTGTTTTTGCCGAAACACCATCCCCTGAAAAAGAAAATGAAATAAAAGCTTTCCTCTCACGGAAGTATCCCGGCAAAGAACTGATTTATCAGATCAGCATAAATCCTTCTCTCCTGGGCGGTGTGCGCATCCGTATCGGCAACGAAGAATACGATTGGACATTTGCAGCACGCATCCATCAGCTGAAGGATGCCGTTGGACAGATTTAAAACTCTGAAAGAGGTGATAATGTGAGTGTCATTAGTGCAGACGATATTATATCGATTATAAAAAATGAAATAGAAAATTACGACTGGGACAATGAAGCCAAAGAGACCGGTGAAGTCATCTGGGTCGGCGATGGTATTGCCACAGTTTACGGTATCGACCATGCGATGTACGGCGAAATCGTTGTCTTCGATGGCGGCGTCAAAGGTATGGTACAGAATATCCGTCGAAATGAAATCGGTTGTATCCTTTTTGGCCACGACGAATCCATTCGTGAAGGCTGCAAGGTCATCCGTACAGGCAAGAGAGCCGGCATTCCCGTCGGTGATGCCTTTAAAGGAAGAGTTGTCAACGCCCTGGGTGAACCTATCGACGGCAAAGGTGATATTACTTCCACTGAATATCGTGCCATCGAGGAACCGGCACCGGCGATCATTGATCGTCAGCCTGTTGATACACCATTGGAAACAGGTATCCTTTCCATTGACTCCATGTTCCCAATCGGCCGTGGTCAGCGTGAATTGATCATCGGTGACCGTCAGACAGGTAAAACTTCTATTGCAGAAGATACAATTATCAACCAGAAAGGCAAAGGCGTTGTTTGTGTGTACGTTGCAATCGGTCAGAAAGCTTCTACCGTTGCAAGAGTTGTCAACAACCTGGAAAAACATGGTGCCATGGAATATACCATCGTCCTGGCTTCCATGGCCAGCGACTCCTCTTCTCTTCAGTACATCGCACCATACGCAGGTACAGCGCTGGCAGAATACTTTATGTACAAAGGACAGGATGCCCTGATCGTCTATGATGATCTGAGCAAACATGCCGTTGCATACAGAGCCATCTCCCTTTTGCTGGAGCGTTCTCCCGGACGTGAAGCTTATCCCGGTGATGTGTTCTATCTGCATTCCCGTCTTCTGGAACGTGCCAGCAGACTCAGTGAAAAACTTGGCGGCGGATCATTAACAGCCCTCCCTATTATTGAGACACAGGCCGGTGACTTATCCGCTTATATTCCAACCAATGTTATTTCCATTACAGATGGTCAGATTTTCCTTGAAAGCCATCTGTTTTTCTCAGGTATGCGTCCTGCTGTCAGCGTTGGTCTGTCTGTATCCCGTGTCGGCGGTGCTGCTCAGACAAGCGCTATGAAGAAAGCTTCCGGCAGTATCCGTATCGATCTGGCGCAGTATCGTGAGATGGAAGTTTTCACCCAGTTCGCATCTGATCTGGATGATATTACAAAGCAACAGTTAAAACACGGCCATGCCCTTCTTGAGCTTTTGAAGCAGCCACTCGGTAAACCGCTTCAGCTGAACCAGCAGGTTATTACCCTTCATCTGGCTAACAAAGGTTACTTTGATGATGTGGAGCTCAAATCTGTCAAGAAATTCCAGAATGACCTTCTGGCATGGTTTGATCTGCAGCATGCAGATATATGTGAAGCCATTCAGACAGGTGGTCAGCTGACAGATGAACTGAAAAAGCAGATTGATGAAGCCGCTGAAGCCTTCAAACAGCAGTAAGACAGGAAGGAGGCGTATCTGATATGGCAAATGCCAGAGAAATCAGAGACAGAATGAGAAGTATACAGGACACGATGAAAATCACCAATGCCATGTATATGATTTCCTCGTCGAAACTGAGAAGAGCAAAAAAAGCGTTAGCGAATACAGAGCCGTATTTCTATACCCTTCAGTCCACCATGAGCCGAATCCTTCGTCATCTTCCTGAAATGCATTCAGAATACTTCCGTGATCCGAATGCTGTCATAGATGAGAATACCATTCGCCGTGCCTATGTGGTCGTCACTGCGGATAAAGGTATGGCCGGTGCCTACAACCACAATATCCTCAAGCTGGCTGAAGAGCATATTCAAAACAATAAAAATGCAAAATTGTATGTCATTGGTGAAATCGGCAGACATTATTTCCAACAGAAAAAAATACCGATTGCCCACCAGTTCCACTATACCATTCAGAATCCGACATTAAGCCGTGCCAGAAATATTTCTGAAACACTGATCGATGCTTATCGTACAAAAAAGGTAGATGAAATCTATCTGGTCTACACAAGCATGAAAAATGCCATGACAGAAGAAGCACAGTTCATGCGTCTTCTTCCCCTTGAACGTCCGGATTTCATGATCAAAGATATCCCCGTCGATCTTCCGATGGAACATATCGCCATGAACCCGTCGCCGGAAGCCGTCATGGGGCAGATCGTACCGGATTATATCGTCGGTTATATTTACAGTGCCCTTGTAGAAGCTTATGCCAGTGAGCAGAATGCCCGTCTGATGGCGATGCAGGCTGCCGCTGATAACGCATCTGCTATTCTTCAGGAGCTTGGAACACTTTATAACAGAGCCCGACAGGCCGCTATTACTCAGGAAATCACTGAAGTCATTGCCGGTGCCAAGGCTCAGAAAAAAGGAAAAAATTAAAAGGAGGTGTCCGATATGAAAAAAGGAAAAATTGTACAGGTCATGGGACCTGTTGTCGATGTAGAATTCGAAGATGATGATCTTCCATATATCAAGGATGCCCTTGAAGTTGATAATAATGGCCAGAAATGTATCATGGAAGTTTCACAGCATATCGGTAATCACACAGTCCGCTGTGTTATGCTCTCCGCCAGTGAAGGTCTTTACCGTGATATGGAAGTTATTGCTCCCGGCGGCGGTATCAAAGTTCCTGTCGGCGAACAGACTCTTGGCCGTCTTTTCAATGTCACAGGTGAAACCATTGATGGCGGCGAAAAATTAAAAGATGTGGAGAAATGGTCTATTCACAGAGATCCTCCTGCTTTCGAAGATCAGAATCCTGTAGCTGAAGTGCTTGAAACAGGTATCAAAGTTATCGATCTTCTGGCACCATATGCCAGAGGCGGTAAAATCGGTCTGTTCGGCGGTGCCGGTGTTGGTAAAACAGTCCTTATCCAGGAGCTGATCCGTAATATCGCAGCTGAACAGGGTGGCTACTCTATCTTCACCGGTGTTGGTGAACGTTCCCGTGAAGGCAACGACCTTTGGTCCGAAATGAAAGCTTCAGGTGTTCTTGAAAAAACAGCCCTGGTGTTTGGTCAGATGAATGAACCGCCTGGGGCCAGAATGCGTGTCGCTGAAACCGGTCTGACAATGGCTGAATATTTCCGTGATCAGGAGCACCGAAATGTCCTTCTGTTCATCGATAATATCTTCCGTTTCTCCCAGGCAGGTTCCGAGGTGTCTGCGCTGCTTGGCCGTATGCCTTCTGCCGTTGGTTATCAGCCGACATTGGCTACTGAAATGGGTGAACTTCAGGAAAGAATCGCTTCCACAAAAAATGGCGCTGTTACATCTGTACAGGCCGTTTATGTACCTGCCGATGACTTAACGGACCCTGCTCCTGCAACAACATTTGCCCATCTGGATGCCACAACTGTTCTTTCAAGAAAAATTGTAGAACAGGGCATTTATCCGGCCGTCGATCCTCTTGAATCCTCCTCACGAATTCTTGAACCGGATATCGTCGGTGAGGAACATTATGAAGTTGCCAGAAAGGTACAGGAAATTCTTCAGAGCTACAAAGATCTTCAGGATATCATCGCTATCCTGGGTATGGAAGAATTGTCCGATGAAGATAAGATTACCGTTTATCGTGCCCGTAAGATCCAGAAATTCCTTTCTCAGCCATTCCACGTGGCAGAAAACTTCACAGGCATCAAAGGTGTTTATGTACCTATTGAAGAAACCATTCGTGGTTTTAAAGCCATTATCAGCGGTGAAATGGATGATTACCCTGAAAATGCGTTCTTTAACGTTGGCACCATCGATGATGTGAAACGTGCAGCTGAAAAAATGCAGGCTTCTGTCAAATAGAAAGGCAGGCGTTTCTAATGAGTGATATGTATAATCTGCGAATCATCGCAGCAGACAGGGTCTTCTATGAAGGTCCCTGCCTCTCTCTGATTGTTCCCGCTTTTGACGGTGAGAAAGAGGTTTTAGCCCACCATGAATCCATGGTTATTGCCGTCACGGACGGAGAAATGCGTTATAAAACGGAAGACGGTACCTGGCATATCGGTTATGTTGGCCGCGGTTTCGTCCAGATTGCCAACAACCGTGTCATTTTGCTGACCGAAAGTGCAGAAAAACCGGAAGAAATCGATGTTCGCCGTGCCGAAGAAGCCAAAGAAAGGGCTCTGGAACAGCTGCGTCAGAAACAGAGTATTCAGGAATACTACCATTCCAGTGCTTCACTGGCCAGAGCCATGGCTCGTTTGAAAACATCAAGACAGACAGCCGGCAAGATCCGTATTTAACCGTCGGCTGTCTCTTCAATAGCTATATACTCTTTCTTTTTATACACGTTCTTTCGCTTCAGCAATCACAGAAAAAAGGCCTGTAGCTGGCATCCGCTGCCAGTGCATCTCTCAGTTTCCGGGCTGCAGAGCTTAATACCTTTGATTCATCCGTCACCAGACAAATCTGGCGTTTGGGGATTTCTTCCTGAAGATGGATCTGGCACACCTCTCCCCTTGCAATGTAATCTGCTGCCAGGTCATCCGGGCAAAAACCGATACCCAGATTATAGCGAACCATCAGACGAATCTGGTCTGTGGCTGCCACCTCAATCTCCGGATGAAAAGATAAATGCTGATTCATAAAATACTGTGTATAAAACATTCTTGTCCCAGTCTCCGGGGGAAGTGAGACAAATGGATAGCTCATCAATTCATTGAGACTGCGCGTCTTCGATGCCAGCTCTCTGTACTTCGAGCCGCCGATTAAAACATCCTGAAAAGTCACCAGCGGTGTTTTATGAAGCGGTTTCTTTATGTCCACCGGTGTGGAAATCACAGCAAAATCAATTTTGCCCTCTTTTAGTGCCTGTATAGTCTGCGGTGTAGAATAACTGGAAATTCGAAAATGGATTTTCGGATGTTCTTCATGAAAACTGCCTAATCGCTCCAAAAGCATTAACCTTAAAGCCGTCTCACTACTTCCGATAGTCACAAGCCCATTCTCAATATTCAGCGTCTTCTTAATCTCCTCTTCTCCCTGTTCCAGATTATTCATGGCTGCCGACACATACTGAAATAGTTGTTCTCCAATCGGTGTCAACGATACCCCTCTGTTGCTTCTCGCAAACAGCCGGCATCCAAGCTCCGCCTCCAGATTATTCATCGAACGGGTTACATTAGGCTGATTATTGCCAAGAAGCTCTGCAGCTTTCGTAAAATTCTTACTCAAAGCCACATAATAAAAGGTTTTGTAGTAATCAAGATTCATTCTGTCAATTCCTCTCTAATATTCAAGCCTTGCTTGATGTTATATTACTTTGATCTATTTCTCCTTAATCTACTCATAACGCAAAGTATAAAACAAAATTCGCAAACAGACAATAACTTTCTTTATCAATTCATTTTTTTATTTACTTTTGTATACAAATACTGTATAATAAAACTGAATTTGCTAGGGGTGCTTAACTGCTGAGAGGCCTGTGCCGACCCTTTGAACTTGATGTGGATAATCCCAACGCAGGAAAGCAATGTAAATGAACTATTTATGGTTATATGCTATGATGATTGATTGCCTCAATTATCTTTTTATAAGCAACCATAAGTAATGAATACACATGTACCTAATCGGGAGTCCTGCTTCATTTCTTAGCAGAGCTCCTTTTTCATTTAAACTAAATCATTCATCATTCAATAAACTATATGGTGTCTCGAAGAACTGTCAATTTATGGGCAGGTGCTTCAACGACCGCCGGTACTTAGGCGTTGTCTTTTAACGCCTTATGTACCGCTGCGAGACGTTGGCAGTGAGAACGGCCTGCCATAAATTGACAGTTCTTTGAGACGCCTTCGTTTAAGGAGGAAATTTATGAAATTAACAGAAATCTTATACGAAGACGTCAAAGAGATCTGGGACGGCTATCTGAAGCATCCTTTTGTCTCCGGCATCGGTGACGGCTCCCTTTCCCTGGAACGTTTTCGTTTTTATATGCTCCAGGACTATCTTTATCTCTATGACTATGCCAGAGTTTATGCCCTGGGTATCGTCAAGTCCCGTGAACCGGAGATGATGCAGTTCTTCTCACAGCTTGTGAACGACACATTAAACGGTGAGATGGACATCCATCGCGGCTATATGGCCCGCCTTGGCATTACCCCGGAAGAAATAGCGAATGTGAAGCCTTCTATCATGAACACTTCCTATACCCACTATATGCTGGAAGTCGGACACAATGAAGGCATTCTGGAACTGCTTGTTTCCATTCTCTCCTGCTCATGGAGCTATCAGATGATCGGAGAAGCACTGAATCAGATTCCGGGAGCCGCTGACCATCCATTCTACGGTGACTGGATCAAAGGCTATGTTTCTGAAGAATATGTGGCCTGCAACCAGAGCATCCTGGACACCGTCGATCGTCTCGGTGAACACTGTTCTGAAGCAGATATCGCCCACCTCAAAGATATCTTCAAGACATGCAGCCGCTTTGAAGCATTTTTCTGGGATATGGCCTGGAATATGACGCTTTAGACCGCACGCAAAACTTTTACCAAGGAGTATTCTAAAATGTTAGAATTTCAACATGTCACCTTTCAATATGACAGCGAAGATTTCAATATCATTGACGATCTTTCCTTTACCGTGGAACCCGAGGAGTTTATTTCCATTATCGGTATCAGCGGCTGCGGAAAGAGTACGATCTTCAAGCTGACCAACGGCCTTTTGAAAAGGAAAAGCGGCAATATCCTTCTGAACGGGCAGGATATTGCTTCCGTGAAACATGCTGCCGGCTATATGCCCCAGAAGGATCTGCTCTTTCCATGGCGCACCATTGAGAAGAATCTATGCCTTCCCATGGAAATTGCCAAAGTTCCTCAGTCAGAACAGACACAGCGTGTTTCTGATATTCTGAAGGAAGTCGGACTTTCTGATTATGCCGCCAAGTATCCAAAGGATTTATCCGGCGGTATGCGTCAGCGTATCTCTTTTGCCCGAACACTTTTAACAGATGCTGATCTTCTGCTCTTAGATGAGCCCTTCAGTGCATTGGATGCATTAACCCGAATCAGCATGCAGGAATGGCTGCTGAAGCAATGGCAGCATTTCCACAAAACAATTATGTTCATCACCCATGACGTAGAGGAAGCCATCTTTATGTCCAGCAAAATTTATCTGGTCAAGCAGACACCGATCCATGAGCTGGAAGTTCTGAAAGTTCCCATGGATTATCCTAGAAACCGCAATGATATGGGACGACCGGAGATTGTCGAATTAAAAGAATATCTGATCGATCAGTTGAGAAAGCAGGTGATTATATGAGAAAATATTTACCGCCGCTGATTCTCTTCTTTCTTCTTTTAATCGGCTGGCAAGCATTGGCACTTGGCATCAATGCCGCCTATATTCTTCCGACACCGATCCAGGTTATCCAGAAGTTATGGGAACTGCGTGAACCGCTGTTCATGGTGCATCTGCCGGCTACCATGTCCGTTACCTTCATCGGTCTTGGCATCTCCGTCGTCCTGGGTCTGGCATTGGCCATCGCCATGGACATGCATGAAGGCATCCGCCGTACCCTTTATCCGCTGGTCATCGCCTCCCAGACGATCCCGACAACAGCCATTGCACCGCTGTTTGTTCTCTGGTTCGGCTATTCCATCTGGAGCAAAGTTCTGGTAACAGTACTGATGACCTTTTTCCCGATCACCATCACGGTTTATGACGGTTTTCAGTCCACGAAACGTGAAATGGAGGAATTGATGCTCAGTTTCAATGCCAGCAAAATGGATATTTTCATGAAATTGAAACTGCCGAATGCACTGCCTTATTTCTTCTCAGCCATCAAAATGGCAATTCCGATCAGTATCATCGGTGCGGCCATCGGAGAATGGCTGGGTGCACAAAGCGGTCTTGGTTATTTCAGCAAACGTATGCTGACACAGCTGGATGGTGCCGGTGTCTTCGCCCCGATTGTCTTATTATCCGCAGTGGCTATGTTGATTGTCGCGATTGTCGGTATTATAGAAAGAATTGCGATCCCATGGCGAAAAGAACTGTAAATACAATGATCGAACACCTTTAGAACAACACCCTCTATGAAAGGAGTTTTACAAATGGATATCAACAAAATCAAAGAATTAGCAGAAGTTTATCTACAGGAGCAGGTCGATTTGCTGATGCGCTTCACCTCCGTTGACAGTGAGTCGAATTATGTGGAAGGCAATAGGCAGGTCATTGATATGGCCCGGGCTGTCCTTGAAACCATCCCCGGTGTGACAATGGAAGAAATGTTCTTTGAAGGATGCGGCACCCATCTGATCGCCCGCATCAAACCGGAACATCCGGAAGGCAAAATCATCCTGAATTCGCATATGGATACCGTCTTCCCTGTTGGCTATGCTGCCAAATTCCCGCCTTATGTCGATGAAGACAATTGGCTCCACGGCCTGGGAAGCGGTGACTGCAAAGCCGGGTTCGCCGTTTCTGCCTATGCTGTCAAGATCGCCAGCGAATTAGGCTTACTGCCAAACAAAGAAATCGTTATGCTCTACAGCTGCGATGAAGAAATCGGTTCCATTACCAGCCGCAAGGTCTTCGAGAAAGAAGCACCTGGTACAGAATGTGCTTACATCTTCGAGAGCGCTGCCAAAACAGACAAAGGTTACGGTGTTGTCAGCCAGCGTAAAGGTGTTATCCTGGGTGCTCTGGATATCAAGGGTGTTGAAGCCCATGCAGGCGGTGCTTATATGGCAGGACACAGTGCCGTCAAGGAACTGGCGCATAAGATTCTCAAGCTGTACAGCTTCAATGACTATGACAGAGAGATCTACTATAATGTAGCGCCAATTTCCGGCGGGCGTCCGAATGGTATCGTTGCCGGTGATGCCCATATGGAATTCTGTGTAGCAGGTCTTCCTGACAATGGTCCCTCCTTTGCCGAAGCCGAAGCCAATATCGAATCTCTGGCCGCTTCCAACGAAGATCCTGTATGTGAAACAACTGTTTCACACCGTATTCTGTTCCCTGCCCTTGAGAAAAACGAAATGGGCCACAAAGCTTTCCAGATTGCTGAAAAAGCAGGTCAGCTCCTCGGTATTACCATGGAAGAAATTGCCGAACCGACAGCAACAGATGCCAACTGGTTCTATTCCTTCGGTGTGCCGGCCGTTGACGCATTCGGTCCTGTGGAATCCGGCATGCACACAACCGAGGAAAAGGTCTATATTCCAACAATTACCGAGAAAACCGCACTTTTTGCAGCTATGCTTGGTATTATGAAAGAAGAACAATAATTCAGTGGCTTAGATGTCAATTCTAAGCGATCACTAATAAAAAAAGGGGTTATATTATGAAAAAGATGAAAAAATTTTCTGCACTTTTACTGACTGCTGCTATGACGCTTTCCATGGCTGCCTGCGGCAATTCTTCCGCAGGCACATCCACTACTGAGGCTGCTTCAAATGCTTCAGAAAGTACTGCTGAAACACAGACTGACACAGCATCTTCAGAAGCTGCTGAAAGCACAGCATCCAACGGTGACCTTGAAGATTTCAGCATTGTCCTTGACTGGTATCCGAATGCGGTGCATTCCTTTATCTACACTGCCATCGAAAAAGGATACTATGCGGAAGAAGGACTGAATGTACATGTACAGTTCCCGGCCAATACAAATGATGCCATCACGATGACAGCGGCCGGACAGGCGGATGCCGGTCTCTACTACCAGCCAAACATCATCTCTACTGCAACAAATCAGGATGTTCCTGTCAGAATTCTCGGTACAATTGTGCAGCATCCGCTGAACATCGTCATGTCTATGAAATCCAGCAACATTACCTGTGCCAAAGACCTGAAAGGCAAAATCATCGGCTATCCGGGCACTGTCGACAATGAATATTTTGTCAAAGCGATGATGGAACACAATGGACTCTCCTATGACGATGTGACGATGCAGGATGTGGGCTTCGACCTGAATACATCCCTAATCAGTGACAATGTAGACGCTGTCATCGGTACCTATATTAACCACGAATATCCAGCTCTTCAGAAAGAGGGCTATGACGTGACTTATTTCGATATTACAAAAGAAGGCTGTCCGGATTATGAAGAACTTGTCCTTGTCACCGGTGAAAATCAGGTCAAAAACGAAAGTGACAAACTGGCCCGCTTCATCCGCGCTTCCAGAAAAGGCTTCCAGGATGTCCTCGATGATCCACAGGGCTGCCTGCAGATTCTTCTGAACAACCAGGACAAAGCCAACTATCCTCTGGATTCAGAAGTTGAAGAAAAGAGTATGGAAATCCTTCTTCCTCTGATGGCTGACAACAGCGCTGACTTCCTGACTATCAACAAAGAAAGCTGGCAGAATACAGCTGACTGGCTGCTGAAGATGGGCATCATCACAAAGGCTGCTGATATCGATGCACTGGTAACGGATATTCCACAGTAAATTTCTGGTTTGCATTATCTTTCCATATTATCTTGTTTTACTTTACGCATATACGAATATTATCATTAATAGAAAAGCCGGGAGCTTCACAAAATTGTGTTCTCCCGGCTCATTTACTCATTATTCCTTATGCCATCTAAGATTTTTACAGTTTAATATCCTCAATAATCTCTTTCAATGTTGCTGCTGATTCCTGCAGTTTCTTTGTTTCCTCTTCGTTCATAGTAATCGGCACATGAGTCTCTACACCCTCACTGCCGACAACAGCCGGCATGCTCAAACACATTCCCTCAATGCCATACTCACCATGCATCATTGAAGATACCGGCATAACAGACTTTTCATTGCGCATAATGCACTCGCAGATACGTTTTACAGACATTGCAATACCATAATAAGTGGCATGCTTCTTGGCAATAATCTCGTAAGCGCTGTTTTTAACAGATTCTGCAATTTCCTTCATAGCTGTCTCATGATTATAGTGGCCTCTCATCTCGCAGAACTGGTCTAACGGCACACCTGCCACATTGGCACTGCTCCATACGGCAATCTCACTGTCACCATGTTCACCGATAATGAAAGAATGGACACTCCGGCTGTCTACACTCAAATGCTCACCAAGAGCATATTTTAATCGTGCTGTATCCAGAACCGTTCCTGAACCAAGTACACGATTCTCAGGATAGCCGCTGAGTTTCAAAGCTGTATAAGTCAGAATATCTACCGGATTAGAAACAATCAGTAATATCGCATCCTTATTCTGTTCTGCAATTCTCGGAATAATACTTTCATAAATCGCCACATTCTTATGCACCAAATCCAATCTTGTCTCTCCCGGCTTCTGACCGGCTCCGGCAGTCACAATAATAATAGCCGCATCACTCAAATCTTCATAGACCCCTGCATGTATTTTCATCTGACCCGCAAAAGGAATACCATGAGCAATATCTTTTGCTTCTCCGTCTGCCTTGTCAAAATCTACATCTACCAAAACAAGCTCTGAAAAAAGATGACTCTGCATTAATGTAAATGCTGTTGCTGAACCAACAAAACCACAACCAATAATCGCTGCTTTTCTCTGATTAATCTCTCTACCCATAACGGTACCTCCTTATGTCAAATAATGTTTTATCTCTTTTGTAATTCGATTATACCATAATTGTATACAGTATTCAATCCTAATATTAGTATTTTGTATTATGTATTCAATTTTACACATTTAATTTCCACAAAAAAAGAGACAAACGCATCCATTTCCGATTTGTTCATCTCTTTCTTCACTCATTTATAAAGTTATAAAACACTATTTGCCAGCTTCTTCCATCACATCAAACAGTACATAATCTTCAACCGGTACTTTCTTGTCTACATCACCAGCATCGATGAAATTCTTCTGCTGCACTTCATAATCTTTCTTCAATGTACCGTCTCCCAGATACTGAAGAAGTGTCTTGCTGTCAATCCAGTTGCCTTCTTTTGCCTGTTCCAATTCAGTTGCTTTATCTGTACCGCAGATATCCGCAACATAACCGGCCACTTCATCATAGTTGGCTTCCTGTGAGCCATAATCCATAGCCTTATAAAGCGCCTTTGTAAATCTCACAAGGATGTCCTTGTTGGCCTCCACATACCCCGGCAGGCATACCCAGCCCTGGCAATCGGCAGTCTCACCGGAAACCTTCAAGCTGCTGCAGAAAATCTGCGCCGCGCCTTCAATACACTGCTTATGCACATCCGCTCCGATATAAGCCACATCAACAGACCCTGATGCCATTAACCCTATTCCCGCCTCGTCAACCTGAAAAGAAGATAACTTGATATCCAGTCCCTGCTCTTCAAAATAACCTTTATTAATCGCTGTGGCCACTTCCCAGAGAGATTCATAATTCGGCATATAACCTACACGCACCTGGGTCAGTACATCATAGCTGATAGTTTCTGTTTCTGCTGCTGTGGCTGATTCTGTCTTATCATCCTTAGAAGACTGACCACAGCCTGTAAGTGCTCCCAGCACCATAGCCGCTGTCATCACAACCGCCAAAATTCTCTTTTTCATTCAGAAATTGTCCTCCTTAAAATTGATCCAATGGATTTATTATATCATAGAACCTATAAAATAGATATTTTTTCACTATTCTATCCACAATGTTCTTTTCATCATTCCTAACTTTTCAATTTTTTTATATAACCCGGACCTGCTGACACCTAACATCTTTGCTGCAGACACAACATCTCCTTTACATATGTCCAGTATTTTCCCTATATATTGGCGTTGACATTTTTCTGTAATTTCTTTCAAAGTATATTCTTCTGTAAAATCATCTATTATCTCTTCAACATTAAAACTTTTCTCAGCTGCCGAAAATTTCTTTCCCCCTAATACATTCGAAATTTGTTCCTTTGTAATACAATCCGTTGAGGATAACACAAATGCCCTCTCTATTATGTTTCGCAATTCCCGAATATTTCCCGGCCAATCATAAGCACATAATATATCAATCGAATCTGTAGGAAAATACTTTTCCTGGGAGTATTTTTTATTTAATTTGCCAAGAAAAAATACCGCTAATTCCATAATATCTTCTTTTCTTTCCCGCAATGGCGGAATATTAATAGGAATAACGTTTAATCGATAATATAAATCTTCTCTGAATTTTCCCGAATCCGACATTTCCTTAAGATTTCTATTTGTAGCTCCAATAATCCTGACATTCGTTTTTAAAACTTTTGTTCCACCAACTCTCTGAAACTCTCCTGATTCCAAAACACGCAACAGTTTTGATTGTAATGGAAGTGTCAATTCTCCAATTTCATCCAAAAACAATGTTCCTTCATTTGCTAACTCAAAGAGTCCGCTTTTTCCTTTTACATTCGCACCTGTAAATGCACCTTTTTCATATCCAAAAAATTCTGATTCCATCAGTTCACTTGGAATAGCCGCACAATTAACTGCCAAAAACAATTTCTCTTTTCTATTGCTCTGTTCATGAATATAATTAGCAAAAACTTCTTTACCAGAACCTGTTTCGCCATACAGCATAACTGTACTATCCAATTTTGCCGCCTTAGCCGCTATCTTCATACACTCTAAAGTTACCTTACTAACAGCAATAAGTGTCGCATTTTCTTTATCCTTTAACAGATGACTCAGGGTTTGTGTTATTAATCCCTTTTCTTTTTCAAGTATCTGTATACGTTCAGACAAAACATTCTTCTTCTGACCATATACAACAACATATCGTAATTCACCCTCTTCATTTAAGACAGGTTCCCCCATAACAATTGTCTCTTTACCATCATAATAATGTACGTTTGCTGTCATCGCTTTTTGTTGTTCTAATACTTGAATAGAAACAGCCCCACTTGTCATTCCTTTATCTTCTAACTCATAAATATCCATTTTCAGCAGTTCTTCAACTGAACACCCTAACGCCTTTGCCGCTGCCTGATTTGAATAGACAATTCTCCCCTTACAATCTGTTACAAAAACTGTACCTGATACATGTTCCAGAATTGTTTCATATAAAAGATTTTTTTCCAATGCATTCTTTCCCATACACAAGTCCTTTCTCTCACGTTTACAAAATACATATCTATTCCATATTATAACTTATTCATCTCATCTATGTGTACTTAAATTTAACTATCATGTCACTCATTCTTGAATTTACATTTTGCAAAAAAAGATGCAGTTACATTATAACGTGCAACCACATCTTTTATTAAAGGGATAATTTTTAACTACTCACTACATATACATAATCTGTGCAAGAGGAACTGAGATAATTGCTACTAATACAGTAATAACAACTGTTGTAACAAAAATCTGCTTATAAGAATCTTTGTGTGTCATACCGCATAATCCCAACAGAACAACAACTGCACCATTATGCGGCAAACTATCCAACCCGATTGCTGCAAGTGCGCCTACTCTATGTAAGACTTCTGCCGGTATCCCTAAAGCTAAATACTCTTTTGCAAAAGCCTGTAAAGCAATAACCAGACCACCGGAACCAGAACCAGCTACACCTGCAATGATTGTTGTTGTAAGTGCAAACGTAATCAGTGGAGAGGCTTTCATTTTTGTTAATTTTTCACTTAAAACTGAAAACCCCGAACTTGCTTTTACTACAGAACCGTAACCAACAATTGCGCCCGTTGTAATAACGGCATTTGCACCATTTGAAATTCCAGTCTCAATAATCGGTTTTAATGATTCAAATCTAAGATTCTTCCACTGCAGTATAATACACAAAACTGTTCCCGCAGCTACAGATAAAAGAACATTCGCTTTGAATCCAACAAGCATTACGATTACAAGTGCAATTGGAACAATTGCTATAACAGGATTGACATTTTCTCCAACTTTTGCAGCATCATCCAGTAATTTCTGAACATCTTCATTGGCTTCAAAATGCTGACCCTTTTTCCTGGCCTTTTCTCCCTCCAAAAACATATAACCATATGCCAAGACAAAACCTATAACACCGGTAATAACACCTAACGCAGATGCTGCCATAACATCGGTTCCAAGATATGCCTGAGGAATAACATTCATTGCCTGAGGTGTTCCTGGAAATGCCGATGCCGCAAATGTGAAACAACTGCCTGCGATGACACCAGGAATAAGATATCTAGGTAAATCCGCTTTCTCAAATACAGCAAGAGCTATTGGATATACGGTAAAGGCAATAACAAGAGAAGAAATACCACCCCAAACCAATAATGAACCGGCTACCATAATACCTATAATAGCAAAGCGATTTCCAAATATTTTAATTAAACCTTTAGCAATGGATGCTGCAGAACCTGACATTTCCATAGCTTTTCCAAAACAAGCGCTTATCGTAAAGAGCAGGAAATAACTCTGAACATAAGCCGCCATGCCAGGCATCATTACATCTGTAAGCGTTGAAATAACCGGCATTCCATCAAGAATTGCAAGAATAATAACTGCTAAAATCGAGATAAATGCTATATTTAACCGCTTAAATGCCAGAAACATGATAAGTGCTAACGTGAGCACAACCCAGAAAATAGATAACATACACTAATTCCTTTCTCAAAATGCACTTTTATTTGTACTGATCCGCGCCGTGGAATTTTTCCATATTTCTGTAGTATTTATCATATGGAAGAATGTCCATGATTTCATGTTCTTCGAAATCATAATCAATTTTTGTAATATCCTGTGTTTCTTTGAATTTTTCCAAGGTTGCTCTAACCGCCGAAAACGCAGCATATAATGTTGTCGGCCAATAACAGGACATATTAGCTCCGGCTTCTGTTTCCTCCGCAATAGAATCCTCAAAATGAATAGCTGTTGTGACAACAGGCCCGTTAATGCGGTCTCTATATTCCTTCAATTCTTTGATGGAGCCTGCAAATGTGATAAAGCACGCATCTGCACCAGCTTCAAGATAAGCGTTGCATCTGTCAATTGTTTCTTCCCAATCATTTTTCAGCCAGAGGGCATCTGTTCTGGCAATAATCATAAAATTCTTGTCTGTTCTGGCATCTACCATAGCACGAACGTGGTCACACATCACTTCTTTTGACATATCAATCGGTTCGCCGCCTACATGTTTGCCGATAATACCATCTTCCACCTGAATACCGGAAATACCTGCATATTCAAATTCATGAATCATACGCCAGATATTGCCTGCATGATACCAGCCGTTATCTACATCCGCAATAATCGGAAGATCAACTTCTTTGGCAATTTCTCTTGCCAGCGGCAGTAAATCTTTCAGCTGAACAAGTCCTACATCTGCCATGCCAAACTGTGAAGCACCTGTGATAAAACTGCCTGTATAAACAATCGGGAATCCTGCATTCTCAATTAATTTTGCACTTAATACATCATATGCACACATAATCGGTGTACAACCCGGCTCTCTTAAATACTCCTGTAATTTTGCTCTCTTTTCATGCATATCCATAATCTTTTCTTCCTTTCTTTTTGATGCATTTTCCCTTTTACTTTCGATTAAATATTTTCCGTATCTTGAATTTAAAAGACATAACTCTAAAACACTATTCGCCTGTTATCTCATTCCCATGCCGCCGTTGACATCAATAGTGGCGCCTGTGATAAAATCACTTTCATTGGATGCCAGGAATAATGCTGCATCGGCAATATCTCTGACATTTCCAAGTCTGTGTAGCGGTACATTCAATGAAGCATCTGCCGATCCCAGTGTCTCGGTCATCGCTGTCAAAACCGTCCCCGGTGCTATACAATTGCAAGTAATATTATCTTTTCCCACCTGCTTGGCAACGGCTTTCGCAAAGCAGATCACCCCAGCCTTTGATACCGGATAAGTTGCTTCTGTAAATACACCGCCTACCTGTCCTGCAATGGATGCCATGTTGATAATTTTTCCGCCGCCATTCTTTCTCATAATCGGAATCACACACTGAGTGCCATAAATTGTTCCCATCAAATCAATATCCAGCACCCTTTTCCACTGTTCCGGACTGATATCTTCAATTGGGCAGGCCGGTAAAGTAATTCCCGCATTATTAACAATAATGTCCACTTTCCCAAACTTTTCCACACAGATATCCACCACGTTCTGGACTTCTTCCTTTGATGCCACATTGCACTTAACAGCGATGGCTTCTGAGCCAGATTCCTTCACAATGGCATCTGCCACTTCCTGTGCTTTCTCTAACGCCAAATCCGCCAGAACAACCTTTGCACCTTCCTGTGCATAAAGTCTTGAAATTTCTGCTCCAATACCATTTGCAGCACCTGTAACTACTGCAACTTTACCTTCTATCCTATTACCCATTTTTTCTCCTCAACTTTTTAAGATTATACGTTGCAACTAAATCTTTTTGACACTTACACTTATATATAAAGCAATTACTATGCCAAATTAAAACAAGCCAAAAAGCACAAATTTTCTATGAAAACTCCATATTTTATTCATGTCTCATCTATATAAAAAGAAAAAAGTCTATATTTGTAGATTTTTCTACAAATATAGACTTTTACCGCTTATATTCGATGTCATAATAAAATATTTTATACCACAATCACATTCCCGGCGTCCTCAATTCCCGGAACTTTGCGATCCGTCAGGATAATTGCCGATTGAAAAGCTCCAAAGGTTACGGAACTGACTTTGCCGAATTTGTCATGATCCGCAAGAACATATCGGTCGCGGCAATGAGCCATAGCGATTTCTTTGACAACCGCTTCACTGGCTTCCGGTGTGGTAAATCCCGTTTTCTTCGTCACACCGTTGGTACCGAAAAATCCCTTCGTGAAATGATACCGACGGATCATCTCCGTCGCCTGTCCCCCGACAATCGCTTCTGTGGAACTCTTCAGCTCACCGCCTACCAACAGCACTTTCATCCCCATCTCGGCCAGCTTCTGGGCATGCGCCACCGCATTGGTGACAAATGTAGCGTTCTTCTCCTCCAGATAATCCATCATGTATCCCGTTGTGGTACCGGCATCCAGGAAAATAAAGTCTTCCGGTTCGATCAGTCTGGCTGCATAAGACGCGATCCGACACTTTTCTTCCTTATTCACTTCTACCTTCTGAGCCACTGTCGGTTCGCTGCCTGTCATAATATGCTCCATCGCAACGGCGCCGCCAAAAACCTTGATCAGACGGCCGGCTTTACCAAGAGCTGTGATATCACGGCGCACCGTAGATTCCGAAGCATCCAGCAGGTCTTTCAGTTCTGTGACCGTCACACTTCCTCTTTCATCCAACATTCGTAAAATTGTTTCATATCGTTGCTCTGTCAGCATAATTTCCTCTTATTGCAGCTGCGTTGTACCCTCGCAGTTACTTCTTCTACTCTGCAAAGACAGCGCCACCTGATGGTGACGCAGTCTGAATTAATCTGTTGCCTATTTTAATTTTCATTTGCAAATGAGAGACATCCTTCATCTGTTTATGTCGATTCAATCTTGTATTATTTTGTCTGTTTTGACTTCTTATACGCTTCGACATCGGTCTCAAGGATAATCTTACGAAGCGGAAGAATACTTCCCGGAGATACAGAAAGCTCATCGACACCCATCGCCAGAAAATCCTTTGTCAAAGCCTGATCAGCACCCAATTCACCGCAGATACCACACCAGATACCTGCCTTGTGAGCATTCTCAACGGTCATCTGAATCATACGAAGGACTGCTGGATGGTGGGAATCAAAGAACTTGTCAAGTTTTGAATTCTGACGGTCAATGGCCAGTGTATACTGTGTCAGGTCATTAGTACCGATACTGAAGAAATCTACTTCTTCTGCCAATTCCCGGCTCATCATCACAGAGGCCGGTGTCTCGATCATGATCCCCTGTGCCGGATTGCCGTATTCAATTCCCTGTTCTGCCAGTTCGGCCTTCACTTCTTCAACAATGGCTTTAATCTGACGGACCTCATCAACGCTGATAATCATCGGATACATAATGTTGATATTGCCGTAAACACTGGCTCTGAAAAGCGCACGCAACTGTGTCTTGAAAATCTCCGGACGTGTCAGACAGATACGGATGGCACGGAGCCCCATTGCAGGATTGTCCTCTTTGTCCAATTCAAAGTAATCGCACTGCTTGTCAGCACCGATATCCAGTGTACGGATGATAACTCTTCTTCCGGCCATAGTCTCTGCCACAGTCTTATAAATCTGGAACTGTTCCTCTTCTGTCGGATAATGATCCTGTCCCAGATAAATAAATTCACTTCTGAAAAGTCCGATACCGCCTGCATCATTCTGCAGCGCAATACCGAGATCCTTGATATTACCTACATTAGCATACAGCATCACTTTCTGACCGTCAAGTGTAATATTTTCTTTGCCCTTTAATGTCTGAAGAAGACGTTTTTTCTCCTGCTCTTCCTGCTGTTTCTTCTTCATTTCTTCCAGCAGTTCAGCATCCGGATCAACATAAACAACACCATTGGTGCCATCTACAATACCAAGCTTGCCGTCAACGGTCTCATCCAGATCAATACCGGTACCGATCAATGCCGGAATACCCATGGTACGTGCAAGGATGGCCGTATGCGAATTCTCTGAACCGTGGGCTGTAACGAAGGATAAAACCTTATCCTTATCCAGCTGAACGGTTTCTGATGGTGCCAGATCGTCTGCCGCAATGATAACAGGTTCATCAGAATCAAGTCCGCTGCCTGCACCGCCTGCCAGAACAGTGATCACACGTTCTGAAATATCTCTGACATCTGCCGCACGGCCGCGCATATAATCATCGTCCATGGCCTCAAACATCTGGGCAAAATTATCTGCTGTGGAGGCAACCGCATATTCCGCATTCACCATCTGGGAATGAATAATATTCTCAACAGATTCATTGTAATCTTCATCTTCAAGCATCATCTGATGCACTTCAAAAATAGCAGCGTTAGCCTCTCCTACTTCTTTTAACGCTTTATCATACAACTTCTGAAGCTGTGCAGCCGCAATATTACGGGCATCTGTGTATCTCTCCATTTCTGCATCTGCATCTTCAATTTTGACACGCTTAACAAGCTGTTCATCTTTTTTGTAAACACTGATCTTACCAATGGCAATACCGCCAAAAACACTTTTACCTTTATATATCTGCATCCTGATTCTCCTCCGCTAAAGAAAAAACTGCTGCATAACCCATTACAGGGCACCCATCATGCAACAGTCTCTTCAATTCGCCCCGCTGATACGGGAACACGTTTAACTCCTTATAACGCCGTCGTTACAATAATTATAAATTACAGATTTTCTTTCATGAATTTGCTGACTGCTTCACATGCAGCATCTTCATCTTCACCATCAAATGTAAAGACAACTTCCTGACCATTCTTAACGCCAAGACCCATAACAGCGAACATTCTCTTGCAGTCTGCTTCTTTGCCGTCTTTGGCAATCTTGATCGTGCTGTTGAATCCTTTAACAACTTTGATCAGTTCACCGGCTGGACGAGCGTGGATACCTTCTTTGTCTGTGATCACATACTTAAATTCCTTCATGATAAATTCCTCCTCAATTCATATTATTCGTTGACTTTATTGACAATCATCATTTATTATTTCGATTATTTCAATCTTTAACTTAAGCAACCTTTTTCTTTAACAAACCAAGTAATACTGCAGAAACTGCCGTACCTACAACCAGCGCAACCAGATACATCAATGCATTGCCCACAACCGGGAATACGAAGATACCGCCGTGAGGTGCCATCAGTGTACATCCGAAGAACATGGAAATTCCGCCTGCAATGGCTGAACCTGCGATACAGGATGGCAGGACATGTAACGGATCAGCTGCCGCATAAGGAATGGCGCCTTCTGAGATAAATGCCAGACCCATGATAAAGTTTGTCGGACCGGACTCTCTTTCTTCTTTTGTGAATTTATCCTTAAACAGGATTGTTGCAAGAGCAATGGCACAAGGTGGTGTCATACCGCCGATCATAACTGCTGCCATGATATCATAATTGCCCGCTACAATAGCTGCTGTACCGAACACATAAGCCGCCTTATTGAATGGGCCGCCCATATCGATGGCCATCATGCCGCCGAGAACTAATCCTAATACTACTTTACTTGAACTTCCCATACCTGTCAAGGCATTGTTAAGACCTGTATTGATACCACCCATGATCGGCTCTACAATGAACATCATAAAGAATCCCATTACCAGAATACCCACCACCGGATAAATCAGAACCGGTGCAATCTTCTCAAGTGCTGTCGGCAGTTTATCACAAGCTTTTCTCAGTGCAAGAATCAGATAGCCGGCAACAAAACCTGCAACCAAAGCTCCCAGGAAACCGGATTTACCATTTGCAGCCATCATACCACCTACAAAACCAAGGGCAAGTGCCGGTCTGTCGCCGATGGCCATGGCGATAAATCCTGCCAGTATCGGAAGCATAAAGCCAAATGCAACACCGCCGATCTGTTTGAACATCGCTGCGATTGGTGTAATGGTACCGAAGTTGGCTCTCTGATCCGCCGGCAGTGAATTGATATCAATTGAAAGACCATCGATCAGAAATGCAATGGCGATCAGGATACCGCCGCCGATAACAAATGGAAGCATATGTGAAACACCATTCATCAGCTGTGCATAAATCTGATGGCCGATGCCGCCGCTGGAAGATTTAACCTCTGTCTTAGCACCTTCAGCTGCATGATAAACAGGTACATTGCCTGACAGCGCCAGATCTACCAGTTCATCCGCCTTGCTGATACCATCGGATACCTGTCGGATAATGACTTTCTTACCGTCAAAACGATCCAGCGGTACCTGAGTATCCGCTGTAACGATAATACAGTCTGCTTCAGCAATTTCCTGATCGGTGATCACGTTCTTTGCACCGCCGGATCCTCTTGTCTCAATCTTGATGAAACAATTCTTTGCCTTTGCAGCCTTCTCAAGGCCTTCTGCCGCCATATACGTATGCGCAATACCTGTCGGGCAGGCTGTTACTGCCAGAAGTTTTGCCTGCGCACCTTCAGCTTCACCGGTATCTGCCAGACGTTCATCAATATCGCTCTTCTCGTCATCAGCCTTATCCACGATTTCAAGAAATTCATCCACAGATTTGGCATTCAGCAGATCTGCTGTAAACTGCTCATCCATCAGAAGAACTGATAATTTACTCAATACGTCCAGATGGATATTATCTTCTGTGTTCGGAGCTGCAATAAGAAAGATCAGATGCACCGGTTCACCATCCAGGGAATCAAAATCCACACCGTCTTTGACAACCATAGCTACCAGCCCCGGTTTTGTAACAGCATCACATTTACCATGAGGAATGGCAATACCTTCCCCGATACCGGTTGTACTCTCTTCTTCTCTTGCATAAACTCTCTGTCTGTAAGCTTCAACATCGTTGATCTTGCCGCTTTTTGCCATCAGATCTACGACCTGATCAAGCGCCTCTTTCTTATCTTTCGGCGCACCATTAAGGGAAATACTCTGCTTATCCAATAAGTCAGTAATTCTCATGGTTTTTAATCCTCCACTCTTACCTGTTTATAAATTGCTTCAATTTCGCTCTTTGTAGCCAGATATTCAGAAAATGCACTGGCACTTCCTGATGCAATACCCATACAGAAGGCATGCTCATAATCCTGTTTGTCCATCCATCCGGCCATAAAACCTGCGACCATAGAATCGCCCGCGCCTACTGCGTTCACCAGATGGCCCTTCGGTGCAGGCTTATCAAATACCTGTCCGTCTTCTGCAATCAGAACGGCACCTTCGCCGGCCATGGAGATCAGCACATTGCGTGCCCCCATTTCCTGAAGCTTTTTGCCGTAAGGAACAACTTCTTCTCTTGTCTTTAACTCTACACCGAAAATATCACCCAACTCATGATTATTCGGTTTGATCAAAAATGGATGGTACTCCAAAACATTCAGCAATAAATCTTTTGTTGCATCCACAACGATCATCACGCCTTTACCTTCCAGTCTTGCCATAATACGGCGATACATATCATCCGGCATAGATGATGGGATACTGCCTGCCAGGAAAAGAACATCGCCTTCACCAAGTGCATCCAGCTGAACCATCAGCTGTTCAACTTTGTCAGCACTGATTGCCGGTCCACTGCCGTTGATCTCTGTGCCATCAATGGATTTCAACTTCAGATTAATTCTTGAAATGCCTTCATCAATACGAATGAAATCAGATTTCACACCCATTTCCTGCAGCTCACGGACAATCTCATCACCTGTGAAACCGGCCATAAAACCAAGTGCTGTGCTTTCTATACCAAGATTCATTAATAATGTTGAAACATTAATGCCTTTTCCTCCAGGAAGGATTAATTCTGAACTTGTTCGATTGGTAAGTCCCAGCTGAAAATCGTCTACTGCAACGATATAATCCAGTGATGGATTAAAAGTCACTGTATAAATCATCTTGTTACCTCCTGCTCTTTATTATGTTCATATTATAACGCCAGATTCAGTCAAATTCAATCAAACTACTTCACAAAAATAATGACCGATTTTGGTTGAATATGCACAAAAAAGGTGTCGGTTGTGACCAAATCAGTCACAGCCGACACCTCTTGTATAATGAAAAGTGATTGGGCATAAGATGTTTTAACAAAGGTTTTGGATAACAAGTGCAATTCCTGACAATATCAGCACGATAATGACCAGCCTCTTGATGACCATTTCGTTCAAATGTCCGCAGCACTTCATGCCAAAAACCAGCGCCAGCACCATAAACGGAATCATACATACCGCCTGACGAAAGATCTGCCAGTTCAATATGCCGATGCATGGATAGACAATCAGTCTGAATGTACATTCAATCCAGAATACAAAACAAAGATTGCCTTTGAATGCATGGCTGTCCTCAGTCACACGATCCATGTACGCCGCCAGCAGTGCACCGACACCATAAAGTCCGCAGCACAGACCTGAAAGCACACCAATCAGTCCAAGTATGATTTTTGACTGTTTCTGCTTCTTTCCGGCTTTCTCCCGCATCAGCATCTCAATGCCCATGGCGATAATGAAAAAACCGAAAATCACTTTGATGGTTCGCGTGTCCACATTCTTCAGCATAAAAATGCCGGGAATGTTGCCGAAAATGATCAGAGCTGCCACCGGCAGGCTGATTCGCCAGTTAATTTGCCTGCGCTCTTTCCAGGCAATGATCACGTTGGCTGGGTAGCCAATAATCAGATCCATCGGCGTAATTTGAATGTTATTGAACGAAAAACTCAATATCGTGGTAAATACAAGGGTATTGGCAAATCCACAGACACCCTTAATAAAACTAGCAGCAAGTGTCGCAACAATCAGCCAGACCATGTTGTACAATTCCTTCTTTACCTTCTATTATTGACGCAATTACATCTTCTTATAGCGTTCAGCCATTTCATCAAGACTTGCCTGCTCAACAAGCGGTGCCTTACCGAATGAACCAAACTGTACAATCAGTGTACCAATAGCTTCTTTAACACCTTTTTCGATGACAGCAACCAGAGCAGCAACATCTTCATCAGGAACATTGCCGTACATAACGGTATCCATGATCGGAGGCAGGAATGCACGAGGGTCGAACTGATCTTTCTTCTCTTCAAGCAGTTTATAGACGCCGCCGATGGATGGGCTGTTACGTTTCTCCGGATAGTTATGGAAGAATTCTTTCATGTTTCTTGTAACAGCCAGACGGATATCTGTATCAACATTGATCTTGCCGATACCGCAAGGAATAGCTGCTTTCAGTTCATCTACAGAAATACCATGGGCATTCTGAATATTGCCGCCCAGGGCATTAATCTCATCAACAATGTATTTTGGAACAGTTGAAGAACCATGAGAAACTAAAACGCCAAAGATACCTTCATGCATCATGCACTCTTTGATGGCAATAACGATTTCTTTTCTCAGTTTAACATTTTTTCCTTTAGACGCACCGTGCATTGTACCATAAGAGATAGCCAGCGCATCTACGCCTGTCTTCTTAAAGAATTCAACAGCTTTTAATGGGTTTGTGTAAGTTGATGTTGCAGAAAATACGTGATCTTCCACACCGGCTAATACACCCAGCTCACCTTCAACAGAAACGCCTCTTTCATGGGCATATTTAACAACTTCTCTTGTCAACTCTACATTTTCATCAAACGGCAGTGAAGAACCATCGATCATAACAGATGTATAACCGCCTTCGATGGCTGCTTTACAGGAATCAAAGTTCTTGCCGTGATCCAGATGCAGAACAACAGGAATAGGTGAATCCTCAGCATATTTCTTGACGGCATTGGCAATATTTTTGGCACCGATCTTCTTGTCTTCCAGAGTTGCATTCTGGAAATCTGTACGGCCGCCCATGAATCCGTTGGCCAGATCTGCACCCTGCAGGATTGCTGCAGAACGGAACATTTCATGCACTTCAATGGCCGCTTTTGCCTGAGCAACAGCGTTGACATTGAAAGCACCCTGCGCATAGTGATATTTATCAACAGTTTCAAGTAAAGGTCTTAATGGAATTAATGGCATTTTTAAAACTCCTCTCTATTTTCTAAATAATTCGACGTCCTTTGACGAATGTTTCTTTTATCTGGAATTCGCTGTCCATGATCAACACATCGGCATCTTTGCCTTCGCTGATGAAGCCAATGCTGTTCTGCAGTCCTAACATGGTGGCCGGGTTCTCTGTCAGCAATGGTAGAATCTTCTCAGGGCTTTCGCCGGTGAATTTCATCAGATTTCTGAATGCCTGTCCCGTTGTCAGGGTACTGCCGGCTCTTGTACCGTCTTTGAGTTTGGCATCACCTTCTTCAACAATGACATCGTTGACTCCCAGTTTGTAGTTGCCGTCCGGCAGTCCTGCGGCCATAATGGAGTCTGTGATGGCAATGACTCTGTCATACCCCTTCATTTTCAAAAGGAAACGGACAGAACCCGGATGAAGATGTCGGCCATCGCAAATAGCTTCGCAGTATACATCCGATTCAAGAACCGCACCCATGATGGCCGGCTCATGCTGATGGAACAGGCGCATCGCATTAAATGTATGGGTTGCGGCTGCTGCACCGGCATCGATACATTTACAGGATGTGGCATAATCCGCACCGGAATGACCGATAGCCACTTTGATGCCCATCTCAGTGATATCTTTGACATGCTCCGGAATACCTGCAACTTCCGGTGATACAGTTATGTAATGAATAAAACCGCCTGCTGTCTCCTGATAGTGCTTTAACAGCGGCATATCCGCTGTACGAAGCAGATATTCTGGCATCGCCCCTTTGTACTCCGATGCCAGGAACGGTCCCTCCAGATGGATTCCCATCAGATCCGCACAATTGCCGTGCGGCTGTCCTGCTGCTGTATTGGTTTCATAATGCTTCACAGCTTCTTTAATGCACCAGTCTGTCTGCTCTTCAGTATCCGTCAAGATAGAGCAATGCCAGGATGTGGTGCCTTCCTTTGCAAAGAAATGGCCGATTTTCTCGTAATCTTCCTGTGTGGCTGCATTGACATCCACACCAAAACCACCATGTGTATGCACATCGATAAATCCCGGTGTGACATAACAGCCTTCCGCATCATATACTGCTGTATCTGCATCTTCCGGCTCAAGAAAATCTCCGATCACAACAATCTTTCTGTCATCCAACAATAAATCTTTCTTCTCAAAATGGCGGTTCATATAAACCTGTCCATTTTTTATTAATGTTTTCATTTTGTTATCGCCTCTATCTGTTTTAACACTGCTGTAAATGCAGGGAATCATACTTCCATTTGCTGAACGCCCCGCCTATGATAAACATATTAATCTGTAAGGCTTGCTACAAATTCAGTAATCTTCAGATTAATATCCGAATGATTCTGTAATAAGCTGACTGGGAATTCAGATGTCTGTTCACCATAAACAGCACGTCTTACAACGGCACGATGCCAGTTTCTGAAGCAGCCCAGACGGATCTTACGTGCATGGGAAATTTCATTGATACCGATTGTGATGCAGTAATGCGGCATATCCTCAAGGGCACCGTTAAAATCACCAATCGCATTGGCTGTTCTTGTCTCAGGCGTGATCTTTAAGACACGTGTCTGCTGTGCCAGAAATTCTTCATTGCTGAGACTTCCGTCTGCTTCATTGAAAGCAACATGTCCATTGATACCGATACCGCCGAAGCAGATATCCACACCGCCAAGCTGTCCGATCACTTCCGGAATGTGACCCGGATTCTTTGGATCAGGGAAGATTCTCTGTACTTCCGGCATCACCAATTCAGGATTGATTTTGTCATAAACAGTACGTTTCATAAAGCCTCTGAAACTTAACGGATGATCGATGCTCACCCATTCTTTGTTATCATCCAGATATTCATCCATATTGATGAACCAGACATTTTTCAGGCTGATTTTCTCGCTGTTGACTCTGTCAACAAAATAAGGATACTGTCCTACAGGGCCTACAGGACAGATAAATACAGTCTTCTCACCTTTTGCATTATGCTCAACGATCGTATCTGCCATCTCATCTGCCATGGATTTAAAAACTTCTGCATTGTCTTTCATAATAATCAGAGGGAACTTTGGTCCTTTGGACAGGATCTCCTCTGCATTATACTGGTAATATTCATGTTTCATGTTATGCTACCACCTTTTATTGTAAAAAAAAACATTTTGTACTATACTACTATATAGACACTTTGTCAACGGAATAACAGATGACCCTTTCGTTAACCGGTCATCTTATCTATCAGTGAGGTTCATCTATGACGCTTAAAGAAATCGCAAAGGAAGCGGGAGTTTCTGTATCCACAGTCTCCCGTGTCATCAATCAGGAAAATACAAAAGCAGCCAGTCCCAAAGTGCAGGCCCGTATATGGGAGATTATCCGTCGTACCGGCTATTCACCGAATAAAACAGCCCGCAATCTGAAGCTTGGACAGTCTGCCGAGCTTCGCGATCCGGATCCCAAGTCCATTGCCTGTGTTTATGCCAGAACCCATACGGATATGTCAGATCCTTTCTTCTCACAGATCGTAAAGGCTTTGGAACTGGAAGCCATCAAAAGTCGCTATTTCATTCGCTACTCTTTTACTTCCCAGGACCTTGGCCGACCTGAAACTGCTGCTCAGCTTACCCAGTTTCCTGCTGACGGTATTGTTGTTCTCGGCCGTTACGACCAGCGGATTGCTTCTCTGGTCAGCAATCTCAGCAAGAATGTTGTCTACACCGGCCTAATCCCAATGGATTTCCAGTTCGATCAGGTTGTCTGTGACGGCAGTGAAATTGTCTATACAGCGATTTCCTATCTGAAATCCCTGGGTCATTCTGTTATCGGCTATATCGGTGAGCAGGATAAGGAGCCCCGCTTCAGCGGCTACAAGGAAGCCCTGTCCAAACTTGATCTGCCATTTGCCCAGCGCAACACCGCCAATGTCCATCAGACATCCGAGGGCGGCTACGAAGGCATGAAAATGCTGGCCAGAACATGTGATGACCTTTCCGCCATCCTCTGTGCCAATGACCGTACAGCCATCGGTGTTCTTCATGCTCTAAAAAAGCTGAACTTCCGTGTACCTGAAGATATTTCTGTTATCAGTATCGATGATATCGATATCGCACAATATATGTCTCCGATGCTCACTACCGTTCATATTCCGACAGATGAACTGGGCAAAATGGCTTTCAAGGTGCTCCTTGACCGTGTAAGCGGCGGCCACCGGATGCCGCTTAAAACCTTTCTGCCTTATTATATTGCCAAACGCGACAGCTGCTGTCCCCTCAACCGTGACCGCAGACTTTTCTCAACCTTACGTCAGCAGGCTTCTCATTAAGAGAGGCCTGTTCTTTTTAACGCCCAAATACCTCTACTTGCCAAGGGCTTTGAACATGCGCTGTTTGTAGGCTTCCACACCTTCCTGGTCAAACGGATTCACGCCCAGAATTCCCGCTGATACATAGCATGTATACATAAAGAAATAAAAGATCTCTCCGAAACTGTACGCTGTTAATTTCTCAACCTCAAGCACCATACATGGCATCTTTTCACTGTGGGCACGAAGTGTGGCTCCATAAGCGGCTTCATTGATCTCTCTGAAGTCTTTGCCATTCAAATAATCAAAATCATCCTTCACACGACCATCCGGATGGACGATCATGGACGCCTGCGGATCTTTCACATGTAAAAATGTCTCAAAGATCACAGGGCTGCCATCCTGAAGGAACTGTCCGACAGAGTGCAGTTCCTCTGAGTATTCACCACTGATCGGATAAAGTCCCTGATCTTCTTTGCCTTCACTCTCCGCAAATAACTGGATCCACCATTTATAGAACCAGTGAAGCTGTGGTTCAAAGGATGCCAGCATTTCCATTCTGTATCCTTCGTTATAATAGAGATTTCTTGCCACCGCATAGCGATAAGCAGACTGTGTGATGTCTCTGCAGCCTTTTAACTCAGCTGCCATATCGGCTGCCCCCTTAACAAGGGCACGGATATCAATGCCGGCCACGGCCATAGGCAAAAGTCCCACGGCCGTTACCGCTGTATATCTGCCGCCCACTGTCTGCGGAAATTCTACAAAGCTGTATCCGTGCTCTTTGCAGATAGTCTCCAACAGACTATTGCGGGAGCCTGTTGCAATGATACGCTCATTGGCCTTATCCCCATATGTTTCATAAAGATATTCTCTCAGTACCCTGAATGCCGATCCCGGCTCCAGTGTCTGAAAGTTCTTGGCGATACAGTCAATATAAACGGACTTGCCACGAATCTTTTTCATGACCTGTTCAAAAGCCCATGGTGACAGTGAATTGCCGGCATAGACGATCTCCGGCCCATCACATTCCGGAAAAGCTTCAATCACTGAGCGGGCTGCATTATTGGAACCGCCCACACCAATGAGAACAAAAACATCTGCATCCCGGCGCACCCTTGCTGCCAGTTCTTCAATGGCACTTAATTCTGCCTCATTGGCCCATGTATCGATATCAAACCATCCGAGAGAATCTCCGTATTTTTCAAAATCGGCTTCACTGCCGATGCCCTCAAGCACCGGCAGATTGTCCATCAGCATCTGATGATATTTTTCACAGCGTTCCGGCTGATGATCAAACATCTGAAATTGAATCATATTGTTCAAACGCCTCCGTATTAGTGACGATGCCCATATTCATCCATGCAGTCCTCTTCAGGATTCTTCATGCACAAATGAACTGCTGCTCTCTTGTATGTCAGAGGCAGCGCCAGAATGTTTGGATTCTGACCAACAAATTTCTTCTTGGCATCTTCAAGGGCTTCTTCAAATGTCGCTCTTGTCTTTAAGCCCATGCCTCTTGCATAGCCAGGTTCCTGAGCACCGACAATGTAAATGGCACTTGTATTCATTTCAGCAATATGACCGCAGGACATCATGGAGAAACCATGGAATGGATGGAACGCATTGCAGAAACGATATTTGCGGATATATTCTTCATTTGTTGCAAAATATTCACCGTAACGATCGATATCCGGCAGTGTATTCATATGATCATGCTGGAACAGCTCATACTGTTCTCTCAGATATGGCCATAATTCATCATGGAAATAGCCGTTGCATGCGGATGAACAGATGATGACGCAATTATCGCTCATGATTCTCTTGAAACGAAGTACCTGTGCACTTAAAGCCTGCATCATCATGATCGGGTTTGTGCCCATGCCGTCGCCATAGTGGAATTTCTGAGGCATACCAAATACAAGTACATCGTATTTCTTCTCTGCCCAGTGGACATAAGTTCTCTTATCTGCCAGTTTCCAACTGATCGGCATCATTTCCTTAGCGTAACCGGAATAAATCGCAATCTGTCTTGAATAAGTATCCAAAACGGCATCACAGCAGAAGAACGGATGGCCCATCTTCTCTTCCATATGCATACTGATCTCATCGAATTTATGTCTCATTAAGCTGCCGCCGTTAACAGGTGTAAAGTCGTCTCTGTGCATAACAGACGGCACATGATGGCTGGCGATACATCTCCAGTTTGTGATACCTGTTGCACTGTGCTTGTAACCGCCTGAATAACCGCCGTAAGGGTTGCCCTGTACGTGACCGATGAGGATCGGCAGATCTGAATCATAAACATATTTGTTCATATAAACAGGATCACCGCGCTTTGTTGTACCAAGATAGATCATATGCTCCTGATCTTCGCTGTCGTGGCTGATGATCTGACCTGAATGCCAGAATTCATTGAACAGTTCATCACCGAAAATTGCCTTGGCATCGGATGCTTTACTTCTCGGATGAAGGCCATTGGAAATGATAAACAGGATATCTTTCTTTTCTACGCCTGCTGCATAAAGTTCTTTTAAAATATATTTAATGCTTAATTTTCTATGGCTTGTTGGCTGCTCGCCGCCTTTAACACGGTCCGGAACAATGATCGTAACTGTTGTACCTTTGTGTGCAAGCTCTGTTAATGTCGGCATGCCGATCGGATGTGCCAGGCTCTCAAGATATGCAGCCTCTAACTGGTCCTCCGGAATACATGCAGGATCCTTCACTGTTTCACCAGAAATAAATACATCTGTATTATCCGGCAGTTCTGCCTGCATTGTGCCTAATCCATATTCAAAATCAAGTTTCATGTTATTTCCTCCCGATTATAATATTATCTGAGTTATAAGTCGTCTGTTTCCAGAAAATTGGAAACCCGGCGGATAGGCCGCCACCCGGTACACCGAAATTTGACATTTTTCGGCATACAAAAGGTGCCTCATGGTAATGAGCCACAAGGCACCTGCTTTTATCTGCCATTTTACTGTTAAAGATGGCAGATACTGCCCTGCAGTAAAGAATTAAAAATTCAGATTACTTACCTGCTTCTTCCATAACGTCGAATAATACATAGTCGTCTACAGGCACTTCAGATTCAACATCACCATTGTCGATGAAGTTCTTCTGCTGTACTTCATAGTAACCTTTGATTGTACCATCGCCTACATATTTAAGAAGTGTTGCGCTGTCAAGCCAAGCACCGTCGCCTGTCTGAGCAAGTGCGCTTTCTTTGTCTGTACCGCATTCCTGAGCAACATAACCTGCAACTTCATCATAGTTGTCTGGGTTTGAAGCGAAATCCATTGCTTTGTAAAGAGCCTTTGTAAATTTCACAAGAACGTCTTTGTTTGTTTCTGCGTAACTTGGCATGCAGATCCAGCTTGCACAGTCAGCTGCGATATCAGAGAATGTTGTATTTGTACAGAATGTCTGAACATCATCGCCAAGTTCGTTTGCAATTGTTGTTGAGCTTGGAGACCAAGGAGCACAAGCGTCGATAGAACCGGAAACGATTGCACTTACCATGTTGCTGACTTCCATATCATATGCTTCAATATCATCCATTGTCAGGCCAACGGAATTAAGAGCTCTCTTTAAGATTGTTTCTGAAGATGTACCGGATGCATAAGCAACTTTCTTACCCTTCAGATCTTCAAGGGAATTTACACCATGAGATTTAAGACCCATTACACAGTCTGCGTTGCCGAGCTGTGAGAAGCAGAAGATATCTGCCTGACCTTTAATACACAGTTTGTGTGCGCCAGGTCCGATGTAAGCGACATCAATTGAACCGGATTCCATAGAAGCGATTTCTGTAGGACCGTCCTGGAACATGTAAAGCTGAACATCAAGACCTTCATCCTTGAAGTATCCTTTGTTGATTGCTGTTGCTACCTGCCACAGTGATGCGTAGTTTGCCATGTAAGCAACGTTCACATGTGTCAGATCACCTGAAGCTGCATCTGATGCTTCTGTTTCCCCTGTTGTTTCAGATGCTGCAGCAGTTTCTGATGCTGCTTCTGTTGATGCAGGTGCCTGTGTTTCTTTTGCAGATGAGCTTCCGCATCCTGCTAAAGCACCCATTACCATTGCTGCTGTTACAACAACTGCCATGATTCTTTTTTTCATTTCCCAATCTCTCCTTTTCCTAAAAAAAGTGTGTCGGTGACCGGTTCATTACGCCGTTCACCTGTATCATTATAATCTCACATTCCGCGCAGAGCAGTCATTTCCTGAAGATGACGTTTCTGTGCGGTCTGTAAGATAATAATTCACTTATTATTTCTGAACTTCCAGATATTCCTGATATACCTGACTCCAAATGTAATTCTTCAATTCAACGAATCTCGGACTCATCTTTGTTGCCTGATCTCTCGGATGAGGAATATCAATATCGATGATCTCTTTGATACGTCCAGGACGTGCACTCATGATGACAACTCTTGATGCCAGTACGATGGCTTCTTCAATATCATGGGTAACAAAGAAACATGTCTTGTTCTCTTCCTGCCATGTCTTTAACAACTCTGTCTGAAGCTGTGTTCTTGTCTGGGCATCCAGAGCACCAAAAGGCTCATCCATAAGAAGAACAGAAGGATTAACGGCATAAGCTCTTGCAATGGCCACACGCTGTTTCATACCACCGGATAATTCCTTCGGATAAGAATCTATAAACTTCTCAAGACCTACCATCTTGATATACTTCTCAGCGATGGCATCCATTTCTGCCTGGGACTTGCCCTGAAGTTTCAGACCAAACTGAACATTTTTCTTAACTGTCAGCCAAGGGAACAGTGCATACTGCTGGAAGACAACGCCTCGATCCACGCCTGTACCTTCAACTTTGTGTCCATCTACGATAACTTCACCGGATGTCGGTTCCAGAAGACCTGCGATAATATTCAAAAGTGTGGACTTACCGCAGCCGGAAGGTCCGATAACACAGATAAACTCATTCTCCATGATGTCAAGATTGGCACCATTTAAAGCGATCATTTCACCATTTCGTGTGTCGTATTTCTTTACGACATTACGAATACTGACTTTTATATTTCCCTCTTTTCCTGCCATCCTGTTAACTTCCTTTCAAAATATTTAAGAATCTTCTCTGCCAGCATACCGATGATACCGATGATAATAATGTAGAGAAGCATTGGTGTTGTTTCATAAGAGTTAGATAATGCTTTGATACGCATACCAAGACCGGCAACTGCACCTGTTGATTCGGCAGCGATCAGTGTTGTCAGGGCTGTTGAAATACCAAGACGGATAGCTGTGATAATAAATGGTGTTGTTGCTGGGAAAATAACCTTAACGAAAAGGTCTGAATCCTTTGCACCAAGTACTCTTGCAGCTTTGATCAATGTCTCATCCACGTTGATAACACCCTGGAAAATTGTGACTGTCATTGTAAGGAATGTAGCCAGCCAGATAACGATGACCTGAGGTGTACGACCGACACCAACACCGATAACAACCAATGGTACGTAAGCCAGTGGTGGAATGTTTCTGATGAACTGGATCCATGGCTCAATGATGAATCTTACAGGTCTGTACCATGCCATCAGGAACGCAACCGGAACGGCTGTAACGAAACCGATCAGGAAACCAAGTAATACGGAAATCAAACTGCTTCCGATATCCTTGAACAGTAAACCTCTTGAAACCATCGTCTGGATGGAACCAATAACTTTAATCGCATTCGGAAAACATCTGGATGTACTTGGGATGATTGATAAAACTGTCCATAATATCAATGCTACTACTAATGAAATCAGCAGCCAGACACCCTTTGGAATCTTTCCGACAAAATCAGCGCCTTTGCTCTTCTTGCCCATTCTAAAAAACCTCCATTTTAAATTCTGTCTGTAAACGATATGTACTGTAAATTAATATCCGAGATAAGTCTTAATGATCTCCAGATATTCATCTGGATAAAAACCAATCTCTCCTGAAAATCTTGTTAACGCGATCAAACCGCCGTCAATCTCTTTGACGGATGCAAGCATCTTCGCATTGTCTGTCTTTAAGCCGCCGCCATAGACAACATCCATGCCATCTGTCACTTCCTTGACATAAGAAGCAATCTTCCGGATATAATCTGCATCCGGCGGAATCTTTCCAGGTCCAATGGCCCATACAGGCTCATAGGCAATGGTGACTTTACTCTTGTCTACGCCTTCAAGACCTACTGTCAACTGTTCCTTCAGAACTTCCTGCCATCTTGGTTGTTCATCGGCATTCTCCCCGATACAGTAAAGTACATCCAAACCAGCTGCAATAGCTGCCTTAATCTCTTTGTTCAGGATCCGGTTGACAGCTGCTACATCTGTACCCTTGCCTTCAGCAATGATACTCAGCTTATCACGGCGCTCTTCACAGTGACCGATCAGTACAGCATCACACCCGATGGCTTTCATGGCATTACCTGTACGATTTGAAGTAAAGGCACCGAAGTTGCCGCCAACGGCTGTATCCTGTCCCAGAACACTCTGTGGTCCGATCTTCAATGCACTGTCTGCTTTTCTTGCCGAAACAGCACCAATCAGATGAGCTTCCGGGAAAAACATGGCAAACTCTACATCCTTTGGATTGTAGGCCGCCAGCTGATCCTGTGTGTGGGAGACAATATATGGTCCCCATTCCGCCGGCGAAGCGATACGGTTGACGCCGCCTGTCTCTGTTGGAATATCAAATCTCTTCAGATTCAGATAAATATGTTTCATTGTTACAATTTCCTCCCTATATTGTATCATCTATTCTTTTCCCAGTATATGGATAAGAAACTTTTAGATATAGTCTCTGAAATTCAGGAATTCAGGAAGCGGGCCACCGATCAGCGGTTCGCACCATTTCACAAATTCATCCGTGATGTCATTGCCTCTCTCGTTAATATAAGCTTCAGGAAGCTTTCTCTCATAAAGCATGACATCCTTCAGCGGTACAAGTACCGGTTCAACCTGATAAATATCCCCAGGCTGACGTTTAAAGCCGATCATATGTCCACCATTGCCGCTAGTCACAGCTTTGACAGCCAGCTCACCTACCAGAATTGCTTCTGCTCTGTCCACCGGTGACTGGAGGGCAATAGATGCTCTTCCGCAGATACCCGGTTTCTCACTTCTGGCTTTGATACCCAGTTTCTTAATGACCAACTCAGCCAGATAAGCACTGACATCGCCATAATATACAGCTCTGTCGCTCTTGAAAATCGGAGGAACAATGGATTCACCATTGACGTTCGTCAAACCTTCACTGGCAACAACAACAACGCCGCCTTTTTCCTTGTAAAGTCTTTCTACATCTTCCAGAAATTCATCTTCATGGAATGGTCTTTCCGGTACATAGATCAGATGCGGTGCATCACCTTTCTTACGTCTTGCAAGGGCTGATGCTGCGGTGATCCATCCGGCATTTCTTCCCATGGCCTCAATGACACTGACATGGATTGGAAGTGACTTAACATCCTCTCCGACTTCCTGTGTCGTTGCTGCCAGATATCTGGCGGCACTGCCATAGCCCGGTACATGATCTGTCATTGCAATATCATTATCCACCGTTTTCGGAATACCTGCAACACCGATGCCGTGATCCCGACAAACTTCATAAATATGTTCACATGCATCCATCGTACCATTCCCGCCATTTAAAAGAACATAACCGATATGGTGTTTCTTGAAAATCTCAGGCATCTTCGCATAATCTTCTTCATACAGCGGATATCTGGATGATCCGATGGCCGAAGCCGGTGTGTGAAGCAGAAGTTTCAGCTTCTCATCTGAAAATGCTGTCAGATCAAGAAACTGTTCTGTAAAGATTGCGCCTGTTCCGCCAATTGCTCCCAGAACCTTTCCAATTGATGGATTCTTTTTAGCTTCACGGATAACGCCATACAAAGATGCATTGATTACTGCGGTCGGTCCGCCTCCATGTACAACTAAAAGATTATCTGCCATTTATCTGCACTCCTATCATTTTGTACACAATTATATAATGTGCACAAATGTTTTACATTTTTTGTCAATGCTTTGTTTCTTTTGATATACTTATCCTAACACAGTTTTTGTTTAAAATAAGGCCTATTTTATCCAAACGTTATCCTACTTTTTGCACATTTTACAAAATTTTTTTTGTGTATTTTCAACGATACAATTTTGATATATTCAATTTTAACACAAAATTGGAAATTTATTCCGACTTTTTGTGACAAAAAAGCAGACTAAAAAGGTCAAAAACCATTTTAGTCTGCTAAAACTCTGACGCAAACGTTTGCTTTTTAAAGAGCAACTGCGAATTTATAAGTATTGTAAATATTGATGCAGATGATGATAAACATCAATGCCATAAACAATTTGTCAACTTTCTCATCCTCAATCTTCTTGTTGATCTTACTGCCAATCGTACCGCCCAGAAGACCGCCGATGACCATTAATACAAGATAAGACAGCTGTACAGGCGGAATCGTTCCCGTAACGACGGTCTGAACCAGACTGGTAACCTGTGAAAAGACAATAATGTACAGGGAAGCCAGTGCTGACTCTTTGGTGGACATCGAAAAAAGAAATCCCAGAACCATCAGGTTGATAGGGCCGCCGCCAATACCAAGGAAACTTGACATAATGCCGAGCACCAGGCCCACAATCACACACACAGCTGCATTATTCAGTGTCAGTGTGTGTATTTTCTTCTTAAAGATTGTATACACAAACGTTATACCTGTCACGCCAATCAGCACGATAGCCTGCACCATACCTACGAAATTCTCATTGCCCACGGATGCCTTCACCGCCTGAAACATCATCTTGCCGGCCACACCACCAACGGCTGCACCAACGGCCAATAAGGTCGCAATCCGAAGATTCAGTTTCTTGCCGGCACGCATGTTCTTGTATACCGATACCACCGACATAGTCAGAACCGTACAGCCGGACAGAAAACTGATACAGGATACGCTCATCACATTCATGGCGTCCAATACCGGCTTGATGATCACACCACCGCCGATACCACAGATGGAGCCCACGATGGATGCCAACAGGCTGACCGCAAAAAATACCACTATCATATTTCATTACACCTCCATTAACATGATGTAAGCATAACACTCACCCGGCAAAAATCAAAGGGATATAAAGCAAAACGTTTGCTTTATATCCCTTTTTTTTAGTGTTCTTCCCAATCAAAAGCACATCGAACCGCTTTGTGCCAGCCCTGAAGCAGTTTCTCACGCTTCTCATTCTGCATATCCGGAATAAAGGTCCTGGACAGCGACCAATTCTGTTTGATCTCATTCTTATCCTTCCAGTAGTCCACAGCCAGCCCTGCAAGATACGCCGCGCCAAGGGCCGTTGTCTCAATGCATTCCGGCCGAAGCACATGTCGGTCCAGAAGATCTGCCTGAAACTGCATCAGGAAATTGTTGGCACAGGCACCGCCGTCTACCCTGAGATCCGTCAGCAGAATACCTGCATCCTTCTCCATAGCTTTCAGTATATCATAGACCTGATAAGCCAGTGATTCCAGGGTTGCCCGGATAAAGTGGGCCTTTGTAAAGCCTCTTGTGATACCGACAACCGCACCTCTGGCATACTGATCCCAATAAGGGGCACCTAATCCCGTAAAAGCAGGCACCACATAACCGCCGGCCGTATCATCCACGCTTTCAGCAAATGCTTCCGACTCCGATGATTTTTTCAAAAGCTCCAGGCCATCTCTTAACCACTGAATAGCCGCTCCTGCCACAAATACACTGCCCTCCAGAGCATATTCCACATTTTCATCCGTGCCTGCTGCAATGGTCGTCAGGAGCCCCTGCTCAGATTCAACGGCATGATGTCCTGTGTTCATTAGCAGGAAACATCCCGTGCCATATGTATTCTTGGCCATGCCTTCTTCAAAACAACATTGACCAAACAAAGCTGCCTGCTGATCCCCCGCTGCCCCTGAAATAGCGATGGTGCCGCCGGTCACATCCGGATCTGTATACCCGTAAATGCAGCTGGACGATTTCACTTCAGGCATCATAGTCATCGGAATATCCAAAACTTCCAGCAAACGCTCATTCCAGCAAAGGCTGTGAATATCAAACAGCATGGTTCTTGAGGCATTGGTATAATCCGTTACATGGATCCTGCCGCCGGACAGATTCCAGATCAGCCATGTATCAATGGTTCCAAAAAGCAGTTCACCCTTTTGGGCCCGCTCCCTGGCGTCTTCCACGTGATCCAGAATCCATTTAATCTTTGTCCCGGAAAAATAAGCATCCGGGATCAGCCCCGTTGTTTTCTTGATAAAGGCTTCATAGCCCTTTGCCTTCAAATCCTCAATGATAGGTGCTGTTCTTCTGCACTGCCAGACAATGGCATTGTAAATCGGTTTACCCGTCTTTTTATCCCAGACAACCGTTGTCTCACGCTGATTGGTAATACCGATGCCGGCAATATTCTCCGCAGTGACATGTGCCTTCCCCATGGCTTCTGCCATCACATCCTGAATACTCTGCCAGATTTCCTCCGGATCATGCTCCACCCATCCTGGATTTGGAAAGATCTGTGAAAATTCTTTCTGTGCCACTCCGGCAATCCGTCCGCCATGATCAAATAAAATACACCTTGAACTTGTGGTTCCCTGATCCAATGCAATCATATACTTCTCCATATGTAAGCTCCCTTCAAATTATTCCCCTTTTTTCCTGATTTCACGGATCAGACAGTACTGCTTCAGATCAAAGTGTTTCTGTACAATACCGAAAACCTTGAAATCAAAACGCTGATAAAATTCCACATTCACCGGATTGTGCGTCTCCAAAGACACCATCATCCGATGTTTGTCGGCATATCGAATCACCTCATTCATCAGCACATCCGCTAACCCATGATGCTGCATATTCGGTCGCACCGCCAGATAAATTACATGAAGGCGATGTTTCTGATGCAGCTGGTCTGTCCATGCAGAATTCAGGTAATCTCTCCCCAGAATGAAATTCCAGAATGTATGCATGGAAGCATCTTCTTTTAGAAGATAACCATCCGTCTTTAATGCTGCCGCAATTTCTGTAAAATACGCTTTAAATAAATGCTCATAGGGTTCCATTTCATCGGAAACCACCAACAGACTGTTGCATTCCGGGCTGTCTGCATAAATATCACAGCATTCATAGAACTCCGTCAGATCACATTTAAAAAGCTCCGGCATCAGCCTTTCCCTGACGTCTTTGTTTGGAATCAGGCTATGATAAAGCGGGTCCTCTCTAAAACACTGCGTCAGCAAATTCTCCAGTTTCGGCAGGTCCTCTTTCTGCACCTGATATAGTCTTTCACTTTCCATAATAATTAATTTTTCTCCTGTATATTTTTCAGCCGTTCATTGGCTGCCTGAAGCAAAAGCAACATTTTCTCTGTAGACTGCAGCATGTATTCGATATCATCTCTAAGGTAGGCTTTCTGCCGTTTTGCAACCTTTTCAAGCTCTGCAATTTCATTTGCAAAATCTGTCGCTCCCTGATGATATTTATCCATTAATTGTGCCACCAAATCATAGAGATTCTCATGATGTACAATGCGTCCCCGTCCCCACTGAAGACGGTCTGAATTCTGGTCAAGAACATAATCTGTAAACCGCTCATAGACCTGTTTTGAAAACTGGAAAGCATAGGCATTGTTATCAATCTCATATAAAGCTTCAAAAGCTGCCTCGGCATCCGGTATCTTACGCTTCAAAGCGCGAATGGCTTTTTTCAGATACCGCAGATTATTCTGAGCCGCCTCCTGCGGAAACACAACCGCATCTTCCCATGTGAGACGAACATATTTGTCCTGAGCCATCTTGAATACTTTCAGCAGAATGTTCTCAGCCTCACGGCATTGTTCAGAATCCACTCCAGCCTCATTGATATCATAAATACGGTCATAAACTTCTTCTGCCACCTCTTCTGTCTGACCCAGAAGGTTCAAAAGTGCAGTAACCCTGCTGCCGGATTTCTGGCACATCAGCACATCCAGGCTGGCAGATGCCTGCTCAAAAACTTCCGCAAAATTCAGCGGTGCCACAGACTGACTGTCCAGATGCATCAAAAGCAGACCGTAAAGTTCATGATGGAATCGATAAGCCGCTTCATTATAATATGCATCGCTGTCATACTGCGAGTGATAGTGTGTAGTCATAAATGAACCTGCACTGAATTCATTGACCATGGATGGAATGCCGCTGATAGCCACGGAAAAATCATCCGACCAGGTTTCAATCGGTGCCGATACAAGAACACCTTCCGGATAGGCCGGTGAAAGTGCCGGCAGTGTCTTTAATGTATCTTCAAAAAAGTCTTTGTATTCATATGTACAGCGAATACCATCCAGATTGCCGTTGGAAAGTGCCGGCAATTCAAAATTGAAATCACCGATTACTTTGCCCGCCCATTCCGGATGGACATTAAACACCTCCGCATAAGCGCCGGTTGACCAGTCGTACTTGGAATCGGCAATACCCCATTCTTCCGCAGCCATGGCGCAGAATACCCATGTATTCTCCGGCTGATAGCCCATTTTAATGAAAGCCCGGGCAATGCCAAGCATCATGGCCACCGCCGTGTTGTCATCCTGAAAACCGCTGAAATAGGAATCGTAATGAGCCGACAGAAGAATCATTCGATCCGATCGTCTGCCCGGAATCTCCCCGAGAATATTATAAGTAGAAACATCCCGCATGACCCGGCTGCTGGCATCCAGAGTGACGGTAATCTCACCTTTTTCATCCAGGCATGCCTTCAATTTCTCAGAATCTTCAAAGGACATAGAAAAAGCTGCTGCCTCCGGAGGTCCCGCTATATCCTGGGCATTCAAAGCCTTCTCGTCTACCTGTCCATATCCGCCGATCTGAACAGCGATCAGCGCTTTTGCCCCTTTCTCATGGGCCTGATACACCGGAAAATTAATCCACCATTCATCTCTCTGGTTGATCTCCGCCAGCACAATCTTTCCTGTCACATCCTTATCGGCATAATCTTTCTCGCCGCCTTTACCCACGTAAACAACCTGAAATGTTTCTGCGCCTTTTGTCACAAAATCCGTCTGATAAGCACCCAGTTGAACTTCCTGTCTCTCGCCTGCTGCATCTGCATAGGCTAAAACCGCCTTCTCAAACTCCCAACCGTCCACTTTAATCTCATCCTTGCGGACATTGGATAGTCCCAAATCTTCCATATAAGACTTCAGCATCTCCCCGGTCTCAAACTCTGCCTTTGAGCCCGCCGGTCGGTAGCCGAGAACAGGATTCGTGCGGTAGGCCTCCATCTGCTTGGCCAGATTGTAGGATGCTTCTATATCTAATGATGCGATGTACTGCTGCTCTGTTGTCATTTTATGCCTTCTTTCCGCTCGTCAATCAATAAATTAATATTCTTATTAATTATAATATCATAGGTAATATGCCAGTAGCAACCATAGTATACATAAACTCTTTTTAGTATTCATCATCTTCGTCATCATCTACTTCCACTTTGATTTTATTCCATACATAATCATGTAATAAGCCATCCGGATACCAATCTGCTTTTCAGAATCATAAGAAAAAAGCAATACTATGAACGAATTCATAAATAAATCGTTCATAGTGTTGCTTTTCTAGTACTAAATAGGCTTCGCAGCCCGTTTTATATTATTGCTCTTTAAAGCGAACCGCCATATAAGCCTTGATCGCCTCTACACATCCCTCAAACCCCAGCTTGCTGCTGTCCAGACAGAGATCATAGTTACGTGCATCGGACCAGTGTTGGCCTGTGTGATACATGTAGTAATCGCCCTTCTGTTTGTCTGTCTTCTGGATGTATTTCTCCATCTGCGCCCTTGTCATACTCTGTTTCTCAAGACCGCGGTCTACGCAGTAATCAAATGGTGCATGGATGAATACGCTGACAACATTCGGATTGTCTCTCAGAATGAAATCCGCACATCGCCCGATGACAACATAAGATTCCTGTTCTGCAAGTTCTTTCAGAATCTTTGCCTGATAGTTGAAAAGATTGTCAGATGATGCAAAATCATCACTATCCGGCGGAATCACTTCACCTTTGTAGACTTTCTTGATGGCCCGGGTCAGAAATGTGTTTCTGCGGCGTTCATCCGGATTGCCGAACATCTGCAGATTCAGACCACTGTCATCAGAAGCCATACGCAAAATCTCACGGTCGTAACAGTCGATGCCCAGATCTTTGGCCAGCATCTGACCAACGGTCTTACCGCCGCTGCCGTACTGTCTTGCAATTGTAATGATTCTGTTGCTGCCCATAAAACCCCTCCTTCAGAGATGCCTCTATTCGCCTAAATAAGCTTTCTTGACTCTCTCATCATTCATCAATACCTTTGCATCGCCTTCAAGGATAATCTTGCCTGTCTCAAGGACGTAAGCTCTGTCAGCAATAGACAGTGCCTTCTTGGCATTCTGTTCTACCAGAAGAACTGTCGTACCGCTGGCACTGACAGCCTTGATGATATCGAAAATCTCATTAACGAAAATCGGAGAAAGACCCATGGAAGGCTCATCCATCAGGATGATCTTCGGCTTGGACATCAGCGCTCGGCCCATAGCCAGCATCTGCTGCTCACCGCCGCTCAATGTACCGGCCATCTGTTTCTTACGTTCCTCAAGACGTGGGAAACGCTTGTAAACCATTGCCAGTGTCTCTGCGATTTCTTTCTTATCTTTGCGTGTATAGGCTCCCATCATTAGATTATCATAAACAGAGAGTTCTGCAAAGACCCTTCTGCCTTCCGGCACATGAGCCATGCCCTCTGCTACAATCTTATAGGCCGGTGTATGGGAAATATCCTTGCCTTCAAATTCTATCTTGCCGGCTTTCTGATTGATCAGGCCGGTAACGGTATGCAGGATGGTTGTCTTGCCGGCGCCATTGGCACCGATCAACGCAATAACTTCTCCTTCATTAACTTCAAAGGAGATGCCTTTCAACGCCTGGATCACACCGTAATATACCTGTAAATCTGTGACTTTTAACATTGACATGATACTACTCTCCTTATTCTCCCAGATAGGCCTTGATAACCTTCGGGTCATTTAAAACATCACTTGTCTTGCCCTGAGCCAGTACCTGACCGAAGTTCAATACTGTCAGTTTCTGGCAAATACCGGATACAAGCTTCATATCATGTTCAATCAGAAGAACCGTCATATCAAAGTTATTGCATACGAACTGGATGGTATCCATCAGTTCTCCTGTTTCATTCGGGTTCATGCCGGCTGCCGGTTCATCCAGAAGCAGAAGCTTCGGTTCCGTTGCAAGGGCACGGGCAATCTCCAGCTTACGCTGTTTACCATATGGAAGATTGGATGCTTTGTAATCCCATTCATTCTGAAGGTTAAACACCTTCAGAAGCTCCATGGCTTTCGCATCCATTTCCTTCTCTGCCTTACGGTAAGCAGGCAGTCTTAAGATACCTGCGATTGTAGAATATTTGTAATGATTGTGCAGGCCGACTTTGACATTGTCCAAAACAGATAATTCCGAGAAAAGACGTATATTCTGGAATGTACGGGCGATACCTGCCTTATTGATCTCAATGGTACTCTTGCCTGTGATGTCTTCACCATCCAGCTTGATCACGCCGTCTGTCGGTTTGTAGACACCTGTCAGCATATTGAAAGCGGTGGTCTTGCCGGCGCCATTTGGGCCGATCAGTCCGTACAGCTCACCCTTTTCGATTGTCATATCCAGACCATCTACCGCACGCAGACCGCCAAAGGATATTCCTAAGTTCTTCACTTCAAGCATTGCCATTATTTCGTCTCCTCCTTTACCGGCTGTGCCTGCTTCTTCGGCAGGAAACGACGGATTGTATTCATGATCTTCTCATTGTTCGTAATAATCATTGTCGCAATCAGTACAATAGCGTAAATCAGCATACGGAAGTCGTTCAGACCTCGTAAAAGTTCAGGCAGCATTGTCAGCAGAACTGCAGCGATAATAGAACCACGGATATTGCCGATACCACCGAGAACAACAAATACAAGAATCATGATAGACATGTTGTAGCCAAAGTTCTTCGGCAGAGCTGTCAGCGTGGACAGATTGTGGGCATAAAGCACACCTGCCACGCCTGCCAGTGCAGCTGAGATGGAAAATGCCATCAACTTATACTTTGTGATATTAATACCAACAGATTCTGCTGCAATACGGTTATCACGAATTGCCATAATCGCACGTCCGGATCTGGAATGAACCAGATTCAAAACAATGAATAATGTCACAAGAATCAGGACAATACCGATGGTAAATGTGGAATCCGTCGGTGTACCCGTGATACCCTGAGGGCCTTTGATGATCATCTCACCGTCCGCATCCATTCCAAGGGACGCAGCATCTTTGATAGAAAAGTGAATACCATGACTGTCACGGCCAAGATAAATAACATTGACAATGTTCTTAATGATCTCACCAAAAGCCAGTGTAACGATGGCCAGGTAATCGCCTTTCAGTCTCAGAACAGGAATACCGATCAAAAGACCAAAGATACCTGCAAATACCGCACCCACAAGAATTGCCAGGAAAAATCTGAACCCTGCAGGCTGGATCACACCATTGGTAAGCTTTGAGAATGTCGCACTTGTAAAAGCACCTATACACATGAAACCTGCATGACCAAGGCTCAGCTCACCGAGAATACCGACTGTTAAGTTCAGTGAAACAGCCAGAATGGAATAAACACATAATGGCACAAGCAGGCCTTTCATCAGACTGGAAACGGCTCCGCCTGAAACAAGCAGCTGTACAATAATATAGACAATGACCACCATTGCATATGTAATCAGATTGCTCTTTGTTGTTTTGTTCAATTTCTTCTTCATCACTGTCACCTACACCTTCTCCTGTATTACCTTACCAAGGATACCTGTCGGCTTCACAACCAGAACAACGATCAGGACACCGAATACAATGGCATCTGACAGCTGTGAAGAAATATAGGCTTTGGAAAGAATCTCGATCACACCAAGAAGGATACCGCCGATCAGCGCACCCGGAATAGAGCCGATACCGCCGAATACAGCGGCAACGAAGGCTTTGATACCCGGCATGGCACCTGTATAAGGTGTCAAGGACGGATATGCGGAACAAAGGAGCACACCGGCAACGGCAGCCAGTGCTGAACCAATAGCAAATGTCAGGGAAATTGTCGCATTGACATTGATACCCATAAGCTGTGCCGCATCCTGATCCTCAGATACCGCCTGCATGGCATGTCCGGCTTTTGTCTTATTGATAAATAAAGTCAGACAGATCATGATAATCACACAGGCTAAAATGGTAACAATTGTCTCAGCTGTGATTGTCAGAGATCCCAGTTTCAGAGAAACCGCCGGTACAACGGATGTAAAGGACTTCGTATTGGCACCAAATATCAGCAGTGCTACGTTCTGAAGAAAATAGCTGACACCGATGGCAGTAATCAATACGGCCAATTTGGATGCATGTCGCAGAGGCTTGTAGGCCACCTTCTCAATAACAACACCCAGAACAAGGCAGGCAATGGCTGATATAACCACCGAAAGAATCGGATTCAGTCCAAGAGAGCTGACAGCAATGTAAACCACATAGCTGCCGACCATGATGATATCACCGTGGGCAAAGTTCAGCATCTTGGCAATGCCGTATACCATTGTATACCCCAGAGCAATAATCGCATAAACACTTCCCAGACTGATGCCATTAATCAAATAAGAAATAAATTGCATAATAACACCTCTCTGTTGTATTTTTTTAGATACTTATCAAAAAGTATAGCACATGAAAAATCTGAATTCAACCTTTTGACTTCCGCCTCATAAATGCAGGTTATAACTATTACTGATATCAGCTCTAATCAGAAGTTATAGCTATGCTATGATGTCTTGCCAACGCAGTTCGGTATCCAGTCCGACCGTCCGGCCTGTCCGGTAATTCTCCATGTCCCTGATAAAAAAGAGGACAGATCTTCCTTCAGGAATCCACTTCAATTCCCGCTCAGGAAAATCCTGTCCCCTTTATCTTTTAGTAAAATCTAAATCGATTGTACAATCGCGTCAGACACACCGATTATTCCATGGCTGTGTAAGCACCGTTTTCAATCTTAACAGCCTTAGGTTCCTTATCAGGTTCACCGGATGCTGTCCATGTGATTGTACCTGTCAGACCCTCAAGAGAGATCTCTGTCATGCCCTTCTTCATAGCTTCGCAGATATCAGAAACACTCATATCAGGTGTCACATTCTCTTTCTCAGCTGCAAGCTTGATTGCATAGATAGCATCATATGCATCTGCTGCGAACTGGATAGGTGTTTCGCCGTATTTGTCCTTGTATGCAGAAACGAATTTCTGTGTCAGATCATCCTGAGCATCTGCTGCGAATGGTGTCAGAAGCATAACGCCTTCTGCCAGAGACTGGTCAAAGTTTTCAACACCGATCAGGCCGTCAAGACCGTCACATCCGAAGAACTGTGGTGCATAGCCCATCTTGTTAGCCTGTGTAATGATCAGAGAAGCTTCTGTATAGTAGATTGGCAGGAAAACAAGTTCTGCACCAGCTGCCTGTGCCTGCTGAAGAGGAACAGAGAAGTCTGTCTTGTTATCAGCAGTGAATGCACCTTCTGCTACAACTTCGATACCCTGATTAGCTGCTTCGCTCTTAAAAGATTCATAGATACCTGTTGAATAAGTATCAGAGCTATCATAGATAACTGCTACCTTTGTAGCCAGTTTGTGTTCGCCGATGTACTGTGCGGATTTCTTACCCTGATCCGGGTCAGAGAAACATACACGGAATGCGTTGTCGCTCTGTACACATTCTACGGATGAACCGGATGGTGTTAACTGGAACATATTGTCTTCTGCTGTCTTAGCAGCTACAGAAACACATGGTGTACTTGTTACTGTACCCATCAGCATCTGCATACCCCAGTCTTTCAGGGAGTTGTAAGCGTTAACTGACTTCTCAGCATCTGCTTCATCATCCTGGAAATTGAACTCAATCTGAGTACCATTGATACCGCCTGCTGCATTGATCTCGTCAACAGCGATCTGCGCACCACGCTGTACTGCCAGACCGTACAGAGCAGCACCGCCTGTCACAGGACCGATACCACCAATCTTAAATGTTGTACCTGCAGCGGCACTTGATTCGCCAGCTGCACTTGATTCGCCAGCTGCCTCAGTTGACTTTGCATTATCTGAACTGCCGCAGCCAGTTAATGTTGCCGCTACCATAGCAGCAACTAACATGAAACTAACTAACTTTTTCATTTTAAATCCTCCTTCTCTCATGCTTTACGTTCAATTTTATTATTATGACTTTCATTTGTCAACAGTTTCCAGTCATATCTCTTCACTTTGTCATCGTGTTAAAGACAATTAGACATTTGTCTTTATGAGCCGGACACTTGTTTGAATCCCTCGCCAAAAACTTCACTGGTTTCACTGACAATCACAAAAGCATTCGGGTCTTTTTCGTAAATGATCGCCCGGACTCTGGCAAACTGCTGCTTGCGTACTGCACACATCAGCACATCCCTGTCCGTACCGGTATAGGCTCCCTGGCCTTTCAGCAAGGTAACGCCGCGTTCCAGTTCATCCATGATCTGTGCCGCGATTTCATCATTCTTCTCTGAAACTACCATCACCATACTGCCTTTGTCCAGACCATAAATAATACTGTCAATGACCATAGAACAGCAATACAGGGAAATAAGACCATACAGGGCAGATTCCAGATTGCCGAATACAAGGACAGATACACCAATGATAATGCAGTCCACCACCATGATCATTCGGCCGATAGGCACATGAGGATACCACTTCTTCACAAGGAAAGAAATAATATCCGTACCGCCGGTTGTGGAACCCCGCAGGAAAATAATCGCCAGACCGGCACCCATCAGTACACCGCCAAAAACGCCGCCAATCATTCGGTCACCTGCATAAATCGGTGCATATCTGGCCATGACCAAATCCACCATTAAACTGCTGATCACCAGTGATTTCACTGTTTTCCATGTCAGAGATTTGCCAAGGAAAATATAGGACAAAATCAGCAGAGGGATGTTCAGCACAATGGTCATGGTACCGATTGGCAGTCCCCAAAGATAATTTAACAAAATGGCCACACCGGACATCCCGCCCGGAGCCATATTCGCCGGATTAACAAAGCAGACAATACCGGCTGCATACAATACGGAACCAACCAGATCATAGGCCAGATCCGTACAAAAACCTTTCACATTCAGTTTTTTATTCACATTTACGCCTCCGTATCCATGATTCAGGCCTGTCGTCATCCCGCAAAGGCCTGTTTTATGAAAGCAGATAGTAAAAAAGCAGTATGGCCTTTGATACGATGTGATCAGCAACCATACTGCTTCTTAGACTTGTATTATGTTAATGAAAGTTCAAAACCTTCATAACGATTAGTTTTCATCTGTTGTATCGTCTTCAGATCCACCGTCGAATGCATCGTCTTCTGCTTCTGCAGGTGCAGTTTCAACAGCTGTTTCTTCTGTTTCAGCCATATCTTCATCTGCTTCTTCACCTGAGATGCCGTCGCTGAGATCAAGATATGCTTCGTCATCATCGGCCAGTGTCAGTTCTTCATTCTCGTCGATTTCTGAATCCAGTTTGATGGTACGATAACGCTTCATACCTGTACCGGCAGGAATCAGCTTGCCGAGAAGAACATTTTCTTTCAGACCGATCAGTGGGTCAACCTTACCCTTAATAGCAGCTTCTGTCAGGACTTTTGTTGTCTCCTGGAAGGAAGCAGCTGACAGGAAGGAGTTTGTAGCAAGAGAAGCCTTTGTGATACCAAGCATAACCTGGACACCTTCAGCCGGTCTCTCACCCAGTTCCTTGAGGTTCTCGTTGATTTCCTCGAAGTCAAGGACGTCAACCAGTGTACCAGGCAGGAATTCTGTATCTCCGCTGTTCTCGATACGAATCTTCTTCAGCATCTGACGAACGATAACCTCAACGTGCTTATCATTGATTTCAACACCCTGCAGACGGTATACACGCTGTACTTCCTGGATCATGTAATCCTGAACCGCACGCACGCCTTTGATTCTCAGAATATCATGTGGGTTGACGCTACCTTCTGTCAGTTCATCACCGGCTTCAAGTACCTGTCCCTCCTGAACCTTGATACGGGAACCGTAAGGGATGAGGTATGCTTTGGAATCACCTGTCTCGTCGTTTGTAATAACGATTTCACGTTTCTTCTTCGTATCGCGGATAGAAACTGTACCGCCGAACTCTGCGATGATGGCAAGACCCTTTGGTTTTCTTGCCTCGAAAAGTTCTTCGACACGAGGAAGACCCTGTGTGATATCATCACCGGCAACACCACCGGTATGGAAAGTACGCATTGTCAGCTGTGTACCAGGTTCACCGATGGACTGAGCGGCGATAATACCGACAGCTTCACCCACCTGAACAACCTGACCTGTTGCCATGTTGGCACCGTAACACTTCGCACAGATACCAAGATGTGAACGACAGGAAAGTGCTGTACGAATCTTCACCTTTGTCACGCCTGCTTCTGCAACCATAGCTGCACGCTTTGGTGTGATCATATGATCTGCTTTTACAAGGACTTCACCTGTTGCAGGATCTACGATATCGGCAGCAGCGTAACGACCAGTCATACGTTCTTCCAGACTTTCGATAACTTCACGGCCATCCATGAATGCATCGATCCACATACCCGGAATGTTCTCTGAATCTTCGCTACAGTCGATTTCACGAATGATCAAATCCTGGGATACATCAACAAGACGACGTGTCAGGTAACCTGAATCGGCTGTACGGAGGGCTGTATCGGACATACCCTTTCTGGCACCATGGGCAGAAATGAAGTACTCCAGTACGTCAAGACCTTCACGGAAGTTGGATTTGATCGGCAACTCGATGATACGGCCTGATGTATCAGCCATCAGACCACGCATGCCGGCCAGCTGTTTGATCTGCTGGTTGGAACCACGGGCACCTGAATCGGCCATCATGTAAATGTTGTTGTATTTGTCAAGACCATCCAACAGAGCCTTTGTCAGCTGGTCATCTGTCTGTTTCCATGTCTCGATAACAGCTTTGTAACGTTCTTCGTCTGTAACAAGACCACGACGGTACTGTGCTGTAATCTTGGAAATTGTTGCTTCAGCACTTGCAAGAAGCTCTTTCTTAGCTTCAGGCACTGTCATATCTGAAATAGATACAGTGATGGCACTGATTGTTGAATATTTATAACCTGTTGCTTTGATGTAGTCCAGAACTTCCGCAGTCTTTGTTGCACCATGTGTATGAATACACTTGTCAATGATCTGCTTCAGCTGTTTCTTCGCTACCAGGAAGTTGATCTCCGGTACAAGGTCATTATCACGGTTCTCTCTGTCTACATAGCCAAGGTCCTGAGGAATACCTTCATTGAAGATGAAACGGCCCAGTGTGGAGGAAACAACTCTTGTTACCTCTTCTCCGCCCACGATACCTGTTCTTCTGACCTTAATCGGAGCCTGAAGTGTGATGATGTGGTTCTCATAAGCAAGGAGTGCTTCATTGACATCCTTGAAGAACATACCTTCACCTTTATCCCCAGGCTTCTCAAGTGTCAGATAGTAGATACCAAGGACCATATCCTGTGAAGGAACGGCTACAGGTGCACCATCGGAAGGTTTCAACAAGTTGTTTGGAGAAAGCAGGATGAAACGGCATTCTGCCTGAGCTTCTACAAACAGCGGTACATGGACAGCCATCTGGTCACCATCGAAATCGGCGTTGAAAGCTGTACAAGCCAGCGGATGCAGCTTGATTGCCTTACCTTCTACCAGTACAGGTTCGAAGGCCTGGATACCAAGACGATGCAGTGTAGGTGCACGGTTCAGCATAACCGGATGTTCTTTGATAACATCTTCCAGTACATCCCAAACTTCTGTCTGAAGACGTTCTACCATCTTCTTGGCAGACTTAATGTTGTGTGCAATGCCTCTGGATACGAGTTCTTTCATGACGAAAGGCTTGAACAGCTCGATAGCCATTTCCTTCGGAAGACCGCACTGATACAGTTTCAGTTCAGGACCAACGACGATAACGGAACGACCTGAGTAGTCAACACGTTTACCAAGAAGGTTCTGACGGAAACGGCCCTGTTTACCTTTTAACATATCTGAAAGAGATTTCAGCGCTCTGTTGCCAGGACCTGTAACAGGACGACCACGACGACCGTTATCGATCAGGGCATCAACCGCTTCCTGAAGCATACGCTTTTCATTTCTGACGATAATGTCAGGTGCGCCCAGTTCAAGAAGACGTTTCAGTCTGTTATTTCTGTTAATGATTCGTCTGTACAGATCATTTAAATCGGATGTTGCAAAACGTCCGCCGTCTAACTGTACCATTGGACGGATATCCGGAGGAATAACCGGAATAACGGTCATGATCATCCATTCAGGCTTGTTGCCTGAGCTTCTGAAAGCTTCAACAACTTCCAGACGTTTGATGATTCTTGCACGTTTCTGGCCTGAAGATGTCTTCAGGTCTTTCTTGAGCTGAACAGCCTCTGTTTCAAGGTCAATGGCCTGCAGAAGCTCCATAATCGCTTCTGCACCCATACCTACACGGAAACTGTCTTCACCGAAGTTCTTGCACTCTTCCTGGTATTCCTTCTCAGATAATACCTGCTTGTTCTCCAGTGTTGTGCTGCCTTTATCCAGCACAACATAGGATGCAAAGTACAGAACCTTCTCAAGGTTTCTCGGTGTCATATCCAGGATCAGACCCATACGGCTAGGGATACCCTTGAAATACCAGATATGAGAAACCGGAGCTGCAAGCTCAATGTGGCCCATACGTTCACGACGAACGCTGGATTTTGTAACTTCAACGCCGCATCGATCGCAGACTACGCCTTTGTAACGGATCTTCTTGTACTTACCGCAATGGCATTCCCAGTCCTTGCTAGGTCCGAAAATCTTTTCACAGTACAGACCATCCTTCTCAGGCTTTAATGTTCTATAGTTAATCGTTTCAGGCTTCTTGACTTCGCCATGGGACCACTGTCTGATCTTCTCAGGGGAAGCCAGACCAATCTTAATGGCGTCAAAAGTCATTGGCTGATAAGCTTCATTACTAACTGTTTCTGGCATGAATGGCACTCCCTTCTCTATTCGTTGTCAGAATCTTCTCCATAAAACTCTTCTGTATCGTCATCGGCACTGCCCTCATCTTCAACATCTACAAACTCACCATCACTGTTGACAGTCTGCTGTTTGTGGACATAATCGCCAAGGGATTCTTCTGTATCAAATCTGAAACCGCCATCGCCCTGCATGATGCTGTTGAAATCGTCATCACCGTAATCAACCGTTTCACCAAGTTCAACTTCTGTCTGGTCATCACGAAGGACTCTGACATCCAGTGCCAGTGACTGCAGCTCTTTGAGCAATACCTTGAAGGATTCAGGAATACCCGGCTCGGAAATATTCTCGCCCTTGATGATGGCTTCGTATGCTTTCACACGACCTGTCACATCATCGGACTTGAATGTCAGGATTTCCTGAAGTGTATATGCTGCACCGTATGCTTCCAGTGCCCAAACCTCCATTTCACCGAAACGCTGTCCGCCGAACTGAGCTTTACCACCAAGAGGCTGCTGTGTAACAAGGGCATAAGGACCTGTGGAACGTGCATGGATCTTATCATCAACCAGATGATGCAGTTTCAGATAATGCATGAAACCGATTGTAACCGGGCTGTCGAATTCTTCACCTGTACGGCCATCTCTTAACTGAACCTTACCTGTACGGCTGATCGGAACACCCTTCCACTCTTCTCTGTAAGCCTTGTTCTCATCAAGATAATTGTATACTTTTTCATCCAGGGTATCTTTCCACTTCGCGGAGAATTCTTCCCAGGATGTATTGACATAATCATTGGCCAGTTCCAGTGTATCCATGATGTCATTTTCATCGGCACCATTGAATACAGGTGTCTCAATCTTGAATCCAAGTGCTCTTGCAGCAAGACCAAGATGGATTTCCAGGACCTGTCCGATATTCATACGTGAAGGCACGCCCAGAGGGTTCAGCACGATATCAAGCGGACGACCGTTTGGAAGGAATGGCATATCTTCAACAGGCAGAATACGGGAAACGACACCCTTATTACCATGTCGGCCGGCCATCTTATCACCAACGGAAATCTTTCTCTTCTGTGCAATATAAACACGTACACACTGATTAACACCAGGTGACAGTTCATCACCGTTTTCTCTTGTAAATACCTTTGCATCCAGAATGATACCATATTCACCATGCGGTACCTTCAGGGATGTATCTCTGACTTCACGTGCTTTCTCACCAAAGATGGCACGGAGCAGTCTTTCTTCTGCTGTCAGCTCTGTTTCACCCTTTGGTGTAACCTTACCAACAAGGATATCTCCGGCACGAACCTCAGCACCAACACGGATGATACCTCTTTCATCCAGGTTCTTCAGCGCATCATCACCGACACCCGGTACATCACGTGTGATCTCTTCAGGTCCGAGCTTTGTATCTCTGGCTTCTGCTTCGTATTCGGAAATATGGATAGATGTATAAACATCTTCCTGTACAAGGCGTTCACTTAACAGAACGGCATCCTCGAAGTTGTAGCCTTCCCATGTCATGAAACCGATCAGTGGGTTCTTACCAAGGGCTAATTCACCCTGTGATGTAGAAGGACCATCGGCCAGAACATCGCCTTTTTCTACTCTGTCGCCTCTGAATACAATCGGACGCTGGTTGTAGCATGCACCCTGGTTGGATCCGGAGAACTTGAGCAGCTTGTAAGTGTCTCTTGTACCGTCATCAGCCTTGATAATGACTTCATTAGATGCGGAGCGCTCTACAACACCGCCGCGTTTTGCAACAACGCAGACACCTGAGTCTACGGCTGCTTTGGCTTCCATACCTGTGCCGACTACCGGTGAGTCAGTCAGCATCAAAGGAACGGCCTGACGCTGCATGTTGGAACCCATCAGGGCACGGTTCGCATCATCGTTCTGCAGGAAAGGAATCATAGATGTCGCAACAGAGAATACCATTCTAGGAGATACATCCATCAGATCCACCTGTGAACGCTGGAAAGATGTTGTCTCTTCACGATAACGACCGGAAACTGTCTTGTTCACGAAGTAACCGTCCTCATCGATTGGCTCATTGGCCTGTGCAACTCTGAACTTATCTTCTTCATCGGCTGTCAGATAAGCAACCTCATCTGTAACACGCGGATTCTTAGGATCTGTCTTGTCAAGGATTCTGTAAGGTGCCTCGATGAAACCGTACTGATTGATTCTTGCGAAACTTGCAAGGGAGTTGATCAGACCGATGTTAGGACCTTCAGGCGTCTCGACAGGACACATTCTGCCGTAATGTGTATAATGTACGTCTCGAACTTCGAAACCGGCTCTGTCTCGTGAAAGACCGCCAGGACCCAGGGCAGAAAGACGTCTCTTATGTGTTAACTCAGAAAGTGGGTTATTCTGATCCATGAACTGTGACAGCTGGGAGCTTCCGAAGAATTCCTTCACTGCTGCAGTTACAGGCTTGATATTGATCAGAGACTGTGCAGAAACACCTTCCAGATCCTGTGTCGTCATACGTTCACGTACCACACGTTCCATTCTGGAAAGGCCGATTCTGTACTGGTTCTGAAGCAGCTCGCCGACAGCTCTGATACGACGGTTGCCCAAATGGTCAATATCATCTGCATTGCCCACACCATATTCAAGATGCATGTTGTAGTTGATAGAAGCAAAGATATCTTCCTTTGTGATATGCATAGGAACAAGATCTGCTGCATTTTTCTTAATTGCATCCTTAATATCTTCAATTTCTTCGTTCTCATCAAGGATCTGACGAAGAACCGGATAATAAACATACTTCTCAGTAATGCCCAGTGTTTCTGGATCAACATCCACGAAACTAGTAAGCTCTACCATCATGTTGGAGAGGACCTTCTCAACACGTTCTTCTGTCTGAACATACACAGCAGCAACACCTGCATTCTGGATCTTCTGAGCCAGATCTTCTGTTACCATTGTGTCTGCTTCTGCGATAATCTCGCCTGTTGTCTCATCTACAACATCTTCAGCCAGTGCAAAACCTGTGATACGGTTCTTCAATGCCAGCTTCTTGTTGAACTTATAACGGCCAACCTTAGCCAGATCATATCTTCTAGGATCGAAGAACATCGCATTGATCAGACTCTCAGCACTTTCTACAGCCAGAGGTTCACCCGGACGGATCTTCTTGTATAATTCAAGCAGACCGCTCTGGTAACTGTCTGATACATCTTTGTTGCTGGACAGTGTTGCCATGATCTTTGGTTCCTCACCGAAGAGATCGATGATCTCCTGGTTCGTACCAACACCCAGTGCACGGATCAGCACTGTAACAGGTACCTTACGTGTTCTGTCCACACGTACATAGTAAATATCGTTGGAATCTGTCTCATATTCCAGCCATGCACCACGGTTCGGGATAACAGTTGCGGAGTAAAGCTCCTTACCAAGCTTATCATGACCCACACCATAGTAAATACCAGGGGAACGTACCAGCTGGCTGACGATAACTCGCTCAGCACCATTGATAACGAATGTACCTGTTGCTGTCATCAGCGGCAGATCTCCCATGAAGATCTCATGCTCGCTGAAACTATCTGTTTCTTTATTAATTAAACGAACTTTCACCTTTAAAGGTGCCGCATATGTTGCATCACGCTCTTTACATTCCTCGATGGAATACTTTGCTTCCTCTTCACATAAACTGAAATCTGTGAACTCAAGACTAAGATGACCACTGTAGTCTGTGATTGGAGAAATGTCTTCAAAAACTTCCTTCAGGCCCTTCTTCAGGAACCAATCGTAGGAATTTTTCTGAACTTCAATGAGATTCGGCATCTCAAGAACTTCCTTCTGACGGGAATAGCTCATACGGATGTTTCTACCTGATTTAACCGGTTTAATTCTGCTTTTATTCATTGACGTTTTTCACTCCCTGAATGATAAATCAACAAGTTCTATCTGCTTATCAGGCTAATGCGCCTAATATACCATAATAATGCAGTAATATATACTAACATAATTTTCAAGTTCTGTCAACAAGTTTCTGTTCTGTAAATTAATTTTTTACATAAAAAAGAGACTGCCGCACTTTTCTTCCTTCGTACGACAGTCTCCTGTGTGTTATTCATAAGACTGAATTAACTGAATATTCTTAATTTCGTAATCATTAAATACAGATGTAGAGAAATCTTCCGGATTCACAGTGCCCTTATACCAGGACTTGCCGTTGAAATAAGCCTGAAGTTCACTGTCGTTGAACTTACGTCCATGACGGGCATAAATCTCATTACGTGCGATCATCAGCTGATAGCTGGAAAGATTCTTCACATCAGAAGCTGACAGGTACTGACTGCTGCTGCCCGGCAAAACATAATCTGACGATGCGCTGCTGTTAGAACTGCTGCTGTTGTTCTTACTGCTGTCCTTCTTACTGCTGTCCTTCTTCGTCTCAGTTGTCTGATTCTTCTTGGATTCAGCCGCTTTTGATTCGGCTGCCTTGGACTCTGCAGCCTTAGATTCAGCTGCACGCTTCGACTCAGCCTCTGACTCTGCCTTCGCCTGCTCTGCCGCCTTCTTGTCATCGATGGTCTTCTTCAAGGCTGTAACATCTGTCTTCCAGGAATTCAGTGTTGTCACTGCCTGTGCGTAATTCTCTTCTTTGATGTACTTCTCCACTTCAGTACTGTAGGCATCCAGTTTCTTCTGGTCATCCGCACTGACATAATCCTTGTCGAGGCTGACACTGGAAATGTCATTCTTCAGATTCTGGATCACTTTCAGATTGTCTGACTTCAGATTCGTAGCTAAGGCATCCAGCTGTTTCTGGAAATCGCTGACCTTCTCATAATCACAGTCCTTCTGAGCTGCTTCGACATCTTTCTTCAATGTCTCATATGTGGCCTTATAATCATCTGTGATGGAATACGTTGAAAGTGCCTGATCAATACCGGAAGCAAAAGCATCCAGTGACGTCTTGCCGTTGGAAACGGTTGTGTAAGTATTCTCTACTTCACTCCATTTCTTGTCCAGATCTTCCATCTTCTTGAGGTCTCCGGCATCAATCGCATCCTGGCACTCTTTCATGAAATCTGTAAAATAGGACTGATGGGAACCAAAATCCCTGCCGTCCAGTTTCTCAGACTGGAATGCAGCCACTTTCTGTGAAAAATCAGCCAGTTCCTTCTTATCTGCCTGCATCTTGTAAGCAAAAGCAGCACCGCCTGCCAATGCGATCAGCACAATAACAACAATTGCAACAAGACCCTTTTTGCTCTTTTTCTTCTTTGCAGTCGGAACGATTTCAACGTCATCTTCAAAAGGCTCTCCCAGCCATTCTGCCTCTTTCTTACGTTCCTTCATTTCACGTTTGCGCTGTGCGGCACTCTTCTTATCGTCCTTCTCACGCTCTTCACGACGTCTTTCTAATTCTTCTTTTTTCTTCTGGCGCTGTTCTTCCAGCTCCTTCTCCTGAGCTTCAATCTCTTCTATTTCCTTCAGATAATCAAAATCATCATCTGCATTCGCATTCGCCTCTGTATTCACATCCATATCAGCATCTTCCGCAGATGTATGCTCATCTAAATCCAAATTGATGGTTTCATCGTTTCTATCTTCTGTATTGCTCATTCATTCCCCTCCATTCTCAACTTGTTACATATATATTACAAATTATAAACCATTCACCCTTTAAAGTCAATTTGAACTGTTCCTCCCCCGCGCAATCTGCAAAATCTTAAGGTTTTCGTTATTATTTTGGAAATTTTGTTCTGAATCTCTCCATTAATTCTCAGTTTTTGTCTTTATCTGCAAATTATAATAGGAAGCAATGGCATCTGCATCAGCCGCTCCCATTGCCTTCAACTGCGCCTCGTCTTTCAAAATAGCATTGTCGTGTGGATTGTCCATATAAGCATGCTCAATGATCATCCCAGGATGTCCTCCCTCCACACTGTAACTGATGAGATAATACCAGTCCTGTACACTGCCGTCATCATAATGTCCTTTTTCCTCTTTTGTCCGGACAAAAACCCCTCTCGGATTTAGATCAAGCTGTGCCAAATTATCCAGCACCATCTGTCCCAGCTTTTTGCCCTTTTCCGTATAGGCACTGTAATTCGACACATAGACTTCTGTCCCATTGGCTTCTGCCCCGTATACACCGGTTGTCCCGTTATTATGCAGGCTTACAAAAAGATCTGCACCCAAATCCGTGGCATATCCTGTCCTTTTCTCAATGCAGTACTCTCCCTGATGTTCGGCATCCGGGCAGCTGCCATCCTCCCTTGTCATATAAACATCCACGCCTTGATACTGCTGCAGTCTGTCTCTGCAGGCCAGCGCAATCGTCAAATTCAGATCCTGCTCATTCACCCCCAGATCCGGATGATTTCTCGTGCAATACTCCGAATCATGCCCAGGATCCAACACAATCACAATCGGATCTGTTTCCGTTTCTATTTCAGTTTCTGTCTCAGTTTCTTTCTCAAACCCATTTTCTGTCTCTGCTTCTGCCGACACGATCTCCTCTGATTCAGACACTGTCTCAGAATCACTCGCCGACACCGATTCTGCCGTATTCGCTTTAGCATTCGGATTACCGCATCCCCCAAGCATTAATCCTGCCAGAAGCACCGCAGCTATATAGCATCCAGGCTTTCTCTGCTTCATCTGTGTATAAATCTCCTTTTTAGTGCAATGAATTATTAAAATTATGCCTTCTCACGTTTCCCATATGATGACTCACACCAGCAAGTGTGGTTCAGCTTTGCTGGATACACATACAACAAAAGGCACCTCCGAAGAGATGCCTTCCATATCAAATTGAAAAGTACAATTATTTAACTGTAACTTTAGCGCCTTCAGCTTCAAGTTTAGCCTTGATTTCTTCAGCTTCTTCTTTGCTAACAGCTTCTTTAAGTGTCTTAGGAGCGCTGTCAACTGCTTCTTTAGCTTCTTTAAGGCCAAGACCTGTGATTTCACGAACAACTTTGATAACCTTAACTTTGTTAGGGCCAACTTCTGTTAATTCAACGTCGAATTCAGTCTTTTCTTCTGCTGCTTCACCAGCGCCTGCTGCTGCTACAACAACACCTGCTGCTGCGGATACACCAAATTCTTCTTCACATGCTTTTACTAATTCATTTAACTCTAATACTGATAACTCTTTAATAGCTTCGATAAATTCAGCTGTTGTTAATTTTGCCATTTTAAAATACCTCCGTTTTTAGATTTTATGCAACTTCTTCTTTGCTTTCAGCGATCTGCTTAATAACACGAGCAAAGTTGGTAATAGGGGACTGGATACTTCCAAGTAATTTTCCGAGCAGTACTTCTCTTGATGGAATTGTAGCGATAACCTGAATCATCTTCTCATCATAGAATGTACCATCTACAACACCGCCCTTAAGTTCAAGGTTCGGCATTTTCTTAGCTGCTTCATATAAAACTCTAGCTGGAGCTGTTGCATCTGAAGCGCTTGTTGCGATAGCTGTTGGGCCTTCGCAAAGATCTGTTACAGCTTCAAATACTGTACCTTTAACTGCACGTTTGATTAAAGTATTCTTGTATACCTTATAATCAACGCCAGCTTCTCTTAAAGCCTTACGAAGCTGTGTATCTTCTTCTACTGTCAGACCACGATAGTCAACCAGAACCATTGCCTGAGCATCTGCTAAATAACCAGCGATCTCATCAACGATTGGCTGTTTGATTTCTACTTTTGCCATTATTGGTGCACCTCCTTATAGAATAATCGTGTGTACCGCCAAAAAAGACCTCTCCGGCTGCCCAGAGAGGTCTTGATATAAGTCGAGTTCATAAAGAACACCTATAATCTCCCTCGGTAGGCGTTTTCTCCTTATGCCTTACGGCACCTACTGTCTTTGGCAGTTTTGCTCTGATATTATATCATCATTTATGTTGGTTGTCAATCAAAAAACCACAACAAATTAAAAATAATTAAACAAGTTTAACTGGGTTTAATTTGATACCAGGGCCCATTGTAGATGTGATTGTTACACTTTTCAGGTACTGACCCTTAGCAGCTGCTGGTTTTGCCTTAACGATTGCGCCCATTAATGTATGGAAGTTGTCCGCTAACTGTTCTTCTGTGAAAGAAGCTTTACCAACTGGTACGTGGATAATGTTTGTCTTATCCAGTCTGTATTCAATCTTACCAGCTTTGATATCATTAACAGCCTTTGTAACATCCATTGTAACTGTACCAGCTTTTGGATTTGGCATTAAGCCTTTAGGACCGAGTACACGACCAAGACGACCAACAACACCCATCATATCCGGTGTAGCAACTACAACATCAAAGTCAAGCCATCCTTCGTTCTGGATCTTCGGAACGAGTTCCTGTCCACCTACGAAATCAGCACCTGCTGCCTGAGCTTCTTCTACTTTGTCGCCCTTAGCAAATACAAGTACTCTAACCTTCTTACCTGTACCATGAGGCAGTACAACTGCGCCACGTACCTGCTGATCAGCATGACGGCCATCAACACCCAGTTTGATATGAGCTTCGATTGTCTCGTCAAACTTTGCGTTTGCTGTCTTCTTAATGATACTAACTGCTTCTTCTACATCATAAAGATTTGTACGATCTACTAATTTGGCAGATTCTACATATCTCTTACCTTTTTTCATGATAAATCCTCCTTGTGGTAATATCGGGAGCGACCCTCCCACTGTTATTTAACAAGTATTCGTATTAGTCTTCTACTGTGATACCCATGCTTCTTGCTGTACCAGCGATCATGCTGATAGCTGCATCGATGGATGCTGCATTTAAGTCAGGCATCTTCAGTTCTGCAATCTTCTGAACTTCTGCTCTGGAGATAGTAGCTACTTTCTGCTTCTTGGAGTTTGCAGAACCGGACTCAATCTTGCAAGCTTTCTTTAATAACATAGCTGCAGGTGGAGTCTTTGTGATGAAGCTGAAGCTTCTATCATTATAAACAGTGATAACAACTGGGATAATCATACCAGCCTGATCAGCTGTTCTAGCATTGAATTCCTTTGTGAACTGTACAATATTAACACCGTGCTGGCCTAATGCCGGACCTACTGGTGGAGCCGGTGTAGCCTTTGCTGCAGGGATCTGTAATTTAATATATCCTGTTACTTTCTTCGCCATTATTAGCGCACCTCCTGAAAATTGTGGTAATGTCGGGGATTTCCCTCCCACTGTCCATGACCCAGGTCATGAACCGTACGTAAATGTTACATTTTCCTGATATCTAAGAAACTGATTTCGACTGCTGTCTCACGGCCAAACATATCAAGTCCGACAGTTACTGTTCCATTCGCTGAATTCACAGACTGCACGATACCTTCTTTGTCCTGCCATGCACCAGATACAATATTGACCATGTCGCCCTCTTCAATATCAACAAGAATCATCTGATCCGGCTCATCCTTCTCAGCGTCATTCATATTGATTCCCATTGCAGTCATCTCTTCCTCAGTCAGAGGAACCGGCTTGGATTCCGGACCAACGAAACCTGTGACACCGCGGGTATTGCGGACAACATACCATGTCTCATCGTTCATGATCATATGGAGTAAAACATAGCCCGGGAAAAGTTTCTTCTGAACCGTTTTCTTCTTGCCGTCTTTTACCTCAATGACCTCCTGAACAGGCACCTGAACATCAAGGATCTGGTCCTCCAGATGAAGATTCTGAATAGACTTGTCAATATTCGTTTTAACCTTATTCTCATAACCGGAATAGGTATGAACTACATACCACATCGGGTCTTCCAAATATTCATTCCTGTCTGCCATATTCTCACCCTTCTGTTATAATGAAATAATTACGTCTGTCAACAGAAGTAAAACTCTGTCTAATACAGCAATAATTACTCCAAGCAGTACGGAAACAGCAAGGACAACAGCGGACCTTCTGGCAGCTTCTTCCTTTGTCGGCCAGATGATTCTCTTGAACTGAGCTTTAATGGCGTCCAACCAATTTGTTTTCTTAGTTGTCTCATTAGTTGCATTGCCCATGTTATTCACTCCTCACAGTCATCCTAAATTACTTTGTTTCTTTGTGTAATGTGTGTTTCTTACAGAACTTACAATATTTCTTTGTTTCCATTCTGTCAGGATGAGTCTTCTTCTCTTTTGTCATGTTGTAATTACGCTGTTTGCATTCTGTACATGCCAATGTTATCTTAACGCGCACAACTTCCACCTCCGTTATATTTAATCTGAGTGTGTCTCCTGCTCCGCTAAAGCAGGATAAGTTACCTGGTCTTAATTTTAGGCATAAAAAAAAGACCACTTCCATTACATAGCTTTACAACTATAGCACATTTATACCCTATTCGTCAATATTTTATTGAAATTTTTTTATTCTTTCAAATGATACTTCTTCAGCTTCTTGTACAGCAGGCTGCGCTCAATTCCCAGAGATGTCGCTGCAGCTGTCATACTCTTGTTGCTGCGCAGCGCCTCCTCCAGCAGCATCTTCTCGAAACGGTTCATCTTCTCCTTCAGTGGCAGATGCTCTATATCCTCCATAATCTGCTCTTCTTTCTGATTGACAGTGATAATCTTCGGCAGATTATCCAGTGTGATCAGTGAATCTTCACAGGTTGCATAGGCACTGGATATCACATTCTGCAGTTCCCGCACATTTCCCGGCCAGCTATGTGCCTTGAGGCACCGCCTTGCACCATCGCTTAAATCCACATGGGTCTTGTACTGCCGGTTCAATTCATCCAGATAATCCAACGCATGTAGAATAATATCCTCCGGGCAGGCTCTTAAAGCTACCGTCTGTATATTAACAACAGCCAGACGATAATACAAATCCTCCCTGAATGTACCTGCCTGCACCATCTCCATCAGGTTCATCCTTGTCGCCGATAAGATCCTCACATCAATCGGAATCGGTCCGCTGCCGCCCACACGCTCAATCTCATGCTCCTGCAGGACTCTTAAGAGCTTCACCTGCATATGCAGCGGCATATCTCCGATCTCATCCAGAAAAAAGGTTCCCTTATTCGCCATCTCGAATTTGCCGATCTTTCCCTGACGCTTAGCCCCGGTAAAGGAACCGCCTTCGTAACCAAATAATTCTGATTCCAACAGTTCCGCCGGGATGGCCCCACAGTTGATCGCCACAAAAGGCTCTGCACTGCGTCCGCTCTCCATATGGATTGCCCTGGCGATAACTTCTTTTCCTGTACCGGTCTCACCGGTGATCAGTACGGGAAAATCTGTCCGGGCAATACGCTGACCAAGTTCCCTGATATGCCGGATCTTTGGATCATTGCCCTTGAAATTTTCAAATCCGTTCTCTTTCTTCATCCGCTCTCCGTATTCCTGCTTAACTGTATCCGTCTCTACTTCTTCCGGAGATACAGCAGATAACTTTCTGTTCATTTCGGCATCCATTTATGTCCACCTTCTTCACTGTCGTATTCTGTCTTCTATTATACGCTTTATGTGAATCAAAAGGCAACAATTTCTCCATTAAAAAGTGAATATATGACACAGTTTTTGATTGGATGACCGTTGCAATATGTACACAATCTCTTCGCTTTTCCTTAAAAAACACCGCCTGTACAAAGTGTCAAAAACCAGACTTTCTCGATTCCTGCCTGTTTCAACACCCCTGCACAGTAATTCACCGTACTGCCGGTGGTATATATATCATCGATCAGAAGGACCCGCCTGACCCCCTGCAAATACCGGGCATCCGCAACAAAAGCATGCTTGAGATTCTCACCCCGCTCATACTTGCCCAGTTTCTTCTGGGGTGCAGTACTGTGAATTCTTCTGAGTCCCCGGGTATTCACAGGCAACGACAGCCCTTCGGCGATTTTCTCCGCCAGCAATGCCGCCTGATTAAAACCTCTCTGCCGCTGCTTTCTCCGGCTGAGTGGAACCGGGATCAATTGCTGCACATGCAATGATTCAATCCAGTCCCTGTAAAAATGCAGGACTGCCTGACTGTAAAAATCCGCATAAGCTCTCTTTCCGTCATACTTATAAGCAAATATACTTTCTGAACTGACAGCATCATACATCCACAGACTGTGTCCTGCTTCACAGGCCGATGGCCGTCTCTGACAGTCATAGCAGTATTCCTGCTGTGCTGACAAAAGCGGTTTGCCGCAGCGTTTGCACATAGGTTCCACAATCCGTCTGAGTTTCCGATAGCAGTCACCATGAATGTGACGCCTTCTGTCCTCAGTATCCGACAGCAGCTTCTGACATACCGGGCACTCCGGCGGATACAGCAGTGCCGTCCATTCCTTCCAGTTCATGACATTTTCCCCAGTATATCAATAGGAATTAGATATTTTTTAATCATATTGTCTAATCGCCCCCTGACACGCGTCATTTTGTATACAAAGTTTCTATATTTCATGCATTATTTGTGAACACTTACAGTCGGGTCCGTGATAATATAATAGGCGTAAACCCCCAATACATTATATTTTTATTACACCCCAAATAATAAATATACCTTCTCCAAAAGGGCAGCCGTTCGTTGGCTGTCCTTTTCCTTTTATCGCATCTATGCTATAATGAATCCGTATACAGTCAACACTTCGCATTATCTATATTACCAAGAGGTTGGATCACATTATGACGCATCAGGAATACTTCGACAAACTGACGGACAGTATTGATACGCTGTCCGATATTCTGGATACCGAACACTATGGTATGTGTCTCGTCGATAAAGACGGCTATATCATCAAATGGTACTATGAGAAATTCTTTAATATAAAGGCATCTGCCGCTGTGGGACGCCACGTCACGGAAGTCATTGAGAACACGCGGCTTCACGTTGTGGCACAGACCGGTGTCAAGGAGCTGATGCAGCTTCAGGAGATCAATGGCTCCATGGTCATCACCAATCGAATCCCTCTGATTCACAATCATGAAGTCATCGGTGCAGCCGGTACCATCATCTTCCGTGATATCAAGGAAATCGCCCACTTGCACAGCCGGATGTCCAAGCTGGAAGACAACTTCAAGGCTTATCGGAGTGAGATTGCCAAGATGTACGCTGCCCAGTATCACTTCGACGATATCATCACCAACAATCAGAAAATGCTGAACCTGAAGCATCTCGGACAGACCATTGCCCGCAGTGATGCCAGTGTTCTGATCCAGGGCGAAAGTGGTACCGGCAAGGAGCTCTTCGCCCAGGCCATCCACAATGCCAGTCTGGTCAGTCATCAGCCCTTTGTCAGCCTGAACTGTTCCTCCATTCCGAAGGAATTGCTGGAAGCCGAACTGTTCGGCTATGAGAGCGGCGCTTTCACCGGTGCCCGCAAAGACGGCAAGATCGGCAAATTCGAACTGGCCGGTGAGGGTACGCTCTTTCTGGACGAACTCGGAACCATGCCTATGGACATGCAGGTCAAGCTGCTCCGTGTCCTGGAATCCAAGGAATACGTTCCCCTGGGCAGCAACAAGAAGGTTCCCTTCAAGGCCCGTGTCATTGCCGCCACCAATGAGAATCTCTCCAACTCCATGCAAAACGGCAGTTTCCGTTCAGATCTCTACTACCGTCTGAACGTCATCAATATCAATATCCCGCCCCTTCGGGAGCGTATTGAAGACCTGCCGGTTCTGTGCAGCAGCATGCTCTCTCAGAAGGAAGGGCTGTACCATCAGTCCCAGCTGCATATGTCACAGGAAGCCATGGATCTACTGAATCTCCACAACTGGCCCGGCAACGTCCGCGAGCTGCGCAACGTCATCGACCGTGCGGCCATCATCTGTGAAGGCAGTGAGATTCTGCCTCAGCATCTGCCGGAATATATCCAGGCCTACCGGAAGTCTTCACCCCTTGAGAACAGTGATGGCTATTATCACTATGAGATTGCCTGCCTGGAACGCCAACTGATCACCAAGGCCCTGCGGGACAATGGCGGAAATCGTCAGGCTGCGGCCAGACAGCTCGGTATTCACCGCTCGCTGCTGTACAAAAAAATGAAGGATCTTGGCATTCACGAATAACTTTATTGTATTTTTATAAGTACATTTATCTTTATTATGTTATTTTGAATTTACATTCTCAGGAAGTGTCTATAAAACGAACATTGCAATTTTATGCGTGTCCGTTTTATAGACGCTTCTTTTGCTTTATTTTACGTAATTTTCTATTCTTTGCCTGCCAATTATGTCTATTTAATAGACATATCATTTTCGCTATCTTCTGTTTTTTTGAATAAATCGACCTGTTTTGGCTTATTTTTTCAAAAAATGGCCATTTTCCATATTAAAAAAAGTTGGCACGCCTTTTGCTATATTATATAGGCGAGAAGATAATTAAGAATGCTTGAACCACATTCACCTACCCGATCTTCTCCAGGACAGTCACACTGTTGTACTGATCCTGTTATAATGGCTATCTGTTGGCACCCATCCAACAGGTAATCATCCTCCCTATAAATAATATAACACACAATAAAGCTGCGAATGACTGACGCCAACGGTTATACGCAGCTTTATTGTGTTTCAGGATGTACCTGCATTCCAGTATCCACTGCACTTTCCTCCGATGACTATTCTATGTATTTCGGGGATAGGCTCAGTATACACGGTCTATTCGCCTTTTTCAACGATCATTCATCGACATAAAATGACACAGACAGCAGAACATCCGACATCATCCAATCCTGCCTAAACCTCTTGATGCATGATTCGTGCAAACTATGAGAAACACGCTCCGCGAGTTTCTCAAGTTATCGCGGCCTCTACACTCCGTTTC
>OLOI01000112.1_pt1 | contig 81623 bp, 75 predicted proteins | sample 1672131 | NCBI WGS metagenome assembly OLOI01 (sample SAMEA3136651, study PRJEB25190) | human gut metagenome
ACATCACCGGGCAGTCAGAGGTAGACGCTATGGCCAAAGCCATCGAGGACGCAATTAATAGCCTGCAAAGGAAAACGGCAGAACCGCCGAAAGAAAAACCAACCGAAAATCCGACGGATAAGCCGACGGAAAAGCCGTCTGATTTTACACAGACAGGTGATTCCGCCAACCTGTCCGCTTGGATATTCCTGTTACTGATATCCGGTATTGGTATATTGGGTGCGGCCTTTTATCCTCGCAAAAGAAAAACGCAATAATTCTGTTGAAAGGAAAGCCGGCTCCAATTAATTGGAGCCGGCTTTTTATCTTGATATTTATTTGTTCCCATTTTTACAACGCTTTCCGTAGTTCATATAGGTTTGATGAATTAAAACATATTTTAGTCGAACAGGCTCAGCTGAGCATCCTTGCGTTGGGCGTGTTCCCTGACAGGCGCCGTATGCAGAAGTTCCTGCGGAATGCCATTTAGGAAAACAGACGGCTCCTGCTGTGAGCCCATCAGGAACAGCTCGTCCTTTGCGCGCGTCATACCGACGAAGAACAGGCGGCGCTCTTCTTCCATATTGGTTTCACGTCCCTGTGCTTCCAGCGGGATACTGCCGCCTTTTACGCCGCAGAGGAACACAACGGGGAATTCAAGCCCCTTTGCGCCGTGGAGCGTCATCAGGCGCACGGCGTCAGCCGGATAGGTTTTAGCTGCGCTGCGCTCGATATCGGCTTCCTCGCCGAGCAGCAGCGTCTGCATAAAGGATGCCATATCCTTATGGAAAACAGCCATATTCATAAACTGTATAAGCGGCTCGTGTTCCGCGAGGTTGTTTTTCTCCGCAAATTCCTCTAATAATTTGCGTGGCTTAGCTTTATGCGCACGGGGTAGAAATTCCGTAATTTGTTCCATACAGGGCTGGAGGGGCCCCGCGTTTTTATATTCCTCCCATACGGAAAAAAGGCTGTCCTCCCGCGCGTTTGACAGCGCTGTGCAAAAGCTTTGGATTAAATCCGCCGGGCATCTCCAAACGTTTTTCAGTGCTGTACGAAGGGCCGGCACGTCGTTCTGCTCAAGCAGGAAGCGGAAAAAACCGGATACGCCGCGTACCGTTTCATCTGATAGGAAATCATCACGGCCAGCGGCAATATAGGGAATGCTTTCCTTGCGCAGGCACATCTCGAGCAGGCGTATCTGACGGTGCGTGCGGCAGAGCACGGCAATATCGGAAAAGCTGCGGGAAAGCCGCGCGTCACGCGGTTCGGTGAGCGCCTGCGCGTCCAGCATATCGATGCCGCCGACCATACGGTTGATTTCCTTTGAGACAAAAATTGCTTCGGAAAGGCTGCTTTCCGAGGTGCGCAGGAACACCATGCCCTGCGCCGGGCGGTTGGCGGAAAGCACGCGCGCTTCGCCGGGGTTCTGGGAGATGACAGAAAGCGAACAGCTGAGGATTTCAGGCGAGCAGCGGTAATTTTCCGTCAAGCGGATGACATGGAGCTCAGGATAATCTCCGCTCAGCCGTTCAAAGCAATGGGCGTCGCTCCCGCGGAACCCATAAATCGCCTGGTCGGGATCGCCGATGACGAACAAGCTTTTTCCTAGCCTGTTCCACGCCTGAATCAGCCTGTACTGGACAGGATTGACGTCCTGGAATTCATCGACAAGCAGGTGCTTGCCTTCATTGTCCCCACAAAGCGCAAGCGCTTCCAGCAGCAGGTCGTCAAAATCCATCAGCCCCAGCTCGCTGACACGTGCGCAGTAAAGGCCGAACGCTTCTTCCATCAGTTCTGGGTGCTTGAAAGGCACGCCGTTTTTTTTGTTTGATACTTCGCGCAGAAGCTCGCGCGGGGATATTTTTATTTTCAGGTCTTTTATTATACCGGCCGCTGTCTCGAGCGCCTCGTATTCGTCTAAAAGCGTAATGCTCTCTTTTTCTTTTTTTAACCTTTGTAAACAGATGGAATGGAATGTGCCGACAGTAACGCCTGCCGCCGCGCGTTTAGAGCCGAGCTGTTGTGCGAGGCGTTCGCGCATTTCCTTTGCCGCCTTGTTTGTAAAGGTAACAGCGGTTATGTCACGCGGTTTTACGCCGCATTCCCCTATTAAAAAAGCAATGCGGGAAATCAGCGTCTTTGTTTTACCGGTGCCGGGTCCCGCGATAATTGCAGCGGCGCCTGAGGAAGGCAGGGTCACGGCTTGTTTTTGTTCCGCGTTGAGGCCGGAAAGTAAATCCTGCGAAGCCGCCTTTTGTTCTGCGGAGCGCTCTTCTTCCGGCGGAAGCTCCGCAGATTTCTTTTTCCTGATAGGCTTAGCGCCTGCTTTGGCTTTTGTATGCCAGTCTGCAGAGGACGTGGCGCCGAATAGGCTGATTTGCCCGCTTAAGCTTTCGATTTCGTCCCGTTCCAGAATATGGATGACCCCGTAAGCGCCGTCATAGCCTGGGTCGCGGCGCACCTGCCCTAAACGAAGGCGGCGGATACCCTCTCGGATGCATGGCCCGGCAGTATGCCCGATTTCTTCCAGCGGCGCCTGCCGTAGAATAAAAAACTCAGAGCCGATTGTGTACAGAAGCTCCTCATACAGCGCCGCGACCTTTTTGCCCGCGGCGCTGTAGCCGGTGGACGCGGCGAGCACCTCCGGCAGGGGGACAAGGCTTTCAAAGGGCGCGGCGTCAGGCAATACAAAGCCCTCCGCGCGGTCTGCAAGCTCCTCGACGCGGTGCTGCACACCTATGGTAATCTTTTTGCCGCAGACAGGGCATTTCCCGCCGTATTCCTCAGACTGTGCGGGCGTCAGGCACAGCCCGCAGTTACGGTGCCCGTCAAAATGGTATTTCCCTTCCTCGGGAAAGAATTCGATGGTCCCGCCAAAGCCCTCTTTAACGCCGCCCTCGAGCGCCTTTTTGAGTGCGGGATAGGAAAGCTCTGTGTTTATAATATTTGCTTCCCTCCCAAGCTTTGCGGGGGAATGCGCGTCGGAGTTTGATACTAGGTGGTAACGGTCGAGCGCCGAGACGCGCCAGTTCATCGGCGGGTCAGAGGACAGGCCCGTTTCCAGCGCATGGATATACGGTGTCAGGTCCTCAAAGCATTCCTCAATCGTATCGAAGCCGGAAAACGCGCCGAACAGCGAAAAGTGCGGCGTCCAGATGTGCGCGGGAATAAACACCGCCTGGGGGCAGCTTTCCAGTGTAATTTCCAGCAAATCACGGCTGTCGAGGCCGAGAATCGGCCGGCCGTCGGAATGGATATTCCCGATTGCCTCAAGCTTATGCGAAAGTGTGTCGGCATCCTCAAGGGACGGCAGCAGGATGACATTGTGGACCTTTCGTACCTTACCGTTCTTTTTATAAATAGAGCTGATTTCTCCCGATACGACAAAGCGCGTCTGCTTTGTACCCAGAACGGTCGGATCAGAAATACGCGCGTCGTCCCGGAGGATATAAATCCCCTCCTCCGATGGAGTGAGCTTTTCCTTTAATTCCCCGCGCCACGCCGGATGGGTGAAATCGCCTGTGCCAATCAGGTCGATTCCCTTACGCCTTGCCCATAGGTCGAGGTACTCGGGAACGCATTCTTTGCTCGTCGCGCGGGAATATTTCGAGTGGATATGTAAATCAGCAATGTACATGCCTATCACCTGCCAATAGTCATTTTAAGTTAAATCCTATTATACCCTTTTTTATTTTTCTATGCAATGCAAATATATTTTAATGTAATAAAGGAAATACAAATTGTCTGGCTTAAATTGATTTGAGTGAATTAAAACTATATTTTAAATATTTAAATTAATTAAATTTATAATTTACATTAATAAGTTTATAAATAAACAAGATAATTACTAAAATATTAGTATTATTGTTTTATTTTGTTGAAAATTATAAACAAAAATGATAAAATATAGAAAACATGTTAAAATAAGGTGATTCTGTTGAAATTAATCGATTTAAGTAAGTACCAACAAATTGATTTGGCGCCAGAAAGTAATCAAATTTTATCTTTTACAGTCTGGCCGAGCGGGGAGATACGTTTAAATAGCAAATTGGCAGGTCTGCTCGGAGGGAAAAGTGTTCTCTTGTACAGCTCAGACGATGCAAAAGAACTTTTGCTCGACGAGACAGAGAAAGAAGAAGAAAAATCAAGACTTATCCCGAAATCCGCTAAATTCAAGTCGGAAAGGCTAAAATCGTTTTTGTACCGGAAAAAAGTGAGCCTGCCTGTCTGTTACATGGTGGAGTGGGATGAAAAATGTGAGGTTTGGAGGTGTAAGCTAGACTGTTCTTTTCAAAATAATCCGAAATATGTTCCTGATTTTACGAGTGATGCACCGCCAAGCGTACAAAAGAAAACCAGAAAGCCCCGGACAAAAGGTTTAAAGGATATGCTGCCTTAAGGAGGGAGTAGATGAAACATCTTTTAAATGAAACGTATATATATGAACAGAATGTACCATGGATTAAATCTGTCGCGAAAAAGTACGGGAAGGGCCTGGAATACGATGACTGTTTTAATATTGCGTCAATTGCTTTTATAATTGCTGTCCGATTATATCAAAAAAGATTTGGCGCTTTCCATGCATTTGCCGAAATACAGATAAAATGCATATTGGAATCGGAGAGGAAAAAGAATAACCGTCATAAATACTTGAGCGCATATTCACTCGACAGGTGTATCTCTGCAGATAGCACGGATGCGACGCTGGGAGAAACATTTTTTCAGAGCCCTGATAATGTACAGGAGGAAGTTGAGCTGAAGGATTTTGTAGAACATATCGAAGATATGCATTTGCGGGTTATTGCGGGCGGAATTTTGGATGATGAAGAAACGTTAAAAGAAACGCAATCGGGATTGGATGAGGAAAATTTCCAAGCCAATGAAATTGAAATGCTGAGAAATGCGTGGCTGCTTTACAGCGGAGAAGAACAGAATTGGTTTACGGCATAATCGCAATGTAAATATACAAATACGGATAAAAGGCGGGAAAGCACATTACCAAGCTTACCCGCCTTTTTCAGCGTTGATTTTCGTTTATGCTGCTGCATCAAAATTTTAAAAAATTCTTAAGAGTGCTATTTACATTCATATGAATGTGTAGTATAATCATGGCAAATCCACAGGCTGAGAAAGGGGGCGGGCGTTTGAAGGCGTATTTTCCCGGTACGGTAGTGGAACGGAATGACAGGAGCGCGCAGGCTTTTTTCGGCGGTGTCTTTTCCGTTACAAAAGGGCTGATGCTGGCGCAGGTTCGCGAAATTACGGGACTTGATACCCCCGCAATCCAAAACTGGATTAACCGCGGCTGGGTACAGAAGCCGGTCGCCAAGCGGTACAGCGAGAACCATGTCGCGCGTATTATCATGATAAACATGCTGCGCGGCGTGATGAAGCTCGACCAAATCGCCCTGCTCCTCGCTTATACGAACGGGGAAGCGGACAGCGCGCAGGAGCACGTGATTTCAGACGCGCAGCTTTACTGCCTTTTGTGCACAATCCTCGACCAGGTGGATTTTGAAACGGTACTTTCCGAGGGGGAATTTGAGGAAATTGTAGAGCATGCCGTCGTACATACGGCGGAGCCGTATGCCGGCGCGCGCAAGCGCCTGCTGTGCGGAATGCGGATTATTCTGACCTACTATGCATCTTCTATCGTCAAGAAACGGGCGGACGCACTGTTTGAGCGGGTCAGAAGGGACCAGCTTGCCAAAGCGGCAGAAGAACGATTGGTGAAATGATTCCGGTAAAGAAAGAAGGGGAGAAACATGTGGGAATGGTGGAACGCCATGACGTTAATCCAGCAGGTTTTCGTTTGTATTGCGGCGCCTGCAACGATTATTCTGGTTATCCAATCCATCATGCTGTTGTTTGGGTTTGGATTTGACCACGCGGACGTGGGCGATTTGGACGCGGATATGGATACGGACATGGATATGGACGTGGACGCGCAGGACGGCTTCCATGGAGACCTCCATCACGGAGAAGCGGACGGCGGGGAAGACAGCGACCCGGGGCTTCGGCTGTTTACGGTTCGCGGCCTGGTTGCGTTCTTTGCGGTCGGAGGCTGGACGGGGCTGGCCCTGTCCAAATACTTAAACGCCGGGCTGGCGGTAGGCTTGGCCTTTCTGGCAGGCGCGGCTGCCCTAGTGGGCATTGCCCTGCTGTTCAAGTATGCGTTCAGGCTGCAGGATAAGGGCAACCTGAACGTTGGAAACGCAATTGGGAAAACGGGAAAGGTCTATATCCCAATACCCGCGTGCGAAAAGGGGCAGGGTAAAATTACGATTATGTTGCAGGAGCGCCTGGTAGAGCTCGACGCGGTAACCAAGGCACAGCAGCAAATCCCGACCGGTACGCCGGTACGCGTAAGCGCGGTCGTCGATGAACAGACGGTACAGGTCGAGCCGGTAACGGGACCATCCAATCAAAACAGAGGGGGAATTTCACAATGGATCCAGCCATAATCATTCTAATTTGCGTTATCGTCGTTTTATTGTTTACGACTCTAATTGTCCTTTTATCGCGGTACAGAAAGTGCCCGTCGGACAAAATCCTCGTTGTATATGGTAAAATCGGCTCTAATAAGGACGGCACCTCACGCAGCGCGAAGTGCATCCACGGCGGCGCGGCGTTTATCATGCCGGTCATTCAGGCGTATGAGTACCTGGATTTGACTCCGATTTCCATACCGGTCGATTTGAAAAACGCGCTGTCCAAGCAGAACATCCGTATTGACGTGCCCTCCCGGTTTACGGTGGGCGTATCTGTCGAGCCTGGTGTTATGCAGAACGCGGCGGAGCGTCTGCTCGGCATGAAGCTCACGGAAATCCAGGAGCTCGCCAAGGACATCATCTTCGGGCAATTGAGGCTCATCATCGCGACGATGGACATTGAAGAAATCAACACCGACCGCGATAAATTTCTGGCCGCCGTATCCAATAATGTGGAAACGGAGCTGAAAAAAATCGGCCTGCGCCTGATTAATGTCAACGTTACAGATATTACAGACGAATCCGGATACATTTCAGCCCTTGGCAAGGAAGCCGCGGCAAAAGCCATCAATGACGCGAAGATTTCCGTAGCCGAGGCCGACCGCTCCGGCGCTATCGGCGAGGCAAATGCAAAGCGCGAGCAGCGCGTGCAGGTTTCGCTTGCTGATTCAGAAGCTATCAAGGGTGAAAACGAGGCAAAGGCGCAGGTCGCTGAATCGAACGCTACGCTTGTGGAAAAGCAGTCCGAGGCACAGCGCCGCGCTACGGCGGCGGAAAAGATTCAGTCCGCTAAGGCGCTGGAGGAAGCGTACGCCGCCGAGCAGGACGCGGAAAAAGCGCGTTTTGCACGTGAACAGGCAACGCTTGAAGCAGATGTCATCGTCAAAACGGAAATTGAAAAACGAAAAATGGAGCTTCAGGCTGAGGCGCAGGCAGAACAAATCAGGCGCCGCGCAAAGGGCGAGGCGGATGCAATTTACGCGAAAATGGAAGCGCAGGCGCGTGGTGTGCAGGAAATGCTTACAAAGCAGGCAGCCGGCTTAGCGCAAATAGTGGCGGCTGCGGGCGGCAGCGCCGACGACGCGATGAAGCTGATGATTGCCGACAAGATTGAGGAGCTCACAAAAACGCAGGTTGAAGCGGTGAAGAACCTCAAAATAGATAAGGTTACCGTATGGGACGGTATGAACGGCAGGGACGGGACGTCCACAACGTCGAATTTCCTGTCCAGTATGCTGAAATCCATCCCACCGATGAACGAAATGTTCCAGATGGCAGGGATGACGCTGCCGGAATTTCTGGGCAAGCCGCTCGATAAAACGGAGGAAGCACAGGCCGAAACGGCAGCGGTTTCCGAAGGGGTTGCGGCGCAGCCTGAACAGGAGCAATAAGCTGCGCGAAGGCGAGGTGCAGGCCAAATGATTTTGGCGATTATAATGCTCGTGGCAGTCATAGTGGTAGCAGCAGTTGCATATGTCCGGCTTGCAAACCACGGTTATACCATGGGGAAAAATCTTTTTAAAAACAGCGAAGATTGTTTAGATGAAAAGCAAGATGACGCAAGCGATTACGACTACTGGAACAAAAATAAATTCGATTAAGCAAAGGGCGGGGCGCATAATGTACCCCGCCCTTTTTAGCCGCGGATTTCAGACGGTTTTTCACAGTAAACCGAAAAGCCTGAAGGAAGTATCAACGCTGGTTAATAATCCGCGTGCAGGTTTTTGCATAAATTTTATTCTTTTTGTGCTTACACAAAATAGGAATGACTGTTGTTTTATTTTCGCGCATATGTTAAACTATAGTTATGAAAATGGGGAAACCTTGATAGATGGAAAAAGCAGCCTTTTGTGAAGCTCCAGCCCCGGGCGCAGGGGGAGAAACGGCGATTTCCCGGGCGTTCTTCCCATGCCGCGGCGGTATATAACAGGCTGCCTGGACAGACGGATGGGGACGGCTGCTTTTTGACTGGAGAATTTGGAGAAGATTATGTTTGATTGGCTGCGGCTATTTCGGGCCGGCAGCCGCGCCGGCTTTTTGCCGCGCGCAAGAGAGTGGGGAGAAGTTATGCCTGCCTTGTACCACTATGGGCTGCCGGTTCTGCTTGTTTTGCTGGTTTTGCCCTGCGATTTGGTTTTAATGAAATTTTTTGCTATCCTTCAGCCGGCGGAGAAAATCCCCCGCTTGAGGGCTGCCGGTTTTATGGCGGTTACCGCTGTGGTTTTTTATGCGATGGGGGTTTGGGGAATCCCATTGCCTGTATTTTATCTGACGCTTTTTATCAGCAAATGCTTATTTTTCCTGCTGCTCGGCGGCAGGATGGTTTGCCGGTGGTTTGTCGCCGATATAGGAATCCTGATTTTTGCAAGCGTCCATTTGCTCGTGCTGGGTGTGACGGCGCTTTTTTTGAAGACCAGCATATTTGCTTTGCTTTCCAGCTTCAGCATGCGTAATTTGTGCCTGATAATTGCAACATTTGCAGACCTGTGCATCGGGCTGGGTATTGTTCTCAACGGTGAACTTAAGGAGAAATCACGCCTGATGGGACAAAGCGGTGAAGAGTTTCGCCTGCTTATCCGGTTCAGCTGGTTTGGGATTGGCTATGTCCTGTTCGACAGTATACCAAGCATGTTCAATCTGCCGGGCTCTTTTGCCGCGCTGTTTTTAATTGGAAGCGTGCTTTTGCTGCTGATGATGGTGTATGTGTTTATGAGCCATGTTTACTCCATTACGAAGAACGCGTGGCTCGAAGAAGAGCACGACCGTCTGGAGCGGCAAAAGCTGGAGCATTTACAGCGTGCGCGCCGGCTGCGGATTGCCGCATACCTCGACGGCTTGACGGGCGCGTACACGCGCCTGTTTGCGATGGAACAGATGAACCTGCTGCTCGCAAGCGGGGAGCCGCTTGCGCTTGTATATATTGACCTTGACCACTTAAAGAAGGTGAACGACGAGTATGGACATACGATAGGGGACCGTTACCTGCTCGATTTCTCGGCGCTCATCCGTGAAAATCTTGACCGGGACGACATTTTTGCGCGCTTTGGCGGAGACGAGTTCTTGATTTTGTTTCCAAACTGCGGAAAAGGGCAGGCAGATACGCGAATGGAAGAAATACGTTCAAAGGCGCCTGCCGTCACTCATGGCGCGGTCCCGCTGTCGTTTAGCTTTGGAGTGGTAGAGGTTCCCGCCCATTCCCCAAAGACTGCTGAACAGCTCATCAGCGAAGCCGACCACAATATGTATGCCGATAAGCTAAGCCGGCAGTCAGGGGGGCATTCATAATGCAGCTGCTTATCATTTTATTGTTTTCCCCTGCGTATTTTTACTGTAACTGGCAGTATTTCCAATATATTGGGGAACAGACAGGACGGCGTATCGTGCGCTGGAAGGGCGTAGGCGCAACCTTTGCGGTGAATTATATCCTGTTTATTGCCTGCAGCTATCTGCAGCTCCACCTGATTGTCAATTGGACGGCGTTCGCTGTTTTCCTGGTTGCCGAGACCGCACTTTTGTTTCGGTGCCCGCTGCGGCAGAGCGTGTTCCATGGCCTTACCTGCGCTTTGATTGGGCTTAGCATTAATATACTCTCCCGGTCGGTCATGGCAATTGTTCAGGATATCCCTGCCTCGGCCTTTGACGGCACGAGCCCGAACAACGAATATAAATTTATACCGGTAGCCGCGGCGTTTATCCTTGCCGGCGCCGTGTTTCAAATCATCAGAAAAACAGCATGGATGGAGCGTGTCGGCACGATTGCCGCCGACCCGTCAAACCTGAAATTTTCCACGCGGCTTATTACTGCGATGTACTGTTATCTCTTTTTAAACCTGCTGGTCTATTACATGCCGGGGAATTACCTGATTTTTAAAATCTGGGTCGTCAAGGCGTGTATCAGCGTTCTGGTCGGCTATTATATCGCGACGCTCTATGCCTTTAAAATGAGCAGGCTCAACCGGTACCGCGAACAGAACCACGCGGCGCATGAGGAGCTTTTAAAACGGATGCAGGAGGAAAACGAGCTTCATTTCCTTGCTTATACGGACCCGCTGACCGGCTGCTGCAACCGGAAATATTTTTCCATGCTGCTCACACAGCGAATGGAAAAGCGCGACCGATTTTGCCTGTGCTTTGCCGATTTGGACGGCCTTAAATGTGTTAACGATGAATTCGGGCACCAGGCGGGCGACCGCTATATCGTCGCTGTGGCGCAGCAGTTTGGGTCGGTATGTGCAGAAGATAAAGATATCCTCTGCCGCTATGGCGGGGATGAATTCCTCATCCTGCTCGATGGCATAGATGCCCCGCGGGCGGAGAAAAAGCTGCAAAATGTACAGGAAGCCTTGAAGAGCAAGAGCAAATCGGAGGAGTTTCCGTTTGAGCTGTCCCTGAGCGTAGGTATTGTCGACGCGGCGGGGTACCGGGAGCCGGATACGCTGATTTACGAAGCGGACCGGCGGATGTATGCCGGAAAACAGAAAAAGAAAATGCGTGTCGATTGATTCGCGTGCAATAAATTAAGCGGCGTACCCATATGCGGGTACGCCGCTTTTTTACCCCACCCCCCGGCGCAAACATCATATTGTATGTGTCCAAAAATACCGGAGGAAAATATTCTATAGGGAGCATAAAGCAGAAATAGGAAAAATACTGAGACAGCCCTGTGATTGAAAAGGGATAAAAATAGAAGAAGAAAAAATATACCACACCACATTCATATGCTGGAGGGATACCCCGAAAGAAACGTTTCAGGATTCATGGGATTCCGGAAGGAAAAAGCAGCATATTCATATACGAGCGTCATGGAAATCAAAAAATATAAATATGGGAAACGAAGCTTCTGGTGCAGGGGATATTATTAGACGCCGTGGGGAAGAACACGAAAAGATTGCAGAGTACATACAAAGTCAACTCAAAAAAGGTGAATTGCATGACCAACTGACATGTAAGGAATATACAAACCCGTTTACGGGTAGCAGGCAGCATAAGCGCCTCTGCGGGCGTTTCTGCAAAGCCGCGTAGCCGTGGATATATTTACTGCACAAAAAGGCCGCCCCGCTCCGGCGGCTGCCGAAGCGGGGCGTAGGGTATCAGTTATCGAGGATGTGAAAATTAAGGAGTATCTGAAAATCAGGGCGTATAGCTGGTCCAATCGCCGCCGTAAATCGAGTTGCCGTAGTAGTCGGTGCCGATGACCGTGCCGCTTGCTACATAGAGCTTGCCGTCCTGCGGGACGAGCGTAGCGGTCTGCTTTTTGTTGCCGCCGTTGTTAAAGATGATGTTCGTGCAGCCGCCCGGGATTTCTACTTTGTAGATGGTGCCGCTGACGAGCGTCATCGCTGTGCCCGGCCATGCCTGGTCAACGCCGCCGCCCCAGTAAGAAGCGCTCAGGTTTGTCCAGTTGGTTGCCGCGTTGTCAAAGTAGATGGTCTTGGTCGTATTGTCGAACTTCGACCATTCGCCCTTATAGTAGGTTGTGCCGCCGTAGGTATGGTCGATTGCGTTGGACCTGAATACGTAGCTGTCGGCCGCGAGGTCGAGGTCGACGGTCTGTCCGTTCGTGCCGTTATTGAAGATAACATGGTCGAACAGCCCGATGTCAACTTTGTAGTAGCCGTTGGTTCCGGCAACCGCAGTCATAGCCTGTCCGGGCCATGCGGCATTCGTCGCGCCGTCGCTGTCATTCCACGCATATGCGTATACCTTTGACCAGTTTGTAAAGGTGTTGTTGTAATAGGTTGTCTGGGTTGTGCTGGAGCCGAGCTTCGTGTTGAGCCATTCAGCACGGGTGTTCAGCCAGTTTGTCATCCATGCGACATGGCCTGTGTAGGTCGTGTCCGGGCAGGGAATCCAGGTGAAGTCGCCGTTGTTGTTGTAATACGGGAACGGGTTGAACAGGTAGTTCATTTCGGCAGATTTCTGAAGCGATGCGCTGTATTCAGCGATAGACTTCATCCTGCTGCCGGTAGCGGCCTGCTCGCCGTTTGCAACTGCGATAGCCGGTACAAAATCTTCGTTCCATACTGTCTTGACTGTCGCCCAGAAGTCCGCATGCTGGCAGGCAGCCGCGAAGACTGTGGGAACCTTTGAGTTATCCGCGTTCTGGATGTAACGGTTGAACCAGCCGATTGGGTCGTTGGTGTTGTAAGTAACGCCGGATACGCTCTTTCTGGAGCCGTAAAGGTTGCCTATTGCGCAGTCGTAATCCCAAACCGGGCCGCCGGTGATTTTGCCGCCGTTCTGTCCGGTAGCGGCGTCTTTGTAGAAGTCTGTGCTCGTGATGCCGCCGTCGATGTTTTTGCCGACTTCAGCAATCATGTAAGCCTTTGCTACAGACTCTACGTCCATGTAGTTCTTGTAGGAATCGGTCGTCCCGTACAGGGCTGTTTCCATTGCGACATAATAGTCGTACAGGTATTTAACCTGCGCTTCCGTCATGGCAGCAGGGCTCTTGACGGTAACAACCTGGCCCATCGGGGTCTCAAACTTGTTCCAGTCGCCCGCAGAGTTTGCCTTGGTGTCGCACTCAAACAGGTAACCGCCCGTAATATCGTCGGGATTGTATGCAGCGGGGATATCATAGTAATAAATTTTGCCGCCGTTGTAGTCGGCCTGTACCTGATGCTCTTCTGTCTCGTAGATGCCGTATACATCGTAATCGGGATCGCCGGTTACTTCAATGGCCTTGTCTTCCGTATTCTTTTCAAGGTCGGTAATCTTTACCATGTTGTCCTTGCCGAGCTCAACCTTTTCGGAGAGCTGGTAGGAGCCCTTGTAGGAACCGTTGACGTAGAATTCTACAAAACGGGAATCAGGCGAATAGTTGAGGCCAACCTCGTCAGCCATGTCGTACAGGAGGCGGTTGCGCATGAGCGTGCCTTCCTGGTAGTTGGCAAGCAGGGAATACTTCTTGCCCTTGTTCATGCCGAGCAGCTTTTCCTTGGAGTCGAGCGTGATGTTGAAGGGTTTCTTGCTCTTTGTCCATGTGGAGTTGCCTCTGCCCTTAATCTTCTTGAGGTCGCCGAGCTTGGAGGAACCGCCGTTCGCTGAAACAACCCATCTGCCCGCGGAGGAGTTTTCCTTATCCTGGCAGATATAGCTCCAGTTGTCGACAAAGTTTCCGTTTTTGTCCGTCGTTGTGATAAACAGGGCGCCTTCCGCCTCGGAAAGCCTGAATTTCAAGGTGTAAAGAACAGTGCTGCCCTTTTTCACCTGATATGTTTTTGTTGTACCGATTGCAAACGGGCCGTTTACCGCATTTGACGTAAGAGTGAACTTATCGGATGCGTCGTTGATGTTCTCAACGGTCACGTCGCTGGAATAGGTTGAATAAAAATAGACGTTCCTGTCTACGCTGGAGGGAAGGCACAGATACTTTGTGCCGTCGGACGCGCCTTTCCAGCTAATCCAGGAATCCTTGGAAGCCGAGTCGCCGCCGCCGTAAGCGTAAATTGTACTGTTTCCAGCATAGTCAGGTCCGACAGTCGGAGCGACAATCGAATTGGCTGCAGTGTCGGCCGCAGAAACTGTTGCGACAACGCTGAAAACCATTAACAGCGCCAAAACCAGCGAGATACCAATCCTGCCTTTTCTCTGTAATGTTGACATGATTTACCTCCTACATGTAAATTGGGTTTGAAATGTGGCGTACTTGTTTTTGCAAAAACAGATTATTTGGATGGGATTTTGATAATAGTATACTATTTAATCCGCCATTATTCTAACCTGTTCGTCTATTTTTTACAAGCGTGTTTTTCGCTAAATGTGAAATTTTTTCACGAATAAATTTCGTCAAAATATATAAAAAATTTTTATTTAAAAAACTATTTTGTACTTATTTATGATTTTATTGTCGTTATTTGTTTTGAGATTCGACAATATATTACAATTAAAATATATTCTTTTTCAATAAAAATTCGATTTTTTTTGTCTCAAAAAGATAAATAATCCGATTTATTTTAATCCTGAGGCGAAACATGCTTGTAACAAAAAATAACAGCGCGCGCAAATTCGCGCACGCTGCTTTGTACTATAATATTATGTTGTGCTTTTGTGCCGCTTGGCGCTCTGCGGTCAAAGTGGGTTGGCCGCTGTTACCAGCACCGGTATAAGTTACACAAAAGCATAAGACGGCTTGCTGAAGACAGGGGGGTTACCTGCAGCAGCCGTTGTTGTTCGTATATTGTACCGTTGCGTTTGTCCCGCAGATACCGTTTTGGTAAGCGGAGGCCGCCTGGCGGCAGGACGCGCCGACAGGATAAGAGACGCTTGGGCTCTGGAAGGACGGAACACTCTGGCAGGGGGTGTCGTTTGCGGCCTGCGCGCATACGCATTCTTCGTCTTCCAGGCATTCGCACCTGCGTACGCAAATTTTTTCACACACGCAGCCGTTGAGCTGGTATAAAAGGCTGCCGACCGACCATAAAAGGAAGGCCAGGAAAAAAGCGATGAGCGCGGCGACTATATAAAAGCCTATGCCGGTAGTAACGGGAATTAAAGTGGCGGCAACGGAAAGCAGGATGGTAAGCAGGGCGCTTGCGATTGCCGCCATGCCGCAGCTGCACAGCGCTTTTCTTACGCTCTTTGTTTTTTTGATAAAAGCGCTTATAAAAAGCATTGCTGTCAGTAAAATCAATGCGACGGCAATTGTAAAAAATAGAATCGCCGGTACTGCGGTGACTGCAAAGACTGCAGTGGAGAAAAGTGCAAACGTGACAATGCCGATAATCAGGGAAAGAATCAGGCCGATACAGCAGTATTTCGTGCTATTTCTCATAATATTACTTCTTTCTGTTTCAGATTTTTGAGACGGGCCTGTACCCGTCCCCGCAGGGCTTCCTGCATTACCAGTATATGCAAAAAAGTTTTTTTGGTTTGTTATCGTTAGCAGCTGCGGTATATAACGGTTGTTTTGAAGAAAATATATGGGGCTGATAAATTTTAAAAAGTAAATTGATAAAACAAAAAATAATCAATTCAATTAATCTATGTGACAGTTTTTCAAATTTAGTAATTTCTATACTGATTTTAGTTAAAATAGTGTTAAATGTAACAAAAACATAGGATGATGGTGAAAAACAAAGTTTCTGTGAGAAAAAAAGCGAATATTGTGCATGATTTTCTATGAAATTGAGAGATAGGAATAAAAAATGTCTAATTTTTGTATTTTGGAATGAAATTCACCAAAAATTCAAAAATAGGCCTAAAAACGTGAAGTAAACTTTTTGTATCATCAACCGTGTGTATTTGAACCGGCGCTTCCTTTATGTTATGATATCTCACACCACAGAGTCAGACTGAGATTGAAAGTTTCTTGCTTTTGTATTAACACTTCCTGTGGCATACTATTCTCATTAAATTAATGCTGGGAGGCTTTTATGAAAAACGTTTTGGAGTTTTTAGAGCGGTCGGCGGAGCTCACCCCGGATAAAACAGCTTTTACGGACGAGGCGGCCGGCCTTTCCTACGCGCAGGCGGTTAGCGCCGCGAAAGCAATCGGAACTGCGCTTTGCGAATTGAAAACGGGTAACAGGCCGGTAGCCGTTTTTCTCGATAAAAGCGTCCAAAGCTTGAGCGCGTTTTTCGGTGTGGTTTACAGCGGCAACTTTTACGTCGTGATTGACACGCATATGCCCTTGGACAGAATCAATACGATTTTTCAAACGCTTTCCCCGATAGCCGTCCTCACCGACCAAAAGAACATGGAAAAAGCGGCGGGGTTTTCCACCCGCGTGCCGGTATTCCTGTATGAAGAAGCGGTGGGAACACCGCCGGATGAAGAAATGCTACATAAAATCAGGAGAGGCATGATAGACACCGACCCGCTTTACGCGCTGTTTACCTCCGGCTCGACAGGTGTGCCAAAGGGCGCGGTCATCAGCCACCGCAGCGCGATTTCCTATGCCGGCTGGGTTACTGAAGCGTTCGGAATCAACGAAAATACAGTGTTTGGCAACCAGACGCCGTTTTATTTCAGCATGTCGGTGCTCGATATTTATTCGACTATCAAAAATGGGGCGACGCTGCACATTATCCCGAAAAAGTGCTTTGCCTTTCCCCTGAAGCTTTTGGAGTATCTAAACGAAAAACAGGTGAACACCGTTTATTGGGTACCATCGGCCTTATGTATTGCCGCAAACTGGAAGGCGTTTGAATATGTGAGCGTGCCTACGCTTAAAAAGGTTTTGTTTGCGGGCGAGGTCATGCCGAACAAGCAGCTCAACATCTTAAGGAATGAGCTGCCGGGCGTGCTGTTCGCTAATCTTTACGGGCCGACCGAGGTGACCGATATCTGCACCTATTATGTTGTGGACAGGGAATTTGCGGACGACGAGCCGCTGCCGATTGGAAACGCCTGCAGCAATTGCGGCGTATTGGTACTCAAGGACGACAATACGCAGGCGCTTCCGGGAGAAGAGGGCGAATTGTGTGTGCGCGGGTCGTTCCTTGCAATGGGCTATTACAACAATGCGGAAAAGACATCTCAGGTATTTGTACAAAATCCGCTCAATCCGTATTATCCGGAAACGGTTTACAGGACGGGCGATATCGTCAAATACAATGAGAGGGGAGAGCTTGTTTATATTTCACGCAAGGATTTCCAGATTAAGCACATGGGCTACCGGATTGAGCTCGGGGAAATTGAGACAGCCGTAAGCGCTGTGGATGGTATGAAGGCGTGTGCCTGCGTTTATGACGCAAAAAAGGAAAAGATTGTGCTGGTTTATTCGGGGGACAAGCTTGACGACAAAAAGGTTATGGACAGCATCAGGGAAAAGCTGCCGTCGTACATGCTGCCCAATAAAATGAAAAAGGTAAGGGCGATGCCTTATAACGCCAACGGTAAAATCGATAGGGTATGGCTGAAAAATAATTATCAAAGCTTATAAAGGGAGATATGGAAATGGAACAGCTTCTTACAATTTTAGAGGAACTCAAGCCAGGCGTGGATTTTGAAGGAAATAAGCGTTTAATCGACGACGGGATTTTGGAATCTCTTGAAATTATTACGCTCGCTTCCGAGCTCAACGACGAATTCGATATTGAAATCACGGTTGCCGACGTACTGCCCGAAAACTTCAATTCCGCCGAGGCGATTTGGAGTATGATTGAGCGCCTGCAGGATGAAGGCTGACAGGAGCGATAACGCTTATGACATATAATACACTTGCTTTTGCTTTGTTTTTGCTTGCCGTTTTGCTTCTCTACTTCATTGTGCCTAAAAAGGGCAGATGGATTGTCCTGCTTACGGCAAGCTATGCGTTTTACCTGTTCAATAACAGCTTTCTCGTTGTTTTTATTTTAATTACGACGCTGTCTGTTTACCTGTGCGGCCGGCTGCTCGGCACGCTTACGGACCGGTTTAAAAAAGCAAAAAAGGAGCTCGGCCGGGAAGAGAAAAAGGCGCTCAAGGAAAAAACCAACAGGAAGAAAAAATGGGTCGTCTTTGCGGCGGTCCTTATCAACTTCGGCCTGCTGTTCTTTCTGAAATATTATAATTTCCTGGGCGGCTCAGCCGCTTCGCTGATTGGCCTTGCCGACAGCAGCTTTGTATTTAAGCCGCTCGACCTGATGCTTCCGCTCGGCATTTCGTTCTATACGCTGCAGGCGGTGAGCTATGTAGTAGACGTCTATAGGGGCAGGGTACAGGCCGACAGGAACCTCGGCAGGGTCGCGCTGTTCCTCGTGTTCTTTCCGCAAATTATGGAAGGGCCGATCGGCCGGTACGATAAGCTCGCCTTCCAGCTGTACGAGGGACACAGCTTCGACTATACACGGTTTAAATACGGGGGACAGCTCATTTTATGGGGCCTGTTCAAGAAAATGGTCGTGGCGGACCGCGCGAGTATTTTCGTTGACGCGGTGTTCCGGCAGGCGGGCATGATTGGCGGCATTCCCGTCGTTCTGGCGGTATTGCTCTATACATTGCAGATTTACGCGGAGTTTTCCGGAACGATGGATATTGTAACGGGTGTTGCGCAGCTGTTCGGCGTCAGCCTTGCAGAGAATTTCAGAAGGCCGTTTTTCTCCCGCTCGGTACAGGAATTTTGGCGCAGGTGGCATGTAACGCTCGGCGCGTGGCTGCGCGATTATATTTTTTATCCCATCTCGTTTTCTAAATTCTTTATGAACCTGAGCAAAAAGGCGAAAAAGAATTTAAACGAGCATTTCGGTAAACTCGCGCCCATTGCCTTTTCCATGTTTTTCGTCTGGTTCGGCAATGGTATCTGGCATGGGGCGAGCTGGAAATACGTGGTGTATGGCCTGTATTACTACCTGATTATGATGATAGGGCTTCTGTTTGAGCCGCTGGCGAGGAGGCTCATTGCTAAGGCGCATATCAATATAAGCTCGCGCGGGTACCGCCTATGGCAGATGGCCCGGACGTTCCTGCTCGTTTGCTTTGGTATGCTGATTTTCCGCGCAAAGGATTTGCCGCAGGCGTTTACCCTGTTCGGCTCGGTTTTTACAGGCTTCGACGCGGGTGTTTTAACTTCCGGCGCGCTGATACGTGATTTTGGCCTCTATACAAGCGATTTTATTTTGCTGTTCCTGTCTGTACTGCTTATTCTGGCGGTCGGGATTATGCAGGAAAAAGGCCTTGTCGTCCGCGACGTGATTGCCAGGAGAACGCTCGCGGCCAGATGGGCCGTTTACTATATTGGTATTTTCTCGGTCATCCTGTTCGGCGCCTACGGTGCGGGATACCGCATAATCGACCTGATATACGCCCAGTTTTAAAGGAAGATAGCTTATGGATAAAGGAAAAAGAAAAACAGCCGCGCTGCGGCTGATAAAGACATTGGCGTTTTTGCTGGTTTTCGCCGTGCTGCTTGGTGCGGCGTCCCTGATACTGGCGCCAAAGGAAAACACGAAGGAAGCGTGCGTGCGTACGCCGATGATGAAGTATTTTCATGGCGAACCTGAAAACACGCTCGATTTTACGGCGCTCGGCAGCAGCAACTTTTACCGCGGGATTATCGCCACAGACCTGTGGAAACAGTACGGCTACGCGGGGATAGTCGCGGCGCGCCCGGGCATCAAGATGAGCGAGATGTATTATCTTTATAAGGATATCCTTTCCTGCCAGAGCCCGGGGCTTGTGATAGTTGAAATAGGCTCCGCGTTCGACTTAAAGAAAAAAAACGCGCCCAAACAGGAGAAAAAAACACTGAAATCAATCGCGAAGTACCCGTCCGGCGAGCTGGGCGTATGGGAAGACGCGCTGGCGACAGAGCTTAATGAGCTTTTCCCGGCGATTGACTACCATTCCCGCTGGAAGAGCCTTACACTGCGGGATTTTGATATATTGAGCGCGCCTGATTACAGTAGGCACGACCCTCAAAAGGGTTACTTGATTGATGTTTCGAAACGCCCCTATACAAAGGGGGAATATATGAATAAAACGGATGAGGCCGAGCCGATGCACAGCGCGGACAGGCTGTACCTTGACAAAATTGTCCGGCTTGCAAAGGAAAACGGCGCAAAAGTGCTGCTGCTTAACATACCCGACGCCCGTTCCTGGGATTACCGGCGCCATAACACGGCGCAGCAGTACGCGCAGGAAAACGGGCTTGCCCTGCTTGACCTGAACCTGAAAACCAGGGAAATGGGAATCGACTGGAGCAGCGACACAAAGGACGGCGGCGAGCACATGAACCTTTACGGCGCCCGGAAGGTAACCGCATACCTCGGCGCGTACCTTTCCCAAAATTTTGACCTGCCCGACCGCAGGAACGACGCCGCTTACAAGGCTTGGAATAACGATGTAAGGCTGTTTGAACAGGCGGCGGAGAAAAAGATAAGGGAAAACCCGCAGGGCGTTCCTGTCAAAAAGTTAAAGCTCCCAAAGCCGGTTAAATAATCAGGCTGGGAATCTATAAAAAAGCCGGACGAAACGTCCGGCTTTTTTGAGCTGTTTATCATTCTGGCAGAGGTTCCTCAGGGGACAGGTAGCCACGCACCGCGGCTGAAAACGCGCAGAAGGCGTTCGGTACGGCGTAAACACTGGAAAGCGCGTCGCCGTCCGCCCAGGTAAACGGCGTATTTTCGTCCGCCTCCACCTTCCAAAGGTAGCCTGTCATATGCCATTCGATATGGGTAAAGATGTGCTTTGCGGTTCGTTTTTCAAGCAGCTGCAAGGGCTTTATGCCCCATTGCCCGGGCAGTGCCGCGGCTTCCTCCTCATTGAGCGTACCGCCTGTATGCGGGAACTCCCACAGCCCGGCAAGCAGTCCGGTCCCAGGCCTGCGGCGCAGCGCCGTCTGGTATTTGCCGGGGCTTGTCTCCCGTATAAAAACAAATACGGTCAAATCCTCTACGCGGCGCTTTTTCTTTTCCGACCGGACGGGAAGCTCGGAGATAACATTGCCGCTTTTTGCCCTGCAAAGTGTGCGCAGCGGGCATTCCGCGCATTTAGGCGTGCCGTTTGGCAGGCAGACGGTAGCGCCCAATTCCATGAGCGCTTGGTTATAATCGCCGGGGGATTCCTTAGGCATCACGTTTTGCAGGGCCTCCTCTACCGCGCGGCGCACGGGCGGCAAATCGATGTTCTCATAGCAGCGCAGCACGCGCGATACGACACGCAGTACGTTGCCGTCAACCGCGGGCGCTGGAATGCCATAGGCGATAGAGGCGATTGCCCCGGCCGTGTAGCTTCCAATTCCCGGCAGCTTTTTAAGCTCCTCAGGGCTGTCCGGGATGCGTCCGCCGCAGTCTGACATAATAACCTGCGCGGCCCGGCGCAGGTTGCGCACGCGGCTGTAATAGCCGAGCCCTTCCCATAGCTTTAAAAGCTTGTCGTCCTGCGCGCGGCTCAGCGCCTCCACAGTTGGCAGCTCCTCCATAAAGCGCGCAAAATACGGCTTGACCGCCTCCACGCGCGTCTGCTGCAGCATGATTTCGCTTACCCACACGCGGTAGGGGGAGGGGTCGCTGCGCCAGGGCAGCTCGCGGGCGTTTTGCCGGTACCACAAAAGCAGCGGCGCTTGTATTTCCTTTAAAGGGAGATATTCTATTTGAACGGGCTTTGCTTTTCTTTTCATAGAGGCTCCTTTTGCAGCAAAAATTTATCTAATTTATTATACTATAGATAAGCGGCCTCAGGCAATGGATTTTGCCTGACAAAAACAGGGCTGTGCGTGCTTTTTCTCCCGGAAGGATTGGGATTTTTCTTTTTCGGAAAGGGTAACAAAATTGTCATTTCCACGCGCGCATTTCCTTTTACCGGATTGCGCTGGTTTTTACGGCGGCTCCCACAAGATATTGTATTTTAACAAGTGGAAAAGATTTCAGGAGGTTTCCCTGCCCTTTTTCGCATATCCATGCGGAAAACAGGGTGGGCTTTCTGCATAGGAAAAATAAAAACCGAGAATAATTCTTGATTTATCTCTATATATTGTGTTAATATAAAAACAAATCACAACACCTTGTTTTGATTCCAATAAGTGAAAAAGACTTGATACCCGAATTTTTGCACGAAAAAGCCATGGAAAAACTGTCAGATTTACCATTGACTAACTTCTGTATATGGTCTATACTATTCAAGCGTTGGAAGAAATAAACACTACATATTGTGATACGGGAGATTATGGCTCCTGTGAGATTAAGAGTTGTTAAAAGGAGAATGTACCATGCTCAGAACCATCCAGAAAAGAGACGGCCGCACCGTTGAGTTCAACCTGAAAAAAATAACGGATGCTATTTATAAGGCCGCGCAGGCAATCGGCGGCAACGACTATCAGGCGGCGGAGCAGCTTGCGCTGAAGGTCGAGGCGGAGCTTGAAAACGAGCGGGTGGATTCGCCTACCGTTGAAGAGGTACAGGACGCCGTAGAAAAAGTGTTGATTGAAAACGGGCACGCGCGCACGGCTAAGGAGTATATCCTCTACCGCGCGGAGCGTACAAGAATCCGTGAGATGAATACGCGCCTGATGAAGATTTATGAGGACCTGACCTTTAAGGCGGCGAAGGACAACGACGTCAAGAGGGAAAACGCGAACATAGACGGCGACACGGCCATGGGTACCATGCTCAAGTATGGCTCCGAGGGCGCAAAGCAGTTTTATGAGATGTACATATTAAACCCGAAGCACGCGCAGGCGCACCGCAACGGGGACATCCATATCCACGACCTGGATTTCCTGACGCTTACGACGACCTGCTGCCAGATTGATATCGATAAGCTCTTTACAGGAGGCTTCTCCACAGGCCACGGCTTCCTGCGTGAGCCGAACGATATCGCGAGCTATTCGGCGCTTGCGTGTATTGCCATCCAGTCAAACCAGAACGACCAGCACGGCGGGCAGAGCATCCCGAATTTCGACTTTGGCATGGCAAAGGGCGTCGCGAAAACCTACCGCAGGATTTACAGGCAGAACCTGTCCCGCGCGGCGGAGCTTTTGACAGACGACGCGGACGCGGCGCAGACGGTGCTCGACCTTGCGAACACGGCGGAGGCCGACAGCGGAAGCACGCCAAAGCTCGACGACGGCGAAATTTACATGGAGGCGGAGCTATCCCTGCTGACTGAAAAGTACGGCGAGAAGCTTGCGGGCAAAATGCAGCGCTTTGCGTTCAACCACGCAAACAAAGAAACAGACAGGGCTGTGTACCAGGCGATGGAGGCGTTTGTCCATAACCTCAACACCATGCATTCCAGGGCGGGCGCGCAGATTCCGTTCAGCTCCATCAACTACGGGACCGATATTTCCCCTGAGGGCCGCATGGTTGTTAAAAACGTGCTTCTGGCAACGGAAGAGGGGCTCGGTAACGGTGAAACGCCGATTTTCCCGATTCATATTTTCAAGGTAAAAGAGGGTGTAAGCTTTAACCCCGGCGACCCGAACTACGATTTGTTCAAGCTTGCCTGCCGCGTCAGCGCGAAGAGGCTGTTCCCGAACTTCTCGTTCATCGACGCGCCGTTTAACCTCCAGTATTATAAAGAAGGCCATCCCGAGACGGAATGCGCGTACATGGGCTGCCGCACAAGGGTAATCGGCAATGCTTACGACCCCACGCGCGAGATTGTAAACGGCAGGGGCAACCTGAGCTTTACCTCTGTAAACCTGCCGCGCCTTGCTATTTTGAGCAACGGCAATATCGATTTCTTCTATGAGCAGCTCGACCGCATGATTGATTTGATTATTGACCAGCTCTTGGAGCGTTACGAAATCCAGGCGCAGAAGCTTGTGCGCAACTTCCCGTTCCTGATGGGTCAGGGCGTGTGGATTGATTCCGACAAGCTCGGCCCGAACGACAGCATCCGCGATATTTTAAAGCACGGTACCCTGACGCTCGGCTTTATCGGCCTTGCGGAATGCCTGAAAGCGCTTGTGGGCGCGCACCACGGAGAGAGCAAGGAGTCCCAGAACCTGGGGCTTGAGATTGTCGGCTATATGCGTAAGCGCATGGACCAGGCGACAAAGAAATACGGCATGAACTTTTCCCTTATCGCAACGCCGGCGGAAGGCCTATCCGGCCGTTTCGTCCGCATGGACGCCGAGCGCTTCGGCAAAATTCCCGGCGTGACCGACAGGGATTATTATACGAACTCCTTCCATGTACCGGTTTACTACAACATTTCCGCGTATGATAAAATTAAGCTGGAAGCGCCGTACCATAACCTGACAAACGGCGGCCATATCTCTTATATTGAGCTTGACGGGGACCCGACGGAGAACCTCGAGGCGTTCGAGCAGGTCGTCCGTTTCATGAAGGAGTGCGGCATCGGCTATGGCTCCATCAACCATCCTGTCGACAGGGACCCCTGCTGCGGCTTTACCGGCATCATCGGCGACGAGTGCCCAAAATGCGGCAGGAAGGAAGACGAGCATTACGGCTTTGAACGGATTCGCAGGATTACAGGCTACCTCGTCGGTACGGTCGACCGCTTCAACAACGCCAAGCGCGCCGAGGTTGATGACAGGGTCAAGCACGCGATTACCTCTGAAATGGAAGAGGTATAAGCGTTTACGTAAAACAAAGAATATAGCGGGACGGGCGGAAATGTTGATTTCCGCCTCCTGTTTTGTAGAGGATGGTTTTATGAATTGTAAGCTGCGCCTTGCCGGCGTTATCAGGGAATCGATTGTCGACGGCCCGGGCATCCGGTTCGTTGTGTTTACGCAGGGCTGCCCGCACCACTGCAAGGGCTGCCATAACCCGGAAACGCACGACCCGCAGGGCGGATACGAAACGAACACAGACAATATTATGGAAGCGCTCAAAAAAAACCCGATGATTCAGGGCGTCACGTTTTCCGGCGGCGAGCCGTTTGAGCAGGCGGGCGCGCTCTCTGAGCTTGCAAGGCAGGTACACGCGCTTGGTATGAATATCATGACGTATACCGGCTATACGTTTGAAAAGCTCACAGCGGGCTTTGAGGAGCATCCCCAGTGGAAGGAGCTGCTTGAGCAGACGGATATCCTTATCGACGGGCCGTTCGTCCTGGAACAGAAGAGCCTGATGCTGCATTTCCGCGGCTCGAAGAACCAGCGGGTAATCGACCCGAAGGAATCCCTGAAGCAGGGGACGGTTGTTGAACGCGACATATAAAGAAAAGGGGGAAAGCCTGGGCTTTCCCCCTTTTATAATCCTTATTCCATCTTTTTGGAGGGAAGGCATGGTGAATGGTTTCCCTTCTTTTTTGAAGCAGCCTGCTTCTCTCTTTTTATTTGAAACGTGCCGTTTCTTTTTTATTGAATGAAGCTTTCAAAGAAGAAACCTGTCTCTCTCTTTTTAAAGAATGCCATCTGCTTCTTGGGTTTCTTCATAAACTTTTTATGTTCAATCAAAGGGGAGGGAACAGTTGCGGCTGTTCCTCCCAGGGGCATCCTGATGCCCATAACCCCTCTTCGAGCGCTTTTGCAAGGGAACCCTTTCGATGGGTTCCCTTACGGCTTACGGGCGGCAAAGCATCACGCCGCCCTCCGCCTATCCCTCCACAGCCGATGGGGGGAGCGAAGCCCCTTGAAAATCCCCCTAAGAGATAACTATCCGTTCCTCGTTTTATGTGTAGAGTGTAGTAATGATAGTACGGGACCGCTGTGCGCCGCTCCTGCGCGCGGAGTACCTCGTGGAGTTGGTTTTTCACGCGTTTTTGTAACGGGAAAGTTTTCTCAGATTACTTAAAATAGATTACTGTCTTTCCTCTATCCAACTTTTAAATGGATTCTTGCTTTGACCGAGTAAATAATCAATAGAAACACCAAAGTATTTCGCATACGTAATTAAAGTCATATAAGGTGGTTCAGAATCGTTTCGTTCCCAATGAGAAACGGCTCTTTGTGTAGCATGAAGGATAGCCGCCATTTCTTCTTGCGACATATTGTTATCTTCACGCAATGCTCTAATTCTTTCATGAAACTTCATAAAATACACCTCCCCGCATTTCTAAATAAATCCTATCATAGACAAAAATAGTCTATTGACTTTTAGACTGAATTAGTCTAAAATGGACATTGTTAGGAACAGAAACGCTTAATGGGGGCTGACCATGAGGTAATAAGCTTGGAAAAATTAGAAAGTACCCATCACGCGAAGAACTCCGCGCGAAGGCGCGGCGCAGAAACGTCCCGCAGTATCTGTGCTACGCCACGTACATAAAATGAGGAACGGCATGGTTTCTATTGTGTGGGGTTTATAAGGGGCGCAGCCCCTTGCTCGGCTGGAAAGGGTCAAGGGAAAACCTGCGACGAGGTTTTCCCTTGTCGGCGGAAAGGTGATTCCAAAAGAGGGAAACCGCCGAAACGGTTTCCCCTCTTTTGATTAAACATAAAAAGTTTTATGAAAAAAACCAAGAAGCAGATGGCTTCATTCAATAAAACGATGAACAAAGCGTTTCAAAAAGAGAGGGGAGAACCACCGAAATGGTTCCGCCCCTTTTGAAAAGTTAATATAGAAAGTTTGATAAATATAAAAAATTTAGCAGTGGGTTTGGTCACTATGATTTCTTTTTGTTGACAGTTAAACCTTCAAAAAATGCGTCAAAAGGCACGTCGAAAATATTTTTCAACGCGACCAAATCGCTGATTTTAATGTTTCGTACTCCACTTTCAATTTTTGCATATGTTGTACGGTCCATTTTACTGCCTATGACTTGTAACTGCACGACGACAGCCATCTGTGTCATTCCTGCATGGTTGCGAATTTTTTGTAAATTTTTACCTATAGACATATCTTGCAATAACTTCCCCATTATACAACCTCCTAAAATGTGACTAAAACGGAACATTTATCTTGATTATAGGAAATTATCGTTGTATAATGGTGGCTAGATAGTCACACATTTAAATTTTTATAGAAAAAAGAGAAAGAAAAATGGTAGTTTGCTATCATTTAAAACCTTCAACCCTGTTCATCCACTATAGATTTAATATAGGAAAGCACCTTTTCATAATTTTCTTCGTTTAATTGCAACACCAATTCAATTATCTTGTTGCGTAAATCATTTTCCTGTACATTTCCGGCAAAAGTTTTGCGTACATTGGAAGCGCCCAAGAGATAATCAACCGATACGTCCAGATAACGCGCAATTTTTATCAGGGTTTCCCCGTTTGGAACGGTTCCCCGGTTTGTCCAGTCAACAAAAGAATTTTTAGATAAAGACAGGTCGGTCAGCATCTTATTCTTCGATATCCCTTTTTCTTGTAGAAGACTGTAAATCCGATTAAGAAAATCCATATTTATTCCTCCTGAATATATAAAATTTCAATGCAAAATTGTTTAAAACGACGATTTTCAGCAAATGCTGATAAATCTCTTGACATTCAGCATTTGCTGAAATAAAATAGAGCTGTAGAAAAATGAAGTGTATCTTTTGAGGCAAAGGGATAGATACCCTCCCATGGGCATAGATATACATTTTTATTATAACGGAAAATGTGGCCTCCTGCAATAAACAAGCGCATTATAAATAAATCTTTGGAAGGGTAGAGGGATAATGGAATTTAATAAAAACCAGCTTTATGGGCAGCCCGTAATGGAATTCATTGAAAGAATGTGCATGAACAGCAGCGAAGACGAGCCAAACAGTAAAGAACGGGTGGCATACTATAAAGCCCTTTTTTATTTGAACCTTGAGATTGAGGACGAGATAAAAGCGCGCAAGGGAGAGCTTGCGCAGCTCAAACGTGTGAAGGCGGTGTTTGAAAAGACCTTGATATTGTCTGGAATTACCGACGAGATACTTGCAAATGAATTACTCGGAGATGATGATGACATGGCTTTGGTAAGAATCCAGCTGGATAAAGATTCAGCCGAAAAGCTTGAGCAAATCGCAAAAAAACAAAAGAAAAGCCTGTCGGAGGTCGTGTCCGGCATGCTTGAAAAACAGATAGAAAAAGAAAAAAATTTAAAAAACTATAATTAAGAAGGTCCGCAGAAAAGAAAGCCCCGCCCAAACGGGTAATTTTGCCGTTTCGCTTGAAAAAAGCGCGTTCGTACCTTATAATAAAATACATATTATAATGGACGACTGAAAGGAATGGTCAAGATGTACAAGGACATGCTCGACAGCATCGGCTTTGTGGCGGGCTACGACAAGGAAGTAGCGGACGCTATGGGCGGCGAGCTGAAAAGACAGCGCAGGAACCTGGAGCTCATCGCTTCTGAAAATCTCGTTTCCCCGGCGGTCATGGCGGCAATGGGAAGCGTTCTAACAAACAAATACGCCGAGGGTTACCCGGGCAAGCGCTACTACGGCGGCTGCCAGTGCGTGGACGTCGTAGAGGATATCGCGCGCAAACGCGCGTGCGAGCTGTTCGGCGCGGAGCATGCAAATGTACAGCCCCATTCCGGCGCGCAGGCGAACATGGCCGTTTATTTTGCTATGCTGGAGCCGGGCGACACGGTTATGGGCATGAATTTGAACGAAGGCGGCCATCTGACCCACGGCTCGCCGGTCAACCTGTCCGGCAAATACTACAATTTCGTTGCGTACGGCGTAGACCCCGAAACGCACCGGATTAATTACGACAAGGTCATGGAGCAGGCGCTCGAGTGCAAGCCAAAGATGATTGTCTGCGGCGCGAGCGCGTACCCCAGGATTATCGATTTCCAGAAGTTCAGGGAAATCGCTGACGCGTGCGGCGCGTACCTGATGGTAGACATGGCGCACATCGCGGGGCTTGTCGCGGCGGGCGTGCATCCCAATCCGGTGGAGCACGCGCATTTCGTCACGACGACCACCCACAAAACCTTAAGGGGACCGCGCGGCGGCCTTATCCTCTGCAAAGAGGAATTCGCAAAGGCCATAGACAAAGCAATTTTCCCCGGCACGCAGGGCGGCCCGCTGATGCATACCATCGCGGCAAAGGCCGTTTGCCTGGGCGAGGCGTTAAAGCCCGAATTCAAGGAGTACGGCAGGCAGATTGTAAAGAACTGCGCGGCTTTGGCCGATGGCCTTGTAAAGCGCGGCAATAAGCTTGTTTCCGGCGGAACAGACAACCACGTGCTGCTGCTTGACCTGCGCGACATGGAAATTACCGGCAAGGAGCTGGAGCACCGTCTCGACGAGGTTTATATCACCGTCAACAAAAACACCGTCCCGAACGAGCCGAGAAGCCCGTTTGTCACCAGCGGCGTACGTATGGGCACCGCTGCGGTCACGACGAGGGGTCTCAAAGAGGAAGACATGGACAAGATTGCAAAGTTTATTACCATGACCCTTAACGACTTCGAGGGCACGGCGGATGCGGTGCGCGCAGGCGTAACCGAAATTTGCGCCAAATATCCAATGTACGAATAAGTTTAATAATCAAGCTTAAAATAAAGCGTCCGTCCACTTGGGCGGGCGCTTTTTGCGCGCGAAAATAGGCGAATCCAGTCGTCTTGCGGTAGATTTTTTCTTTTTTGTTGTTTCTTCTTCCTGTTTTGGATAGATTATTATAAAGTATCTAAAAAATCGGTTGCATTTGACGTGTTTGCTGTGATATACTGATAAGGAAATCCGGGATTTCCGGAAAAAAGAAATATTATGCAAAGAACGGCGGCTGGCTGCCGCCTTGAAAGGAAGGAACCATATGAATCCTGATATATTGAGAACCCTGTCCTACGGGATGTTCGCCATCGGCGTGCAGGGAGAACAGCGCCCGACCGCCTGCATTGTCAATACGGTCATACAGGTCACGGCAGAGCCGATGGTCGTCGCCGTCAGCGTCAACCACGACAACTATACGAACGAATGTATCAAAAGGACAGGCGAATTCGCCGTTTCCGTGTTGTCTGAGAACACGTCCGGTACCGTAATCGGCGCGCTGGGCTTCAGCTCCGGAAGGAACGCGGACAAGCTTGCAAACGTCAATTACAAGGTATTGCGCGAGGGCGAGCCTGTTTTACGGGAAGATATCTGCTGCTGGTTCCTCTGCAAGGTGCTCGACAGCATAGAAACACTTACGCATACGGTCTTTCTTGCCGAGGTGACCGCCGGCAGCGACGAATACAAGGGAACGCCGATGACCTACGACTATTACCATAAGGTTATCAAGGGCAAAGCCCCGAAGAACGCGCCGACCTACCGTAAGGAAGAAGCATCGCAGGACACAAGCCCGGAGGAACGCTATATCTGCACCATCTGCGGCTACGTGTACGACGACCCGCAGCATCCGTTTGAGGAGCTTCCCGACAACTGGGTATGCCCAATCTGCGGCGCGCCGAAGAACATGTTTAAAATTAAGGGCTAAAACAATCGTATTTTCAGGCGGGCGATTACGCAACGAGTAATTGCCCGCGATTTTTTGACGACAGGAAGGGGAAAGGTATGGGCTTTTCCATCACGGGGACAATCATCGCGGCGGTTATGCTGCTGCCGAATATTATTTTCCTGTTTTTTCCGCCGCAAAACGTGCGGGCGGAAGAAACAGGCGCGGGGCGTTTTTTTACCATTATGGAGTATATCGGTCAGGTTGCGCTGATTGCGCTGCTCGTCATGTCGCACGACAGCTTCGACGGACGGCCCTTTGACGTATGGGCTGTTTTAATGGCCATATGCATCGCGGTTTACTACGGGCTATGGCTGCGATATTTTTTAACAGGGAGGCAGGCGCGCCTGCTTTACCGTCCTCTGCTCGCCCTGCCGGTACCGATGGCTGTGTTCCCGGTGTTCGCCTTTGCGTTCTCTGGCGTTTGGGGCAACTCGCTTTTCTTACTAGCCGCGTCTGCGGTTTTCGCGCTCGGGCATATTCCAACCTGCCTGCGCAAAGCAAAACTTTATAAATAGGAAAGCTTTTGTATTTGGCCTGCACAAAGGGGGCTATGCACTGTTTGGCGCTTTTATATTTGAAAGAAGCGTCTTTGTAATTGCAGCCAAATAAAAATAATCGGCAGTTAAGAAAAGGCAGCGCCCATTTTGGACGCTGCCTTTTATCAGGGCTTTATAATTTCTACAGGGATTGCAAACCATTCGCGCACCCAGTAGGTGGGCAGTAGGTACAGCGGCGTGTTTGCGGGAACGGCGCCGATTGTCTCTACACCGTTTTTCTGCGCGATGATTGCGGCGCGCAGCTCGTGGAAGCCGTCGGTTGCAATCGCCAGATTGCCGTTTAGATTATTTTCCTCAATGATTTTTTGGGAGAAGCGGATATTTTCGTCCGTGTCGGTCGATTTGTCCTCCATATAAATGCGGGAGGAATCGATTCCGCGCTCTGTCAAATAATTGTACATGCACTGTGCTTCGCTGATGCCCTCGTTCGGGCCCTGGCCGCCCGACACAATACAGGGCACGCCGGGATTTTTGCTCAGGTAATCGTAGGCGGCCTCCAGGCGCTTCCTGAGCATCAGGCTCGGGTTCTTCCCGTTTACCTTACAGCCAAGCACCACGACAGTGGACTGGGCCTCCGGCGTTTTTACGATTGCCGTCGCCATGCTGGCGGAAACCGCGATGCCATACACTACGCCGATGACGACGAGCGCGTAGATTACATTTAAAACCATTTTAGTACCCTTGTGCTCCTTGATTTTTTTCTTAAGCCGCCCTATCCAGAAAAGGTTGTTTACCCAGATGAGATAAACCGTGCAGGCTACGATGCCGAATATGTTGCCGATGTCCTTGATGTTATGCATGGCAAGCGGCGCGATAAATAGGATTAACAATATGAGCGCCAGTATGCTGGAGATAATACGGAATACAAGAAACCCCGTGTGCTTTTTTTCCATCTTTTCAAATCCTTCCCTGTTGTGTTCCCTTTTATCTTACAATATCCGGCAGGGAAATACAACAAATGAGGAAGAATTTCACCACAGCGTTGAAAAGGCTCTGTTAAGGCGGCTTGTTATCGCCTGATTGCATAATAATCAGGTCTTATTATTCTCTGGGTATTATAATTTTAGCTGACTCCAGATTCATTTTTGTTTTGAAAAACCGCTGTTGATTTTTAATACCGATGCAATCCAGAGGAAAATGAACTGATAAGCCTAGGGCGGCTGCGTCCAATGCAGATGCCGCGACATAAAAATTTCTGTCAATCCTTGTAACCTCAATTTCAGAAATTCCCTGTTCGTTCAGGGAAGAAAGCAGAATATCCCCATCAAACATGCTTGGCCCTCCCTTTTCTATGATAAGGCCGGGTAAAACCAACAGCCCCGGCATAAAATCAGAAACGCAGCTGAGTTTATGTTTTTTGCCTTTGTTTTTATAAGAAACAATCATCCGGTCCGTTTGGGATGCTGCTGTGAAATTTTTTCGTTGATTCTATCGATAAGCGTATGGGGGTAGTCCCTCGGCCTCATATAATCCTTCTGCATATCAATCACAGCCAGGGCGGCTTTATCTGTCAAAGGGACCCTTTCTTTCTATTAAACCTTCTATTAAATTTCCCCCGGTACAAATGTACCGGGGGAAATTTGGTGTTTCAGTAAAAATTAATATTTGTCTCTTTTCACGTAGCTCGTGTGGAGAATCTCATGCGCCTTATGGCTGCCGGGCTTCTCAAGGAACTCGTCATAGAGTTTTTTGATAATCGGGCTCTCATGCGATTTTCTCAGCGGGAGGTTTTTGTCCTCCTCGTAAAGCGCCTTCGCGCGCTCGGCTTTCAGGTCGGTAAAGTTGCGCACGCTGCCGGGCTGGATGGGCTGGCCGCCGCCGTTTACACAGCCGCCGGGGCAGCACATAATCTCGATAAAGTGGTAATCGGCTTCGCCGTTCTTTACCCTGTCGAGTACCTTTGCCGCGTTCGTCAGGCCGCTTGCAACCGCAACCTTTACATCGATGCCCGCGACATTGTAGGTGGCTTCCTTAATGCCGTCGGTACCCCTGACCTCGGTGTAGTCGATGCTGTCGAGCGACTGTCCGGTCAGCGTGTCGGCAGCCGTCCTGAGCGCCGCTTCCATAACGCCGCCCGTAGCGCCGAAGATTGCGGCCGCGCCGGTGGTAACGCCGAGCGTTGGGTCAAACTCGCTGTCGGGGAGGTTCTTGAATTCAATCTGCGCGGATTTAATCATCCTTGCAAGCTCCCTGGTCGTCAAGGCAATGTCGACGTCAGGCACACCTGCGGCGTCCTGGTCGTCACGCTTTACCTCAAATTTCTTCGCGGTACAGGGCATGATGGAAACGACCACAATATTCTCCGGGTCTATATTTTCCTTCTGCGCGTAATAGGTCTTGATAATCGCGCCCGTCATCTGCTGCGGGGATTTGCAGCTGCTAAGGTTTGGGATAAACTCAGGATAATAATATTCGCAGAATTTAATCCAGCCGGGGGAGCAGGATGTAATCATTGGCAAGGTCCCGCCGTTTTGTACGCGCTCAATAAACTCGTTTGCCTCTTCCATAATGGTAAGGTCCGCGCCGAAATCGGTGTCGAATACCTTATCGAAGCCGAGCATTTTAAGCGCGGAAACCATTTTGCCCTTCACGTTTGTACCGATGGGCATATCGAAGCATTCGCCGAGCGTCGCGCGGATAGCGGGCGCCGTATGGACGACGACAAACTTCTCGGGGTCTGCAATCGCTTCAAATACTTCTTTGGTCTGGTCGCGTTCCGTAAGCGCGCCGGTCGGGCATACCGCCGTGCACTGGCCGCAGGAAACACAGGAGGTTTCCGCGAGCGTTTTGTTGAAGGCGCAGCCGATTTCCGTATCGAAGCCGCGGTTGTTCGCGCCGATTACGCCGACAAACTGCTCCTCGCAGGCCGCGACACAGCGGCGGCAGAGGATGCATTTGTTGTTGTTCCTGACAAGGTGCAGGGAGGAATGGTCCTCTTCCTTCTGGGGATTAAGCCCTTCATAGCGGAACACGTCCTCAACGCCGAAGTCCGTACACATCTGCTGCAGCTCACAGGAGCCGCTGCGCGAGCAGGAAAGGCATTTCTTTTCGTGGTTAGAAAGGATAAGCTCAAGAGTCGTCCTCCTGGAATCCTGTACCTTCTTTGTATTGGTGAATACCTCGGTACCCTCGCGTTCGAGCGGGTAAACGCAGGATGCTACAAGTGACCTTGCGCCCTTGACCTCCGCCACGCACATACGGCAGGCGCCGATTTCGTTGATATCCTTTAAGAAGCAGAGCGTCGGAATATTGATTCCGGCCATTTTCGCCGCTTCCAGAATGGTTGTGCCGACAGGTACGCAGAGGGGCATACCGTTGATTTTTACATTAATATTTGCCATTGATGCCACACTCCTTCCTTAACCCTTGACGATTGCGCCGAACTTGCATTTTTCCATGCAGGCGCCGCATTTGATGCATTTGCTTGTATCGATGGTGTGTACTTCCTTGACCTTGCCGCTGATAGCGCCGGTCGGGCAGACCCTTGCGCAGGCGGTACAGCCGCGGCACTTGTCGGCCACAATGGAGTACTGCAAAAGCTTTTTGCATACGCCCGCGGGACATTTTTTGTCCTTGACGTGCGCAACATATTCGTCACGGAAGAAATGGAGCGTGGAGAGCACCGGGTTCGGCGCGGTCTGGCCGAGGCCGCACAGCGCGTTTTCCTTGATGTAGTAGCACAGCTGCTCCATCTTGTCGAGGTCCTCAAGCTCGCCGTTGCCGCTCGTGATTTTTTCGAGCAGCTCAAGCAGGCGCCTTGTGCCGATGCGGCACGGCGTACATTTTCCGCAGCTCTCGTCAACCGTAAACTCCAGGAAGAATTTCGCGATATCGACCATACAGGTCGTCTCGTCCATGACAATCAGTCCGCCGGAGCCCATCATGGAGCCGATGGCAATCAGGTTGTCGTAATCGATTGGAATATCCATGTGCTCCGCGGGAATGCATCCGCCGGAGGGGCCGCCCGTCTGGGCAGCTTTGAATTTCTTGCCGTCCGGCACGCCGCCGCCGATTTCCTCGACGATTTCGCGCAGGGTGGTGCCCATCGGGACTTCAACCAGGCCGGTATGCTTGATTTTGCCGCCGAGCGCGAATACCTTGGTGCCCTTGGATTTTTCCGTGCCAACAGAATTAAACCAATCCGCGCCCTTTAGGATAATCTGGCAGATGTTCGCGTAGGTTTCCACGTTGTTCAGGATGGTCGGCTTGCCAAACAGGCCCTTGACCGCCGGGAACGGGGGACGGGGGCGCGGCTCGCCGCGGTTGCCTTCAATAGAGGTAAGCAGCGCCGTTTCCTCGCCGCAGACGAACGCGCCCGCGCCGAGACGAAGCTGGATGTCAAAATCGAAGCCGGTTTCAAAAATGTTTTTACCGAGCAGGCCGTATTCATGCGCCTGGTCGATAGCAATCTGTAAACGCTTGACCGCGATGGGATATTCCGCGCGGACATATATATAGCCCTTTGTCGCCCCAATTGCATAGCCGGCAATCGCCATGGCCTCGAGCACGGTATGCGGGTCGCCCTCCAAAACGGAACGGTCCATGAACGCGCCGGGGTCGCCTTCGTCAGCGTTGCAGCAGACATATTTCTGGTCTGCCTGGTTCGCCGCGGCAAACGCCCACTTCTGCCCGGTGGAGAAGCCGCCGCCGCCCCTGCCGCGCAGTCCGGAGGCCTTGATTTCATCGATAACCTGCTGCGGCGTCATTTCAGTAAGCACCTTGCCGAGCGCCGCGTAGCCGTCCATCGCGATATATTCGTCGATAATTTCGGGGTTGATAACGCCGCAGTTGCGCAGCGCGATTCTTCTCTGTTTTGCATAGAACGGAGTCTGGTTGAGCGATTTGATGGTGTCCTTGTCGACCGTCTCCTGGTAGAGCAGGCGGGTGACGATACGGCCCTTCAACAGGTGCTCCTCAACAATTTCGGGGATATCCTCCACCTTGACCATGCTGTAGAAGCTGCCTTCGGGATAAACGACCATAATCGGGCCCAAAGCGCAAAGGCCGAAGCATCCGGTGCGGATGACGTTGACCTCTTTTTCCAGGCCCTTTGCTTTAATTTCCTTTTCCAGGGCTTCAATGATTTTTTCACTGTTCGAGGAGGTACATCCGGTACCGCCGCATACCAGCACATTGGAACGATACATTTTGCTTCCTCCTTTATGAGTTCGCGCCGATTGTAAACTCGGTCACGACGTTCTTATTGACAAGATGGTCGTTGACGACCCGTACGGCTTTTTCCGCTGTCATTTTTACATATGTAACCTTGTCCTCGCCGGGAACCTCTATCTCAACAACCGGTTCAAACTGGCAGATACCAATGCAGCCCGTCTGCGTGACGGTCACATTGGAAAGGCCGCGCTTTGCGATTTCTTCCACAAACGCGTTGAGCACGGGGCGCGCGCCCGCCGCGATGCCGCAGGTCGCCATGCCGACGAGCACGCGGATTGCATCCGGGTTTTCTTCCCTCATATTAAGCTGGGTTTTCGCTTTATCTCTGATTGCCTGTAATTCAGCCAATGACTTCATCTGGTGAAGCACCTCCATAAATGATTTCTGTCTGTTCGCTTAAAAAGCCGTTAATCCATTCCATAACATCCTGGGAGCCGAGCGGGACGTCCCCCAAAATTTCGCGCAGCTGGCGCGTGTCGAGCGTAAGCGCGTTTCCGTCCACGCTGTGGACAAAGCAAAAGTCGATATTCGGGTTGCAGCGGATGAGCAGGCTTACCGTCGAGTTGATATCGCCCAGCGGGGTCATATCGACATGAGACGGGACAAACCGCGCCGTAACCGTCGTGCCGGCTCCTACCTTTGATTCAATCGTGAGGCCGCCGCCTGTCTGCTGCGCCGCCATTTTAAACAGCGGAACGCCCAGGCCGACCTTTCGCGTTGTGCGCGTTGTGAAAAACGGGTCTATCACATGGGCTATCTGCTCCTGCGTCATGCCCTTGCCGTTGTCTTTTATAACGATGACAAGGCTGTCCGCTTTTTTGTCCTCCGCAACGGTAATTTCAATGAGTGTTGCTTCCGCCCGGACGGAGTTCTGGACGATATCCATGACGTTTAAAGACAATTCCCGCATATCAGTCCTGGTATTTGGCGAGGATACCGTCGATATCCTCCGGGACGAGACGGCCGTAAACCTCGTCGTTGATTGTCATAACGGGAGCCAGGCCGCAGGCGCCGATGCAGCGGCACGCGGTCAGCGAAAACTTGCCGTCCTCCGTGCATTCCTCCGGCTCGATTCCGATGATTTCGGAAATTCTTTCAATGATTTTGCCCGCGCCCTTTACATAGCACGCGGTGCCAAGACATACGGAGATGTTGTTCTGGCCCTTGGGCGTCAGGGAAAACTGGGAATAGAAGGTGGAAACGCCGTATACTTCCTCAAGGGGAACGCCGAGGCCTTCCGCAATGATGGTCTGGACCTCAATCGGCAGATAGCCGTAAACCTCCTGCGCATCCTGCAGAACCGGCATGATGGCGCCGGGGTCGTTTTTGTGTTTTTTGATAATCTCTCTCAGCGAAGCCTCCTGTTCAGGCGTGCCCTTGAACGGGATTGTGCTGATTTTCTTTAGCATATTGCTTCCTCCCTGCGGTAAAATTGACCATAGCTTTATGATTCGAGCGCATACAGCCATAATGGTTTAATGATACTATAATTCTTCAAAAAAGTCCAGTTTTTCTGCTACAAAATCCCGAAATTTAGCGAAAAACCGCTGGTAATTTCTAGGAGGATGAGCTGTGGGCCGAATATTATAACCATATGAATAAAAATCCCGCTTTAAAACCGCCGGGCGGCGATTTTAAAGCGGGTGGACAAATTACTTCAAATTGACCGGCTTCAGCCGGTTACCAATGCTTTTTGAGTGGGGATTTGTACGATATGGCGCAATACTTAAAAAAGCTTTAAAGCTCCGGAATTTCCTTAGCAAGATACCTTTGAATCATAATGGCGTCGTTCACAGTGATATTACCGTTGCCGTCGACGTCGGCCGCCGCGCGCTGCAGGGGGTCGAGGGTAATCTTTTTAGCAAGAAATTTCTGAATCATAAGCACGTCGTCAATCGTGATTTTCCCGTCGCCGTTTACATCGCCCGGCAGATAGGAAAGCTTCGGCGTCCTGACGGACCTGCCCTCGTGGAAGCCGTCAACCGGCAGGGTATAGGAAGGGTCCAGCGTATCGCCATTTACATGAGCGATTATATAGTAAAAATAATCTGTATCGAGCCGTGCCGTCTCGTCCTTGTAATCGCGGTGGTCAGCGTTTACCTTACCAAGGTAAACGGCCTCTCCCGCGTCGGGCTTGCCATCCTTTACAGGCGCTCGGTGCACCGTATAGGTTTCGGCGCCTTTTGTCTCCGTCCATTCGACCTCGACGGTACCCGTTTTTTCATCAGCCTGCGCTTTTGTGACCTTCGGTACTTCCATCGTGTCCTTAAAGGAGCTGAGCATATAAATCAAATCCATGTCGGTATTGCCCGTAGAGCCGGTCGCGCCGGGGACGGAGCCGTCCGAGCGGTACTGCCAAATCTCGGGGATAACGCCCGTGTCGTTAATCGTCACATGGGTGCCAAAATCGGGCGTGCCGGGCCACAAGGCGTACCAAAGGCCAATGCTGTCCTTTTGCAGCCGCTCGAGCTCCATATTCGCAAAAATGCTGGAGTTCCCGTACACCATTGTGCCGAAGCCTTCTTTTTTCAGCTCGTTGCAGAAGGCAAGCGCAATGTCTGTGAGCTGTGAAGCGGGCATGGTGTACATGTCGGGCTCTTCCAAATCGTAAGCCACGGGCAGCGTGATTTTATCTAGCATATCGGGGATATATTCTTTAACTTCACGCAGGAAATAAGCGGCTTCGGCTTTCGCGTCATCCGTATTTTCCGCATAGCTGTAGAAGTAAACGCCGAACGGGATATTGTTTTCCACCGCGCCCCTGACGTTTTCAACAAAGCGGCTGTCGTTCTGGTTGGGGAAGTCCTCCCAGCCGTAGCCCGCGCGGATCATGACAAAATCGATGCCCTGCTCCTTTACGAGCTTCCAGTCGACGGGGCCGCCTTCCTCCCCGCCGGTGTAATCGCCGTTAAAGGAAGATACGTCGATTCCCGTGTAAAAGCCGCAGGTAACAATACAGCTGGCCTCTTCGCCGGAGGATAGGGAAGCGGTAATGGTGGCTTCGCCCATCTTTTTTGCGGTTACGGTGCCGCCTTCGTCCACCTCTGCGATGGAATCGTCAGACGAGCTCCAGCTAACGCCGTCCTTTACAGACGCGTTAAGCTTAAGCTTTGCGCCAAGCTGTACAGCGGCGCGCTCCTTGTCGAGCGTAAGCCCTTCTTCCGCGGATACTGGAAAAACGGCAATGCCCGCTATCAGAAGTACAGAGAGAAAAATGCTTATTATTCTGGGTATGTGTTTCAAATGATGTCCTCCTATTGCTTAATATTCAGGCGGATGCCTGTTAAGGGAAAGTCTCCCTTACATTCTATGCGGACAAGAAGGGATTTGCCCGTTTGCTGGAAAAGGCCCTGTAAATTATCCTTAATGACGGGACAGCCCGCTTCAGACACATATATCATGACATGCGTTTGCACAGGGCGGTTTTAAACGGCCTTGAATAAGACAGGTTACATTTACCGCCTTAAAAAATGCAGTGCGAACGTGGATTCCAGAATAAGGACAGACTTTCATCATGATAATTTTTTTATTCAAACCAGCATCGCCTATTATATATGGCCTTTTTCCTGCAAAAAGAAGAAGTGCGCCCTTTGAACGGTGCGGTTCAAGGGGCGGCGTCTCACTTACCGAATCCATTTGGCCGTCTTATCCCTGAGCGCCTGCACGAGGCACTGCGCGGAAAGCTCAGGCAGCTCGAGAAAGGAGGATGCCTCCTGCATGTTTTCGAGATAATGCGCGTCGCTGTCCTTGAGGAGAATCATTTCGGAAAGGGCGGGATGCTGCTTTTTCAGGGCGCCTATATCGCCGCCCGCCGTAATTTCCACCGCGGTAAACCGCTCCTCCGGCGGGATTTCACCCAGTACGGAAAGAACGCTGTAGCTGTCGCGGTCGATGTGCGCGGGAAAACAGGTTCCCCCGAAGCTGCCGACAAAATGGGACAGCCCGTAAAGCGGAATGTCCGCCGCCGTAATCAGCAGCTTATCCTCAACGCCCGCCGGCTCGTCGTTTTCATCGAGCATGAGCTGCTGCCCGTAAATATCCGGCCTGTTTTTAATGTCCATAAGGTGCGGATAGACCGCCTCGTCGAAAGAGAGTGCGCTTTGCAGGGTGGGGAACAGGCAGACGACGTGGATTTCCTCCGCGGTGCACAGCTCCATCCCTGGTACGGCGCAGATTCCATATTGCCTGCATGCGTCCATCAGCGCGCGGCAGTTCTTACAGGTGTTATGGTCGGTCAGCGCGATGATTTGAAGCCCGCAGAGCTTTGCCATTCCTGCGATATTGTTCGGCGTCATGTCGCGGTCGCCGCAGGGAGAAAGGCAGGAATGCAGGTGTAAATCGTAAAAAGCCTTCATAGCTGCTCTGCCTTGAGCAGATTGTAAATTTTAACAGCGGTGTCGTAGCTGTTATCCTCCGTTACCAGGACGGGGATATCCTGCTCGTCGGCCTTTTCCTTCGCTTCCAAATCGAGCGGCGCGTTTTCCGTCAGGATAATGCACGAGGTATCTGCGAGCGTCGCGACGGCGATGGCGTTTATGTTTCCCATTACGGTGAGCCACGCGTCATCCTCATGCGCGCGCCCCATCACCCAGCTTAGAAGGTCGCCGATATAGCAGCCGCGCACCTGCCGGCTTGCTCCGTCCTTTCCCGCGTAAATTTTAATATCCAGCTGTTCTGCCAGTTGTTCTACGGTCATTTTGAAAACCTCCCGTGTAAAAAGGAATCAAAAAATTTTAGTCTGAGCTCATAGGAGGCGTATAGCCGCCCATCAGGGAAAGGGTGTCCGCAACGTTTTTGACCTTTTCCCTTAAAACAAAGATGCAGTCAGTTTCCTTGGCAAGCCCCTTGACCACATCCTCCGCCATGGCGCGGCACGAGGGCGCGCCGCAGCTTCCGCAGTCGAGGTTCGGCAGATGGGAGCGGATTTCGTCCATCTGCGTCATCATCTGCATGGCCTGCTCCAAATCGTCGCTTAAATTCAAGACGTTCGAGTATTCAAGCTTGTTTGTCCAGCGCATATCCTCCGGTACGCCGTCCTCACCCTGGGGAGTGAGATGGTTCTGTGAAACGGGCAGATACCGGCGCAGCTTTTGGATGCGCGCCTGCGCGACATACGCGTTTTCCACATTGAGCACGCCGCCGACGCATCCGCCGGAGCAGGCGTTTAACTCCACGAATTCCAAATCCCCGATTCGCTCGTCCTCAAGCTCGTCGAGCACGCGGGTAACGTTTTCTATCCCATCCGCGGCAAGGTATTTGTCGTTGAGCGTCGCGGCGGCCTCCCCGCCGCTGGTCGCCCAGCTCACGCCGATGATGCCGCAGTTCGCGCCGACGGTAATTTCCTCAGGCTTTAATTTGTCCATCGCTTCCGTCAATACGGGGTATACACGGCTGACTGCGATTGCGCCGTCCACCCAGGATTTGTCCCTCCCAATCGAATTCTTTACGTCCGTTACCTTCGCGGGACACGGCGTAATAAAGAATACGCCGATTTTTCCGAGCGGAAGCCCTGTTTCCTTTGCCGCCTGCTTTTTGGCGCACATAGCCGCGACCTCCATCGGGGCGTTCAGGGGCAGGACGTTGTCGATTAAATCGGGAAAGCGCAGCTTAATCAGGCGCACAATCGCCGGGCAGGCCGAACTGATGACCGGCTTTTTGAGCTTGCCGGACTGCATCAGGTGGCGCGTCGCTTCCGAGACAAGCTCTGCGCCGCGCGAAACCTCATACACACTGTCAAAGCCTATTTTATGTAAGCCGCTTAACACGATATCGATATCGTCGAGGTTATTGAATTGTCCAAAAAGTGCGGGTGCGGGCAGGGCAATGGTGTATTCCCAGCTTTGAAGCTCCGAAAGCTCCGCGGACTGCGCGCGTTTTGCGTGGTGCGGGCAAACCCGGATGCACTCGCCGCAGTCGATACAGCGCTCGGAAATAATCCTTGCCTTTCCGTCGCGCACCCTGATTGCCTCCGTTGGACAGCGCTTGATGCAGTTGGTGCATCCGCAGCACTTGTCTTTGTCGAGCGTAACGGAGTGATAGTATTCGGACATGGCCGAATCCCTCCCGGTTTCTGTAATCGATTGAATTATGCCTTGTTGACATGCACGGAAAGATACATGGTGGTACCTTCTCCGATTTTGGTGTCTATTTTCATTTCGTCCGCGTATTTTTTGATATTGGGAAGCCCCATGCCAGCGCCGAAGCCCAGGTTTCGCACATTGTCGGGCGCGGTGGAGTAGCCCTCCTGCATCGCCTTTTCCACGTCGGGTATGCCGGGACCATGGTCTACGAGCTTTGCGTTGACGCGGTCGGGGTGAATTTCAACGTCAATCTGTCCGCCGCCCGCGTGGATGACCATATTGATTTCCGCCTCGTACATGGCGATTGCCATGCGCCTGATGGCGTCGGAATTGTAGCCGAGCTTCCGAAGCTTATGCTTGACCGCGCCTGAGGCCTCGCCCGCGCGGGTGAAGTCGTCGCCCGGTACGTCGAAGGTCAGGTTAATCACACTCATCGTTTTCACAGCCTCCCCGCAATCCGCCCGAATATAACAGGCCGCAGGCGGTAAACATCCGCAGGCGCGTTTTCAAAAGCGTGATGCCCCTGGCTTTGGCCAGGCCGATAATCGTCTGGTCCGGCATTTTTCCCCGGACAAAAACAATACAGACCATATCCATCATATCGGCTGTACGCACGACCTGGGGATTCACAAGGCCGGTCAGCAATACGGATTGGTCCTTTACAAAGGCGAGTACGTCGCTCATCATGTCGCTGCCGCACGCCGTTTTTATTTCGGCGTTCAGGTCGCCTTCGAGAATTACGTCGGCGTCTAAAATTTTGATAATATCGCTTACAATCATATCAAAAGCCTCCAGACTGGTTTATTGGACTAATATACTCCATCATGATACCACGATTCGCTGTAATTTTGCAAGATGAAACGGAATTATTTTGTGAAAACTGTAAGAGAATGTTCCGCGGCCCTGCGCTTTTGAGAAACGAATATTTTGTACAAGCATTTCATATTATGAAAGGGCATTATTACATAGTTCTTGAAAGGGCGGGCCAAGGCGCCGCGCATTGACAAGATACCGCGTATGTGGTATTCTTATTAAGTTAGCAATTGCTAACTTTTTTGTTGGTTTTGGTTAGAAAAATCTAACTTTTTATTTGGGGGCCTTAGGATGAATACGGTAAATGAACTGAAAATCGGGGAAAAGGCCACGGTTGTGAGCATCGGCTGCAAGGGCGCGCTGCGCAGAAGGATTATCGATATGGGCATTACGCCGGGCGCGGTCGTCATTATGCGTAAAACGGCGCCGCTGGGCGACCCGATTGAAATAAATGTACGCGGGTACGAGCTGAGCATCCGGCGCTCGGAGGCAAAGGAAATTACAGTTGAGAAGTTAAGGTAAAGAGGGTGCACAGATGGCGCAGGCTGTAATGCAAAAAGCAGTCAAAGAGGAGAAAAAAACAATAAAAATGGCGCTCGCCGGCAATCCGAACTGCGGCAAGACGACGCTTTTCAACGAGCTGACCGGTTCAAGCCAATACGTCGGCAATTGGCCGGGCGTTACCGTAGAGAAAAAGGAGGGCAAGGTAAGGTTCCCCGGCAGGGATATCAGCGTAATCGACTTGCCGGGAATATACTCGCTTTCGCCCTATACGCCGGAGGAAATCGTCACGCGAAACTGCCTGCTGAAGGATGACCCCGACGTTATCATCGATATTGTGGACGCGACGAACATCGAGCGCAACCTGTATCTCACCACACAGATTGCGGAGCTGGGAAAGCCCGTGGTAATTGCCCTGAATATGGTGGACGTTCTGGAAAAGGAGGGCGACAGAATCGACTACGCCCTGCTTTCACATGAGCTGGGCCTGCCCGTCGTCCCAATTTCCGCAAGCAAGGGAAGAGGCGTGGGCGAGCTGGTGGAGAAGGCGGTGGAGCTTGCAGGGCGCTACGATTTCGTACCCGTAAAAAATACATATTCCAGGCGTGTGGACGCAGTGCTGCGAGATATAGAAGAGGCGCTTGAAGAGGTAGAGCAGAGCAGGCCGGAGCACCGGCGCTGGACGGCGGTAAAGCTGTTTGAGGGCGACAAGGTAACATGGAAACAGTACCAGTTTACCAAACAGCAGCGTGACCACATCGAGTTCCATATTAATGAAATTGAAACGACGAAATATATCGACCGAGAAATGATTATTGCCGACGAGCGATACAAATACATTTGCGCGGCATGTGAAAAGGCGGTGCATAAAAAGCACCCCCAGGGCTTTGTCACGCTGTCGGATAAAATCGACCGCGTGGTCACAAATAAGGTCCTGGCGCTCCCGCTTTTCCTTTTGATGATGCTGTTCGTGTTCTTCGTTACGTTCGGTCCGCTCGGTACCTTTTTGAAAGACGGGGCGGAATACCTGATAACCGACGTCTTCTCGGGCTTTATAGATGGGCTGCTTACTTCGGCGGGCGCGTCCCTATGGGCGCACAGCCTGGTGGTGGACGGCGTAATTGCGGGCGTGGGCGCTGTCGTATCCTTCCTGCCGCAGATTATGCTGCTGTTCACGCTGCTGTCTATATTGGAGGACAGCGGCTATATGGCGCGCGCCGCCTTTATTATGGATAAGCTGCTGCGTATGATTGGGCTTTCCGGTAAGGCTTTCGTCCCAATGCTGATGGGCTTTGGCTGTACGGTCCCCGCTGTGCTCGGCACACGCACGCTCGAAAACGAAAAGGACAAAAGGCTTACGATTATGATTACGCCGTTTATGTCCTGCAGTGCGAAAATGCCGGTCTACCTTTTGTTTATTTCGGCTTTTTTCCCAAAAAACAGCCCGCTTATTATCTTTGCGATTTATCTGCTCGGCATGGTCATAGCCGTGCTCACGGCGCTGCTCTTTAAAAATACGATATTAAAAGGGAAAAACGCGCCGTTTGTCATGGAGCTGCCGCCCTACCGCCTGCCGTCGCCCAAAAGCCTGTGGCTGCACGTATGGGAACGGCTCAAGGATTTCCTCGTCCGTGCGGGCACCGTTTTGATGGGCGCGTCTATATTAATCTGGTTTTTACAGTCGTTTGACTTTTCCATGCAGATGGTTTCGGACAGCTCGCAGAGCATGCTCGCGTCCATTGGTATTGCGATTGCCCCCATCTTTACCTTGTGCGGCTTCGGCAACTGGAAGGCGTCCGTTTCCCTGGTGACGGGGCTTGTAGCAAAGGAATCGGTCGTCAGCACCATGGCGGTGCTTTACGGCGGTTCGGCCGCGGCGGTTTCCGAGGTATTTACGCCGCTGTCCGCTTTTTCCTTTATGGTATTCGTTTTGCTCTATACGCCGTGCATCGCGGCGCTCTCCGCCATCCGCAAGGAAATGGGCAGCGCAAAGTGGACGGCAATCTCCATAGGCTACCAGCTGGCTGTGGCATGGTTTGCTTCGGCATTGGTGTTCCAGGCCGGGACTCTTTTCGGACATATATTTTAATCAGCAGGAAGGAGGCGGCGTTATGGCTGCCGACATCATCATAGCGGCCCTTGCCGTTTTCTTTGTGGGGCTGATGGTATATAAAACGGTAAAAAAGAAGAAAAAAGGCTGTAAATCCTGCGGCGGGTGCTGTGAGCGGTGCGGCCGTAAATAAGCGTGGTTAAAAGGATGCGGAACGCGTCCTTTTTTTTGTTGTAATTGACATTTGTTTCAGAAAATGATACATTTTTTATAGCTTTCTTTTTACAAAATGGGGATGGGAAAAATTATGATTTGGTCAATGGATTTGTTATCAGTGGTTTTGACGGGATTCTTAGGTGCTTTTTTATTTTTTGAAACTTCAAAAAAAGAGTTTTCCTTTTATGAAAAGCATAAGAAGGGCATTTTCTATTGTGCTGCAGCCTGTATTGTTCTGCTTGCCTGCGCCATGATGCTGAGCGCCGTGCAGACGGGGCTTCCCTTCCGAGTCAAAAACTTGCCGGCGGCCTGCCTGATATGCGGCTTGGTTTTCTTTTTACTGGCGCTTTTTTCGAAAACAACGATTATAACGCAGCGCTTGCGGCGCGTATTACGGTTTGCCTCGCGTGCTGCCGTCCTAACGGTTATGCTTGAGCTGTGTGTGTTTAATTTTAATGCATACCACTTGCTCTCTGCTGATTATCAGCGTGCGGACCTCACGCTTGATTATGCTGCTTTTACAAATTTTACGAAGTCTGCGGACGGATACCGTACGGTGCAGGCTGGAGGCGCGTCCATAGAATTCCCGCAGGTCGGTATGCCGGTGGGAACGGTAAAAATAGAGGCGCAGTCAACAACAAACGCGGCGGTAAAGGTTTCTGTAAATTATGCGGACGAAACAAACAGGGCCTACCGGACCGGAATAAAAGAGGCGGAGATTATTCGCGGAAATGAAAAAAGCAGCGTACTTACCTGCAATTATTCCGGGAACGTCTCCAAATTAAGGTTTGATTTTTCGGCTGGAAAAGAAGAATCTATTACGGTTAAGGCGATTGTTCTAAACGAGCCGGTTCCGTTTGAATTTTCATTTATGCGGTTCTTTTCGGTATTTGGGGCAGCCATGCTTGTATATCTGTTCTACAGCAGCGCGCAGATGAAAAAGAAATATAAGGACAATCAAACTGTATGTAAGGGCGCTGCCCTTGTAATCGCGCTTTTTATGGTCTTTGCGGCACTCGGAATGACTCAGCTGTACCGTGTGGACAGCGGTGTTACGCTTGAACAGGAATTTACATCGAAAACAGGGAACCAGATTACGCAGGAGCTGGTGGACGCTTTTGAGAAGGGCAGCGTTACGCTCGACGTAAAGCCAAGCGAAGGGTTAAAAGCGCTGGAAAATCCGTATGATTGGAGCCAGAGGATTGAATCGGGTGCAGCCTACGCATGGGATCATGTATATTATGAAGGGAATTACTATTCTTATTATGGAATCGCGCCTGTAGTTTTGCTGTTTTTGCCTTATCATCTGCTGACAGGCTTTTACTTTCCGACCGTGTGGGCCGTTTTCCTATTTGGCGCAATCGGCTTATTTTTCCTGATGAAAACGGTAATGGCCTTTTTCGACAGGTTTTTTCGGGATGTGCCGTCGTCGTTTGTATTGATGGCGCTCATTATGGCGCTTGTATCCTGCGGGGTATGGTTTAATTTCATTACGCCCAATTTTTATGAGATTGCCCAGACCTCCGGCTTTGCCTGCGTTACTGCGGGCTCGTTTTTCCTGCTTTCGTCGAATATTGTCGGCGACGGGAAAATCCGACGATGGCGTGTAGCGCTCTCAGGCGTTTTATTGTCGCTTGCCGTTTTATGCCGCCCGACGCTTGCCGTTTATTGCATTGCGGCGGTTGCTTTCCTGATTGCCGGATTCCAAAAGCTGCGCAGGCAAACGCAAGAGCAAATAAAACAAGGAAAAGCCAGAGACGGCTTTTTCAGGCGTTACGGCGTATATATTCTTTGTGCGGCCATACCGTTTCTGGTAATTGGCGGCGCGCAAATGCTTTACAACTATGCGCGGTTCGGCTCGTTTATGGATTTCGGGATAGATTATTCCCTTACCATCAACGATTTTACGCGTTCCCAATACCACACGCACCTGGCCGCAATTGGGCTTTACAATTTCCTGCTTGCTTTCCCAAGTGTAAATACTGCGTTTCCATTTGTCCATTCCGCCTTCAGTACGCTTGATTTAAACGGGTATTACTTTATCGCCAATCAAACGGCAATCGGCCTGTTTTTCAGGGCCCTGCCAATGTTTTCTTATTTCTTTGCTTTCAGGGCGTATCGCTGCATGCCAAAGGAAAAAAGGCGCAAAGCGGCGCTGCTCCTTTTGCTCAGCTGCGTGGCCGCCCCGCTGATTATAATCATTTCAATATGGGAAAGCGGATATGGCGTGCGGTATTGCACAGACTTTTCCTGGCAGCTGCTGCTCGGCGCATTCGCGATTGCGTTTACAATTTACCTGAATACGAAAAATGCCGGCGTCAAACGGATTTTGTCACGGGTTTTAACCGGCTCGTTCCTTCTTTGCGTTGTCGTCAATTTTGCGTTTGTATTTGAATATCAGTTCATTGCGCTTTCAAAAAACGGAACCGGGAGGGAGCTTTTGCTTTCCCTGGCGAGAACCTTTGAATTCTGGCATTAAAAATATAAATGAAAAAGCCTGTCTGTTTTGGACAGGCTTTTTATTATGGAACCAGTCATGCTTGACCGAATTTGATTGGTATTTCGGTAAATTTTGAATATGAATGATTTTTTTTGATTTTTATTGATTGAAAATGCTTGACTTTGATTGATTGTGGTGATATGATGGAGTCAACAAGGAGGGATTGCCCGTGTTATCGGAAGAAAGGTTTGCAGAAATCCTGAAAATCCTGGAGGAAAAAAAGACGGTAACCGTCTCGGAGCTGACGGCGGCCCTCGACACCTCGGAATCGACAATCCGGCGCGATTTGAATGCCCTGCACGAGATGGGCAGGCTCAAAAAGGTACACGGCGGCGCAACGCTGCTCGACCGGAGCTTCGCGGCGTTGGAAGAGGACGTCTCTACAAAATCGAGGCTGTATGTGGAGCAGAAGGAACGGATTGCCCGGTACGCGGCTTCCACCGTCAACGACGAGGATTTTGTCTATATCGACGCGGGAACAACGACGGAAAAAATGATTGAGTTCCTCCCGAACACCCGCGCGACCTTCGTCACAAATGGAATTGTTCACGCGAAAAAGCTGATTTCCCGCGGCCTTCGCGCTTTTATTATCGGCGGACAGCTAAAGCTTTCGACAGAGGCGGTCGTCGGCGCGGAGGCAGTCAACAATCTTAAAAAATACAATTTTACAAAATGTTTTATGGGAACCAACGGTATTTCAGCAGAAGCCGGCTACAGCACGCCTGATATCGAGGAAGCGTTTATCAAAACGGAAGCGATGGGAAGAAGCTTTGTTGCCTATGTACTGGCGGACAGCAGTAAATTCGGAATGGTCTCGTCCGTTACCTATGCGGATTTGTCGCAGGCGTGCATAGTTACGGACAGCGTTCCCGATACTAAATACCATGACATTGCGGTGATAAAGGAGGTGTAAAGATTGGTTTATACGGTAACGTTCAACCCGGCGCTCGACTATATTGTCCATATGGATTCATTCCTGCCGGGCGAGGTGAACCGGACCACGCGGGAAGAAATCTATTACGGCGGGAAGGGGATTAATGTTTCCACAATCCTGACAAACCTTGGGGTAGAAAACAAAGCGCTCGGTTTTATCGCGGGGTTTACGGGTGAAGCGATTGAACGGGGCGTCAGTGCGCTTGGAATCCAGACCGACTTTATCAGGCTGCCCGCCGGCTTTTCGAGGATTAACGTTAAAATAAAATCGGGCATTGAAACGGAAATCAACGGGCAGGGCCCGGAAATCGGGCAGAAGGACGTCGAAGCGCTTTTTGGAAAGCTTGACCATTTGGAGAAGGGCGATATCCTCGTGCTTGCGGGAAGTATCCCGAAAACGCTTCCTGAGGACATTTACGAGAAAATACTCGGACGCTTGCAGGACAGGGAGATTCTGTTCGTAGTGGACGCGACAAAGGATTTGCTTTTAAATGTGCTCAAATACAGGCCGTTTTTAATCAAGCCCAATAACAAAGAGCTTGGCGAGATGTTCGGGAAAGTGCTTGAAAGCGATGAGGAAATTATCCTGTACGCAAACAGGCTCAAAGATTTAGGCGCGCGCAACGTGCTCGTCTCCATGGCGGGCGATGGGGCGGTCCTCGTGACGGAACAGGGCGGCTGCCATAAGATGGGCGTCCCAAGCGGCAGGGTAAAGAACTCAGTCGGCGCGGGAGATTCCATGGTGGCGGGGTTCCTTGCGGGCTATATGGAAAGCGGGAGCTTTGAAACGGCCTTGAAAACGGGAACGGCGGCGGGAAGCGCCACCGCTTTTTCCCAGGGGCTTGCTACAAAAGAAGAAATTATAAACGTATATAAAACATTATGAAGGAGAGGAAGAACCGATGCGTATAACAGATTTACTTCAAAAAGAAGCAATCCTACTGAATGCAAAGGTAGGCTCAAAACGCGAAACGATTGATTTGCTCGTGTCTTTGCACGAGAAGGCCGGCAACATCAAGGACACACAAAAGTACAGGCAGGGCATACTCGACAGGGAGGCGGGCGGCACCACGGCAATCGGCGACGGCATTGCAATCCCGCACGCAAAGAGCGACGCGGTCAGGCGGCCGGGCCTTGCCGCAATTACCGTGCCGGGCGGCGTGGATTACGAATCGATGGACGGCAAGCCGTCAAACCTGGTATTCATGATTGCGGCCCCGCCCGACGGCGATTTACATCTCGAGGTTTTATCGCGCCTGACTATTTTACTGATGGACGAGGGCTTCAGGGGGGATTTGCTTTCGGCGAAATCAAAGGAAGCGTTCCTTTCCGTCATCGATAAAAAAGAGACGGAAAAGTTCGGGGAAGAGGCAAAAGCGCAGCCTGCTCCTGCAAAGAGCGGATACAGGGTGCTCGCGGTAACGGCATGCCCCACCGGGATTGCGCACACGTATATGGCTGCGGAAGCGCTCGAGCAGAAGGCGCAGGAGATGGGCGTCGCCCTAAAGGCGGAAACGGACGGCTCCGGCGGCGCGAAGAATATCCTGACCGCAAAGGAAATCAACGAGTGCGACGGCATTATCATCGCGGCTGACAAAAATGTGGAAATGGCCCGCTTCAACGGGAAAAGGGTTTTAAAAACAAAGGTCGCGGACGGTATCCATAAGCCGGAAGAGCTTATAAAGCGCGTGCTTGAAGGAGATGTTCCCGTTTATCACGCGGAAGGCGGAAAGGCGGAAGTATCCTCTAAAGAGGAAAAAGAAGGCTTTGGCCATACCATTTATAAACACCTGATGAACGGCGTTTCCCATATGCTTCCGTTTGTTATCGGCGGCGGTATCCTGATTGCGGTCGCGTTTTTGATTGATACAATCATGGGCGCTCCCGCCGGCGCGAACTTCGGCTCCACCACTCCGGTGGCGGCTTTCTTTAAATCGATAGGCGGCTACGCGTTCAACTTTATGCTGCCAATCCTTGCGGGCTATATCGCCATGAGTATTGCAGACAGGCCGGGTCTTCTCGTCGGCTTTGTCGGCGGTTCGCTTGCCGCGCTCGGCTCCACCTTTATGGCGCCCGGCGGAGATATCCCGTCCGGCTTTTTGGGCGCGCTATTTGCCGGTTTTGTCGGCGGCTACCTGATGCTCGGCCTGCGTAAGCTCTGCGACCATCTGCCCAAGGCGCTCGAGGGCATCAAGCCGGTTTTGATTTACCCGGTTTTGGGGCTTCTGATTATCGCCGTGGTCATGTGCGCGGTCAACCCGATTATGGGCTGGATAAACACAGGGCTCAATAACCTGCTCGCGTCCCTGAGCGGCGGCAGTAAAATTCTGCTTGGCTGCATTTTGGGCGGCATGATGGCAATCGATATGGGCGGCCCCTTCAACAAGGCGGCCTACCTGTTCGGCACAGGCTCCCTTACCCAGGCGGCGGCGCTCATTGGGCAGGCGGACGCCGCGTCGCAGGCAACCATCAACAGCTCCTACGAAATCATGGCTGCCGTTATGATAGGCGGCATGATTCCCCCGCTCGCCATAGCGCTTGCGACTACCTTCTTTAAAAACAGGTTCTCGGAAAACGAGCGTAAATCTGGCGTAGTCAACTATATTATGGGCCTTTGCTTTATTACGGAGGGCGCAATCCCTTACGCCGCGTCCGACCCGCTGCGCGTCATTCCCGCGTGCATTGTCGGCTCCGCGGTCGCGGGCGGCATGTCGATGGCGTTCGGCTGTACGCTTATGGCTCCTCACGGCGGCATCTTCGTCCTGCCGGTTATGGGCAACATCGGCTGGTATGCGCTTTCAATCCTTGTGGGCGCGGTCGTCGGCATGTTTATGCTTGCCATTCTCAAAAAGCCAAAATACACAGTTGAAAAAAAGCAGAAAAGGGCAAAATAACCGCTTAGATATAAATTTATAAACCAAAGGAGTCTTTATTATGGTAACGAAAAAGATTACACTGACGAACGGTTCCGGCTTCCACATGCGCCCTGCGGGCGTGTTCGCTAACGCGATGGGCAAGTACCAGAGCGACGTGTGGATTATCCACAATGGAAACAAGGTGAATGGAAAAAGCCTGATGAATATTATTGCCGCGTGCATCAAGTGCGGCAGCGAGGTGGAAATCGAATGCAGCGGCGCAGACGAGCAGCAGGCGCTCGACGAGGCTGTGAAGCTGATTGAATCGGGGCTCGGTGAATAAACGGCGGCAGGTAAAGAGGTGAGCGTTATGTTAAAGGGGATAGGCGCGTCCCCCGGAATCGGCATCGGACGGGTGTTCCTAATTCGGGAGCATAATTTAAGCTACACGCCAAGACAAATAGAAGACGTACAGGCGGAGCTTGGACGCCTGCGCGAAGCAATTGAAGGCTTTTGTACCGCTGCCAGGGCGAAGGCAGACAAAATTGAACAGAACGTCGGGGAAAAAGAGGCGGAAATCCTCAGGGGACATGTGCTGATGATACAGGACCCCTACATGGCCGGAGAAATTGAAAAGCTCATCGAGGGCGGCCAGTGCGCCGAAAGCGCGCTCGAAGCCATCTGCGATATGTTTATCAATGTGTTTTCCTCAGCGGAAGACGATTTGACAAACCAGCGCGCTGCCGACGTGCGGGACGTGAAGGAAGGCATTCTGCGTATCCTGCTGGGGCTTGAGGAAACCGATATTTCCGACGCGCCGCCGAACACCGTGCTTGTTGTTAAGGAGCTTACTCCCTCCATGACGGCGGGTATACGTAAGGAAAACGTCGTCGGCATTATTACCGAGATGGGCTCCAAAACATCGCATTCGGCAATCCTTGCCCGCGCGCTTGAAATCCCGGCGGTGCTCAGTGTGGAAAACGCGGTGCAGGTGCTTGCCGACAAGCAGGCGGTTATTATAGACGGCGCAGTGGGGAGCGTTATCCCCGACCCGGAGCTTGAACAGGTAACAGAATATACAAGGCTGCGCGACGAGTTCATCAAGGAGCGCAAAGCGCTTGGCAGGTTTATCGGCAGGGACACCAAAACGGCGGACGGCAGGCGCGTTGAGCTTGTGGCGAACATCGGTAACCCCGAGGACGCGCAGAAGGCGCTCGACTGTGACGCGGAGGGCGTGGGGCTGTTCCGTACAGAATTTTTATTCATGGATAAGGCTTCCCTTCCAAGCGAGGAGGAGCAGCTCGAGGCATACAAAAAGGCCGCGCTTATCATGAAGGGCAGGCCGGTTATCATCCGCACGCTCGACATCGGCGGCGACAAGGAAATTCCGTACCTCGGCCTGCAAAAGGAAGAAAACCCGTTTTTGGGCTTCCGCGCGGTGCGATTCTGCCTGAAAAGGCCGGATGTTTATAAACCGCAGCTGCGCGCCCTGCTGCGCGCAAGCGCCTTTGGAGACGTGAGGATTATGATTCCGCTCGTCACCTGCGTGGAAGAGGTTACAGAGGTGAAAGCGCTTATAAAAGAATGCATGGAAGAGCTGGACTCAGAACAGAAAAAATATGACCCCGGCATTAAAATAGGCGTGATGATGGAAACCTCGGCTTCGGCTGCCATTGCAGATTTGCTTGCAAAGGAAGCGGATTTTTTCAGTATCGGCACGAACGATTTGACGCAGTATACCATGTGCGTGGACAGGGGAAACGCAAGCGTTTCTTACCTCTATTCCCATTATAATCCCGCGGTGCTCCGCTCTATAAAAAGAATAATCGAATGCGGCAAACAGGAGGGTGTACCGGTCGGTATGTGCGGGGAAGCCGCCGCGGACGCGCTGCTTATTCCGCTGCTGATTTCCTTTGGGCTGGATGAATACAGCGTCAGCCCCACCGCCGTTCTGTCCACAAGAAAAGCAATTTCCCTGTGGAGCAAAAAGGACGCGGATGCTCTCGCGCAGCGGGTCATGGAGCTAAAAACAGAAAAAGAGGTTTTGGCCTGTTTAAGAGACAACAAAAAATAATTTTTAAATATGGTTTTTTAAAAGGCCCTGCGTTACACCGCGGGGCCTTTTCATGCCGGGGATTGACGAACAAAAAATCGGGCGCTACAATAAAGAAGAATTTTTAACAGCAAACAGGAACGTTATCGAAATAATTGGGGTATGATAGATACAGAGAAATTTAGGATAAGGGGAAAGCCTATGAAGAAAATCCTAGCCGTTTATACAGGCGGCACGATTGGCAGCGCGCAGGAGGGTAATACCGTTGATGTTTTAAAATCCGGCTCCTGTCATCTGCTGGAATATTACCGTAGGGAATACGGCGAAGATATACAATTTGAGACGGTCCAGCCTCTCAATATTTTAAGTGAAAATATCGGTTTTGACCAGTGGAATACCCTTTGCAATACGCTTTTATCCCTGCCGCTTTCCGAATACGACGGTATGGTTATAACGCACGGCTCCGATACGCTTTCCTATACGGCGGCGCTTGTCGGTATGGTAATGCGCCATACTCCTATACCAATCGTTTTGACGGCGGCAAATTACACGCTTGCCGACAGCCGGAGCAACGGATTACGTAACCTGAAAAGCGCGGTCGATTTTATTACATGCAGAATCAAAGGCGTCTTTGTAATCTATGAGAATACAAAGGGAGAGGCCGTTGTATATCTTGCGACGCGCCTGTGCGAATCCGACCCGTACCGGGACGAATACGGCTCCTTCGGAGGCGAACCGCTCGGGAGGATGGCGCACGGCGTGTTCTTTCCTGTGCTTTCGCCCGTAAACCCTTCCCCACGGGAGCTTAACCATAAATTTGAAAAGCTATTTGAAGAGGTTCAGCTGCAAAAGAAGGTGCTGCTTATCCGCCAGTACCCGGGAATCGATTATACGGCGTTTCAACTGGAAAAGTACCGCGCGGTGCTTTTGTACCTTTACCACAGCGCGACCGCCTGCACCGCACAGGGGGAAAGCAATGTCCTTGATTTAACAGAAAGGTGCCGTTCACAAAATATACCTGTCTGCGCCGCGTCATTTAAGGGCTCGGGTATCCAGACAAACTACGCAACGGCAAAGGAGCTGCTGGCGCTTGATGTAATACCGCTTTTCAACATCTCGCCCGAGGCGGCGTATGCAAAGCTCTGCCTCGCGGCAAACGCGGGGGAAGAGGCGGCGCGCAGGCTTATGGATGAAACGGTTTATTTTGAAGCCCTGCGCGATTTTGCATAAAATGCGCGGCATAGAATATTTTTTAAGCTTTGGCGGGCGGCGTACTTCATCCTGCGCCGTCTTTTTTTGAATTAAAATTGTCAGGCTGAAAGCTCAAGTAAGCTCAAGCGTCATTTCATGAAAGATAAAAAGGCGTGCCTTCGGTTTTTATGCCGCGGGCACGCCTTTATTATATGAATCGTCTATATGAATCGTCGTTATTCGGGCTGCTCAAAGCAGTCCGGAAACTTTTCCCTGAGGTTGCGCATGTCTGTAATATCCTTTTCCCTTAATTCATAGCCGCAGTGGAACAGCCTTTGCGCTGGCGCTGAAATACAGGGGACAGCCCTGCCCTCATATATGGCGGAGGTAAACCACCCGGGCTCAAAATGATACCAGCCGCCGTTTAAGTCGGCCAGCCTGGCGCTTCCGTCCTCCTCAATTTCCATCGGATGGATATCGACGACGCAGCCTTTCGGGTGGCACAGCTCTATGCGGGTCGGGCTCCAGTCTGTTGTAACCGCATAGCCTTTATCCTTCAGTGCGGCCAGCAGGGGCTCCGTAAAGTCCGCGTCAAAACCGATATCCACATCCCTGTGCTCGCGGTTCTGTTTTCCGAGCAAAATATCGACGCCCCAGCCCCCTTCTATCCAATACCTGATATGAAGGCCGTCGAGCAGGTTTAGGATTTCCAGTAAATCCTCCTTGCCTGTAACTTCTCTTATTTCCATGGGTTTTCCTCCATTCATAATAATGCGAATCACCGTTAACACGGCGTCCTATGGCAGATGAACCTGTTTCGCCGCAATTTTTTCCGTAAACGCCTGGTCGTGCTCGACAAAGAGCATGGACGCGCCGCACGACAGGAGCAGCTGTTCTATCTGCATACGGGAAAAAACGTCGATAAAATTGAAAGGCTCATCCCAAATATACAAGTGCGCACGCTTGCAGAGGCTTGCTGAGAGCAGCACCTTTTTCTTTTGGCCGCCGCTGTATGCCTGCATATCCTTCTCAAACTGTACGCGTGAAAAATCGAGCTTGCGAAGGATTGCCTTAAACAGGCTTTCGTCGATTGCCTGCTCCCGCGCAAAATCTGAGAGCTTCCCGCTGAGAAAAGAGGTATCCTGTGCCACATAAGAGACAATCAGCCCCTGCGGCCGTTCCAATATCCCGTTGTAAGGAACATCAAAGCCGGCGGCAAGCTTTAATATGCTCGACTTGCCCGCGCCGTTTTTACCGGTGATTGCAATGCGTTCGCCCCGGTCCAGCGTAAAGCTGATTTCGCCGCATACCTGCTTTTCCCCGTAAGCAATGGAAACGCCGCGCAGGGAAAGCAGCCGGCTGCTGTGGAAGGGGAGAGGCATGATTTTCAGGCTGTCCGACGACTCAATGTTTTTGAGCAGCTTTGATTTTTCTTCCAATGCGTTTTGCTGCCTGGACTCGATTGCCTTGGAACGCTTCATCATTTTCGCGGCCATGTGCCCGATATGTCCCTTGTCATCCGCATCTTCCCCGTACTTGCTTTTTTCCGTCTTTTCAGACCACGCGCCGGCGCGTTTTGCCGCCTGCTCCAGCCGCCTGATGTCTTTTTTAAGCCTTTCGTTTTTTGTTAGCTCAAATTCATCCTGCCGCCTTTTATTTTCATACCATGTTGAAAAATTGCCCTTTTGTATTTCGATGTCCATTTTGTTAATGGAAAGGATATGGTCAATACACCGGTCGAGGAACGCCCTGTCGTGTGAAACGAGCAAAAACCCGCTTTTTGTGCGAAGGTAGTCGCCTACAAGCCTGCGGGCGCGCAAATCGAGATGGTTGGTCGGTTCGTCGATAAGCAGAAAGCTGTTTTCCCTGAGAAAAAGCGCAGCCAGCAGCACCTTTGTCTGTTCGCCGTTGGAAAGCGTCTCAAACGGCCGGTATAGCACGTCCTCGTCCACCTCAAGGCGCGAAAGCTCCCGCAGCAGCTCCCACTGCATGCAGTCCGGATTGATAGAACCAAGAACGTCGCAGGTAAGCTGCGAAGGGTCGGGAACCTCATAGGGGAAATACTCAAACGAGACGCTGGAAGAAATCGTCCCGCTGTATTCGTACTGCCCGAGCAGGAGCTTTAAAAAGGTAGTTTTCCCGCGCCCGTTGCGCCCGGTAAAGCCGAGCTTCCATGCGGTGTCGATTTGGAAGGATACCTCCTCAAAAATATTGTCGTAGCTCCCTTCGTAGGCAAAGGTTAAGTTTGATACATTGATTAAAGACATAAAAATCCGCCTCCTGTCGCATAAAAATAGCCGCAGGAAAGTAAATTCCTACGGCTCACAGCATACGACAAAAAGCGCCCAATACGGCGCGGGCGTATCTGAAGAGCGAAAAAATCCGGTAACTTTCCTGCTTACTGCATGACAAAACAGGCGGTCGTCCGCCTTCCCGTTTTATCGTGCAAATTCAATTCAGCAAGAAAAAATACGCATTTTTCCACTCCATTCTATTTTATTTGTTTTATCATAACGCGGCAGAATGGTTTTGTCAACCCTTTTCCCCGCGCTATCTCTGGATAATATACGCCATATATCCGATATACGTCAGCACCATCAGGAGGCCGAACGGCCTGTCCAGCTTTTTACGTATGAGCAGGTAAACGAGTATGACCGCGCTCATTGCAATCAGCACGACCAAATCCCAAACAGACTGCATATTGACCCCGATGGGGGAGATTACGGTCGAAAGCCCCATCACGAGCAGGATGTTGAAGATATTCGAGCCGATGGCGTTGCCGAGCGCAAGCCCGTTTTCCCCTTTGCGCGAGGCGACAATCGAGGTCACAAGCTCCGGCAGGGACGTGCCTACCGCGACAATCGTAAGCCCGATGAGCGTCTGGCTCAGCCCAAAGGACGCGGCGATGTCCGACGCGCTGTTTACGACGAGCTGGCCGCCGAGCACGATTCCCGCTATGCCAATCAGGATAAAGAGCGCGCTTTTGAGCGGGCTCATTTTTTTAACGTTTTCTTCTGTATCCGCAGCCGGTTTTTTTCTTGCGGTATAAACCAAATATCCGATATAGATGACAAACCCCAAAAGCAAAACGATGCCTTCTATCCTGCCGAGCGCAAGGTTCAGGCTGGCTACGAGCAGCAGTACGGCGCACAGCAGGGAAATCGGCAAATCGCGCCTGATGATTTCCTTTGCGGGGACGACCGGCTTGATGGCCGCGCATATGCCGACCACGACAAGCAGGTTGAAAATATTGGAGCCGATGACGTTGCTCAGGGCAATTTCGTTTTGGCCCCGCACCGCCGCCGAGATGCTCACTGCGGTTTCCGGCGCGCTTGTCCCCATAGCGACGATAGTAAGGCCGATGATGACGGCAGGAACCTTAAAAATACGCGCGACAGAGGAACTGCCGTCTACAAACAGGTCTGCGCCCTTAATCAGCAGGACAAAGCCTAAAATCAGCCAGACATACATCATAGTAAACCCCTTCTTTCTCTTATGATACCGTTTCCGCCTGAACGGCCGGCGCTTTCAAATGTGATTTTTTTACCAGGACAACGCTTAGCAGGAGCGTGACGGCCTCAGCCGCCGGAATACACAGCCATGCGCCGTCCAGCCCGAAAAAGGCGGGGAGGGCCGCCGCAAACGGAATGACCGCCGCAAAGCCGCGCAGGATGGAAAGCACAAAAGACTGCACGGGCCTGGCGGTCGAGGAAAAGAACGACACGGTTACGATGTTGATTCCCATAATCAAAAATACGGTAAAGTAAAGCTGTACGCCGCGGCTTGCAAGCGATAAAAGCTGCGGGTCGTTGTCCCGGTTGAAGACAGACACAATTTGGTCTGTAAACAGGACGCCGCTTAAATACAGCAAAACGCCGAGGCACAGCGCCGTAATGAGCGCAAGGCGGTAGGTTTTTTTAATATTACGCACGTTCCCCGCGCCGTAATTGTAGCTGATAATCGGCTGGATGCCCTGCGCCTCCCCGGTAAAGACCGACACGGCGACAAGCGCGAGGTTTGCGACGATTCCATAGGCGGCGACGCCCATGTTTCCGCTGATGCCTAGTATCACGAAGTTCAGGATAATAATCACTATACCGTTGGACATCTCCATGACGAAGGAGGGGAAGCCGAGCGAAAAAATAGTACCGATGCTTTTAAAATCGGGCCTGCATTTTTGCAGGCGGAACGAATTTTTTCCGCGGGCAAAGTGCAAAGACAGCACCGCGATGCTGATGATTGGAGCAATGCCCGTCGCAAGCGCCGCACCGAACATTCCCATACCCAAGGGGAAAATAAACACGTAGTCGAGCACGACGTTAGAAAGGCTGGCGGTAATCATCGCGGCCATCGCAAGGTTGGGCGCGTGGTCGTTGCGGACAAAGCAAATCAGCACATTATTGAGAACGAACGCGCAGGAATAAACCATCAGCGTGCGCAGGTACTCAGCCGAAATTGAAAGGATTTCACCCTGCGCGCCGAGCAGGCGGGAAATCCCTTCAGAGAACACAACGCCAAGTATGGTGTATAGAATGCCCAGTACCGCGCCCGCCGCCATCGCGCAGGTAAACATTGTGTTTGCCTTTTCCCGCTGCCCTTCGCCCTTCAGGATGGCAAAGCGCGTCGCCGCGCCCATACCCAGGAGCATTCCCGTTCCGGTCAGCAGTGAAAAGGCGGGCAGCACAAGGTTTAAAGCCGTCAGGCCCTGCGCGCCAACCCCGTTTGCGATAAAGAAGGTATCGGCGAGGATATAGCACGACAGCCCTATCATGCTTAAAATGTTGAGCGACACGTATTTCGCGAACGGTTTATAAATGTTGCCTGTTAGAAGCTTGTTTGTATCCATATAAGCAGTCCCTGAAGAAAATTCCTTTCTACTATTTTAAAAGCGCCGGTTCCATTTATACCCGAAGACCTGACGGTATAAATTTCCGGCGCTTTTTAAGGGGCGCTTTATCCGGCGACAAAGACACCCAAGCGTATTGAGTTGAACAAAGCCTATTATAAAAGGTCAAAGCTTTTTTTGCAAGCCCTTCATGGGAAAATCTTCCCTTTTTACGCAATAAACGACGTGCGGCATGTCGTTTCCGTAATAATGCTTTACAAAGCTCCCCACGGGCTTCATCCCGTTGCGCTGTGCAACCCTGCGGGAGGCCGTATTGGTATCGCGTATAATAGAGTAGATGCGCTCCATATGGAGCGTTTCAAACGCATAATCCCGAAGGGCTATGGCGGCCTCTGTTGCGAAACCCCGGTGCCAGTACGCCTTTTGAAAAAGGTAGCCGATTTCCGGCACGGTTTCATCCGGCGTTTTCTGCATAGTAATGCCCGCCTGCCCGATGAACCTGCCTGTTTCCTTGAGCAGTACTGCGTACAGGCCGAAGCCATCCTCTTTATAACGGCGCTGCTGGTTTATAAGCCAGTCCTGTACTTCTGCGTCGGAAAAGGCGTGCTCGTAGGCGTACATGGCTTCCTTATCCTGCAATATATTGCACAGGCCGCCGTAATCGTCCTGCGTCAGCTTCCGCAGGATTAACCGCTGTGTCTCAAGAATTTTCATTTTTCCTTGTCCTTTTGCTGTTCCTGCCGGGACGCTTGCAATAGGGCGGGTGCTTTTTATGGATTGCATGATGCGCAAGGCACCGCTCGCAATCCCCATGGCGTTCGCAGTCTTTCTTTTTGCACGGGCATGCGTCCGGTATAATCTTATCCTGTTCCATTTATTTCCTTCTCCATATAGAAACGAAAACGGCGCGCATAAATGCGTGCCGTACGGTTATATAACCTGGTGCGAATAGCTTAAGTTCGTAATTTGTACAGACATGTGCCGTACAGATTTGTTTTTTGGACACGCCGCGGATTATTCGTCCCCGTCCGCCTCGCTGCTTTGCTTTTGCCGCTTGATGACCTTTAAGCGGGAGAATTCCTCCCTGTCCTTTTCATCGAGCGCGTCGGTAATGAATTTTACTGTTTCTTCAAAACGGGGAATCATAATATTTTTCAAGGCGTTCGCGCGCTTCTGCGTCTTTTTAATTGAATCCGCCAGACGGTAGACGCTGTTTTCCACTTCGGCGAGCTCCGCGGTCAAAACCTTAACCTCATTGAACTTGAGGTAAGCGTCGTCGAGCGTGGAGTTCGTGGAATATAGCCCATAGTGCAGCTCTGGCGTATCCTCGTTCTGGATAGACAGAATCGGGATTTCAACGCCCATGACGCTGCGGTAGGAAAGCTTTAGGGATTCCTCGACCGGCACGCTGTTTGCAAGCTCTGAGCAAAAGCCGAGCGTAATGTTTGCGCGCTGCAAAGCGATGTATGCCTCGCTGTATGCGTTGTCGATTTTATCCTGGATGGCGTTTGCATGGTCTATCAGCGACATCATTTCCCGGATGAGGATATTACGCTTTTTGTCCAGGAGCTCAAAGCCAAGCTTTGCAAGGGACAACGATTTTTTTGTGTTGATGAGATTACCTTTGGTCGGCACTGCCTGCACAGCCACAAGGACCACCGCCTTTATCAGAGTGTATCAGCAGAAAAAGAGGACAGGATTACGCGACGATATCCTCTTTGGTCGTTTCTTTGTAGTATTTATCGAGTATCGCGTCGTCTACACGGTCGAGCTCCGCGCGTGGAAGCGTTCCTAAAAGCTTCCAGCCAAGCTCCAGGCTCTGCTCGATGGAACGGTTGTCGGTAAAGCCCTGGTTTACGAAAACAGATTCAAAAAGCTTACCAAACTCGATATATTTTTTGTCGATAGGGGACAGCTCCTCTTCACCGATAACAGAGGCAAGGGAACGGGCGTCGATGACCTTCGCGTACGATGCAAACAGCTGGTTTGCAAGCGGGCTGTGGTCTTCCCTCGTAAAGCCCTCGCCGATGCCGTCCTTCATCAAACGGGAAAGGGACGGAAGCACGTCTACAGGCGGGTAAAGCCCCTGCCCCTGCAAGGCGCGGTCCAGGACGATTTGTCCTTCCGTGATGTAGCCCGTAAGGTCCGGCACAGGATGGGTGATATCGTCGTTGGGCATCGTAAGGATTGGAATCTGCGTAACGCTGCCGCTTTTGCCTTTTATCATGCCCGCGCGCTCATAAAGGGAGGCAAGGTCGGAATAAAGGTAGCCCGGATAGCCCTTCCTGCCCGGAATTTCGCCCTTGGAGGAGCTGAACTCACGCAGCGCTTCGGCATAGGACGTCATATCGGTCATGATGACGAGCACGTGCATGTTAAGCTCAAACGCAAGGTATTCCGCCGTTGTCAGCGCGCAGCGGGGGGTAAGCGTTCTTTCAATAATCGGGTCGTTTGAAAGGTTTAAGAACATGACGACCCTTTGCAGAACACCCGATTCCTCAAAGCTCCTGCGGAAATATTCCGCGACGTCGTTTTTAACGCCCATGGCGGCGAATACGACACAGAAGCCCTGGCCGGCCTCGTCCGCGATTTTTGCCTGGCGTACAATCTGAACGGCAAGCTCGTTATGCTTCATACCGGAGCCGGAAAAAATCGGCAGCTTCTGGCCCCTGATGAGGGTCATCAGTACGTCGATGGACGAAATGCCGGTATTGATGTAATTTCGGGGATAGACTCTAGATACGGGATTGATTGGCGTTCCGTTGATGTTCATGCGTTTGTCGGGGAAGATTTCTCCCAGCCCGTCTATCGGTTTGCCCGCGCCGTCGAACACCCTTCCGATGATTTCAGGCGAAAGCGGCATTTCCATCGGGTGGCCGGTGAGCCGTGTCCTTGTGTTTTCCAGGGAGATGGACCGCGTCCCTTCAAATACCTGGACGACGACCCTTTCTCCTTCCATCTGGACGATTCTTCCCTGGCGCGTCGTGCCGTCGTCCAGGCGGATATCGACGATTTCTTCAAAAGAGGCGCCCTTGACGCCGTCAATCACAATCAGCGAGCCGTTTATTTCCTTCACGCCAACATAATCTATAATCATGGCGGTACCCTTCTTTCGCTGGAGAATTTTATTGGTTCTGCGCGAGCCTCGTCAGAGCCTCGTCGATTTCCCTGATATAGTCTTCAAACATTTCGGGTTTGGAGTTCGGAATATCATATTTCATCTTGGTGAGCTTGTCGAACAGGCCGAGCTCCATAATGCGGGAAATCGGAATCGAGGCGGAAATCAGCTGTTTTGCGCGTTTGTGGAGGTACAGAATCGTTTTCATCATCAGCTTCTGCTTTTCAAGCGGTACGAACGTATCGTCCGCATGAAAAGCGTTCTGCTGCAGGAAGCCCACGCGTATGACGCGCGCCGTCTCGATGACCAGCTTCTGGTCGTCGGGAAGAACGTCTGCGCCGATGAGCTTTACGATTTCCATCAAACGGTTTTCCTCCTGAAGGATGCCGTTGATTTTTCTGCGGTATTTAATAAAATCGCGTCCCTCGTTCTCCATATACCATGGGTCGAGGTCGGTGAAGTATTCGCTGTAGCTTGTAATCCAGTTGATGGCCGGATAATGCCTGGAGTAGGCGAGCGATTTATCGAGCGCCCAGAAGCAGCGCGTAAAGCGCTTGGTGTTCTGCGTTACCGGCTCGGAAAAGTCCGCGCCCTGCGGGGATACGGCGCCGATAATGGTAACGGAGCCTTCGCTGCCGCATAATACGTCGGCACGGCCCGCGCGCTCGTAGAATTCAGATAGCCTCGACGGCAGGTATGCCGGGAAGCCTTCCTCGGCGGGCATTTCCTCAAGCCGTCCCGATATTTCACGCAGCGCTTCCGCCCAGCGGGAGGTGGAGTCGGCCATGATGGCGACGTGGTAGCCCATATCGCGGTAATATTCCGCCAGTGTAATGCCGGTATAGATAGAAGCCTCACGCGCCGCGACCGGCATGTTTGAGGTATTCGCAATCAGCACGGTCCTGTCCGTCATGGGGCGGCCGGACTTCGGGTCGATAAGCTCTGAAAATTCGTCGAGCACCTGGCTCATCTCGTTGCCGCGTTCGCCGCAGCCCACGTAAACGATAATATCCGCGTCGCACCATTTTGCAAGCTGGTGCTGGGTCATGGTTTTGCCTGTTCCGAATCCGCCAGGGATGGCAGCCGTGCCGCCCTTAGAGATGGGGAAGAGCGTGTCGATGACCCTCTGGCCCGTAATAAGCGGTACGTTTGCCGGCAGACGGTTTAAAACCGGCCGCGGCTGCCGGATGGGCCATTTCTGGCAGAGCGTCAGCTCGTGCGTTACGCCCGCGTCGTCCTTTAGAGTAACGATGGTGTCGTTAAGCTTATATGTTCCGTTTGGCTTTACGCTAGTTACAACGCCGCTTTTAATTAGCGGCGGCACCATTAAGCGGTGCTCGATAATCGCCGTTTCGGGAAGGGTCGCGTATATCTGTCCGCCGTTTAGGCGGTCGCCTTCTTTTACCTTGATGTCGGCCTTCCACTCCCTGCTCTCGTCAAGGGAAGAAACGGAGGCGCCTCTTGAAATAAACGCGCCGGATTTTTCTTCGATAGCCTTGAGCGGGCGTTCGATGCCGTCGAATATGTTATCGATGATGCCGGGGCCGAGCGTGATGTTCATCGGTGCGCCCGTGCCAAGCACGGGGTCTCCGGGCATAAGCCCTGTCGTCTCCTCGTACACCTGGATGGTCGTATATTTTTCGGTAATACCTATGACCTCGCCGACAAGCCGTTCTTCACCGACATAAACCATTTCCATCATGGAAAACGATTTTGTCTTTTTTACGGTTACGACGGGTCCGTTGATTCCGTAAATTACGTTTTGATTCTCCATATAACCAATCCTCTCCGATTGCCGCGGACACGGCAGGATTTAAGATAAATACCGGAATATGCCGGTCAAACGACCCGCAGGCCGGAGTGCTGCAAAAACCATTCGAGCTGGTCCTTGAGCTTTGTATCGAGCGTCTCGTCGGCTACAATGCCGAGCGTTTCGCAGTTGCCGATGATCCCGCCGATTTTAATGGAATCGTCGTACTCCACGCTGCAGGAGTAGGAGAAGCAGGAGAGAAGGTCTTCCTTCATGGCTTCGTCCTGTTTGCGGATACGCAGCACACAGGGGTGCTCGTCAAAGCACCTTGCAATTTCCTGCGCGCTTTTTTTGAGCAGCTTCGCGTAGCCGTCTGTTTTGGTAAAGGCAAGCAGCTTACCGGACGCTTTCTGAAAGACGTCCTCTACGATTTCCATACGCTTTTGATAGAGCGCCTGCTTGCTTTTTTCCTCGCGCTTTGCCATTTCGCTTGATATACCGATGCGCATCGCGCCCATTTCCTTTTGAATCAGGACATAGGCGTCCTTCAGTCCCTCGTCCTCGGCTTTTTTCAGTTCCTCACGCTTGAAGCGCTCCACCTCGGATTCAATTTTATGCTTTTGTTCATCGGCGTATTTTTGTATGGCATTTAAAAAGTTACCTGTTTTGTCATTAGGATTTGCCATAGGAAACCTTCCTCTCCGAATAGTTTAAACGGGACGCGGGCGGTTACTGGCCCCGCGCCTATGTACAGTAGGGCTACAGCTTTACGCCGATTGCCTCCTGTACATATTTTGTAATGGAATCCTTTGTACGTCCGTTTCCGTGGCGGTCGGGAATTTCCACAATCAGAGGACGCTGCCTGTTGAGCTTTAAATCGTAAACAAGCTCGGGGCACAGGGACATCAGGCGCTCCGTCATCAGAATAACGGCGACGTCCTCCATCTCCATTGCCTCGGTCAGCGCTTTCCTGACCTCTTTGTCCTCATGGATGACGATTCCGTCAATCCCGGCAAGGCGCATGCCTACCTGGGTGTCGACGTTGTCGCTGATTAAGTAAAAACGCATGAGCGCGCACCTGCTTTCTGGCGTTAGGATACGGTATCGGTATCAGGTGAAAAGAATCAGGATGGAAACGAGCAGTCCGTACAGAGCAATACCTTCGCCGAGCGCAACGAAAATCAAAGCCTTACCAAAGGTCTTCGGGTCTTCGCTCGTCGCCCCGATAGCTGCGGATGCGCCGGAGGCAACCGCGATACCGCCGCCGATGCCTGCAAGGCCTGTCGCGAGCGCCGCGGAGAGGTACTTCATGCCGTCAGCCGCCGCTGCGCCTGCCGCCGCCGGGTCAGCCGTTGCCGCGGATACGCCCATCGGGACGGCGACAAAGAGCAGGGAGGTAAAGAAGAAGGTAATCATCTGGGTAGCCAGCGCCTTTTTCCTCTTCTGCCCGTGCTGGACAGCGCGCATTGCCATGAGTACGGAACCAACAAGAAATACGACCGGTAAGAAAAGAAGTAAATATGCCATAATAAAACCTCCGAAATGTAAAAAATATTTTTATTTTAGCCGCTTTTGCGGAAAAATACGGGAATCAGTCTGTCTTTTTTACGCGAACCGGCTCGAATTTCCTGCCGGAACCAAGATAGAAACGGCTGAACATCTCATAATATTCAAGCCTCAGTACCTGGATGCAGACAAGCAGTGCCTCGAGCGCCATAATCAACCCGTTGCCAAGCACGACAAAGAGAATGTAGCCCGGCGCGCCGAGTACCTTGCCCGCAAGGTCGGAAAGTGTAAACACGACGATCATCATGCCCGCGTGAACCAGAACGAACGCGCCTACACGCAGGAAGGACATGGTATTGGTCACATAGCTTAACAGCATCTCGAACAGCTCAAAGAAATTCTGGACGCAGTACTCGCCCCATTTTTCCGGCTGCCAGTTTTTCTCTCCCGCCATAAGGCGCCCAAGCGGCTCGCGCAGGAACATCAGGATAAGCGGAACGACAATCAATATTAAGATATATGCAGGGTTTGCGATGTGTATCTGTAAAACGATTTCGCAAACGACCGCCGCGATGAGGGAAGCGTAAAATACAAAGCCGGCAACGCCGTTCGGCCCGAAGACGCCGTTTTCAAAATCGCGCCTTCGCAGGGCGGAGTACATGTTTAAAAACATCGCGCAGCAGATAAGCACCACACCGATACTGATTGCCATAATCAAGAGCATGGTCGCGCTTTCCATTACCTCGACCGGCTTTCCCTCCATGCCGAGCGCATGGTAAACGGGGTCAAGCGCGTTTTCAAAGCCGAACACCGAGCCGTAGACACACCCGAATATTGCCGAGGAAATACCGCAGGGAATCAAAATCTTGCCGACGGCCATCTTTTTGAGCTTCCACATCAGGTAACCCGCAGCCGATACCACGAGGCCCTGCCCCAAATCGCCGAACATAATGCCGAACAGCAGGGTAAAGGTGATGGCCACAAATGGCGTGGGGTCGATTTCGTTGTAGTTTGGCAGCCCGAACATTTCAACAAAAAACTCATAGGGCCTTGCAAAGAAATTATTCCTGAGCTTTGTGGGAGGAATGTGCTTGAGCTCATCCTTGCCGTCGCTCACCGTGCATTCCACGCTGTTGACGGCGTTTAGCTTCTGCAGCATCTGCTCTTCTTCTTCCGCCGGAATCCATCCGACAAGAATAAAGCTTTTATGATATTTTAAGACATATTTCTTTATAGAATAACAGGTATCGAGCTCTTTCAGCTTGGAATAATACCGCATCAGCTCGTCGAGGTGCTGTTTTTTATATTCCTCCACGAGCGCCGTGGTTTCATCATAACGCTTTTCAAGCTCAGAAAGCTCGCTTTGCAGCTTTTCAAAATGCTGCTCCGGCGTGCCGTCCATACCGGAAATTTCGTAATGCTCAAAGTAAAGCGCCGAAAAAATGCGGTCGATATCCTCGCTCTTTTCGACCGGAGCGATATAAACGCCCCAATAGTGCGTCTCGTCCGACGTGCAAGGGAAGAAAACGAGGAACGGGTTGTCGCTGTACGCGTCAAGCTTCTGGTAGCTTTCCTTTGGCAGGCGGCCGAAGTTTGCCTTGATAAATTTACAGGCGTTAATCTTGTCCATCTCGAGGTCCATCCCAAAGAAATGGGAGGTCTCCTCAAGCGACCGTCGGCATTGCTCCATCTGCTGCTCGACTACCGTATGCTCGCGTATCAGGCCGCCGAGCTCCTCATCGAGACGGTCTAAATACCCGCGCAGCTCAGTTTCATTGACCTGAAAGCGCCGCGTTTCCGTATATTCCGGCTTGATGCCCGCCAGCTGGAGCAGGTCCTCCAGCTCCGACAGAAAATCGGAATAAGGGTTTTTGTCCGCAATGGGCACAAAATTTTTGGTATCCGAATAAAAGTGCGTGGCTTCGTCCGGATGGAAGACCTGCGACTGCCCGCAGACCTTTATGACCTTATCGAGCTCCGACATCAGCCCGATGATTCCAATGGATTTGATTGGAGCGACAGCCATTTGGTACCCTCCTTTAGCCGTTTATCAGGCTAACTGTAAATCAGTAAATTTTTTATCGTATCGGGGTCGACCTTATAGCGTACGCCCTCGATGATATTTATGACATTGGAAAGCTCTTCTTCTTCCAAAAAAATATAGGACATCAAGACAACGGTCGGATAATTTGAAAAGTGTATGTTCCTCCTGCCGAGGTTGTATTTGCCCCGCTCGGAAATTTCACCGGCATAATTGTATTCCATCTTTGAAATCACCTTGCCTGCCGGCGTGCTTTCCATGATGGCAAAGACCTCCTTTGAGCTTTCTGCGGCGCACATCGCTTCAAGCTGTGCGGGGCGGAGCGTCCCAAAGGGAAGAAGCTGCGTTTTGATTTTTTCGCTGTCGAGGTGGTAATACTTTTTCAGCCTCAGGATACGCACGAAGTTCGTCAAATCGATATGGCTTGTGAAAATGTGACGAAGCTCCTGTTTCTGTTTTCCCTTGGTGTACTGGTCGATAATCCCGAACACCGTTTCGTACAGGTAAGTATACAGGGCGTTCTCTATGGCCGGCATGTCGAGCGGCTGGCCGTCCTTCGGCTTAAAGCCGCTCAATATGGAACGGAACCTGCTGTGCGTGCCGAGCGCGTCTAAAAATTCGTCGTAGCTGCGCGCCTTGGAAAGCGCCTTTAAATCGATGGTTGTGTGGCTGTCGAAATACGTCGGCAGTACATAGAGGTATTCCTCTGCCCTGCCGGAGCTGTAAAGCATCAGGAAATGCATAATCTGCTCGATTCCCGTGCGCATGATAATATACTGTGAAAAATGCTCGCCCGCGGAAATTTCGTACCGGCAAAGCGCCGCGAAATCATAAAAAAGCTGCTGGCGCAGGATTAGCTCGAGCTGGCCCCTGTGCACGTCGCGTTCGCTCACGCTGTTTAAAAGCGCCGCGTATTTCGTATGGCTCTTGAGATAGGAGAGAACCTCGGGAACCGTAGAGCAGGAAAGAAGGCTCGCGTAATCCTTTGCCGTCAGCCGCTTGCCGTACATGGTTCTCGCTTTGGCTGTTATCGCGTTTGAGGCGTAAGAAAAAGCCATGCCCAACACTCCCTTTCCGTTTGATTAGTTAAAAGGCTCAGCCGAGTACGCGTTTAACGATTTCGTCGGCCCATTTGTCGCTGTTTTCCACTCGCGCCTGCTCAAGCTGCCTGAGCGTTTCCTGGTGCCTGGCCTCTGCCTGCTTCCAGTTTTCCTCGGCGGTTTTACGCTCTGTTTCTTCGTTGAGCTGAATCCTGCGGCGGGCACGTTCGATAAAATCGTTGTAAATCTTTTCCTTGGCCTTTGCAATGTCCTGCTCGGACATCGCCTTTTCGCGCTGGGCTTCCGCCGTCAGCTCCCTGGCCTTTTCGTCCATTTCAACTATCTTCGCTATCATATCCTGCATGATGCGGACACCTCCAAGCTGATAAAATAAAGGCGAGGTTCGGAATCCCTCGCCTTCAGAAACGGTCCCTATATATAGGATAAATAATATACTTATATATTGTGCCCTTTTCTCGGAAAAATCTAAACGTTATTATATTCCTGTTTGATGTATTTGACAATGTTAATTTATACCAACAAACCTTACACGGTGAGTGGTCATTTTTGATGATAATTTACAGGATTCTTGTCGTATTTGTTAATTTTTCAGGCTTTGCAGAGGAGCGGGAATACGGCCTCCGCGCGCAATGAATTTTGCGGGGGAAGCGGTGTTTACCGGCATGACCGGCCCGCCGCCCAGCAGGCCGCCGAAGTTTAGCTCGTCGCCCGCTTTTTTGCCGATAGCGGGGATAAGCCTTACAGCGGTCGTCTTGGAATTCACCATGCCAATGGCCGCTTCGTCCGCAATGATTGCGGAAATAATCTCCGGCGTGGTGTCGCCGGGAATGTTTATCATGTCGAGGCCGACTGAGCAGACTGCCGTCATTGCTTCAAGCTTGTTGAGCGTCAGGCACCCGCTCCTTGACGCGGCTATCATGCCGGCATCTTCCGTAACGGGAATAAACGCGCCGGACAGGCCGCCTACATGGGACGAGGCCATCGTACCGCCCTTCTTGACCGCGTCGTTTAATAGCGCGAGCGCCGCCGTCGTACCGTGGCAGCCGCACGCTTCAAGGCCCATCTCCTCCAAAATATGCGCTACGCTGTCGCCTACGGCGGGCGTGGGGGCGAGGGACAAATCGACGATGCCGAACGGGACGCAAAGCCTTCTCGAGGCCTCCTGCGCAACGAGCTGGCCGGTTCTTGTAATCTTAAACGCCGTGCGTTTGATAAGGTTTGCCACTTCCGTAATATCGCAGTCCGGGTTTTTGGCAAGCACCGCGCGCACAACGCCCGGCCCGGAAACGCCCACGTTAATCACGCAGTCCGGCTCGCCCGGCCCGTGGAACGCGCCCGCCATAAAGGGGTTGTCTTCCGGCGCGTTGCAGAATACGACGAGCTTGGCCGCGCCGATGCAGTCGCGGTCGGCGGTAAGCTCCGCCGTTTCCTTGACGACCCTGCCCATTTTCGCGACGGCGTCCATATTGATGCCCGCCTTCGTGCTGCCGATGTTTACGGAGGAGCAGACGTGCTCCGTTTCGGCGAGCGCCTGCGGGATGCTCTCAATCAGCGCGTAGTCGCCCGCCGCAAAGCCCTTCTGTACGAGCGCCGTGTAGCCGCCGATGAAATTGACGCCGACGCTCTGCGCCGCTTTTTCCAGCGCGTGCGCAAATTTTACGGGGCTGTGTGTTTGGCAGGCAGCAGCAGCCATGGCGATGGGGGTAACGGAAATACGCTTATGGATGATTGGGATTCCGTATTCCTTGCTGATGTTTTCACCCGTTTTTACGAGGTCCTGCGCATATCTGCAAATTTTATCGTAAATCTTGCCGCATGCGGTATCTATATCGCTGTCGATACAGTCAAGCAGGGAAATACCCATCGTAATGGTGCGCACGTCAAGATTTTCATTGTCTATCATGTTGATTGTTTCCAATATATCATGGGAATTAATCATGTTATTCCTCCGGTTTCACTTTCCTTTTGCACTACTCATATATATACGGCTTTTTTTATTATATTCTGTGCATCGAATTAAAAATATCCTCGTGCATCACGTGGATTTTCAGCCCCAGCCCGTTGCCGAGCTTTTCCAGGTCGTCAGAAAGCTGGTCGAGCGGCACAGTGGATTTTTCAATATCCACCAGCATAATCATCGCAAACATATCCTGTAAAACGGACTGTGTGACTTCCGTAATATTTACGCCCACCTCGGCGCATTTCTGCGACACCTTAGCGAGAATGCCGACCATGTCTTTGCCAATCACTGTTATAAACGCACGCATAGGGAATACCTCCATCTTTTCATTCATATGATTCGGGTATTATTATGACCGTTTTATGACAGGGTGTCAATAGAAAACGCCCATTTCACCAAAATCAGCCAGTCCGTTCATAACGCGCGATTTGCGTACCGCGGCCGCATATGATAAAATGAAAGCCAGCATATTTTATGCAGCTTTACGCGGAAGGTGATTAAATGGACAAACGCAAAATCTGTGACAGCCATACGCACAGCAGCAATTCCTTTGACGCGAAAAATACGGTGGAGGAGCTTTGCGAAAGCGCGATAGGGCTTGGGCTTTACGCGCTTACGATAACAGACCACTGCGAGGCAAATATTTACGACGACCCGCAGCACAGCGAATTTGGGGATTTCAGCAAACGGATTCCGCAGAGCGTAAAGGATATAGCGCAGGCGAAAAAGAAATACGAGGGAAAGCTCAGGCTTTACTGCGGGCTGGAGCTTGGGGAGCCGATGCAGGACCTATCGGCCGCCGGGCGTGCCCTGAGGCTTGCGGATTTCGATTTTATACTCGCGTCGGTGCACAATATCGCGGGCGAGCAGGATTTTTATTGGCTCGATTACCGGGAAGACGAGGTGGAGGAGCTGCTGCGCCGCTATTTTTCAGAGGTGCTCCAGACCGCCAGATGGAACCATTTTGACAGCCTTGCGCATTTGACCTATCCGCTGCGGTATATTAAGAAAAAGCTTGGGCTGGACGTGGACACGGGACTGTTCAAAGACCAGATAGACTTAATCCTGCGTACGCTTGCAATCAACGGCAAGGCGCTGGAGGTCAATTCCTCGGGGCTGCGGCAGGAGTTGGGGAAGACGCTGCCCGGCCGGGAGGTAATAGAGCGGTTTAAAGAGCTTGGCGGAAAGTATGTGACGGTCGGCTCAGACGCGCACTGCTGTGAAGATTTAGCGAGCGGGGTAGGGGAGGCGTATGCGCTCCTGCGCGGCTGCGGGTTTACGCATTATACGGTTTATGAGAAGCATAGGCCTGTTTTATTTGAGCTTTGATAAAAAGGAGGAACCGTTTGGTTCCTTTTTTTAATCCTTTTTTCTGTGCTGATGCTTAACGCAGCCGTATCTTGTTAAGACCTTAAAAGCTTCATCAAAATGTTTTTCTTCCCGTTTCATGGATTATAAAAATACAATGATTATTTTAAACCTGCGCTGTGCCGGCAGAAAGGAACCGTTTCTTTTCAGCCGCCAGTTTTTTATGTAGACGCACGGCCATAAACACAGCAATCAATGCAGAAATGGCGTCGGCTGCCGGCTGCGCGTAAAGAATGCCGTTTAGTCCCCAAAGCATCGGCAGGAGCAGGATGGCGGGTACAAAGCAAATCCCCTGCCGGCACGCGCCGAGAAAACAGCCCTCTCTCGCCTTTCCCATTGCGAGGAAAAGCGATGAATAGACAGTATAGAAGCCAAAAAATATAAAAGTCAGGCTGTTTGCCCGCAGGGCTGCCGCGCCGATACGAATCATCTCTATATCGTCTTTTGTGAACCCTGATACAATCTCAGTTGAAAACACAGCTACTGCCAGGCCGAAAACAACGCAGAATACCGTTGACCAGACAATAGAGGTTTTGACTGCTTTTTGCAGGCGGCCGTATTTTTGTGAGCCATAGCTGTATCCGGCAATTGGCTGCAGGCCCTTTAAAAAACCAAACACCATCATGCTTCCCACAGACATTATTTTTGTTAAAGGCCCCATTGCGGCAAGCGCGGAGGTTCCATACGCCCTTGCCCCGCCGTTAATCATTGACATAGAAAGGCTGGTTAACAATTGAAACACCAGCGTGGGAATTCCTATTTTCAAAATCTCAGAGACAATTTCTTTTGAAAAACAGCAGTTCTTAATGCTGAAGCTGAACGCGCTCTTTTTTCTCAAAATATAGCATAAATATACCAATGCGGAAACAAGCTGAGAGATGCCCGTGGCGATTGCGGCGCCTGCTACCCCCAGGCCCAAAGCGTAAATAAAAATGGGGTCTAACAAAACATTCAGCACAGCGCCTGTCATTAATACTAACATGGTTGTTTTGGCTGCGCCTTCGCTCGAGACGATATTGTTCATTGTGACATTAAACACATTGAAGATGGAGGACGCAATATAAATACTGGTATAGTTGACTGCATAAGGCAAAACGTCTCCGTTTGCGCCAAGCTGTTTCAAAATTGGCTCCAGAAAAAAAAGACAGCAGATGATAACTGCCGCCCCGGCAAAAATACTGCTGTATATGGCGGTACTGGCCGCCTTATCCGCTTTTTCCCGGTCCCCGCGCCCCAGCAGCCTGGAAAGGTAGGAAGCCGCGCCGTTGCCGAATAACAGCCCTAGGCCCACGATGACCTGACCCAGTGGAAACGCTACGGTAATCGCGCCCATTTGATTGGTTCCAAGCCCGCCGACAAAGTAAGCGTCCACCAAATTGTATAACGCGTTAATCATCATACCAATCATGGTTGGCAGTCCCAGTGCTAAAAGCGCTTTGGATACCGGCGCGGCCCCTAGCAATTCCATTTTTTGTTTTGTCCGTTCATAAAAAAGCTCCTTTCTCTTGACACATTTCAATAAATACAGTACTATAAATTACAGTAATTCAAGCGTGATGATTATACTACTATAATTTATAGTACTTGTCAAGGGAAAAGGAGGACGTTATGGCAGCCATCGATTTAATCGTATTGGGGATATTAAAAAATGAGTCGCTGAGCGCATATGATATTCAAAAACTGGTGGAATACCGAAACATATCCAAGTGGGTGAAAATCAGTACCCCCTCAATCTATAAAAAGGTAATCCAGCTTGAGCACAAGGGTTACATAAGAGGCAATACGGTAAAAGAAGGGAAAATGCCGGAGAAGGCCGTCTATTCTTTAACGGATGCAGGGGAAAAGGAATTTGAACGCCTGATGCTTGCAATTTCCTGCCAGCCCGTCCGGCTTTTCCTTGATTTCAATGCGGTAATTGTAAACTTGGCAAGCCTTTCTCCGGAAAATCAAAAAATTTGTTTAACAAGCATTGAGGACAATGTGAAAACCTTAAAGGCTTACCTGGAAGAAAACATACGGGAAAAAGAAACCCTGCCTGAGATTCCGGAAACAGGAAAGGCAGTTTTAAAACAGCAGCTCATTTTAGCCCAGGCAATCGAAGAATGGCTTGCTTTCCTGAAAGATTGATTTTTTGAAGGCTGAAAACAAGCTTCGGTTCATAATGAAACGGATAATTAAAAAGGGGACCGCTTAAGCGGTCCCCTTTTTTGTGTTCGTTTTTAATTCAAAGCGTTTTGGAAATCTCTTTTAAATAGGAGCGGAAGCCGTCCCCGACCTCCGGGTGCTGCAGCGCGATTTCAACAGACGCCTGCAAAATACCGAGCTTGTTGCCCATATCGTACCTTCTGCCCTTGAAATCCACCGCCGTCATGCCTTTTGTTACGGCAAGCCTGCGCATTGCGTCCGTCAGCTGGATTTCACCGCCGACTCCGGGCTGCGTTTCGTCGAGGATATCAAAAATCTCAGGGGGCAGAACGCATCTGCCAAGAATCGAATACAGCGACATCACATGGTCTTTATCAGGTTTTTCAATCATATCGGTGCATTTAAAAATATTGTCGCGCAGGTTTTCCACCTGAAGGGAGCTGTATTTGTGGATGTCCTCTTCCTTTACCTTTTTGACGCCGAGTACGCCCAGCCCGTATTCCTCATACGCGTCAATCAGCTGCCCGCAGGCCGGTTCTTCGCCGATAATCACGTCGTCGCCGTAAAGCACGGCGAACGGCTCGCCCGCGACAAAGGAGCGCGCGCGGCTGATTGCGTGGCCCAGGCCCCTTGTTTCCTTCTGGCGGACAAAATAAATGTTTGCCAGGTGCGTAATATCGATAATATCCTCCAGCACGGAGTTTTTATTGCTCTTTGTAAGATTCGCTTCAAGCTCCGGAGCCCTGTCGAAATGGTCTTCAATCAGGCCCTTGCCCCTGTTTGTAATGATAAGGATGTCGGTAATGCCGGACCGGACCGCTTCCTCCACAATATATTGGATTGCGGGCTTGTCCACAATCGGGAACATTTCCTTCGGCATCGATTTTGTAGCGGGAAGCACCCTGGTACCCAGGCCTGCGGCGGGGATAACGGCTTTCCTAATTTTCATACTTCACAATTCCTTTCTGAATGACTTAATTGATTATATAATTGTTGCTTGTAAAAAATACAGTGGCAAAACTCAAAACCATATAGGTTATCAGAAGGACAATCACGACAGCCTTGTTGACGCCGCCTGTTTTTTCAAACACGGTCTTCGCCTCGGCGGGCGTATCAACGCGTTCCTTCGTAATTTTTACCCGTTTGACGCAGTGCTTGTAATAAAGCCGGTTGCCGATGATTCCGCTTACGAGCATGGTAACAAACCGCACGATATCCATCAGCGGGGAGATACAGAACAGCCAGAACTGCTGTGCGGGCAGCGAAAAGGCGGCCTGCATTACGCTGTAAGCAGAGGCGCTGTCCCCGAGCGACTGGGAAAGGCTCTGGGACATATTGACAAAATCGAGATAATACACGTTCGACAGCACGGTCGTAGCAAAGACGATAACCGTAAAAATCGCGCCGGCAAGGTACTGCTTCCGGTAAAGCATCCAGCCGCCGGAAAACAGGAACGCCGCAAAGTTGAAGCGGCTGCTGCCAAACTGGCGGATGCGGTTGAATACCGTCAGGTAATATGGTGTGTTTACCTTGACAACGGCGGCAAGGTCCGAAGCCTTGACGTTATCGGCAAATTCCTCGTCGGGATTGACCCCCGCCATTGGGTCGAAAATAACCTGGGCGCCCGGCACTGCGCCGCCGAAGGGCCCGGCCGGCCCCTGCTGCGGCTGCTGCTGTTGCTGCTGGTAAGCGCCCGCGCTTGTCATCGGCGTACCGCAGTGGCTGCAGAACAAGGCGTCTTTTTTATTCCTGTAGCCGCACTGCGGGCAGGGAAGCCCCTCGCCGTCCTGCGCGGCCTGTTCTTTTTCGCTTGCGTCCTTCGCCCAGGAATAATGCTCCTGATGCCGCTGCGCGTTTGCGCAGGCGCCGTTTTCTTCATAACATGCCCTGTGGTGCGGCGTACCGCATTCGGGACAAACCACGATGTCCTCTCCGTCCTGGAATTGCTCGTGACAGACAGGACACTCGTAACCCTTGTAATCCATGCAGGTTCCCCTTTCCAATCGTTAGGGATACGTTTTATTCCATATTATTATAACAAAAGGCGGCAGAAACTGCAATAAAAACATTTCCGCGCGCCTTTTCACAGGTGTTCTATTTTTCTGCCAGTAACAGCTGCAGCGCGGCAACCGCCTCATCCTGTGCTTCCGGCACATGGCTAAACGGAAAAGGAATGCCGAGCTTTCCATATTTCTCCGTACAGAGCTTGCGAAAGGGAAGCAGCTCAATTTTTTCGACGCCCCGGTAAGGGGAAAGCAGTTTTTTCAGCCGCGTTATATCCTTTGGCGTGTCGTTAAGCCCGGGGACGGTTACCTGCCGAATCCATACGGGAATCTGCTTTTCTTCAAGCGCGCTTAGGAACATGAGCGTTTTTGTAAGCGAGCCGCCGCAGAGCCTGCGGTATGCTTCCTCGCCGCACGCCTTTATATCGAGCAGGCATAAATCGCAAAAATTCAAGAGCCTCAGGACCTGTTCATTTAAAACACAGCCGGACGTATCGAGCGCCGTATGCACGCCGTTTTCACGGCACAGCGCAAACAGCGCGGCTACAAATTCCGGCTGCATCAGCGCTTCGCCCCCAGATACGGTCACACCGCCGTCTTTGCCGAAATACGCCCTGCAACGCAGGATTTTCCGCAGGACCTCCCGTACCTCCATTTCCGTGCCGCCGGTTAAATCCCACGTGTCGGGATTATGGCAGTATTTACAGCGCAGCGGGCAGCCCTGCATAAATACGACGCAGCGCACGCCGGGCCCGTCGAGCGTGCCGAGCGTCTGGATGGAATGGATATGCCCTGTCTCCGCCATAACGCGCCTCCTTACATCGCCGTGTGGAAGGTACGGCTGATGACCTCTTTCTGCTGTTCCCGCGACAGCTTATGGAAATTGACGGCATACCCGGAAACACGTATCGTAAGGTTCGGGTACAGGGCCGGGTTTTCATAGGCCGCGACGAGCTTTTCACGGTCGAGCACATTCACGTTGATATGATGCGCGCCGTTTGAAAAATAGCCGTCAAGAATGGATATCAGGTTCTTTTCACGTTCCTCCTCTGTTTTGCCGAGCGTGGCCGGCGTGATGGAGAACGTGTTGGAAATGCCGTCGCGGCAGTACTGGTAGGGGAGCTTTGCTACCGAGTTCAAAGAAGCGAGCGCGCCGTTTTCCTCGCGGTTATGCATGGGATTGGCGCCCGGTGCGAACGGCTCGCCGGCCTTCCTTCCGTCGGGCGTCGCGCCTGTTTTCTTGCCGTACACGACGTTCGAGGTAATCGTAAGCGCCGACAGCGTATGCTCCGCGCCGCGGTAGGCGGGCGTTTTTTTCAGCTCTTCATACGTCTTTTTCAGCTCGTTTGCGGCAATACTGTCCACGCGGTCGTCGTCGTTGCCAAACTTCGGGAAACCGCCCTCACGGGTAAAATCGATAATATAGCCGTTTTCGTCACGCACAGGGCGGACCTCCGCGTATTTGATTGCGCTCAGCGAGTCCGCAAGCACGGAAAGGCCCGCCACACCGAACGCCATAAAACGGTGGACGTCTGTGTCGTGCAGCGCCATCTGCGTTTTTTCATAGGCGTATTTATCGTGCATGTAATGGATGACGTTCATTGTATTCACATAAAGGCCGCAGAGCCATTTGCGGTAGGAATCGAACCGGCTTACGACGTCATCGTAATCGAGCGTTTCCTTTTCGTATGGCTTTTGCTGCGGGCCGATGCGCATACCGCTTACCGTGTCGTACCCGCCGTTCAAGGCAAGCAGCAAAAGCTTCGGCAGGTTGCAGCGCGCGCCGAAGAACTGCATCTGCTTGCCGATTTCCATTGCGGAAACGCAGCAGGCGATGCCGTAGTCGTCGCCGTAAATTGGGCGCATCAAATCATCGTTTTCGTATTGGATGGAATCGGTGTCCGCCGATACCTTCGCGCAGAATTTTTTGAATTCCTCCGGCAAAGCCTTCGACCAGAGCACCGTTAGGTTCGGCTCCGGGGAAGAGCCCATGGTATAAAGCGTGTTGAGGAACCGGAAGGAGTTTTTCGTAACGAGCGTCCTGCCGTCTTTTCCCATGCCGCCGAGGCTTTCGGTAATCCACATCGGGTCGCCGCCGAACAGCTCGTTATAGGAGGGCGTGCGCAGGTGGCGTGCCATGCGCAGCTTCATGACAAAATCGTCTATCAGCTCCTGCGCGGCTTCTTCCGTGAGGACGCCTGTTTTCAAATCGCGCTCGATGTAAATATCGAGGAACGTGCTCACGCGGCCCAAGGACATGGCGGCGCCGTTTTGCTCCTTGATGGAAGCAAGATAGGCAAAATACGTCCACTGTACGGCTTCTTTCGCGTCCTTGGCGGGGGCGCTGATATCATAACCGTACATGCCCGCCATCGTCTTGAGCTTTTCGAGGAAGGAAATCTGCTCGAAAAGCTCTTCGCTCAGGCGGATGGATTCGACGTTCATGACCCCCGCGCCGATGAGCGCCTTGTCCTGCTTTTTGCAGGCAATCAGGTGGTCGATTCCGTAGAGCGCGGCCCTGCGGTAGTCTCCGATGATGCGCCCCCTGCCGTACGCGTCCGGCAATCCGGTAATCACGCCCGTTTTCCTTGCAAGCCGCATTTCATCGGTATATACGCGGAACACACCGTCGTTGTGCGTGGTGCGGAACTGGAACTCCTGCTCGATTTTATCAGACAGCCTGTACCCGTAGGCCTCGCATGCCTGCCTTGCCATGCGGATGCCGCCGAACGGGTTGACGCCGCGCTTTAAGGGCGCGTCGGTCTGTAGTCCCACGATGATTTCCTTTTCTTTGTCGAGGTACCCCGGCTGGTAGTGCGTTAGGGAAGATACGGTGGTCGTGTCGATATCGAGCACCCCGCCCTTTTCCCGTTCCTGCCGGAACAGCTCGTTGAGCTTGCCGTACAGCTCCTTAGTGCGGGGCGTCGCCTGCGCCAAAAAGGAAGAACCGCCCTCATACGGCGTATAGTTTTTCTGGATGAAATCGCGCACGTCGATTTCGTTCACCCAGCTTCCCTCGTGAAATCCAGTCCATTGTTCTCTCATCTGACATCCTCCTATCCAAATAAAAAAGGGCAACCCTTTAAAGGATTGCCCAGACGGTCGGCTTGTTCTCTCCCTTTGCGCCACTGTGGTGCTCCACAATTACCCGTCAGGCGTAAAAGGCTGATTCCATTGTAACAAATAAATTGGAAAATACAGGTTGCAAAAGCAACAGAATAAAAAGTTTTGCCGCGTGCCGTGAAGTTCCAAAAACGCAACAAAAACCATATTTTGTGCTTTGACGAGTTCATTGTAGCATATCTTGTTGCCGTTTTCTATATAAATGAGAATTTTCCGCAAAATTGTACAGTTACATAAGAGAAGTAGAATAAAACGCTGTATTTTTGGTGATTGATGGGAATACTGGTTTGTAAGGAGATGATTACACATGGCAGAAAATGAAAATATAACCCTTTTAAATTTTGTCTACCAGAACTCCCAGATGGGAGTAAACACCATCAACCAGCTGCTCGGCATCATCGAGGGCGAGGATTTCAAGCGGCATATGGAGGCGCAGCTCGAGGAATACCGCAAGATTAACACCGCGGCGAAGGCGATGCTCAACAAATTCGGCACAGACGAAAAGGGCCTGAACGCTTACGAAAAGGTCAGGACATACCTGATGATTGACATGCAGACGCTTACCGATAAAACCCCGTCCCATATTGCGGAGATGATGATTGTCGGCAGCACGATGGGCGTAGTCAAGGCGATACGCGACGTGCATAAGTGTAACGGCGCGGACGAGAACGTGATTGCCCTGATGCAGAAGCTCTGCGGTATTGAGGAAGAAAACATCACACAGCTCAAAAAGTTTCTATGATAAAAGAGGGGGAACATTTCGGTGTTCCCCCTCTTTTACGCTTTCTTTTTTGAAGAAAACAATCTGCTTTTAGAGGGAAACCATTCATATGGGTTTCCTCTCTTTTTATTTGAAACGTGCCGTTTCTTTTTATGAAGCATACTGCTTCTTGGGTTTTGAATGAAAACTTTCTATGTTTAATCAAAAGAGGAGAAACCGTTTCGGCGGTTTCCCTCTTTTGGAATCACCTTTCCGCCGACAAGGGAAAACCTCGTCGCAGGTTTTCCCTTGACCCTTTCCAGCCGAGCAAGGGGCTGCGCCCCTTACAAACCCCACACAATAGAAACCATGTCGTTCCTCGTTTGATGTGCGGGGCGTAGAAAAGATACTGCGGGACGTTTCAGCGCCGCGCCTTCGCGCGGAGTACCTCGTGTACATTGTACTTTATTTAATTTCTTGTTCTAATGTACTAAAATATCCTGCGTCAAAAAATTCTTTCAAAGTAATTTCCAATCCGTCGCAAACTTTTTTAATAGTTGAAAGCCCACCAAGCTATAAAAAGTTGAAGGTGTAACACCACATAAATTTGCTAACTTGTTTACTTTCATGCCCGATTCTTTGCATTTCTCAATAATTCTTGTACCTACTGCCTCGTTTTTTTGAAATATATTTAATTGAACTTTAATACATTTATATTTTTTTGAGAATTACGCGGCAGCGTATACATTGTCACATGAATTTTGTTACCATTACTAACTAAGAGATGTTTTAATGAATTACTTATTTTTAAAAAAGGAGGATGTTTATGGATGAAGCAATAGAAAAGAAGTTGCTTTCGGAGCTATTGGAGGAAACGGAACTTAATGCGGACGTACTCGAGAAAAT
>OLOI01000115.1_pt1 | contig 80520 bp, 69 predicted proteins | sample 1672131 | NCBI WGS metagenome assembly OLOI01 (sample SAMEA3136651, study PRJEB25190) | human gut metagenome
TTTGTTGATACATCATATATGACTTTCCGGTTCTTCTGATACCAACAAAGCAATAATTGACATTGGTTTCTAGAGAATACTGTCTTGTTATTAATGGATTGTTGAGATAAATATCTTTTTGATCAATCATGATTTGTTTTAAAGTATCGCGATTCATAATATATGTCACCTCTTTCTATATGAGATAATTATATATCAATATTGTCTTGCATACAAGACAATATTATAAATAAATTGTCTTATTTAATGATGATAGAGATATAGATAGTATATGCGTATTGATGGGTATTATAACAGGGAGCCGAGTGGCTTGTCAGATAATACGGAAGAAGCTACATTTTCTTTTGCCCATGCAACCATACCTTTGGTCTGGCTGCAGATGAAATTTTTTCTGCTTTGCATGGCTCGTAGAGTTCACAAAATGTTCACAAAAAATTAGCACTCACCTATTGACAGTGCTAACAATAAGTGTTATATTACATATAGAACAAAGGAAGAGGAACAAAAAGAAGAGTTCCGAATCCGGAGTTGAAAATGTTGATAACACCCAGGAGCAATCCGAAAGTGCTTGATTAGATTTTAAGATATCTTTTGAAAGGAGATATGACTTATGTTAATGCCTAGTATTTTTGGAGAGAATTTGTTAGATGACTTTTTTGGATTCCCATTTGATGGAGATTATAATTATAATGCAGCAGGTTTGATGACCACAGATGTGAAAGACACAGATCATGGTTATGAAGTAACGATGAACATGCCGGGAGTAAAGAAGGAAGATGTGAAAGCTGAACTGAAGGATGGCTACTTGACCGTCAGTGCTGTATCGAATAAGCAGACAGATGAGAAGAACTCGGAGGGCAAGTACCTCAGACGTGAACGTTACAGCGGTTCATGCAGCAGAAGCTTCTATGTTGGTGAAGGTGTTAAACAGGAAGACATCAAGGCTAAGTTCGAGGATGGCACCTTGAAGCTTGAAATTCCGAAAGAGGAAGCAAAGCCTGCAGTAGAGCAGAAGAAATATATATCCATTGAGGGATAATGATTCATCGGCTCAGATGTTTTTAGACAATAACAGTTAACAGATTGGAATATAGATATTTGATTGAAAAGGAGATATGACTTATGTTACCTAGCATTTTTAACAATAATTTATTTGATGATTTCTTTGGTTTTCCATTTTATTATGACAACAGAGCAGAAGATAAGGCAGAGAAGAAACTGTATGGTCACCATGCAGGCAATCTGATGAAGACAGATATCAAGGAACTGGACAATGGCTATGAACTTGAGATTGATCTTCCGGGCTTCAAGAAAGACGAGATTAAGGCTGAATTGAATAATGGTTACCTGACCGTCAGTGCAGCAAAGGGTCTTGATGAAGATAAGGAAGACAAGAAGACAGGCAAGTACATCAGACGTGAGCGTTATGCAGGCGCATGTCAGAGAAGCTATTATGTTGGCGAAGATATCACAGAAGAGGATATCAAGGCATCCTTTGAACATGGTATTCTGACACTGTTTGTACCTAAGAAAGAAGCAAAACCTGCTGTAGAAGAGAAGAAATATATCTCTATCCAGTAAAAAATAAATGTATATGAAGCGCAGGAATTGTAAGCAAGTCCTGAATCAAAAAGGCCGCAGCCCATTTGGGCTGCGGCCTTTTGCTGTTTTTAGGGTTTTAAATAAATCAGATGCAAAAATGCAATAAGTTATGTCGCTGCGGTTATACCTCAATATCAAAATGGGCATTTTACATTGCATCTTCCGATTGCTATACTCATAGTAAAAGTGAAGATAATAACGTTATATTTGACAATGAATTATGGGGGATGAGTATGAATCAAAATTTATATCCGCATCTTTTTCAGCCGCTGACAATTCGCGGTGTAACGTTGAAAAACAGACTGGAATATGCGCCGACGGTTGTTCTGAAGTGCAATGCGGACGGTACTGTTGGACAGGATATGTTGGATTTTATGGCCTGGCAGGCAAAAACAGGTGCAGGCTGGGTAACGGTAGGTGATACACCGGTGACCCATGACAAAACTTCACATTGGTTATGTGAGATGAATGTCTGTGATGATGACTGTATTCATGGGATGAATGCGCTGGCAGAAGTCTGTCGACAGAATGGTGCCGAAATTTCTGCGGAGCTGGCTTATGCAGGACGGGGTAACAGAGCGCCTCAGGATGGTTCACCCATTGCTATTGTTTCTGCAGAAAGACCGTTGAATCCAGAAGATAATGTGCGTACCATGAATCGACAGGATATGGATGAGATGAAAGCCCATTATGCAGACTGTGCCCTGCGCTGCAAACATGCGGGATTTCGCATGGTGATGATCCACTGTGCCCATCAGAATTTCCTGGCCCAGTGGCTGTCACCGGCTTCCAATGTGCGGACAGATGAATATGGCGGTTCACCTGAGAACAGGCGTAGATACCCATTGGAAGTGCTGAAGGCAGTGAGAGAAGCTGTCGGTGAAGATATGGTCATTGAGATGCGAGTTTCTGCTGTGGAAGGTATTCCGGGCGGCATGGAATTTGAGGAATCTCTGGCATTTATGAAAGAAGCCCAGGAGTATGTGGATATCGTCCATGTATCTCAGGGTTCGATTTTTCATTTGTCGGCGCGTTATTGTATACCGACATATTTTCGTGAACCTCACAAACCGTTGAATGTGGATTATGCAGCAGAAGTAAAGAAACATCTGCATGTGCCGGTGGCTGTTGTGGGGATGATCACAACTTTGGAGCAGGCGGAGGAGATTATTGCGTCAGGTAAGGCAGATATTGTAGCCATGGCCAAAAGTTTTATGGCAGACGGCGATATTGTCAGAAAATCTCTGAGAGCTCAGCAGGCAGAAATCCGTCCGTGTACCCGGTGCGATCTTTGCGGCAATGCCAATACATGGGGAACCAATATGAGCTGTGCCATCAATCCGCGCTGTGGTGTGAGCGGACAGATTCAGCCTGTATCGGAAAATGAACGAAAGAAAGTCATGGTGATCGGTGGTGGTCCTGCGGGTATGATGGCGGCTCAGACACTGGTACAGAGAGGCCATAGTGTCAAACTGTATGAAAAATCCTACAGACTGGGCGGTTTATTAAACGATGCCTGCCTTGTACCGTTTAAAACACTGATGCGGGAATATCTGGACTGGGATATCAGAGAAACCGGCAAATGTGGGGCGGAAATTCTGCTGAATACAGAAGTGACGGAGAATTTAATTGAAAAAGAAAACCCGGATGCCATTATTGTGGCAACAGGTTCTGTTTATGTTCAGCCTCCGATTCCGGGGATAGAAAATGCACTTTCCGTTCGTGCCGTGGATGCCCATGAAGTTGAGACCGGTGAAAATGTGGTTGTTTGCGGAGGCGGTATTACAGGACTTGAATGTGCCCTTACCCTGGCAAAAGAGGGCAAAAGTGTTACTGTTGTGGACCAGCTGAAGCGGGAAGATTTTATTATGGAAATGCCGATTTTTAACAAAGTGGATTTGTTGGATCAGCTGGAGAATCTGAATGCAGCACTTATTGGCGGACAGCGGATTCAGGCGGTAAAGGACGGGGTTGAAACGGTGGATACAGTCACCGGCGAAAAGCATTTCTATCCGGCGGACAGTGTCGTGAATGCGCTGGGTGTCAAACCGGATGACAGCCTTGGCAAAGTGCTTCTGGCAAAATACGGCAGTGCAGATGTGATCATGGTGGGCGACTGTACGGCAAGAGGCGGTACTTATTACAGAGCCAATCATGAAGCTTATTATGCAGCCATGCGTATATAAAAAGGACAGTTGTTTTACGGCTTTTGGAAGGTTTATCGGAACGATCAGGAATGACGGAAGCGGTGGAAAGAGATGGATTTTACAGTTTTAAAATATTTTCAGGCGGTGGCCCGAAACGGCAACATGACCAAAACGGCCAGAGAATTATATATTACGCAGCCAAATCTCAGCAAACGTATTGCGCAGCTGGAGGAAGAAATCGGTGTGCCGTTGTTTGAACACCGAAAAGGCAAAATCGTGCTCAATGATTATGGCCGCATATTTCTTTCCAGCGTGGACATTGCTTTTGCAGAGTTAAAGGCCGGGATGGAAAATGTCCAAAGAACATACACATTAAATCAGAATATTTTATCATTGGGAAGCAATATCCTGCATTATCTGGCTATTCGGCTGCCGAGATTTTCAGAGGCTCATCCGGAAATCGGCATAAGGCAGCTGGATTTTACAACACTTGAGCTGGTTCAGAACCTGCTGGACAGAAATATTAATTATGCATTGTCGAATGAAATGATCGAGGATGAACGGATTGATTTTCAGTTGATTGACAGCAATCCTTATGTATTTGTTATGCACAAAAATCATCCGTTGGCGGAGTGCGGGAAGTTATCCATGGGACAGCTCAAAGAGGCGACGTTTATCTGTGATACCTTCAGATTTCAGTTAAGTCAGCTGTATCAGGCCTGTCGCGTGTATGATTTTGTACCGAAGGTAGGATACGAAGTGCAGAGCAATGAGCTTATGTACAATCTGCTCAATGACAATCGCGGTGTGGCGATCATTCCGATTGTGATGGCCTGTGAAATGTTGAATCTGCACCCGGATTCTGATATTCGGATTTGTACGATAACGGATGATATTGCACCGGCTATTATCGGCATCGGCCGTCTGAAGAATCAGGCGGATACCCAGGCAGGGCAGTATTTTATTGAATTTATCAAAGAAGGACTTGTTCGGGAAAAAGAAGTGATTAAGAAGTTCGGCTATGGTTATCTGATAGGAGAAGCGGATGAAAATATTTAAAGAATTTGAAGGAAAAACAGCTTTTGTAACAGGGGCGGCTTCCGGTATGGGACAGGCCGCAGCTATTTGTTTTGGCGTTCTTGGCTGCAGGGTGGCTGTGGCTGCCAGAAATCCTAAAGCATTGGAAACGGTGCAGACTATACGGGAAAACGGCGGTGAGGCGATTTTTGTTGAATGTGATGTGACAGATGATGATTCTGTCCGTAAAGCGATTGAGACAACGGTGAAGACATTTGGTTCACTGGATTATGCATTTAATAACGCCGGTTGTGGGGCGGACGGCAAAAATATTCCTTTTGCGCCACTGACGGAGGTGGCGGAAAGCGACTGGCAGAAAGTGATCAATACCAATCTGACCGGTGTTTTTCATTGTATGAAATATGAACTTCTGCAGATGCAGAAACAGGGAAGAGGCGCCATTGTTAATAACGCGTCTATCGGCGGACTTAGGATGGCACCGGGATTTGGTGCTTACGGTCCATCAAAGGCCGGAGTGATCGCCATTACCCAGACGGCAGCTCTGGAAAATGCAGACAAAGGTATCCGTGTCAATGTGATCTGTCCGGGACCGACGGAAGGAACCGGACTCATGCAGGACAGTATTGATGCCGGTGCGCAGGATGCGGAATTTCTGAAAAATTATATTATACCCATGAAAAAGATGGGAACGACGCAAGATGTTGCGGATGCTGTGGTATTTTTGTGTTCCGATATGGCGGGACATATCACGGGAATGGCCATGCCGGTGTGCGGTGGCATGCAAATGTAAAGGTGAAAAACCTGGCGTTTCACAGATGATAAGTGAGAAAGAACAGGATAACAAATGCTTGGCATTTGTTCTACAAAAAAATGGAATATGATAAAGGAGAGTATAACGATGAAGAGATTAGAGAATAAGACAGCGATTGTGACTGGCGGTAATTCAGGTATTGGCAAAGCAACAGCGATTCTTTTTGCGAAGGAGGGTGCGGATCTGGTTTTGTGTGCCCGCAGAAAAGAGGCGTTGGACGAAGTGGCAGAGGAATGCCGCAAATATGGTGTTCAGGTTGTGACGGTGAAAGCGGATGTGTCCAGTCATGAGGACTGCAGTGCGGTTGTAAAAGCGGCTTTTGATACGTTTGGCAAAGTGGACATTCTGGTGAATAATGCCGGTATTGTGGATAAGCACCGCCCGATTACAGAGTGTACAGATGAGTGGTGGAATGAGATTATCGCCATTGACCAGAGTTCTCTGTTCTACATGATGAAGGATACGATTCCACATATGATGGCGTCCGGAAAAGGCTCGATCATCAATGTTTCCTCCATCGGCGGTGTGTTCGGCAACGGTGGTATTTCTTATTCAGCAGCAAAATCAGCGGCACTGGCTATGACAAAGAACGTGGCTATTCAGCTGGCACCGAACGGTATCCGCTGCAACGCCGTTTGCCCGGGACCAACACCGACACCGCTGAATACACCGGAAAAAGTCGCTGAATTTTCTACATGGTTTGCAGAACGCTGTGCGCAGCATATGGATATGTCCTTGCCGGAATCCAGTGTGGAGGATCAGGCCAATGCTATTCTGTTCTTTGCAGAGGACGCATCAGCTGCAGTGACAGGTCAGTACCTAATTGTGGACCATGGAACAACATTGTAATTGGATGCTTAAATAATGAAAATAATTGGAGCTGTTTAGAATCAACTTCAAAAGTTGGAAGGCTTTATAATCTTAGAATTAGAGATGATTTTGGATTATAAAGCCTTTTTTGTGGATAAAAATGTCAATTTATATAGATGTGGTTGAAAAGTTGTCGAATCTTGTCGAAATGTTGTGGGCAAAGAGGGGAGGAAAGTGATGGGAATGATAAAAAAGATGTGCTATGATTAATTGCAATAATGTTAAGGGGAAAAGAAAATGAATTTAGAAATATATCAAAAATTATGCATGGAATCCAAAATTCTTTGGACACAGCATTGCCTGCAACGAATGCAGGAAAGAAATATTAGTCGTGCAGATGTAAAAAATGGAATTGTAACAGGTGAAATCATAGAGGATTATCCGGATGATTATCCGAATCCCAGTTGTTTGATTTTTGGGTATAATATAAGTGGACAAATTTTGCATATTGTTGTAGGTTGTGATAGTATAAATGTATATATTATAACAGCGTATTATCCTGATACGAACAAATTTGAAAATGATTTAAAGACTCGAAGAAAGAGGTGATGGATATGTGTATGTATTGTAAGAATAATACAACTGTAAATAGCACAACAACACACGTCGTAAATTATAAAGATTGCATTATTGTGATTAAAAATGTTCCATGCCTTGAATGTGAGCAGTGCGGCGAGAAGTATTATACGGATGAAGTTGCTGATCGGCTTGAAAGGATTGTTGATATGGCCAAGAAGTTAATGCAGGAAGTTACGGTGATTGATTATCCAAAGGTTGCATAATTGGTTTATTATACAGATAATTATTTGAGGTAATCAGAGATGTATCATCAATGTAGACAATTGTTATGATTGTGACAGAACGGATACCCATAAGGTGACATAAAAGCCATCAGCCCGGAGGATTATAAATCTTCCAGGCTGATGGTTTTTTGCTGTTCCATATGGGAAATCGTTATTTCATAATTAAAGTGCTGATAGGCTTGTTGACCGGTATACCGGTATGTAGTATTATATGAGTTGAAAAAATGGACAGTTAAAGAGAAAGGCGGAGCATAGCGAATGATAGTTGCAACGGTGTTTGGAAAGATTATTTCTATTTTTATTATTATGATTGTAGGCGTGATCTGTTGTAAGATGGGAATCATTGATGATTATACAAAACAGCGTTTATCCAGACTGAGTACACTGGTTGTGAATCCTATTTTGATTTTTACTTCCTTTCAGATGGAGTATGACAGTGAGTTGCTGAAAAAAATGGGCCTTCTTTTTGCGTTGGCCGTTATCAGTTATCTGATTTCCATTGTGATTGGTCATTTCCTTTTGCATGAGAGAGAAGGGTATGATCTGTCAATCGAGAAGTTTGCAGTGACCTATGATAACTGTGGATTTATAGGGGTTCCGCTTGGTTATGCGCTTTTTGGAAATATCGGTGTTATCTATGCAACCGTGTTTGTCGCTGTTTTTCATATTTTCTGCTGGACACATGGCATCATGCTGTTGGATAAAGGCGGTTTTCAGCTGAAGAAGCTGATTAATCCGTGCCTCATTGCGGTCATCGCAGGTATAGTATTCTTTATTTTTCAGATTCGTCTGCCGGAAAGTATTGATTTTGCAATGAGTGCTATTGGCGATATGAATACGCCGCTGGCGATGCTTTTGTCCGGCGCGATTATGACACAGCTGAATTTTAAGGAGATTATGACAAAAAGAAGACTCTTTTTCGTGGCGTTACTGCGCCTGATCGTTTCGGCAGGTCTGTTCTGTTTGTTACTGAGATTTCTGCCGATTGATGATCAGATGCGGACAGTGGCCGCAGTGACTGCAGCGTGTCCGGCCGGTGCCATGACGATTACGATGGCGATTATGTATGAGCGTGATGATCATTATGCGACAGAGCTTTTTACAGTGACAACGCTGCTTTCAATCCTGACAATGCCACTGTGTATGCTGATTGCCGGATAGGGCACTGCGCAGCAATTTTACATGCGAATACGTCACGATGAAGATTAAACTAAATCATAGGCATTTCTTGGTGTGCCGTCGGCGACATGGATAATTCCGCAGTAGCGGAAGCCATAACTGTCGATGGCATTTTGCATTGGCTTGTTGTCAGCGTGGGTATCAATGCGCAGACAGTCTATTTTGCTATGACAGAAATCAAAGCAGGCACAGGCGATTCCTTTGGCCTGACCGTTGGAGGCAATCCGGTGAATCGTGCCGTAAGGCTGATCGGAGTGCCAGGCACCATTTTCGATGACGGCATAATTCGGTTCTCTTCCTATAATGAAGGCAAAACCGCCCACAATTTTCTCCGGCGCATTATCCGGCGTACAGACATAATAATTGCCATTGGCAATATCTTTCAGGATGTCTTCTGAAGCGGGATAATTGCCGTTCCATTGATGGGGATTGCCGTTGGCAGCCATAAATTTTCTGGCATAGGCGTAGAGGGGCATGATATTCTGGATATCTTCTTTACTGGCAAGTCTTATATGAATCATTTTAGTGTATCCTTTCTTCTGTAAATCAAAAACAACTATATAATAGGGATATTTTACCGGAAATGTCAAATATATTTTTAAAAATAGAAAGGTTAAAAATGAGTTGTGAAGAACACAAGGTATTTGGTCCTATTGAAAATTTATTTGACTTTTTGAAAAACAGGAAATATAATGATTACAAACGAGTAGCAAGTAAGCGTAAATCCAGTTTACCAGCTGCTCGTTTTCTTTTGTTAAAAATAATAGTGTCATGAAAAAGTGTGTAGCCTGTCGGCGTAAGTCCAGCTTATTTGACAGGTTACGCATTTTTTTGTGCAGAAAAAGAGAGGAGTAAACAAAATGGCGGAAAGCAATAAGATGAAGGATATGCCGGTGAATAAGCTGATGGTCCAAATGGGGATTCCGATGATTTTATCTATGGCATTGCAGGCGGTCTATAACATTGTAGACAGTGCATTTGTAGGCAATATGAGAGAGGGAAGTGAAGCAGCGTTAAATGCATTGACGCTTGTATTTCCGGTTCAGATGCTGATGGTTGCAGTAGGTATAGGAACAGGTGTCGGAACCAATGCACTTCTTGCAAGGACACTTGGACAGGGAAACAGCAAAAAAGCTGCAAAGGTAGCAGGGAATAGTCTGTTTCTTGGTGTGATTATTTATGTGGTCTGTTTGTTGTTTGGTTTCTTTGGTGTGAGAGCCTATATATCATCACAGACAGTAGATACAGAAGTACTTGAAATGGGTGTCAGCTATCTGAGGATATGCTGTGTGATTTCTTTTGGTATTGTTTTCTTTTCATTATTTGAAAAATTGTTACAGGCAACAGGGCGCTCCCTTTATTCGACCATCGGACAGGTGGTAGGCGCAATTGTAAATATTGTCCTTGATCCGATTATGATCTATGGTATTGGACCTTGTCCTGAAATGGGCGTGAAAGGTGCCGCTTACGCAACTGTCATTGGTCAGGTAGCCTCTGCAGTTTTACTGTTTATTTTCCATATGAAGCTGAATAAAGAATTTGAACATGATGTGAAATACTTGAAGCCGAATGCGGGCATTATAAAAGAAATCTATGCTATCGGACTCCCGGCAATTATTGCACAGGCTCTGATGTCTATAATGGTGTACGTGATGAATTTAATTCTGAAGTTCAATCCTTCCGCACAGACAGCCTATGGCTTGTTCTATAAGGTACAGCAGTTTGTTCTTTTCCTTGCATTTGGTCTGCGAGATGCGATCACGCCGATTATTGCATTTGCGTATGGAATGAGAAGTAAAAAAAGAATACAGGATGGCATCAGGTATGGTCTGATCTATACGATAGCATTAATGATTCTCGGCATTGCAATCACAGAGATTTTTCCGGGCGCATTTGCAACGCTGTTTAATGCAGGACAGTCAAGAGAATACTTTATCAGTGCGATGAGAGTGATCTCTATCAGTTTTCTGTTTGCCGGAATCAATGTCGCTTATCAGGGTATTTATCAGGCACTGAACGGGGGCGTGGAATCGCTGGTTATTTCACTTTTGAGGCAGCTTATTATCATTCTGCCATTGGCTGGAATCTTTTCACTGTTCGTCAGAAATGGACAGATGGGCGTTTCACTGATTTGGTGGGCATTCCCGATTACAGAAGTGATTGCATGCCTGGTCGGTTATGTATTTTTAAATAAAATCAGAAAAAATAAAGTAGCCGTTTTAAGTTAAGGAGGAATCAGAGATGACAAAAAGAATTATTACAATCAGCAGAGAGTTTGGAAGCGGTGGACGTTTTATCGGGGAAGAAGTTGCGAAAAAACTTGGAATTGCTTATTACGATAAAAATATTATCAATGAGATTGCAGAAAAATCTGGTTTATCACCGGAATATGTTCTTGAAAATGCAGAATTATCTCCGAAAAAAGGGTTGTTTGCCTATGCATTTGCCGGACGTGATATGACAGGCAAATCGGTGGAAGATATGGTATACGAGGCGCAGAGAAAAGTTATTCTGGTATTGGCTGAGAAGGAACCTTGTGTGATCATTGGAAGAAATGCAGATTATATTCTAAAAGACAGAGATGATGTGATGAATGTATTTATTCATGGGGATATGCCGGAAAAAACACAGCGGATTATGCGTTTACATAATGTAGAAGCACAGGAGGCTGCCAAAATGATGGCAGACACAGATAAAAGACGTATGACAAATTATAACTTTTACACAGAGCAGAAATGGGGATATGCCGGAAACTACACGTTGTGTCTGAATAGTTCACAGCTTGGATATGACAGATGTGAGAAGATCATTATGGAATGTTATTAATGAGAACTGTTGTAAAGAGCACAAATCAGTAAGGGGAGAAGTCTGTGAAATATGAATAGGAATAGCTGAAAAAAAGAACTGATAACATTTAATAACGGGAATAGGGAAGAGAAAATAAAAACTGCTTATATATTTGAAAAAAAATAAAGTATAATAAGAAATGTAAAAACCAAGTACGATTTATATGAAAATCAGGGATCATTTCATTCAAATTTACTGAGTGAAAGGTCCCTTTTTCTATGTGATGTATCTGTAAAAATGAAAGAGAGGTAGCGGTTATGAAAAGAATTAAAGCAGCTTGTATCACTCAGACATTGTGTTTTTCCAATTATGACGGAGAGACAACAGAGTATGCAAAAAAAGCGATTGTACAGGAATATGAGAAGTATAAAGCCCAGTTGAAAAAGAATGGGACGAAGTACAAAATCTTATCAGAAAAAACAAATGAGGATGGATCCATTGTGATTGAGGTTAAGAAACAGTACAATTCTTCTCCAGTGGGTGAATATCTGAATTAAATAGTTTGAAAGCGATAGAGTATAAAAGGACTGGAAAATCGGTGAAGCCCGTAAAATTCGGGCTTCACATTTTTTTCACAAAAAATTAGCACTCACCTCTTGACAGTGCTAATAATAGGTGTTATATTACGTATAGAACAAAAAAGAGGGTGAATGGCTGAAGAGAGACTGCAGAGAAGAAAGTAGCGAAGAGAAGTAGCGTATGAGAAGAAAATTGACGCGGCATCAAATGGATGTTGTGTTTGACATAGATGACAAAAGATGATTTTTAGCACATTGTTTCCAAAGGAGGCATGAATATGGATTTAAATAAATTTACACAGAAGTCCCTGCAGGCAGTGCAGGATTGTCAGAAACTGGCTTATCAGTACGGGAATCAGAAGATTGAACAGGAACATCTGCTTCTGAGCCTGCTGACCCAGGAAGACAGCCTGATCGACAGACTGCTGGCGAAGATGGGAATTAATCACGAAGGATTTAAGGTACAGGCGACGAAGCTTGTTGAGAAGCTTGTCAAGGTATCCGGCGGCCAGGTTTATGTAGGTGATAACCTGAACCGTACACTGGTACGGGCTGAGGAAGAAGCGAAGCAGATGGATGATGAATATATCTCTGTTGAGCACCTTTTCCTGGCATTGTTTGAGACAGCCGACAGTGATATCAAGACATTATTCAGGAATTTTGAAGTAACAAGAGATGGTTTCCTTCAGGCACTTTCCACTGTCCGAGGCAATCAGCGTGTGACAAGTGATAACCCTGAGGCAACTTATGACAGCCTGAGTAAGTATGCAGAAGATTTGGTAGGCAAGGCAAGAGCCCAGAAGATGGATCCTGTCATTGGCCGTGATACGGAGATCCGTAACATTATCCGTATCCTTTCTCGTAAGACGAAGAACAACCCGGTACTGATCGGTGAGCCTGGTGTAGGTAAGACCGCAGTTATCGAGGGTCTGGCACAGCGTATCGTCAAGGGCGATGTGCCGGATGGCTTGAAGGACAAGAAGATTTATTCTCTGGATATGGGCGCACTGGTAGCCGGTGCCAAGTACAGAGGTGAATTCGAGGAACGTCTGAAGGCTGTTCTTGCTGAGGTCAAGAAGAGCGACGGCGAGATTATTCTTTTCATCGATGAGCTGCATCTGATCGTTGGTGCCGGCAAGACGGACGGTGCCATGGATGCCAGCAATATGCTGAAGCCTATGCTGGCCAGGGGTGAACTCCACTGTATCGGTGCGACAACACTGGACGAGTACAGACAGTACATTGAGAAGGATAAGGCGCTTGAGCGTCGTTTCCAGCCGGTTATGGTGGATGAGCCGACGGTTGAGGATACCATTGCCATTCTTCGTGGCCTGAAAGAGAGATATGAAGTTTTCCATGGTGTTAAGATTACAGATGGTGCCCTTGTGGCAGCTGCAACGCTTTCACATAGATACATTACCGATCGTTTCCTTCCGGATAAGGCGATTGACCTTGTGGATGAAGCCTGTGCAATGATCAAGACAGAACTTGATTCTATGCCGACAGAGTTGGATGAGATTTCGCGTAAGATCATGCAGTTGGAGATTGAGGAAGCCGCTCTGAAGAAAGAGGACGACAAGCTCAGTCAGGAACGGTTGCAGAACATTACCCATGAGATTGCCGAACTGAGAGAAGATTTCAAGGTTCAGAAGGCTAAATGGGACGATGAGAAGCAGGATGTTGAGAAACTGCAGAGCCTGCGTGAACAGATTGAAGACCTGAACAAGCAGATTGAGTTGGCTCAGAGGAATTATGATCTGAACAAGGCTGCTGAACTTCAGTACGGCAAGCTGCCTCAGCTGAAGAAACAGCTGGAAGAGGAAGAGGCGCGTGTCCATGGAGAAGAGAATTCTATTCTTCGTGAACGTGTCACTGATGAAGAGATTGCCAGAATCGTGTCCAGATGGACAGGTATTCCGGTTGCAAAGCTGACAGAGAGCGAGCGTAATAAGATCCTTCACCTGGACGATGAACTTCACAAACGTGTCATCGGTCAGGAAGAAGGTGTATCGAAGGTTACAGAAGCGATTATCCGTTCCAAGGCAGGTATCCAGGATGAGAACAGACCGATTGGTTCGTTCCTGTTCCTTGGCCCTACTGGTGTTGGTAAGACAGAACTTGCCAAGGCACTGGCAGAGAATCTGTTTGATGATGAGAACAATATGGTGCGTATCGATATGAGTGAATACATGGAGAAGTTCTCCGTGTCCAGACTGATCGGAGCGCCTCCGGGATATGTTGGTTATGAAGAAGGCGGACAGCTGACAGAAGCAGTCAGAAGAAAACCTTACTCTGTTATCCTTTTCGATGAGATTGAGAAGGCCCATCCGGATGTTTTCAATGTATTGCTGCAGATTCTGGATGATGGTCGTGTGACCGATTCCCAGGGCAGAACGGTAGACTTTAAGAATACGATTCTGATCATGACGTCAAACATTGGTTCTTCCTATCTGCTGGAGGGCATTGACAGCGAAGGCAATATCAGTGATGAAGCAAGACAGAACACGATGAATGATCTGAAAGCACATTTCAGACCGGAATTCCTGAACCGTCTTGATGAGATCATTATGTTCAAGCCGTTAACGAAGGACAACATCAGCGGTATCATTGATATCCTGATCGGTCGTCTGAATAAGCGTCTTGAGACAAAGGAACTGACGCTTCAGCTGACACCGGCTGCAAAGGATTACATCACAGATCATGGTTATGATCCGGTTTATGGTGCACGTCCGTTGAAGCGGTATATCCAGAAGAATGTCGAGACCATGGTAGCTAAAATGATCCTTGGCAATGAATTGGAGCCGGGCGACTGCATCAATGTAGATGCTGATGCCAATGGCCTCACAACAACCACAACACATATTGAAGACTAATGGCGCAGATTGTGTTGGCTGGTAAGTGAACATTTTCCCCAAAAAGGCCCTGTATTTCGGTGAATGCCGAAGTACAGGGCCTTTCTTCACATCGTGACGATTCTGATAGGATTGTCATGATGCTGTATTTTAGTGTATTTTAGTTTATTGGGCGGTCAGCTGATAAAGACTGTGGTCTTCAGCCGCCGTGTTGGCATTATACAGAAACAGAATATCGGTAACGCCATTGGATTGAATGGTTTCGGAAATATCTTCTGTATAATATCTCGGGTCGATCATGATGATTCTTGCATAGTCAGGAATCAGGAACGGAACAAAACAGTTTGCGTAGGAATCCTTGAAGACCATCAGCACCTTTTTGGATTCGGAAGCGGAATCGATAACGACTTCCGGATGATTGCCGCCAAAGAATACATTGTACTGGCTTTTGGTGGACAGGCTTTGAACGTCAAATACGGAAGCTGATTTGGTATTTTCTGCCGTCAGGCTGACAGTGTAATCTGTGGCCTGATCCGGAAGATACGCATAAATTTCATCCGTTTCTGATGTACGCAGGCCGCTGGAAGCGGACAAAGTACCTTTGAAAGAATCGGAAAGTATGTTTTTGGAATAAGTGGTGCTGTCATTAAGTCCCAGAGTTTTGTTATAGGTCTGGTAGGCGAGTAAGGCCGCATCACTTGTCCAGTGATGGTCGGTTCTGTAGTAAAGCTGAGTTGCTTTGTCGCAGGCGGCAAAAGGCTCAGAAAGATCGATCCAGTTGATGCCGGAAGCAGCAAGGTCACTTTGAAGCTGTGTAAGGAAAGCTTTTTGATCCCCTTTTACAGCTCCGAAAGGGAGTTTTTTGCTGTAGATGTTGACGGCCGTAGGGACGATCATAGCATTTAAGGTGATATCTGTTCCTTCTGTAAGCTTGGCAATCCCCTTGTAGCCTTCCAGGAGGGAGGCATACTGCTCATCAGATGGCGTATGGAAATTCTGGATCAGATAACCGCCCTTTGCAAGAAAAATGTCGTTGGATTCAGTTTTTCCCATCATGCGTGAAACTGTGGATTCAAGCGTGATCCATTTGTTTCGAAAAGGAAACTGATCAGCAATATAGGTCTCGAATTCGGATTCAAACTTTCCGGATACCAGCGTTGAGAATGTCAGCTTTGGAAATGTCTGGAGTGTACGGTTTTCCATATCAGAGGATGTATGATCCGGCATCAGGATCATGCCGGCATCCAGGAGGACAACAATAGCAATTGCGGCAATGACCAGAATAGAATGATATTTTTTTCGATTGATTTTATCTTTTCGTTTCTGCATAATCTGTCCTCACTAAAATCTGAAATAAAGGAAAGGGTTGTAAGTACCGTATACAAGGAATGCAATGCTGAGGATACCAAGGAGCAGAAGTACTGCGGAAGTCACTTCAGGTTTCTTTCTGCTGCATCGCACAATATAATTCCTGATCAGCGGTGTTGCACAGAGCACGCCCATGATCAGAATGATGAGATTGTTCCTTATATAATAAAAGAACGCCAGATCAAGGAAGCCCTTGGTGCCGATACCAAATAAAGTGCCGACGTAAGTGCGCATACTGCCAAAGTCCGTGTTGCTGAATAAGACCCAGCCGAACATGACAAGAAGCATGGTATAGATGTGTCGGGCTGCTTTCGGCAGCTTCTTCAACAGAGGAGCAAATATATATTTCTCAAGAATCAGAAGAATACCGTAATAGAGGCCCCACAGGATAAAGTTCCATGCCGCACCGTGCCAGAAACCTGTGAGCACCCATACAATCAGAAGGTTCAGAATATGACGGGGCATGGAAACACGGTTGCCGCCCAGAGGAATATAGACATATTCACGGAACCAACCGGATAATGTCATATGCCATCTGCGCCAGAACTCTGTGATACTGTCTGAAATATATGGAAAATTGAAGTTTTCAGGGAATGTAAATCCCAGCATCTTGCCCATACCAATGGCCATATCACTGTAACCGGAGAAGTCAAAGTAGATCTGAAGGGTGTAGGCAAAAATACCAAGCCATGAAGTCATGATGCTTCTGCTGCCCGAAGCCTGAATGGTTTCGTAAAGCAGACCGAGATTGTTGGCAAGCAGGACTTTTTTGGAAAGACCAAAGAGCAGTCGCTCGATGCCCTGACCGAATTTGGCACGGGATATTTTGCGGTTGGAAAGCTGAAGCTCGATATCTGAATATTTAACGATCGGACCGGCGACGAGCTGAGGAAACATCGTGATATATACAGCAAAGTTCAGCAGGTTTTCCTGAGGCTTGACTTTCTTTCTGTACACATCGATGACATAGGATAATGCCTGGAATGTGTAGAAAGAAATACCAACAGGAAGTGCCAGTGATCTGAATTCAATCTTCAGAGGAAGAATGGCATTGATCATGCTGACAAGGAAACCGGCATATTTAAAAAATCCAAGTAGCAGAAGATTGACAGCGACTGCAAATATAAGCTGGCGCTTCCGCAAATGAGGATCTTCAAGCTCGCCAAGGACGAGACCGGACATGTAGTTGAAGCCGATGCTCAGGATCATAAGAATGACATATACAGGCTCTCCCCAGGCATAGAAAATAATGCTGGCCGCAAGCAGTACAATGTTTTTGTACTTAAAAGGAAGTACTGAATGGAGGAGCAGTACGATTGGAAGAAAAATAAGCAGGAAATTTAAACTACTGAATACCATAATGTACTTTCAGGGTCTATTTGACGAGACCCATAAAAACCTCCTCCCACGTTGATGCATGCTCAGAAACAGCATAAAAATAATAAGGGCCGACTTTTTTGGTGATGGCATGACCAAGAAGGTCAATCTGGTTAGTGCCGTAGCCGTCAAAGTTGGTCTTTTGTGCGTCCAGTCTGGAAGCAGCCGCTTTTTCAGCTGTTTCCAGAGCGGCTGAGTTATCGGACTTCACGATCAGAAGCTCCGATACATCCATTAGACCATTGCCGCAATAGTAAATAGACCAGTCAAAGAGACTTTCGTCAAGATCAAGATTCTTTCGCATATCACGGGCTGTTCCTTTTTTGAGGGTATTGATACCTTCACATGATACAATATTCTGCTGGACTGTTTCAAAACTGACATTTTTGGCATGACCTGACAGGAGAATGCCAAGAATGAAAATAACAAGCAGGCCGCAGATGATGTATTGGATATATGTCAATTTCTTTAATCTATTCATTGTCTTTTAACCCCGCCATATCTGCCAGATAATTAAACCATAATGGATAAAATGCGGAAACCGGGTGAATACCATCCGCATCATATAATTCCGGCAGTTCTCTTAAAATGAAACCGGAGTCGATAAAGGTGACGCCGAGTTCCTGACATAAAGCTTCAAGTTCTGTATTGTATTCGTCGAGATACCCATAAAATGGCAGACGATCCTGAATACCGTCCTGCGGAGGAAAGATCGCATTGACATAAATCACAGTATGCGGTGTTGCACCTTGGATTTTGGTAATTGCTTCCCTGTAATCAGAGATAAATCCATCCACCTGTGAGCCATAATTCTCGATATCATTGACACCAAAACACATGAAAAGAAGAGATGGCGAAGCATTAATAGCAGCGTCAATCTGTTCTTCAGCTGTGCAGACGGAGATACCGATCTTGGAGGAGAAGTTGGATGGCGTCAGCCATTCGTAGGCAGAGCCACCCTCGACGATAGAATCCCCCAGGATGATCACGTCCTCAAACCATTTGGTCATTTCACTGTTGTCAAAGGAGTCATCTTTCATTGCGATGATCTTCTCCTGTTCCTCAGTGAGATTACCGGAAAAATTTTCGATTTTTCGGGATGAGAAATCTGTCGGCGTTTTGGCTTCCATTTGGTTGAGCAGATCAATATCTGCTGCAATAGATTCGCTGTTTTTCGCAGAGCCGTGATGTACAAAAATCCCGCCTGACAGATAAAGTAGAAAACTTAAGACTAGAATCGTCAAAATTGTAAATGCAGTTTTATTTTTCATTTTTTAAATTCCCCAGTATTGATGATGTACTTAATAGTAGTCAAACACCTTATAGGATATCATTTTTTTTTGTAGATGTAAATTGAAAAATGGTTCGAAATGTTCTTCTTGTATGGAAAACAGGGTTGGCAGGTATGGTACGCTTGAGAATACCTATTGTCATTATTGGTGCTTTACGCTACTATATTAAGTATAATTAAGTATACAAAAACATGAAGTATACAAAAGCTTTTCTGACAGGCAAAAGTTCTGCTAATACTTACAGGAATTTAAAAGAGGTAATCATCATGAGCAGTTTTGAGAAAAATCTTTCGGAGGGCAATGTAGCGAAACAGCTGGTTTTGTTTTCACTGCCTTTTCTGGCATCCAACATTATACAGTCTCTTTACAGCGTGGCGGATATGCTGATTGTCGGACGCTTCAGCGGTACAACCAGCATGTCCGGTGTGAATCTGGGAAGCCAGGTAACCCTGATTCTGACGAATATCGTTGTCGGTCTGTGTGCCGGCGGAACTGTACTGATTGCACAGTATCTGGGAGCCAAGAGGCGGAAGGATATGCAGGAGACCACGGCAACATTGCTTACGACATTAACCATTGCGGCAGTTGCCATTACCGTTTTAATGCTTATTCTCAAGAAACCGATCCTTCATCTGATTCAGACACCGGCGGAATCCTTTGCAGAGGCTGACCGATATCTGACAGTGACGGTTCTGGGGTTGATTTTTATATTTGGTTACAATGTGTTCAGTGCGGTTATGCGCGGCATGGGAGACAGTAAGCGACCTTTGTACTTTGTACTGATTGCCTGCATTACTAACGTGATTCTTGACCTTGTACTGGTGGCCGGATTGAAGATGGGAGCGCTGGGAGCAGCTATTGCAACTGTATTCTCACAGGCTGTCAGCATGATCACCTGTATCGTCGTGATGATCCGCAATGACTTTGTATTTGATTTCAAACCATCTTCTTTTATTATCAAAAAAGAAAAAGCGATAAAGATTCTGAAATTAGGGACACCGACTGCGATTCAGAATGGTGTGACGAGCATTTCATTTATGATCATTACAACTCTTGTCAATATCATCGGTGGCGTCAATGCATCAGCCGCCGTTGGTGTTGTGGCCAAGTTCAACAGTTTTGCGGTGCTGCCGGCTGTGGCGATGGGGGCCTCCATCTCAACGATGTGTGCACAGAATATTGGTGCCGGCAAGTGGGACCGAGCAGTGAAAACATGCAAAATCGGTACAGTCATCGCATTCTGTATCAGTGGATGCATCTTTATTGTGGCGCAGACATCTTTCGAGCATATTTTACGCCTTTTTAATGATGAACCGGAAATGCTGAAATACGGCGTGCAGTATATCCGTACCTTCAGCTTTGATTATCTGCTGATGCCGTTTGTCTTCTGTATCAACGGCCTGTTTACAGGCGCAGGGCATACCGCTTTTTCAATGGTGAATAATATGCTGTCGGCGATCGTTCTCAGAGTACCGGTGGCAGTGGTCTTTGGTCTGGTGCTGAACCTTGGTTTGACGGGCGTCGGTCTCGGTGGTCCGATGGCATCCGTGGGTGCCATTATATTGATTGTGGTGTTCCTGATATCAGGTCGTTGGAAAGAGAATAAAGCATTGTAAAGAAAATCGCGATAGGCGTATTTACAAACGCCTGTAAGAAAGGTATAATAAGAATATAGGAAGTCGGAAGGTGAATGTGCTCACCCGACCGGGCGAAATAGCATTATTTATAAAAATAGCTGTCCGAGACTCGCCAAAGTACATAGGACGGCTATTTTTTATGCGTAAAATTCAGTATTGCAACTATGAGCATAGCGACAGAGACTATAAAATGAAACACGGGGCACAATATAAACAAAAAACGCAGCCAGGCATAAAGCATGGACTGCGCTTTTTGTTTATATAAGGTATTATTTCTGGAAAGACAGCAGCAGATCGCCGGTATTGACGCGATCGCCTGCAGCAACGTAAATCTTGTCGATAACACCGTCCTGTTTGGCAACGACAGTTGTCTCCAGCTTCATGGCTTCGAGTACGAGCAGCGGCTGGTTCTGTTTCACTTCTTCGCCCTCTTTGACGAATACCTGGCTGACTGTACCCGGAATCGTAGAACCAACATGAGCCGGGTTGGACTTATCGGCTTTCAGTTTCTTATCGGACTTAACTTCAAGCTTCTTATCCTGAACAGTGACTTCACGGACAGAACCGTTGATTTCAAAGCTGAGGACACGTTTGCCTTCCTCATCAGGTGCAGACATTTCCATAAACTTGATCAGCAGATCTTTACCTTCACCAATCTTAAGGGTTGTTTCCTCACCGCGGCGCAGGCCATAGAAGTAAACATGGCTTTCAAGTCGTGTAACATCGTTGTATGCCTGGAAATGTTCGCAGTAATCTTCATATACCTTTGGATAGAGGGCATAGCTGACAGCCTTCAGATCCAGCTGGTAATCGGAGAAATCTGAGAGATCGTATTTATCCTTCAGCATGGCCTTAACAGCGTCAAAATCGACATCCGGAAGCAGTGTACCCGGACGGACAGTGATCGGTTTCTCACCTTTGAGGATCATCTTCTGAAGTTCAGGATTGAATCCACCTTCAGGCTGTCCGATCATGCCCTTGAAGTAGTCTACAACAGAGGCAGGGAATGAGAGATCCTGGCCAAGTTCAAAAATATTGTCTTTGTTCAGACCGTTCTTCAGCATAAAGATAGCCATATCACCGACAACCTTGGATGTAGGTGTAACTTTTGTAACATTGCCGAGAAGCTCGTTGGCCTGTCTGTACAGCTCTTTGATTTCTTCAAACTGATTCTTCATACCCATGCTTTCAACCTGGGCGAGAAGGTTGGAGTACTGACCGCCTGGGATCTCGTACTTGTAAATATCAACGTTTGGTGCGTTCATACCGCTTTCAAACTGTTTGTAAACCTTGCGGACTCTGCCGTAGTAGCGGCCAAGTTCACTGAGTTCATCAAGATCAAGGCCTGTGTCACGGTCTGTACCCTGCAGGGCAGCAACAACAGAGTTCATGGATGGCTGACTGGTCAGTGTGCTCATGGATTCAATGGCCAGATCGACGATATCAACGCCGGCTTCTGCAGCCATCAGGACAGTTGCAACACCGTTGCCTGTAGAATCATGTGTATGAAGGTGAACCGGAATCTTTAGTTCGGACTTCAGCGCACCGATCAGCTCTTTGGCAGCGTATGGCTTCAGAAGTCCGGCCATATCCTTGATGCAGAAGGTATGGATACCAAGTGCTTCGAGTTCTTTGGCTTTCTTGACATAATAATCCAGTGTGTATTTCTTCTCGTTTGGATTCGTAACATCGCCTGTATAGCAGAGTGTACCTTCGACAATCTTGCCTGTTTTCAATGCTTCTTCGATTGGCATCTTCATATTCTCAACCCAGTTCAGGGAGTCGAAAATTCTGAAAATATCGATGCCGGCTTTGGAGGAAACATCAATAAAGTTCTTAACCACATTATCCGGATAATTGCTGTAACCAACGGCGTTGGATGCACGCAGCAGCATCTGGAGCATAGTGTTCGGCATTCTTTCACGGAGAATTTCGAGACGCTTCCATGGAGATTCCTTCAGGAAACGATAAGCGGTATCGAATGTGGCACCGCCCCAGCATTCAACGGAATAAGCATTCTGCATAAATGCATTGGTTGCACGGGCTGCACCGGCGAGATCCTTCGTACGCATACGGGTTGCCATCAGGGACTGCTGGGCATCACGCATAGTTGTATCTGTCACGTATAATTTCTTGTCATTCAAGATCTTCTGAGTAAAGTCCCTGGCTCCAAGCTTTAAGAATTCATCTCTGGCACCATAAACCGTTTTTTCCTCATCGAACTGAGGAATTTCACGATTTTCATAAAATGGTTTGTCGCCGCCGGTTGTATTGACGATTCTGTCACCCAGGAATTCGATGATCTTGGTTGCACGGTCCTGGCTGCGCTGCAGCTGGAACAGAGAAGGTGTTTCTTCTATAAAAGTGGTGTAGCACTGGCCGGCTCTGAATGTCTCATGGTTGATGACATTGATCAGGAAAGGCACGTTGGTTTTGACACCTCTGATACGCAGTTCCTTCAATGCGCGGAGAGACTTGCGGATGGCACCGTCAAATGTACGGTCATGTGTGATCACTTTTACAAGAAGACTATCATAATATGGAAGAATCTCAGCGCCTGCATAAGCGTTGCCGCCGTCAAGACGGATACCATTGCCTGAACCGGAACGATAAACAGTGATCTTGCCTGTGTCCGGAAGGAAGTTATTGGATGGATCCTCTGTTGTAACACGTGTCTGGATCGAGAATCCCTGACACTTGACAGCATCCTGGGATGGAATATTGATCTCAGGGCTGTTCAGCGGATAACCTTCGGCAATGAGAATCTGAGAAGCAACAATATCGATGCCTGTAACCATCTCGGAAACGGTATGTTCAACCTGGACACGAGGGTTCATCTCAATGAAGTATGGATTGCCTTCCTGGTCCACAAGGAATTCAAGTGTACCGGCATTTCTGTAGCCGACCTGCTTGCAAAGCTTGATAGCGCTGTCGAAAATAATCTGACGTGTTGATTCAGGAATGCTGAATGCAGGGGCATATTCGACAACTTTCTGATGACGACGCTGCACGGAGCAGTCACGATCGTAAAGGTGAACAACGTTGCCGTAATTATCTGCAAGCACCTGTACTTCGATATGCTTTGGTCCGCGGATGTATTTCTCGATGAAGATCTGGTCATCACCGAAAGCCTTTTTGGATTCGTTGCAGGCTTCGCGGTATTCCTTCGGCATATCTTCAGCGCTGTTGACGATACGCATACCGCGGCCGCCGCCGCCGTTGGAGGCTTTCAGCATAACCGGATAACCGACCATTTCAGCAACTTTCATGACTTCTTCTTCTGTCTTCAATGCGTGATCTACACCAGGGATGATTGGAACACCGGCTTTGATAGCCATCTGTTTGGAAGAAATCTTATCACCCATGGCATTCATGATGTCCTCGGAAGGTCCGATAAATACGATGCCGGCTTTTGCGCAGGCCTCGACAAAGTCCGGATTCTCAGAGAGAAAACCATAGCCCGGATGGATAGCATCAACATTTGCCTTCTTGGCAATTTCAATAATGCCCTTGATGTCCAGATAAGCATCAACAGGACCTTTATTTTCTTTCAGCTGATAGGATTCGTCTGCTTTGGAACGGAAGAGGGCATAGCGGTCTTCCTTGGAATAAATACCGACGGTTGTAATACCCAGCTCATTCAGAGCACGATAAACACGGATGGCGATTTCGCCTCGGTTAGCAACGAGAACACGTTTGAATGGTTTGATTTGTACTTCTCCCACTTTTGAGAAACCTCCTTTTTTAACTTTGCAAATACAATCTGAAATCCCCTTATTTGCTATCGTACAAACAGCAGCATGAATGCAGACTGTCGTACGGAGTGTATTGCATACATATATTTTTACTATACGATATGGTTTGGCTAAATGCAAGCGTTAAATATTAAACATTCAAAAATGTGATGGAATATCAAGAAAAATTCATAATTGCTCCGAAAAAAATGCAATATTCGACAAAATAGAATTCGTTTTGGAAACGTTTACAAAGGAAAATAGAAAAAGTGGTATAGTATAAAGCTATACCACGATAAAACATCAGTATTGGAATAATTGTTCCATATAGCTTACAATATGGATAGAGTGTTGAGAAACACTAACTGTATCAGATCTGTCAGATATCGGCCATTCAGGCAGCAGATTTTTTGGATTGTACAGTTCGGTTCGTCAGATGTTCCGGGCGGCTGTGATCAGATTCTTCAGATGCGGCGAGAGATGGCGGCTGGATTTCCAGATCAGGTCGATCTCCGCAGGCAAAAGGCCCGGTACCGCCCGTTTCACGATATCGCTGCTTTCTTCCAGTACATGATCCAGAAGAAAAGCCGCGGTTGTGTTGGTTGCCACCAATTGCTGGATAGTTGCCAGCTGATTGGTGCGGACAATGATACTCGGCTTCAGATGAAGGGTTTCATAATACTGATCGATGCAGTGGTCGAGGAAAGTATCTTCCGGCAGCATGGCCAGAGGCAGTTGATCCAGGTCGTCGGTTGTTACGGTATCTTTCTCAGCCAGGGGATGCATGACGGACAGATACAGGCAGATGTTGACATGACGCAGCACCACATGGCCGATGCCCGGAGGGAGCGGTCCGTTTCGGGTGATAATGGCCGCATCCAGAGTGTGATCCATGATTTTGGAACGATTGGCCAGAGAACCATTCTCCATGACCTGGATATGTGTACCGGGAGAACGGGCATAGAGGGTTCGAAGGAGATCTGTGAAGACGAGGGAACCGCTCATGGCCGGAAGACCAAGGGTCAGTGTTCTGTCGGTTGTAGACATATGCTTCATATTGGTTGTCAGCTGCTCGGCCTGTTCCAGAAGCTTATCTGCCTCATCCAGGAAGTAGCGACCCTCCGGAGTCAGTTCCAGACCGCGGCTGCGCCTGGTGAACAGACTGACACCGAATTCACGCTCCAGTTCCTTGACCGCATTGGAGAGACTGGGCTGGGAGACATGGAGTTCGGCAGATGCCCGTGTGATATTGTTGTATTTGCAGATCGTCTGGAAATATTTCAGCTGTATAAGTGTCATGGAAACCTCTCTATCATAATGTATGCCCTTCGGAACGGAGGCATCATCGGCCGTAATGAAATGGTGGACAGGAAAACATTGCTTTAAGAATCATTATAAACCAGGAGGTGTATTTTCACAACGATAAATAAAGCGAATCCTGACAGAAAGGGATTCGGATGGGAAGAGAAAGGAGATTATAGAGATTATGAAAGAGTTATGGGAATTATTTATTGTGTTTGCCAAGATTGGCGGATTTACTTTCGGCGGCGGCTATGCGATGCTGCCGATTCTGCAGCGTGAAGTTGTGGAGAACAGAAACTGGGCAACGAGTGAGGAATTGATGGATTATTATGCCATCGGTCAGTGTACACCGGGTATTATTGCTGTTAATACCGCGACATTTATCGGGTATAAGCGCAAAGGTATTATCGGCGGTATTGTGGCGACTATCGGATGTGTTTTCCCTTCACTGGTCATTATCATGATCATCGCCGCATTCATTAACAGTTTTACACATATTGTCTGGGTACAGCATGCCCTTGCAGGTATTCGTGTCTGTGTGTGTGTCCTGGTGCTGGATGCCGTTATCAAACTGGCGAAGAAGTCTCTGATCGATGCGGCGACGTATCTGATTTTTGCGGCCGTTGTGATTCTGTCACTGTTTACCGATGTTGCATCTTTTGTATGGATCGTATGTGCCGGAGCAGCAGGTGTGATCATCAAGACTTTGATGGAACGTTCAAAAGCGCAGAAGAAAGCATAGGAGGGATGAAATATGTTGATATTTAGACTTTTCTGGGAATTTTTTAAGACAGGACTTTTTGCCATTGGCGGCGGTCTGGCAACACTGCCGTTCCTTTATGATATGCAGGCTGCGACAGGCTGGTTTACGCTGGATGATATTTCCAATATGATCGCTATTTCGGAATCCACACCGGGACCGATGGGCATCAATATGGCTACTTATACAGGTTTTACTTCCATGGGTGTTTTAGGCGGTATTGCTGCGGTGGCCGGACTGGTAACACCGTCTATTATTATCATTATTATTGTGTCGAATATTCTGGAGAAATTTAAAACGAATAAATACGTACAATATTGTATGTATGGCCTGAGAGCCGCATCCGTGGGTCTGATTTCTGTGGCAGGACTTCGTGTGGCTGAGGCCGCGTTTCTGAGATCACAGCTGTTTGCAGAAACAGGATCGCTGACGGATCTCTTCAATATAAAAGCGTTTATATTTGGCGTGGTGCTGTATGTTGTTTATAAGAAAACAGGCAAGCATCCGATCATTTATATTCTTGCATCTGGTGTAATTGGTGTTATACTTAGTTTGTAGGGGGTAAGCGAGCCTGAGCGTATGGTTTCAGGCACTGCGATTATATTTAAAATAAAGACCGACATGATCCGGGGGTAGTAGAAAGGATGACGTCGGAGTGAGGAGGAGATTATGAATTATAATGAAGTACTTGCGAATGCAAGAGAGAACATCGGCAAGTTATGTAAGGCCTGTCCGGTCTGCAATGGTCTGGCATGCCGCAATACCGTTCCGGGTCCCGGAGCCAAGGGTGTCGGCGATACGGCCATTCGCAATTACCAGAAGTGGCAGGAGATCAGAGTGAATATGGATACATTGTGTGCGCCGAAGGCAGTGGATACATCCCTTGAACTCTTTGGAAAGAAGTTCAAGTATCCGTTTTTTGCGGGACCTGTAGGGGCTGTGAACCTGCATTACAGCGATGCATATGATGATGTTTCTTATAATAAAGTCCTTGTTTCTGCCTGTGCAGAAAATGGCATTGTTGCTTTTACAGGTGACGGTACGAATCCGAAGGTGATGGAAGCGGCAACAGATGCGATCGCATTGGCCGACGGCATGGGTGTTCCAACAGTGAAGCCGTGGAATCTGGATACGATTCGTGAGAAGATGGATCTTGTGAAGAAGTCCGGTGCTTTTGCAGTGGCTATGGATGTGGATGCAGCCGGTCTGCCGTTCCTGAAGAATATGGATCCGCCGGCAGGCGGCAAATCCGTCGAGGATCTGAAGGCCATTGCAGAAATGGCCGGTGCGCCGTTTATCGTGAAGGGCGTTATGACAGTGAAGGGTGCATTGAAGGCGAAGGAAGCGGGAGCAGCAGCCATTGTTGTATCCAATCACGGCGGACGTGTACAGGATCAGTGCCCGGCAACAGCAGAAGTTCTTCCTGAAATCGTGAAGGCTGTCGGCGGCAGCATGAAGATTTTTGTGGATGGCGGTATTCGAAGCGGTGTGGATATTTTCAAGGCACTGGCACTTGGTGCAGATGCAGTTATTATTGCCCGTCCTTTTGTAACAGCTGTTTACGGCGGTGCCGAAGAAGGCGTGAAAGCCTACATTGACAAACTGGCCGGAGAACTGGCAGATACGATGGCTATGTGTGGTGCCTTCAGTCTGCATGAGATTACACCGGATATGGTTCGATAAATGAATAGAATGACAAATATTTCCAATAAATATTAGCAAAAATGTCAAAAAAACATTAAAAAATGAATAAATATTCAGAAAACACTTCGCGGAGTTGCTTTGTTAAAGCTGCGAAGTGTTTTTTTTGCTGTACAATTCAAACAATATATGCTATAATTTAAATTATTTCATATGACTGTTGTTATTTAGTCTATTAACGTGATGAAGTATACTATACAAATGGTATTTTTTGTACATAGACAAATGTCCGTCTTAGACGTTATAATAGCAGAAAACTAAATTGAATAGGAGAGAGAAAAGTGGGTAAATACATACTCAAGAGAATTGCACTTGCAATCGTGACCATTTGGGCAGTTGCCACGATCACATTCTTTCTGATGAACCTGGTTCCGGGCGGACCGTTCTTATCAGAGAAGGCAATCAGCCCTGCAGCAACAAAAGCGCTGGAAGCTAAGTATGGACTGGATAAACCTATGGCAGAACGTTATTTTACTTATATTTCCGATGCAGCTCACGGCGACTTCGGTGACAGCCTGAAGCAGAGAGGCCGTACAGTTATGGATATTATTGCGACAAAGTTCCCTGTATCCGCTAGATTAGGCGGAATGGCTGTCGTCCTTGCACTTTGTGTCGGTGTGCCGTTGGGTGTTCTGGCTGCATACAAGAGAGGCACTTTTATTGATAGTTTATTCAGTGTCATTGCCACCTGCGGCATTGCGGTGCCCGGGTTCGTTATCTGTACGCTGCTCCTTTACGTCTTTGGCGTTAAACTGCAGTGGCTGCCGACACTGGGCCTTAAGAGTGCGCAGAGCTACATTATGCCGGTGGTTGCGCTGGCAGCTTATCCGACATCATATATCATGCGTCTGATGCGTTCATCCATGCTGGATGTTCTCGGCCAGGATTATATGCGTACAGCGAAGGCAAAGGGGTTGTCACAGAAGGTTTCCCTGTTTAAGCATGCCCTTCGTAATGCAATCCTGCCTGTTATTACATATGTAGGTCCTATGCTGGCTTATACACTGACAGGTAGTTTTGTTACAGAGAAGATTTTTACAATTCCGGGTCTTGGCGGCGAATTCATCAAAGCCATCAATGGCCGTGATTACACGATGATCATGGGTACAACAATTTTCCTTGCGACGATCATGATCGTTATGAATGTTATTGTTGACATTGTCTACAAACTGGTAGACCCGCGTATCAAGCTGAAATAAACAGGAGGGTAAGTGATAATGGAGAAGAATCCGTTAAGTTTTCAATTGAAGTTAAATCCAGACGACTTCCTTCCGGCTACTGATGAAGAGAAGGAAAGCCTTGTTGTCATGCGTGACAGCGTCAGCTTCTGGAAAGATGGTTTCAGACGTCTGCGTAAGAACAAAGTGGCTATGGTTTGTCTGTTTATCATTATTATTGTTATGATTTTTGCCTTTATTGTTCCGGCATTTTATCCATACAGTTACGAACAGCAGATTCAGGGTGCGAATAACCTTGCACCGATGCAGTATTCTGCCAAAGAGATGGAGCAAATAGCAGCCGGCGAGAAGGTATTTCCGCATTTCTTCGGCACAGATAAGATGGGCCGTGATTATGCAATCCGTGTCATGATGGGAAGCCGTATCTCCCTGCTGGTTGGTATCATTGCAGCAGCGATCATTCTTGTCATCGGTTCTATTTTCGGTTCCATCGCTGCTTTTGCAGGCGGTTGGGTCGATCTGATCATGATGCGTATTGTTGATATTATTTATACCATTCCGGATGTCCTGCTGATCGTTCTTTTGTCCTTCGCTTTGAAGGCACCATTGAAGGTGTTGGCTCAGGCGCCGGGCTTCGGATGGATTTCCGTTGTTGGTGAGAACCTGATCAGTATTTTCATCGTATTCGCTCTTTTGTACTGGGTTGGTATGGCACGTATGGTACGAAGCCAGATCCTGATGCTGAAGGAAAGTGAATATGTTACAGCTGCAAGAGCACTGGGTGCATCTTCAGCGAGAATTATCAAGAAGCATCTGCTGACAAACTGTATCGGTACACTGATCGTTACAACAACACTGCAGATCCCGTCATCTATCTTTACGGAGAGTTTCCTGAGCTTCCTCGGTCTTGGTGTTGCTGTCCCGATGCCTTCTCTGGGAAGTCTTGCCAGTGATGCGATCAATGGTTTGAATACATATCCGTATCTGCTGTTTATTCCGGCAGCAGTTATCAGTTTGATCATTCTGAGCTTTAACTTACTGGGCGATGGCCTCAGAGATGCCTTTGACCCTAAACTTAAGAACTAGGAAGGAGAGTGTAAGATTATGTCAGAATATCTTGTAGATATACAGCACGAACGTCTTTCATTCTTCACACCTGCCGGTGAAGTTAAGGCATTGAATGACGTTTCTATCCATCTGAATGATGGTGAAGTCCTCGGTATTGTAGGAGAGAGTGGTTCAGGTAAATCCGTTACTGCATACAGTCTGATGGGACTGACTGCTTACCCGGGTAAGTTAGTCGGTGGTACGATTGATTTTAACGGTCACCGTATCAACGATCTGTCTGAGAAGGAGTTCCGTAAGATCCGAGGCAACGAAGTATCGATTATTTTCCAGGATCCGATGACAAGTCTGAATCCTGTTTATACAATTGGCAACCAGATCATGGAAGTTATTCTTCTGCATACAGACAAGAATAAAGAGCAGGCCCGGGCCAGAGCCAAGGAACTTTTGGAACTGGTTGGTATCAATGAGCCTGAAAAGCGTCTGAAACAGTATCCGCATGAGTTATCCGGTGGTATGAGACAGCGTGTTATGATTGCGATCGCATTGGCATGTGAACCGAAGCTTCTGATTGCCGATGAGCCTACAACAGCCCTTGATGTGACGATTCAGGCACAGATCCTTGAGTTGATGATGGAGCTGAAAGAGAAGCTTGGCATGGCGATCATCATGATCACTCATGACCTTGGTGTTGTTGCCAGCATGTGCGACAGGATTGCCGTTATGTATGCCGGACGTATTGTCGAATACGGCACAACGGATGATATTTTCTACAATCCGAAGCATGAATATACAAAGGGCCTTCTGAAGAGTATTCCGCGACTGGATGCCAAAGAGCATGAGCGTCTGGTGCCGATCGAAGGTACACCGATCGATTTGCTGAATCCGCCTGCAGGATGTCCGTTTGCACCGCGTTGTTCAAACTGTATGAAGATCTGCCTGAGAGAGATGGCACCGGTGACAACTTTCGATGATGTACATTATACACAGTGCTGGATGAACCAGAAGGAACAGATGGAAAGAGAGGCCGCAAAATGAGTGATAAATTAGTTCAGGTAGAACATTTGCAGCAGTACTTTCCGGCCGGTGGTTTTGGAAAGAACAAGAAATATGTTCAGGCTGTAGATGATGTTTCCTTCTTTATCAACAGAGGTGAAACACTTGGTCTTGTTGGTGAGTCCGGATGCGGTAAGACAACAACAGGACGTACACTGCTCCGTCTCTATGAACCGACGGGCGGCAGAATTATTTATGATGATAAGGTTATTTTTGATAAAGAGAAGAAGATTGCAGAGAATATGCTGCCTTATCGTAAGAAAATGCAGATTGTATTCCAGGATCCATACGCCAGTCTGGACCCGCGTATGACAGTCGGTGATATTGTCGGCGAACCAATTGATATCCACCATCTTGCATCTTCCAAGCAGGAGCGTTATGATATGATTATCGAGATGCTTCGTCGCGTTGGTCTGAACTCCGAGCATGCGAATCGTTATCCGCATGAGTTCTCAGGCGGTCAGCGTCAGCGTGTCGGCATTGCAAGAGCATTGGCTGTTCATCCGGAATTCATTGTGTGTGATGAGCCAATTTCCGCGCTGGATGTTTCTATTCAGGCGCAGGTTATCAATATGTTTGAGGATCTGCAGGAGAGCATGAATCTGACTTATCTGTTCATTGCCCATGATCTGTCCGTTGTTAAGCATATTTCCAACCGTATTGGTGTTATGTACCTTGGCAGAATGGTTGAACTTGCTGACAGCTATGAGCTGACAATGCACAGCCTGCATCCATACACAAAGAGTCTGATCTCTGCGATCCCGATCGCAGACCCGAAGCAGGCAAGGGCCAGCAAGCGTATCGCTCTTGAAGGCGATGTACCTAGCCCGCTGAATCCACCTTCAGGATGCCGTTTCAGAACACGCTGCCCATATGCAGACGAGCAGTGTGCGAAGGAAGTTCCGGAATTCAAGGAAGTGGCTCCGGGACATTATGCAGCTTGTCATCATCTGGACAAGTGCAACTAAAAGTACCGTTTCACAGACAGCGCTGTGAATGGTATAATGTGTAATTGTTCAGAGCTAAGCAAAATTTCAAAAACAGGTATAAAATGCTTGCATTTTTAAGACTGTTTTTGAAATTTTATTTGGCGGATACGCCACACCGACGAAATGCGTAGCATTTTGGAGGTTAGCTCTGAACAGTTACTATAATATTATAAATTGTGATAAGCAGTTATGCGGAATGCATAATGTTTATAGAAAACGCAAATTGTTCGGAGCCATGGTCCAAGCGGTTGGTTCTGAGCATCTGCAAAAAAGAAAAGGAGAAGAGAACATGAAAAAGAGAATCTTACCTCTTCTGCTGACAGCTGCTATGGTAGCTGGTCTGGCAGGCTGCGGCAGCACCGCTGCAAAAGAAACAACAGCAGCAAGCGACAACAACCAGACAACAGCAGAATCCACAGAAGCTGGCAGCACTACCGGCGAGAAAATCCTGAAAGTTCAGGTTGGTCCTGACCCAGAAACTGTTGACCCTGCACTGAATAGTGCTGTAGATGGCGGTAACATGATCCTTCATGCATTTGAAGGCCTTCTGACTCTTGATGAGAATGGCCAGTTAAAGGAAGGACAGGCAGAATCATGGGAGACATCCGAAGATGGTCTTACATGGACATTCCACTTAAGAGACGGCCTTAAATGGTCAGACGGCACAGATCTGACAGCTGAAGATTTCGTTTACAGCTGGCAGCGTGTATGTGATCCTAATGTAGCAGCTCCATACGCTGAGACAGTTCTTGGTATGGTTAAAGGCTATGATGAAGCAGTAGCAGGCGATATCACAAAACTTGATGTACAGGCTCCTGATGAGAAGACAGTTGTTGTAAATCTTGCACATCCTTGCTCATATTTCGGCGACCTTGCAGCATTCGCAACATTAAACCCTGTTCAGAAAGCAACAGTTGAAGCAAATGGTGATGCTTGGGCAACATCTGCTGATACTTATATCTCCAATGGTCCTTTCATGATGACAGAATGGGTACCTGGATCACACATCACATTCAGCAAGAATCCTAACTACTGGAATGCTGAGGCTATCAAACTTGACAAGCTTGAGTTTGAACTGATCGAAGACTCCAACGCAGCTTACAGTGCATACACAAGTGGCGAAGTTGATATGATCAAAGATGTTCCTACAGAAGAAATTCCTAGCCTTCAGGGCAATGAAGAATTCCATGTAGATCCTATCATTGGTACATACTATGTCAGCCTGAACCTTCAGAAAGAATATTTCCAGGATGCAAGAGTACGTAAGGCATTAAGCCTTGCAATCGATCGTAACTACGTAGCGAATACTCTGATGCAGGGTACATATTCACCTGCAAGCGCAATTGTAGGTCCTGGCTGGTTAGATACAGATGGTTCTTCATTTGCTGAAAATGCAAATGGCGGCACACCTTACATTGACAATGACAACTTCGACGCTAACCTTGAAGAAGCTAAGAAGTTACTGGAAGAAGCTGGCTATCCAAACGGCGAAGGCTTCCCACAGATCGAGTACACAACAAATGATGCAGGTTACCACAAGGTTGTAGCTGAGTACTTACAGCAGGCTTGGGCTGCAATTGGTATCGACCTTAAAGTCAACATCGTTGAATGGGCAAGTTTCACACCAATGCGTCGTAACGGCGAATTCGATGTTGCTCGTAACGGTTGGGTAGGTGACTACACAGATCCATCCAACATCCTTGAACTGTTCTGCACAACAAACGGCAACAACGATGGTAAATACACTAATGCAGACTTTGATGCAGCTATCGAAGATTCCAGAGTTACAACAGATGCAACTACACGTTCAGCAGACCTTCACAAAGCAGAAGACCTTCTGATGGAAGATGCAGGTTGTATTCCAATCGCTTACTACAACGATTTCTGGCTGCAGAGCAGCAAGATCACAGGTGCTTGGCATTCAGCTAACGGTTTCTGGTACTTCATGTATGCAGATATCACAGAATAAAATGTAAAGTTACAGTATAATTATTCTGTACTATGAAGGGCATTGTCCTGATGTACTTTCTTTCTGAAACAGACACAATAAAGCGTGTCAAATGTTTCAGAAAGAAAGTCACAGGACAGTGCCCTTTTTATAGTATAAAGAAAATTATACTGTAACTTTTGGTATAAAAAGGAACTCCCTGAAAACAGCGTGCATCCGCACGAAATGTTTTCAAGGGGGATTTTTCATAACAGGCGTTAAAGAATATACTTGAGCTGAACCTGTTTGGTGGCTGCACGGGTGTCGAAGATAGTCGAAATATTGTGGGCTTGAAGCTATGGGCAGATGAAAATGGATATGGTAAAATGTACTATATAATATATTGCTGCGAAAGAGAAGAATCATTCGTTCCAGGTAAGCACAGCAGCTATTTTGTTGTTTGGCAAGAATCCACAGTTATATTTCCCAAGAGCGCGCGTACGATTTATTCGTTATGAGGGAATTCGGGAATGTGTGGGCGCTCAGATGAATGTTATTAAAGATGTTATTTTTGAGGGGAATATTTTAAATATGCTGACGAAGGCCATCTCCTATTTGGATACGCAGATTAAGGAGAAAACCTAGCTTGGAGCAGACGGATTGTTTGTGACAGAAGAAGAATACCCGAAGTTTGTTCGTCAGGAGATCATTGTTAATGCTATTACACATCGTGATTACAGTATTCGTGGAACAGATATTCAGATTAAAATGTTTGACGACAGGATCGTTGTGGAGAGCCCGGGCAGATTACCGGGTCTTGTTAAGGCTGGAAATATCCGGCATACTCATTTTTCAAGAAACCCGAAGATAGCAGAATTTTTGAGAGACTACAATTTTGTCAAGGAATATGGTGAAGGTGTAGATCGGATGTGCAGGGAATTGGAAGCGGCCGGGTTACAGAGCCCTGAGTACAGAGTGAATGCATTTATGCTGCAGGCAACCATTCGTAATCGTTTAGCGTCAGAAGGAAAAGCTGTGTTTGAGGCAGAAAACCACGGTTTGGTGAGAGAAAAAGCATTGTTTGAAGAGAAAAATCACGGTTTGGTGAGAGAAAAACCATTGTTTGAAGAAGAAAACCACGGTTTGCTAAAAGAACAATCACTGTTTGAAGCGAACAATGATGGTTTCGCGAATGAAAAATCAATGTCTGAGCAGAAAGCACAGCTATTGGAAATAGTCATAAATGCGGTAGAAGACAAAAGGATTTCGTCTACGATTGCCGGGAATGTCAAAGAGGTTCTTGAAACATTTGCCTTTGATCAGATATTTGGGCGCAAAGAAATAAAAAGTGCATTACACTATGGAGATTATAGAGCCGGAAGTACAATTGAGATCATGCATCAATTGGAACTTATCGAGCCTGTGAAGGGGCATGGAAAGGGCAAATACAGAATAAAATGACGGCTCAGTTCAAGTAACTTGAAACGCTGATCATGAATAAAACTCCCTGAAAACAACGTGCACCCGCACGAAACGTTTTCAGGGAGTTTTATTCATGATCAGCGTTAGAGAAGTCATTGGACTGAACCTAAAAATCGTTTTATTTTGCTATTCCTGCCGTCTGATTATCAAAATCAACGAAAGACTTTTACAGCTCTTCAATTCGGCTGTCGATATATGGTTCTACGACGTCTACAAATTCGTCTTTCCTCAGCCACCATTCATCGGCGCTGCTCTCTTTGAGATAAACATCATCCAGTGAGTAAAGTTTGATGGTGTTCTGCTTGCCGTGGATGAGCTGGCGGAAGTCTTCGAAACGGACTTTGACGATTTCTTCTGTATCCGGCATGATGAAAAGCGCCTTGGCTGTGAAGATGGCGAAGACCTGAACAAGGGCATTGTCATGGTAGTCGCCGGCGTCAATCTGCTGATGGGTGCTGCCCACATGGATAATGTCCTCTTTGGATTTCTTCAGTCCGCGGTAGTATTCCAGACTGTCAACGATGGCTTCTTCATAGCTTTCATCAGGATCAAAATGTGTTGTCTGGATCAGGTCGTATTTGCCGGGATAAAGTTCGCGGTCAAGTGAACGCTTTTGAATCATGATATAAGTATCATCTTCCTTTGGCTGGAACATCCATACATGGGCAACCTGATGAAGCAGGCCTTGAGTATGTACTTCCTCGCGGGTGGCACGTCCAATGTTGTTCAGATCCTGGTCGTAAATTTTAAGAATGTCGTCTCCTCTATACATATTAATTCCGATCTCCTCAATGAATAAACATAATGAAATAAAATGGGGATTAATTCCCCATAGCTATTATAATATTCCGACAAAAATTTACAAGTCATTTTATGAACAAAATACAGAAAAATTTTTGGGTATTTTCCCATATGGATGGAATTTAGTAAAGATGCACAGAAAGGACGGGCAATGTAGGAATACAAATAGAAATTATACAGAAAATGGTTTTATGATGAAAAAAACACTTACGAAGGGAAGAAAACTGTGATAGAATGATTGACGCTGAAAAAAAACAAGCGAACTTAAAGTAAAGGTAACTGTTCAGAGCCAACCTCCAAAATGCTACGCATTTCGTCGGTGTGGCGTATCCGCCAAATAAAATTTCAAAAACAGTTTTAAAAATGCAAACATTTTATACCTGTTTTTTGAAATTTTGCCTGGCTCTGAACAGTTACAAATAAGGAATGTATTTGGTAAGAAATTGGAAACGTACAGGTGATGCCGGGATTTGAGAGTGAGTCCAAAGGCATGGAACTGATTAACGAACAACACACATTATGTTCTTTTCTAATGAAAAGGAGTGTATTTTATGCCAAAGACAAAATTACAAAATGTTTTTTTTACAATTCTGATGGCCTTTTTGATGGTCTATGCCATGATCTGTTATAATATTTCATTGAATATCGGTGGCATGACGAATCAGGTATTCCTGATGGCATTTGGCGAAATGAAGATTATGTGGCCTGCAGCTATCATTCTGGAATTCTTTGTTGTTGAGAAGCTGTCAACTATGTTAGCTTTTAGAATTGTGTCACCTCAGGATAAGCCGATTTTCATTACACTGGCGATCTCATCTATGATCGTTTGTCTGATGTGCCCGATGATGAGTTTTATTGCAACATTACTTTTTAAGAACGCAGGCAGCAACTTTATTGCGGTATGGTTCCAGACAACAGTGATGAATTTCCCGATGGCACTTTGCTGGCAGATTTTTGGTGCCGGTCCTCTTGGCCGACTGATTTTCAGAACAGTGATGAAAGCTATGGGCAAACAGGAAGCGCCGGCAGCCGACCGTGCGGAATCCTGTTAATTCATAACAGATATTCAGCAAGGCTGCATACAGGCATGAGCATGAGCCTGGCCTTATTATCCGTATAAAGAAAAGACAGGAATCCTCTGTATACAAAACAGGGGATTTTTGATTTTAAAGGTTGACAGACCAAAGTCTTTGTACTATGATTACATAGTGGATAAAGACGAAGACAGAGACAGTAGCTCCGTATGAAAGTTTCAGAGAGTCGGCGGCAGGTGTGAGCCGATACGAGTAGCATGGATGTGAAGATCACTCCTGAGTTGCAGGCTGACAGGCCGACATATTCTGACACTGAGCAGGGGTTATGACACTGAGCAGGTTTATGACACACTGAGCGTGGTCATGAGCTGAGCAGGGTTACGAGATACAGGTCAGAAGAGATGCCGGATGCCGGGTAAGCTGTGCCGGATTTTCCTCCGTTACAGGGAACGCATATGTCAGTATGTCGTATAGGTGGTTTAATGAATACAAGCTTTCATTCCTATTCGGAGTGGGAGCTTTTTTTGTTGAACAACTGCGCCGGGCGCATGAATGTGCCCTGGCACATTCCATTTAAAACATAGAAATCTACTTTGCTTTTTATATAAGGAGGAAACAAGATGTATGACAAAGTAAGTGCCAATCAGAATTTTGTTGAGAGAGAGCAGAAAATCGAGAAATTCTGGGCCGACAACATGATTTTTGAAAAGAGTATTGAACTGAGACAGCACAGTCCTGAATTTACTTTCTATGATGGACCGCCAACAGCCAATGGCAAGCCGCATATCGGCCATGTGCTGACCCGTGTTATCAAAGATATGATTCCAAGATACAAGACAATGAAGGGCTATAAGGTGCCGCGTAAAGCCGGCTGGGATACACACGGTCTGCCGGTTGAGCTGGAAGTTGAGAAGATGCTTGGTCTGGACGGCAAGGATCAGATCGAAGCTTACGGTATGGAACCGTTTATCCAGCATTGTAAGGACAGCGTCTGGAAATACAAAGGCATGTGGGAAGAATTCTCCGATGCCGTTGGTTTCTGGGCAGATATGGAGCATCCGTATGTTACGTACGACAACAACTATATCGAATCCGAATGGTGGGCATTGAAGCAGATCTGGGACAAGAAGCTCCTTTACAAAGGTTACAAGATCGTTCCTTACTGCCCTCGCTGCGGAACACCGCTTTCAAGCCATGAAGTTGCACAGGGTTATAAAGATGTCAAAGAAAGATCTGCCATTGCACGTTTCAAGGTAAAAGGCGAAGACGCTTATATCCTCGCATGGACAACAACACCTTGGACACTGCCTTCCAACGTTGCACTTTGTGTTAATCCTGATGAGACTTACATCAAAGTTAAGATGAAAGAGGAAGATTATGTGTACTATCTGGCACAGGCACTGGCTGATACAGTTCTTGGCGAAGGCACATACGACGTTCTGGAGACATATAAAGGTACAGACCTTGAATATAAAGAATACGAAGCCCTTTATCCTGTTGAGACAAAGAAGAAAGCTTACTATGTTGTCTGCGACAGCTACGTTACCATGACAGATGGTACAGGTGTTGTTCATATCGCACCTGCATTTGGTGAAGACGACAGCAAGGTCGGCAGAAAATACGACCTGCCATTTTTACAGATGGTAGATGAAAACGGTATGATGACAAAGGAAACAAAATGGGCCGGTCATTCCTGTATCAAGAGAGTAGATCTGGAAGGTGAAAACGGCGTATCTCCTGAAGTTATCAAAGACCTGAAGGAGAGAGGACTCCTGTTCTCCGCACCGAACTTTGAGCATAGCTATCCACACTGCTGGAGATGTGATACACCGCTGATCTACTATGCGCGCGAATCCTGGTTCATCAAGATGACAGCTGTCAAGGATGACCTGATCCGCAACAACAACACAGTCAACTGGATCCCTGAGAGCATCGGTAAAGGCCGTTTCGGCAACTGGCTTGAGAATATCCAGGACTGGGGTATCAGCCGTAACCGTTACTGGGGCACACCATTAAATGTATGGGAATGTGAATGCGGATGCCAGCATGCCATCGGCAGCATTGCAGAATTGAAGAGTATGTCCGACAACTGCCCGGATGATATCGAACTGCACCGTCCATTCATTGACGCTGTTACCATCAAGTGTCCGGAATGCGGCAAGGAAATGCATCGTGTACCGGAAGTTATCGACTGCTGGTTTGACTCCGGTTCTATGCCATTTGCACAGCATCACTATCCATTTGAGAATGAGAAGCTGTTCAAAGAACAGTATCCTGCAGACTTTATTTCAGAGGCCGTTGACCAGACAAGAGGATGGTTCTATTCTCTGATGGCGATCTCCACACTGCTGTTCAACCAGTCTCCATTCAGAAATGTTATCGTTCTGGGTCATGTACAGGATGAAAACGGTCAGAAGATGAGTAAGTCCAAGGGCAATGCGGTTGATCCGATGGAAGCTTTGAGAGAATACGGCGCAGATGCGATCCGCTGGTATTTCTACTCCAACTCCGCACCATGGCTGCCGAATCGTTTCCACAAGAAAGCCGTTCTTGAAGGCCGCAGCAAGTTTATGGGAACACTGTATAATACGTATGCATTCTATGTACTGTATGCTGAGATCGACCAGTTTGATCCGATGAAATATACGCTGGATTACGGCAAATTATCTGTTATGGATAAATGGCTTTTATCCAAACTGAATTCTACAGTGAAGGCCGTTGACGCCAACCTGGCTGCTTACAAGATCCCTGAAACAGCCAAAGTCCTGCAGGAATTTGTGGATGATATGAGCAACTGGTATGTCAGAAGAAGCCGTGAAAGATTCTGGGCAAAGGGCATGGAGCAGGATAAGATCAATGCTTACATGACACTTTACACAGCACTTGTTACAATCTGTAAGGCTGCTGCACCGATGATCCCATTCATGACAGAAGAAATCTACAGAAACATCGTTGTGAATGTAGATAAGAATGCGCCGGAAAGTATCCATTTCTGTGACTTCCCTGAAGTGAATGAAGAATGGATCGATACAAAGCTTGAAGAAGACATGGATCATGTTCTCCAGATCGTTGTACAGGGCCGTGCCTGCAGAAATACAGCTAACATCAAGAACAGACAGCCGATCGGCAAGATGTATGTCAAGGCTGCATTTGAACTGTCTGATTTCTACAAAGACATTATTGCAGATGAATTAAATGTCAAAGAAGTTGTCTTCACAGATGACGTCAGCGCATTTACATCTTACAGCTTTAAACCGCAGCTGCGTACAGTTGGTCCGAAATACGGCAAGAAACTGAATGCTATCAGACAGTATCTTGGCAGTGTTGACGGCAACGCAGCCATGAACGAACTGAAGACAACAGGCAAACTGACATTTGATGCAGATGGTGATCAGGTCGAACTGCTTGAAGAGGATCTGCTGATCGATGCCGCACAGATGCCGGGTTATGTTTCCGATACAGAGTACGAGACAACCGTTGTCCTTGATACCAATCTGACACCTGAACTGGTAGAAGAAGGCTTTGTCCGTGAGATTATTTCCAAGATCCAGACCATGCGTAAAGAAGCCGGATTCGAAGTTATGGATCATATTCGTGTTTATTTTGCTCAAAATGATAAGATCAAAACTCTGGTTGACAGCAACAATGCCGAAATCAAAGATGAAGTATTGGCAAATGAAATCTGCTTTGATACAATCAAGGGGTATAATAAAGAGTGGAATATCAACGGCGAAACCGTTGTGATCGGTGTAGAAAAGGAGAATGCCTGAATGAGTGATATAGCAGCAGTTGGTGAAAAGAGAGTATTCGAACCATTTGATAAAGAAGCATTTAAGAGGGAAATTCTGAACAATATCAAGTATCTGTTCAGAAAGACACCTGAAACAGCCAGCCAGCAGGAGATTTTCCAGGCGGTGGCTTATGCATCAAAGGATATGATCATTGATGAGTGGCTGAATGCCCACAAGGAATACGAGAAACAGGATGCCAAGACCGTTTATTATCTGTCTATGGAGTTCCTGATGGGCCGTGCCCTGGGCAACAATCTGATCAATCTCTGCTGTTATAAGGAAGTGGCAGAAGTCCTTCAGGAGATGGGACTGGATATCAATGTCGTGGAAGACCAGGAGCCGGATGCGGCTCTTGGCAATGGCGGCCTTGGTCGTCTGGCGGCCTGCTTCATTGAATCCCTGTCCACATTGAATTATCCGGCTTACGGCTGTACTATTCGTTATAAATACGGTATGTTCAAGCAGCAGATCGTGAACGGTGAGCAGGTAGAGATCCCGGATGACTGGCTCAAGAACGGCAATCCATTTGAGATTAAGCGTCCGGAATATTCTCAGGAGATCAAATTCGGCGGTTATGTCAGAATTGAATACAATGAGAAACTTGGGCGCAATGTGTATGTTCAGGACGGCTATCAGTCTGTCATGGCTGTGCCTTATGATCTGCCGGTTGTGGGATATAACAATGGTATTGTCAATTCCCTGAGAATCTGGGATGCAGAGCCGCTGGTACAGTTCAATCTGGATTCCTTTGACAAGGGTGATTATCAGAAAGCGGTTGAGCAGGAGAATCTGGCCAAGAGTATTGTTGAAGTCCTTTACCCGAATGATAATCATTACAGTGGTAAGGAACTGCGTCTGAAACAGCAGTATTTCTTCGTATCAGCCAGCCTGCAGCAGGTGATCAAGAAGTTTAAGGCAACACATGATGACATCCATCAGCTGCCGGATAAGGTTGTTTTCCAGCTGAATGATACCCATCCGACGGTTACTGTGCCTGAATTGATGCGTATTTTGATCGATGAGGAGAATCTGGAATGGGATGATGCGTGGGATATCACATCAAGATGCTGTGCTTATACGAACCACACCATCATGGCTGAAGCCCTTGAAAAATGGCCGGTTGACCTGTTTATGCGTCTGTTGCCGAGAGTTTATCAGATCGTGGAAGAGATTAACCGTCGTTTCCTGATCCAGGTTGAAGAGAAGTATCCGAACCAGTATGATAAGATCCGCAATATGGCAATCCTCTATGAAGGTCAGGTGCGTATGGCGAATATGGCGATCATTGCAGGCTTTTCTGTCAATGGTGTAGCCAGACTGCATACACAGATCCTGGAGGAAAGAGAACTGCATGATTTCTATGAGATGATGCCTGAGAAGTTCAACAACAAGACAAATGGTATCACTCAGAGACGTTTCCTGCTTCATGCGAATCCGCTGCTGGCACAGTGGGTAACAGATAAGCTTGGTACAGACGAATGGATCACGAATCTGTCATTGCTGAAAGGCCTGGCTCCGCTGGCGGATGATTCCAGAGCCCGCAAGGAATTCCAGGAGATCAAGTATCAGAATAAGCTGCGTCTGGCCAAATATATCAAAGAGCATAATGATATCGATATCAATCCGGATTCCATTTTTGATGTACAGGTCAAGCGTCTGCATGAATATAAACGTCAGCTGATGAATATTATGCACATTATGTATCTGTACAATCAGCTGAAAGACAATCCGGATATGAAGTTCTATCCGACAACATTTATCTTCGGTGCCAAGGCTGCAGCCGGCTATAAGACAGCCAAACAGACTATCAAACTGATCAATGCTGTTGCGGATGTGATCAACAATGATCCGGCTGTCAATGACAAGATGAAAGTTGTCTTCATTGAGAACTACTGTGTGTCCAATGCAGAGATCATCTTTGCAGCCAGCAACGTTTCAGAGCAGATTTCAACAGCCAGCAAGGAAGCTTCCGGTACAGGCAACATGAAATTCATGCTGAACGGTGCCATTACACTGGGTACAATGGACGGCGCCAACGTGGAGATCGTTGAAGAAGTCGGCAGCGAGAATGCCTTTATCTTCGGTATGAGCTCCGATGAAGTTATGGGCTATGAAGCCAACGGCGGTTATAATCCGAGAGAGATCTATGAGCAGGATGCAGATATCCGCAGAGTCATGGATCAGATGGTGGACGGCACATATTCCAATGGCGATACGGAGACTTTCCGTGAACTGTTCAATTCTCTGATCAACCAGGATGTTTACTTCATTCTGAAAGACTTCAGATCTTATGCCGAGGCACGTGCGAAGATCAATGAAGCTTACAGAGACAGCAAGGCCTGGAACAGAATGGCCATTCTCAATACAGCATGCTCCGGCAAGTTCTCCTCTGACAGAACCATTGAAGAGTATGTAAGAGATATCTGGCATCTGAAGAAAGTATTCGTGAAATAAATAGCTGCGAACAGCAGTTGAAACAATAGAAAACGCCAATGCAGCGGGGACGCTGTATTGGCGTTTTGTTAATCAGCATAAAGGTGCAAGAGATCTATTGATAATCGCTTCGATTTCTGAAGTATCTTTTTCTGTCATGTTAGCAATAAATTTTAAATCGCAGCCTTCTTTATACATCTTCAAAATGACTTTTTCAATGGCTCTTTCCTCAATTCCTTCACCTAAATTGGACATAATATAGTTGCCTTTCTTTATTGTATAATCAGTGTAAAGATACAATGGAGTTATTGATAATCTCTTCAATTTCAGAAATGTCTTTTTTAGTTACAGTGGAGATTAATTCTGGACTGCATCCGTTTTGATACATCTCTAGGATAATTTCCAGAATAACTTCTTTCTTTGTTTTTTCAATGGCTCTTTCCTCAATGCCTTCACCTAAATTACACATATCGTTCACTCCTTCCTCTAACTCTACGCTTAATGGAATATGGTATTCGGTTTCTATGATTGCAAGTTTCTGTGTTACGGTCAATTCTGCAGATAACAAGGTGCCGATCAGGCGATGTAATTCATACTGCTCTTCCTGAGGCGGTAATTCGCGGCCAATGCCGAGCAAGACGATGTTCAATAAGTCGAGATGACCGTTCCAGTTATAATGTTCGAGAATGTCTTCCTTGGTGAGGTGGACATAGCTCATGCTGTTGGACGGCATGTTCATACACAACCAGATGCTGAAAACACGCTTCATGTCATCAAAATTCTGCTTGTCAAAGTCACGCTCCTTCTGAGAGGAAACCATGCGGCTGACATAGAAAATCGCTCTGTTAAGAAGCTGGTACTTCTCCGGTGAATTCTTCTGAATCTCGATATTAATAATAATCTGTGCCAGACCGTCTCGCATACGTACATAAAAAATGATATCAAACCGAATCATGCCTTCATTGATCTCGCTGTGTTCGGTATTCAGACCGGCGAGCCGATGGTCAGATACATAGGGGGTACTTGCGTCAGTGGGTCTGGATGCATTCGTCATACTGCGCCTTATCGTTGGCGGCAGTGATTCTATTCGTAATGTTCACTGTTGTATGATTAGTTCAAATATCTGTTTATGTAAAAAACGCCAATGCAGACGTAAATGCTGGATTGACGTTTTTTGTTGACGATTTAGGATTTGCTTTAGAGTGCGCGGATGGCTTCTTCAGTAAGTCCGGTTTCAGCGGCAATCTGTGCGATTGGTGTATGCCTTGCTAATAATTGGTAAGCATAGATGATACGGTCTTTCTCGGCAAGTTTTTCTGTAAGTTCTTTGGCATGCTTGGCGTGTTTGGCGTTTAGTTCTTTAGTAACTCTTGCGGCGGTTCTTTCTTCAATGCCTTCACCTAAATTACACATCATGTTGACTCCTTCCGTTAAAGGTTGTGATAATGGGATATGATATTCGTTATGGATGATTTTAAGCTTTTCTGCTGCAGGTAATTGGTTGGATAAAAGTGCAGCAATCAAGCGATGTAGCTGGTATTGCTCTTCCTGTGGCGGCAGTTCTTCACCGATGCCCAGAAAGATAATATTTAGTAAATCCAGATTTCCTTTCCAGTTATGATGATTGATGAGATCATCCCTGGTTAGATGGATATGGCACATGCTGTGGCTATCCATGTTCAGACAGAGCCAGATACTGAATACACGCTTCATATCATTGTAATTCTGATGGACGAAATCTCTCCCTTTTTGTGAGGAGACCATGCGACTGACATAGAAGATCGCCCTGTTCAGAAGACAGTACTGGGTGGGCTCGTCTTTCTGGATTTCGATGTTGATGATAACCTGTGCAAGGCCATCCTTCATGCGGACGTAAAAGATGATGTCAAAGCGAATCATACCTTCATTGATCTCGCTGTTCTCAGTGTTGAGGCCAATGAGCTGGTCTCCGGATGAATGGGTGTAGCTGGTATTTGTCATACCGGGTTCAACCGGAACAACACCGATCAATGGTTCCCCTTCGATGCGGGAGACAACGTCTTCCGGCTGCATGCCTTTAAATTCATCAATCGTCTGTACCAGTATATAGGCAAGTATCTGCTTCTGTGCGATCAGCTGCTTGGCGTATTCGTCATACTGCGCCTTATCGTTGGCGGCAGTGATTCTATTTGTGATGGCTGTGTTCATATATCGTCGATTCCCCTTTTATTATACTCAAGAGAGTAGCTGTAAGCAATAAAAAATACACAATGTTCATCAGATCAACGTTGACTGTCTTTATTTGTAACTGTTCAGAGCCAAGCAAAATTTCAAAAACAGGTATAAAATGCTTGCATTTTTAAGACTGTTTTTGAAATTTTATTTGGCGGATACGCCACACCGACGAAATGCGTAGCATTTTGGAGGTTAGCTCTGAACAGTTATCTTTATTTTAAATCACCAAGGAGACAAGAACAAATATCAATGTTCGACAAAGTTCGACAATTCGACGTTAAAAATCGACAAAAATAGTCAGAAAGTCGAGCGGTTTTAGGTGGATTTTAACTGTACAAATATTGACAAAGACCTTAGAAAAGGGTTATCATTTTGTTATGAATGTAGGGGATAAGCTGATACGGAGATGGCGGAATACCGTGCGTTATAGATTGTATGAAGAGATCAGAGGAGTGTGGCGCGTATGAAAGACAATTTGCCGATGTTGGAGGTAAAGGCCCTGGGCGGCTTTTCGATGAGATATGGAGAGAAAACGATTTCGATTGGCAGTGGGAAATCGACAAAGGCAGTGAAGCTTTTGCAGATTCTGGTATGCAGCGAGGGACGTACTGTTTCCAGAGAACGATTGTTGGATATGTTGTATGGGAATGAAGATATCACGGATGCTGCGAATAATCTGCGCGTGACTACATTTCGCCTGAAGAAGATGCTGGTGACGGCGGGGCTTCCTCAGTATGATTATATACAGATCAAGAGCGGCATGTATTCCTTTGCTGCACCGATGGAAGTGGTGCTGGATGCAGACGGGTTTGTGTCACTGTGCGACCAGGCAGATGAGACAGAGAATGCCGAAGAGAAGATCGATCTGCTGAAGAAGGCCTGTCAGTTATACGGCGGGGATTATCTTCCGGATTTTATCTGTGACGGTGTGGTCCTGGCGAAGAATTCTAATTACAAAGAGAAATATACAAATGCATTGAATACATTGTGCGAATTACTGATGGACAGAGGCGAATATGAGACAGCCATTGAAGTCTGTGAACCGGCCTGCAGAATGTATCCCTTCGATGAGTGGCAGGCTATTCAGATCGACTGCCTCATGCGCATGAAGAAATACGATGAGGCTCTGAAGGAGTATGAGAATACGGCCAAGATGTTTGTGGATGAGTTGGGAGTGTATCCGTCAGAACGAATGATGAAGCTTTTTGAGCAGATGAACGGGCGGATGAACTTCAAGACCCAGTCGCTGCCGGAGATGGAGAAGCGTCTTAAGGAGACGGACAAGGGCAGCGGGGCTTATTTCTGCAGCCTTCCGGGGTTCCGTGATACATACCGCTTACTGGCCAGAATCGTAGAACGCAACGGTCAGTCCGTTTATCTGATGCTCTGCAGTATTACCAACGGCAAAGGGCAGCCGATGAAGAATGAGGAACGGCTGGATATGATGGGCAAGGAACTGCAGGACACACTGGCGCATTGCCTGAGAAGAGGTGATTCTTATACGCGGTACAGTAAGTCACAGTATTTGCTGCTCCTGGTGGGAACCAACAGAGAGAACTGCAGTCTGATTTTCGAGAGAATCCAGAAGTATTTCTCAAGAGAGCATAAGACCTGGAGTAAGTATCTGGAGTATGCGGTATCATCCGTGGCGGACAGCGGATTTAATAGTGAAGATAATGAGAATAAATGGAAATGGGGCAAAACATGGGACAAATAGTAAGACAGCAGAATTTCCAGCGTTCTCCCAATCTGATCAGTATTTGCGTGGATGAGATTCGGAATGGTGAATTGTCAGGGCGTCTGTATCATTGCTACAGCGAAGAAGCCTGTCCTTTCTCAAATGTGGCTCATCTGATCGAGCTGGCAGAGAATCTATTTGACCAGATTAAGTTTCCGCAGGCATCGACACAGATGCGGACATTTACAGAAAAGAGCCAGAAGACGGTACAGCCGCCTGAGAAGAAGAAATCAGCAGAAGAGCTTGAGAAGGAGCGCGGCAAAAAGGGGACGATGTTGCTGTACGTGCAGTATCGTCAGCGGTCAACCTGGCAGGGCATGGTCAAATGGGTAGAAGGCGATCAAGAGTGGAAATTCTTCAGTGAATTGGAACTTTTCAAGATTATTAATCAGGCAATACAGTAATAAAGCCAACAGAACGAATGTAATAACAGACATTGATAAGCAGAGGGTTTACTAAATCTTCTTCGACATGACAAAACGACAAAGAGGCGGACATCCGGATCGATTAAAGGATGCGCCTCTTTTTGTGTTCAGAAGGGGAAATAGGGCAATCTTCCGGATGTAAAAAAGATAGATAGAATTAGGATGATTTCAGGAATATTACGTCATGCACCCGCATATAATGGTTGAGATGACGGATCGGCCGAACATTACACAAAATATAATCGTCACAATGTCGAATAATGAAATAATCATTGAAATATGTCGGAAAAATGCATTAAGGGAAAATTAAAAAACTGCAAAAAATGTAGTTTTGTAATGGTTGGCGTAATGGGTGATTCGCTATAATAAAACTACAATAACGGAGTAATCCAGAAAGGACGATGAAGGTACTGTCATGAAAGGAAGAGCGAAGAAAGCAGATACATTTCTGGTCAAGATTATGGATCATGAGCATGCAACATGGCAAGGGAAAGTGACATGGATTGAAGGACAACGTGAACAGTACTTCAGAAGTGCACTGGAACTCATCAAACTGATAGATGACGCTGTTGAGAAAGAGCAGGAAATGGAAGGAGGAAATGATGTTGAGTAAGTTTAATAATAAGAAGCATAGACGATTGACAGCCTTGTTGCTGTGTGTAGCATTGATGCTTGGCAGTGTAACCTCTGTTTCCGCAGATATCTCTGCAGCAGATTCAGAGACAGAAGTTCAGAATTATGCAGAAGAGCCGACGACAGAAGCGGTTTCCTATGAGGCACCGGAGGCTCAGACAGAAGTTCAGGAAGGGACATCCGTTGCAGAGGAGACAGAAGCACCTGCAGCAGATACTCAGCAGACAGAGGCCCATACCGAAGCTGCAACGGAAGCACATACAGAGACAGCATCGGAAACTCAGGCAGAACCTGAGACAGAGACACCGGTTTCAGAAGCGACAGAACTCAGACAGGATTTCACAGATGGTATTAGTGTTATCGCTAATCTTCCGGATGGCGCATTTGAAGCGGCAACTTCAGATATCACGATGCAGGTCAACGAACTGACATCCGCACAGCTTACATATATTACATCTTTGATGGATAAAGAAATCGACAAAGATACATATGAAGTTGGCGACTATGTGATATTTGATATTAAATTCCTTGTGAATGGTGTGGAAACAGAGCCATTAAAAGAAATTACAGTCAATATTAAAAACAGCAAAATCAATGTTGGTGACGTGGAAAGTGCAAAGGTATTTTACTTTGACTCACACGATACAAATACTTCCTCTGATGATGAACTCGCAGAGATTCCACAGAGAAGTCTTTTGATTAAAGAATTTCAGAAAGCCGGCAAAAGCACAGCGAACATTGATGACTACGATTTGTCAAATATCATTTTAAATGATAAGGGCAAAGCAACAGAAATCAATTTCGAAGCAAGAAAGAATACAATCTATGGCTGCTATGTAGTCAATGAGATTGAGAAAGAATCCGAAACAGAAGATATAAATAAGGAAGAAACAGAAGCTGAAACCGAATTAGAGTCTGAAACTGAATTAGAATCTGAAAGCGAATCAGAATCCGAAACAGAAAATGAACTTTACACAACAGATTTTACAAATCAGACATTAGATTACGAAGATACACAGGTAAAGATTTCTGTAGAAGCAGTTGAAGAAAATGCAATTCCGGAAGAAGCATCATTAAGTGTGACACCGATTGCCAAAGATAACAGTGATACATCAGCTCAGTATAAAACAGTTGAAAAGCTGCTTCAGGAAAAAGCGGAAAACGAAGATTATGACATTGCAGGTTTTCTCGCTTATGATATTACATTAGTTGATGCAGACGGCAACAAAGTCGAACCAAACGGTGAAGTCAAAGTGACGATGAACTATAAACAGGCAGTCATCGCAGACGAAGCTGTTCAGACTGTAGAAAATACAGACGGACTTGAAAGTACAGCAGATCTTGGCATCACAGTGATGCATCTTGAAGAAGATGAACATGGCAACGTTCGGAATGTTGTCAACATGACAGAAGAAAATAAAGCTGATATTGCTGCAACACAGGACAGCAAAGTTGAAAAGACAGAAATTACTACAGACAGCTTTTCAACATATGCATTAGCCTGGACAGCTGAAACTGTAGCACAGTCGGCAGACGGCTCTGTTACATTGACAGAAACTTACGGAAAGATGACAGCCGCTTACACAGGCAGTGCGACAGATTATAAATATGTCTGGTCCAGAAGCATTAACGGTGGTGATTTTGAACTTCAGACACCGGTTCAGTACACAGGCACAGACGGTACAGCACTTGGTTCTGATATCAAAGATGATGGCACTGAACTTTATATCTCATTAAATGGTGGAGCTTTAACATCAGTAAATACAAATGTTCAATATAAGGCTGCTGTATATGCAGCAGATGCTTTTGATGAAGATGGTGATTTAAAGGCAGATGCGACACCATTAGCAGAAAGTATTGCAAAGAGTGTTACAGGATACGATGAGATCCGAAACGGAAGTTTTGAGAATCCAGTGGTTACAGATAACCATTTGAATACAAATAACTGGCAGTATTCAAATGAAAATTATCAGGCACAGGGTGGTGTATGGCAGACAACAGGTACACACAATGCAAGCCAGTGGTCTGATGCAGATGGCGCTGATATTGAGATCGTTACAACGCAGACAAAGAACCAGAATGGTACACTTTCTCAAAGCAACTTAGTTGGTTATAGCTGGTATGGTACGGTAGCTGCTGCTGATGGTATACAGTTCGCGGAATTAAACTGTGAAGCTGCAGGTGCTCTGTATCAGGATATACTGACAACACCTGGAGAAACATTGAATTATCAGCTGGCACACAGAGCGAGAGGCAATAAGAAGGATGCTACAGAAGAAAATGATACAATGTATGTAGTTATCATGTCGACGCAGATGGCAGTTGATAACAATGTGACAACTCAGGCAAAAGTTCAGGATATTATTAATAATCAGAGCAGTTATCCTGGTGCGACAGTTGTAAGTTATACAGACAATGACCAGATGTGGACATATCATCAGGGCGCTTATAAAGTAAATTCTGATGGTCAGTACTCTACTAGATTTTTCTTTGTGGCAGGTAATACTGCATCAGGTAATAATACAGTTGGTAACTTCCTCGATGATATCAAGTTCACGAGAGATAAGCTGACACCGGTTGAAGGTACAGCAAGTGTGACTGTTGAAAAGACAATTAGCGGACTTGATTTTGAACACGCAAAAACATTGGCTGAGGGACTTGAATTTAAGGTTGGCGAATATGAGTTAACATATAGCGATATGACCTGGTCATGGGCTAATGATACTTATACAGGAACAAAAGTGATCTCTATACCACAAAGTGAATGTGGTACATTGGAAGTTAAGGAAGAAGCATCCGATGGAAAATCACTTGAGGTCGTTGGTTATAACAGAAATACAGCGTTATATATTGATGGTACAGTCGTATTGGATGCAACAATAGCCGGAGAGATGAATCTCAGAGTTGGTCAGTCAAAGACAGTTAGATTTGAAAATATCTATACTGAACAAAATGGTGGCGGCGGTGGTTCCGGTGATGATGCTGAAAGTAAGCTGTCACATGAAAAATATATCAAGAAAAATGCTGACGGTACATACGATATCACATTAAATGCAACCGGTTCAATCGGTACACAGACAAACAAAGCGAAAGTAGACATCGTCCTTGTTGTTGATACTTCGGGAAGTATGGACGAAAAGGATGGCAAAAAAACAAAACTTCAAAGTGCTAAAGATTCTATTAAGGCGCTTGTAGATGCTTTTGATGCAAAGAGTGACACTGTTGAAACCAAATATAAACTGGTAACTTTTGCAAAGAGATCTTCAATCAATACACCTGATTGGGTGGATGGTAATACACTTTATAACAATTATGTCGCACGTCTTAGTGCAGATGGCGGTACAAACTATGATCGAGGACTTGCAAATGCAGCAACGGCTATAGGAACTGCTGAAAGCGGAGCTAAGAAAATTGTCATCTTCCTCACGGATGGTCAACCGACATATTATGGCAGTACATCTAACTGTGGTGCGCACACCAGTTATAAAACATTATCAAATGCATTAACTTCAGCAAATTCAATCAATTGTAGCGATTTTTATGCAGTAGGTATCGGTCTGCCAGGTTCTATAAATATTTATACAAAGGATAGAGACACTTGTTATGAGAATAAGCCACATGGTCAGGTAAAAGAAACTATTTCAGGAAAAACATTATTAGAGCGTGTTTCGAATAACGTAAAGGCGAATACAAAAGAAGCATGGAACCTTACAAATTCATCTCAATTAACAGATAAGTTTGAACAGATCGCTGGTGAGACGTTAACATTTGCCTGCTCAAATGTAAAGATTACAGACCAGTTAAGTGAATATGTGGAAGTAACGGAAAATAGTAAGCTGCATGTTAAGATTGCTGAAAGATCTGGAACTTCAACATATACAGACAAATACGATCAAACATTTGATTTATCCGGTGGTACAGTTACTTTAAATGGTCAGAAAATTGCAGATGTAAGTTACGATAATAAAACAAAGACAGCAGTACTTGATTTTGTAGACAATTACAAGCTGGAAGAAAACTATTATTATTACATCAGCATTACAAAGGTAAAAGCAACAGACAAAGCCTATGAAGATTATATCAATAATGGTGGTTATAAGACAGCTCAGGGAGCACCGATCGTAGGTAGTACACCGACAGATACATCCGCTACGACGGATAGTGAATTTGGTTATTACGCAACGAATGGTTCGAATTTAACAGGTGGTGCAATTTCTTCCGGTAAGTTTGGCTTTAAATCAAATGCAGACGCAAAAGTTGAATATACATGGAAGGGAACAGCTAAAACCGAAGATTATCTTGATCCTGTGATTCAGGTAAGTGTAGATCAGATTAAAGTTGAAAAAGACTGGGCAGAACTTGGTGATACGAATGTATCTAAGAATGTCGTTCTTGCACAGCTTGTGAAGTTATCAACAGAAAAAGATGATGAAGGTAACGAGGTTATTACCGAAACACCTGTGGCAGGTAAGATTATCAAATTAGCTGACAGTAATAACTTCAGTGGTGCATTCATTGTTCGTAACGCATCAGATTATGCAATCAGAGAATTGAAGCTGGATGCAAACGGCAGTATTACTTACGAAGGTAAGAAATATTCTATTGCAAATGAAAATGATGTTACAACATTTGATAATATCAGTTATAAAGTATCTTATGTGACAGGCGATTCTGGAAAATTAGTAACTATTACAAATACAAAATCTTCTGAAACAATCAGAATCATAAAAGCCGGCACAGATACGAATCTTCTGCTTGAAGGTGCTGAATTTACATTAGTAGACAGCAATGGCAAAACAGTGACAGTTGGTACAACTGCAACAGAAGGTGGTTCTTATATTTCAGATGAAAATGGCTTGGTTCTTGAAGGAATCATCAATGCAGGCACATATACATTAACTGAAATTAAGGCACCATCAGGATACATTAAACTTGCAGACAGCATTACAATCACTGTTGGTTCAAATGGCGATAATAAAGTTACAGTTTCAGGACCGGAAGGTAAAGTAACATGTGCAAAAGATGATCATAATGTATATGTCATCACAGTACAAAATGAAGTCATCTATGAACTTCCATCAACAGGTGGTTCCGGTATTTACTGGTTCTCAATCTGTGGTATGCTGCTTATGATGGCAGCGGCTTGGATTATTTATAAAAACAAGTGCAGGGAGGTGCTGGTGAAATAGAGGGATGAACTTTAAAACCAGCAGTCCCTGGACTGCCAGGATAAAACCGATGGAACATGTCAACCAAATAATATCTAAGAGAGAAAAGGAGAATATTATGAAGAAATTAAAGAAATTATTTGCAGTGATGTTATCACTTATCATGGTATTAGCAATGGGCATCACAAGTTTTGCGGCTACACCAGGTGATGATGGCAAATATGGTACAGCAGATGACAGAGGTACTATTACAGTAGAAGGCGTTGAGAGCACAGCTACAGTAACGGCATATAAAGTTGTTGAAGCACAGTATAATAATAATGGTGGCAGCTTTAGCGGATATAATTCATTATATACATCTGTAATTCCTAATAACAGACTTCAGGCTGATCTTAATATTACAAGAGAAGAGTTAAACAAATTAGCAGATGCTGTTAATACAGATGAAAACAAAACAGCAATTTCAATGGATTATGCAAATGGCAGCTGGACAGCTACAGTTGAACCGGGTACATATCTTGTACTGGTAACAGGTGCTGACACAAATATTTATAATCCGATGGTTGTATCTGTTTATTATACAAATCCAGATGGTACAACAAACAACCTTCATGAAGGTAAGCTTAAAATTGCAGAAGGTGGAGCAACTGCAAAAGTAAGTAGCCAGCCAAAAGTTGATAAAGTGATTACAAGTGGTAATGGAACAGATAAAGGTAATTCTGCAAACGTAGGTGATAGAGTATCTTATAAAGTTTCTGTTAATCCAGTTCCAAACTATAATGGCACTAACCCGAAGTTAAATGTAGTTGATACATTAGATAAAGGTTTACAGTATACAGATGAAAGTCTTAATGTTGTAGTTAAGAGCGCTAATACCGATGGTACAGATAAGGCTTTAGTTGCAGGCAAAGATTACACATTTACTCCATCAACAAATGATGGTAAGACAGTCCTTACAGTTGATTTTGTAGTAGGTGGCAAATATACACTTAATGCATATGCAGGCAAAGTGGTTGAAATTACTTATAATGCAACATTAACAAGTGATGCTACTCTTAATGATAATGCAAATGTCAATGATGTCACATTAAACTACACAAGAGATTCAAAGACAAATGGCAATGATGGTTCAGATAACGACAAGACATACACATACACATTTGATATTGATGGCGCTGCAACAGGTACAACAGGTATCATCAACAAAAAGGGTGATAAGGCAACAGATACAGAGGGCTTAAATGATGCAACATTTGCTCTGTATAAAGCAGAACAGTTAAAAGAAGATGGTTCCTTTAAAGGTGATCCTTATAAGACAACAACTTCTGAAACACAGGGTGACAAAAAAGGTCAGCTTCACTTTACAGGTCTTGCCGCAGGTACATACTACCTTCAGGAAACAGCAGCTCCAAACGGTTATTCTGTAAATACAACAATCTTTAAAGTTGTAATTGAAGCTTCATACTATCAGAAAGGTGAGACATTACCAAAGGATAAAGAAGTTGGTATGCTCAAATCTTGGACTGTAAAAGTTGGTGAAGGCATTAACGCAACTGGCGATGCACTTAAAGAAGTTGCAAACTTTACAGTAAATAATGAAGGAACAATGACACGTGCAGAAAATGGTGGTATGAACATCCAGAATACAAGCATTTCTTCCCTCCCATCCACTGGTGGTATCGGTACTACTATCTTCACAATCGTTGGTTGTGGTATCATGATCGCAGCAGCAGGTTTATTCTTCGCTAGCCGCAGAAAAGAAAACAGATAAGTTATAAATAAGTCTTTTGGTGAATTCCGGGGCGTTACCCGCCCCGGAATTTATCAGATTAAAGGCATTTTTTCAGAAACCCTTTAACCCATCTCTTTAGGAGAGACAGATACGTATACAACAATAAGGAGAACCCGGATGAAGAAGAAAACGTACAAAATTTTAATAGTCATTATATTTTTAGCCGGTTTGTCCTTGCTGCTGTATCCATTTGTAGCGAATCAGTGGAACAACTACAGACAGAAACAGCTGATCAGTGATTATGATTCTATTGTTTCTGCTGAAGATGCCGCAGGTGAGATTGATTATGCAGCGGAGCTTGAAAAAGCAAGGGCATACAATGAAGCATTATTACCGAGCATCCTGCCTGACTCCTTTGCCATTGCAGAGGCGACGGAAGGGGAAGACAAAGCCTACATGGATTGTCTGAACATTGCAGGTGACGGTATTATGGGTATCGTGGAGATTCCGAAGATTGATATCAAGCTTCCAATCTACCATACCACCAGGGAAGATGTCTTGCAGGTGGCAGCCGGACATCTGGAAGGAAGTTCCCTTCCGGTAGGCGGAGCCAGCACCCATGCAGTTATTTCAGCGCACAGAGGCCTGCCGAGTGCATCCCTTTTCACAGATCTTGACAAACTGGAAGAGGGCGACCATTTCCTGATCCATGTTTTAAATGAGACGTTGTGTTACGAAGTGGATAAGATTTCAGTGGTCAAACCGGAGGAGACTTCCGGGTTGGCAGTGGAAGAAGGCAAAGATCTGGTGACACTGCTCACCTGTACACCGTATGGTGTCAACACGGAGCGATTGCTTGTCAGAGGACACCGTGTGGAATATGTGGAGCAGGAAGTCGAAGCAGAGAAGACGCTTTTCAGCGGTATCAGCATACACACCAATTATTTGTTGTGGGTAATCGTAGGATTACTTGTGACGGCAGTATTTATTGTGGTATTATATAAGAAAGAACAGAAGTTAAAGAAGCGCCGTGCCGAACAGGCAGCAGACGGACAGGAGGCACCGGTAGTCCAAGACAGGACAGTGACCGGGGATGCCGATACGGAGACTGAGAAGAAGGAGTAGAAGCTCATGAAGAAGAAGATTTCCGTCATCCTGTTTGGGCTATTGTTTCTGGTGGGATTTGGCATTCTGATCTATCCGACGGTATCCAATCAATGGAACACTTACAGACAGAGTCAGCTGATCAGCAACTATCAGAGTGTCGTGCAGGATATGACACCTGAGGACTTTACACAAGAGTGGGAAAGGGCCGAAGCCTTCAATGCGACAATCACCCAGAACAACCTATACAGTGATGTGTTTGGCGAGAGTACAACAGATTTACAGAATACGGAATACTGGAAGATATTGAATGAAGCCGGAGACGGCGTCATGGGTTATCTTTCCATTCCGAAGATCAATATCAAACTGGCGATATACCACGGGACAGCCGATGATGTGCTGCAGACAGGAGTGGGACACTTAAACGGTACGAAGCTTCCGATAGGCGGTGAGAGTACCCATTGTGTATTGGCTGCTCACAGAGGACTTCCCAGTGCCAAGCTATTTACTGATATTGACCAGTTGAGAAATGGTGATAAGTTTTATATCCATGTGTTAGATCAGGTTCTGGCCTACGAGGTGGATCAGATTCTGCCGATGGTGGATAAGGATGATCATGAGACACTGGAGAATGCATTGAAGATTGAGGAAGGCAAAGATCAGGTCACATTATTTACCTGTACACCGTATGGTGTCAATTCCCACAGACTTCTTGTCAGGGGAACGAGAGTGGCTTACAACGGTGAGGAGGACAAGGAGGCAACGATTTCCGAGTCCATGGTCGAATCGATTAAGAATTACTATATGATCTATACAATTCTTGGTCTGGCCGTTACCTTACTGGTGATCCTGCTTTTGAGATATTTATCAAAAAAGAAGAAAAATAAACAACCTAAAGAGTAATCTGGATTTGAAGAGGGAGGTTATGAAGCGATGATGAAAAAGAGTATAAAAAAGAGCTGCGCATTATTGATCGCATGTGCCCTTACGTTATCAGCATTTGCGGTTCTGCCGAAAGCAAATGCGGCGAATATGGTGGACACCGGCAAAAAGGATTGCTCCATAGATTTTAAGACCGGCGGTGATGACAAGGTCAGTGCAGATCTGGGTACAACAACGGTGGATGTGAAGCTGTATAAGGTGGCAGATATCAGTGAAGTCGGAGATTACACCGCATCCGGAGATTTTGCACAGCTGGATGTTTCCGCACTGGATGCATCCGATAGTACATCCGCAGATGAATGGCTGAAGCGGGCCACAGAGGCGGCCGGTATGGTGACAGACAGTACGAAGCCGACAGCAGAGGTTTCGCTGACAGATGGTGAGGGAAAGGCTGAGGATCTGGCCACAGGACTTTACCTGGTGATGGCGGATAAGGCACAGACAACGAATTATGAGTACACATTTACACCGTATCTGATTTCCCTGCCGAATAATTATTATTATCAGACAGGTGATGATGAATGGGTATACGAATTGTCAGAAGTAGTTCTCAAGCCTGAACAGACACCGAGATATGGTTCTCTGGTGATCGACAAGACGTTGAGAGATTTCAATGCCACATCCGGTGCTCAGGCAACATTTGTTTTCCAGATTGATATTACGACCCTGGAGGGTAAGACAGAGAGCAGAGTTGAAGCGATGACCATGGGGGCCGGTGAGGAATCACAGCAGCTGACCATTGACCAGATTCCGGCAGGTGCATCAGTCAGAGTCAGAGAGACCTACAGCGGCGCAAGCTACACACAGGTTTCCGATGATCCGGATGATGTGACGATTTTTGCAGATGAAGCGGTTCGCGTTTCATTTGAGAATGCACACGATGGCCGTCCAAACGGCGGTTACGGCGTGAAGAATAATTTCAAACTCGATGAGAACAAACAGTATCAGTACACTGGCGATAATGTCAGCACAGACTAGGAAGGGGGAACAATAAATGAAAAAGCAATTGAAGAAGCCGTTTTTGATGATGGCAGTGACAGCGCTTGTTCTTGTGGGTACCCTGAAGGTGGGCGGTGCGATGGCTTATTTCACCACCTATTCAACTGCCAGCGGTTCTGTTCAGATGAATATGGGATTTACACAGACAATCCCGCATGAAGAAGTGGACAGCAGAGGCAAACATGTTTCAGTTGAGAATACAGGCGATTATGATTGTTTTGTCCGTGTGAGAGCGTTTGCGCCATCTGATATCACGCTGAGTTATCAGCCGGAGGATTCAGGATGGACAGACGGCGGCGATGGTTTCTGGTATTACGATCAGATCCTTCCGGCAGGTGAGACAACGGCAACGAAGCTGAATGTCAGCTACACGTTCCCGGCAACAGACAGTGAGGATGCACCGGCAGAATTCAATGTCATTGTTGTGGAAGAGTGTACACCGGTGCTTTACAAGGCAGACGGAACCGCTTATGCAGACTGGAACAATGTGATCACAGCAGATACAGCAGAATAGAAGGAGGGCTATCATGAAGAAGAATAAGATTTTATTTCCGAAAAAAGTTGCCCTGCTTCTGGGAGCAGCGGCAGTACTTTTGCTTGGCAGTACAGTAGGCAGCACAAGAGCGGCGCTGACTTACTACAGTGAGAACTATTCCGCACAGATGAATCTGAAGCATATCGGTGTTTCGCTGGTGGAGAACGGCCAGGTTGTCAGCAGCAGAGATTATGTTTCCGGCAATGAGTGGAGCGGCAATACAGAGGGCAAGCTTCTGGCCAGTATGCTTGGTGAGAATGAGAAGTTTACACCGGGCAAACAGTATGATGAAGCCATCAGCGTGACTAACAGCGGCGATATTGATACATTTGTCAGAGTCATTATCACAAAGAGCTGGAAGGACAAAGAGGGCAGGAAGAATGCAGAGCTTTCACCGGATCTCATTGAGCTGAATGTTCCGGAGAACAGCGGATGGGTGGTTGCCGAGGATCAGTCCACACCGGAACGTATGGTGCTTTATTACACAAAGGCACTGGCACCGGGAGAGACCACACCGGGACTTTCCGATACGATCCGTATCGATGAGTCCGTGGCACAGCAGGTGAACAAGGTGACAGATGGTTCCACCGTCACTTATCAGTACAAATACGACGGTTATTCATTCAATCTGGATGCAGAAGTTGATGCGGTTCAGACGCACAATGCCAAAGCGGCTATCAAGAGTGCCTGGGGCGTGGATGTCAGCGTATCCGATGATGAATCCAGCATTGGTTTTTAATAGGAGGTACAGAGTATGAAGAAGAAGATTTTGTGCCTCATGATGGCAGCGGTTCTGGCAGTTGGGGCACCCCTTACAGCATTTGCCAGAGATTATCAGGGCGCTGACGGATGGCAGGCAACATTTGACGGCAGCAAGCTGAACAGTAATTTCAAGGATGAAGATGTGACGGATTCTATGTCTGAGATCCAGCCGGGTGATAGCATTACACTGCATGTTCAGCTGACGAATCAGGACAGCAGCAATACAGACTGGTATATGACCAATGAAGTCCTTCAGACATTGGAGGATGCACAGGATTCCGCATCAGGCGCGGCTTATGAGTACCGTCTGACCTATGTGGACAGCAAGAACAAAGAAACAGTTTTATATGACAGCAGTACAGTGGGCGGTGAAGGCAGTTCCACAGCCGGTGAAGGTCTGAAACAGGCGGATGCCTCACTGGATGAATATTTCTATCTTGGCAGACTGGCCAAGGGTGAAAGCGGTACTGTTTACCTGAAAGTCGGCGTGGAAGGCGAGACAGGTAATAACGGCTACCAGCAGACACTGGCGAAGCTTCGTATGACTTTCGCAGTTGAGAAGGTCAAAGAGGGCCAGACCATTAAGAAGAACACAGTGATCGAGAAGAAGGTGCCTCAGAAAAACAATCTGACAACCTCCAGAAAAGCCGTTAAGACCGGTGATACATCCAATTTGCTGATGTATTCGGTGATCGGTCTTGTAGGCGGTCTGATCTTCCTGATCGCAGGCATTATCCTTTTGAACAATTCCAGAAAAACAAGACAGCACAGGGAAGGAGAGAACTAAGATGAAAAAATATAAAAAATTATTTGTATCTCTTCTTGCAGCAGCAGTGCTGACGGTTGGTTCTGCATTCAGCGTTATGGCAGCAGATACATATACCTACAAGGTAACGGTATATGCGGGCAATAAAGGCACGATTGACGGACAGGAACAGAAAGAGATCACAGGTCTTTCCCTTGGTTCACAGGTTATCCTGGACATCAACAGCGTCAAGGTAACGGATGACAAGTATTATGTTAAAGGCTTCCGTCTCAGCGGACGTGACAATGAAGAAGCCCTTGCCACACCGACGATCGAGGTGGACGGCGATGTGGATTACGTTGTTGCATACGGCATCAAAGGCGATATGGTGGCTTACACAGTGAACTATCAGGATGCCAATGGCAAGACCCTTGCCGACAGCCAGACATTTTATGGCAATGCCGGTGATAAGCCGGTGGTTGCTTATAAGTATATTGAGAATTATATCCCTCAGGCCCTTGCATTGACCAAGACTTTGAGTGATAATGAAAGTGAGAATGTATTTACATTCACCTATACGCCTGGTGAGACAGATCGTATTGTTGAGACAACAACAACTGTGACAACCATTGTTCCGGGTCCAACAACGACGACAACGACAACAGGAACCACCGGTACAGGTACAACAGGAACCGGCACGACGGGAACGGGTACAACCGGTACGACAGGTACAGGAACCGGTACGACAGGTACAGGAACTGGTACAGCTGCGAATGGTACAAACGCAGCGAACAATGCGGCAGGCGACAATACGGCTAATGGTGCCAATACCAATGCAGGCGGTACGACAGACAATCAGAATAACGGTCAGGATGCCGATAATCAGGATAACCAGACGACAGATATTCCGGATAATCAGGTACCGGAGACACTGGTAGACCTGGATGACGAGGAAACACCAAAGTCCAATATTGATGCAGAAGACGGCAGCAATACATTGCCGATGGTAGGCGGTGCAGCCGTTGGTATTCTTTCTGTAGCAGCGTTGGCAGCATTGTTTGTTTATCTGAAGAAACGTTCAAGATAGACATTATTGAAAGACAAGTAACAGCAGGCAGTACTGTTTGGAATAGAACAGTACTGCCTGCTGACAAAGGAGAATTTGATTTTGGCTAGACGCAACAGGCAGAAGAAAAGCCCGGTGGCTGCAATATGCAGCGTACTGGGCACTCTTTTATTAATCATCATTGTGGCGACATATCTTCCAATTACGGTTCCGAGAGCTTTCGGCTATGAGATTTACACAGTGATCAGCGGCAGTATGGAACCGGCGATACCGACGGGCAGTCTGGTGTATGTGAAGTATATCCAGCCGGAAGAGATCCAGACAGAGGATGTTATTGCTTTCTATGGAACGGATGCGGATGGTTCTATTGTCACTCATCGTGTGGTATCCAACAGTGCGGCTATGGGTAATTTTATCACGAAGGGCGATGCCAACAGTGATAATGACATGAATCCAATCCCATATGCGAATTACATAGGAAAGGTGCAGTTGTCTGTGCCGAAGCTGGGAGGCATCTTCCAGACGATCACCGGTACAAACGGCAAGATTGCAGCGGTTTCCATGATCGGATTGGCCATCGTGCTGGAGATACTGGCGGCGGTGCTGCAGGGTAAGAGAGAAAAAGAGGAATAACAAGAGGCTGGACGCTGGTAGATTTAGCGTTCAGCCTCTTTTAGCAGAAAAAATCGACAAAAAGTCCGAGATTACACCCGTTGCCTAATTCAGAAGAGGTATGTATAATTGGAGATAAGAATAGAACATTGCTGACTGGTATAATGATTAGAATAGATATGACTGCGGGACGTTCAGTATTCAGAAGTATGTGGAGTGAGTATGGATAAAATAATAGAAATAGATGAACAATATAAGAAATGGATTTCAGAAGTGAGTAAACGCTTTCGGCAGAGTCAAATTAAAGCAATGGTAAAAGTAAATGATGAAATGCTTCGATTTTACTGGCAGCTAGGTAAAGAACTTCATGACAGAAAGGATAGTTTTTCATATGGTCAGGGCTTTTACAAAAAGATTAGCCGTGATTTGCGTAAAGAATTGCCCGATGTAAAATCATTTTCGGAAACAAACTTACGATATATGCAGAAATTTGCTGAATTATACAGCGAAATTTCAAACCTTCCCCAAGTTGGGGAAGATTTCGGAAATGGAGAGGTAGAGACAATTTTTGCCATTCCGTGGGGACATCACAAGCTTATTATAGATAAGTGTAATGGAAATCGGAGAAAAGCATTGTTTTTTGTAAATCAAGTGCTTCAAAATGGGTGGTCGCGAGCAGTATTGCTCAATTTTTTGGATACGGATCTCTTTGAACGACAAGGAAAGGCGATTACAAATTTTTATTAGAGCTAGGTAATGGCTTCGCTTTTGTAGGACGCGAATATCGGATTGAGATTGGAACGACAGAAAATTTTATTGATATGTTGTTTTATCACATTCGTCTACATTGTTATGTAGTAGTTGAAGTAAAGGTTACGGAGTTCGAATCGTCTTATGCCGGGCAGTTGGGAACCTATGTAGTGGCGGTTAATCATCAATTGAAAACAGAAAAGGATGAGCCTACATTGGGATTACTTGTTTGCAAATCAAAAGATGATATAAAGGCACAATATGCATTAGAATCGAGCAGTCAACCTTTGGGAGTATCTGCGTATGAGCTGTCAAAGTTGATACCAGAGAATTTTAAAGGTTCATTGCCGTCAATTGATGAAATAGAGAGCGAATTACAGAAAGATGTAAAAAAGTGATTTGAAAGAATTTAGATTATTTAGGCCGGACTTAAAGCAGACATTTTTAGTCCGGCCTTTTTTATTATGCCGCGGAAAGGCATTCTGCTTTACAGCCTTTTTTTCAGCATTTCCGGATTGGATGCGTAGGTCAGCGCAGTTTCCTTTGTAATGATGCCCTGTTTACAGAGGTTCATCAGACTCATATCCATGGAGATCATATCATCTTTGGCCGATGTGGCAATGAGGCCGTCGATCTGGTGGACTTTGTTGTCGCGGATCATATTGCGGATGGCCGGTGTGACGCTCATAATTTCGAAAGCAGGTACCATTTGTCCGTCTACCGTCGGCACAAGCTGCTGTGAGATGACAGCATTTAAGACCATGGACAGCTGAACGGCGATCTGATGCTGCTGGTTTGGCGGAAAGACATCGATGATCCGGTCGATGGTATTGGCTGCTCCGATGGTGTGCAGCGTGGAGAAAAGGAGATGACCGGTCTCGGCGGCTGTCATGGCAACGCTGATGGTTTCATAGTCACGCATTTCGCCCAGCAGGATAATATTCGGGCTCTGGCGAAGGGAGGCTTTCAGAGCGGTGACATAATTGTCCGTATCAATCTTGATCTCTCGCTGACTGACAATGCTCTTGTTGTGACGGTGCAGGTATTCCAACGGGTCTTCCAGGGTAATAATGTGCGTATTCCGTGTGTTGTTGATGCGGTCAATCAGGCAGGCAAGGGTAGTGGACTTGCCGCTGCCGGCGGAGCCGGTGACAAGAATCATGCCCTTGGTGTGATCGGCAAACTGCATAACAGCTTCAGGAATGCCAAGTTCCTGTGGATTCGGCAGCTGGAATGTGATGACACGGATAACGGCTGACAGAGCGCCGCGCTGTTTGTAGGCACTGACACGAAAACGGGAAACTCCGGGTATGGCAAATGAGAAATCATCATCACCATGAACCAGCAGATTCATCATATCACGGTCTCCGGCCATGCCATAGATCTCATTTAATAATGCTTCAGTTTCTTTCGGGAAGAGTTTTTCTTCCTGTGTTTGAATGATATTGCCGTTTTTTCTGCATGAAACAGGAAGTCCGGCTACGATAAAAATATCCGAAACATCTTCTCTGACGGCCTGTTCAAGTATTTCTCTGGCGTTCATAAAAATCTCCTTTGGTTTTTGCTAAATCTTATTTCATTAAATTCAAAGTCTGATCGCCCTTCCATTCACCGGAAGACTGAACCTGCCACTGTGAAATGCGGTAGTAAGCCTCTCCTTTGGCAGGCGCTGCGGTCAGTGTCAGCGTGACACAGAGGTTCTGTTTGTCATCGATGGCGGCAGCATAAGAAATGGTTGGTTCACTCTGTGTAAAATCCATGGAGAGCTGCAGCTGTTCGCGGCTATCGAGTGCTGTCAATTGGGTCTCGATTTCAGTGAAGACAGCGGCAGTGTCGCTGCTTGTCAAGTCAGGCTGGCTGCTGTCGTTGCTTGTCGAGTCAGGCTGGCTGCTGTCGTTATTTATCGAATTCTTGCTGGTGTCGGTGTCTGACAGCTGCCAGGCATCGGCCAGGATGGCATCGATCCCATCCAGGGTGCTTTCTGCCGTATTGCAGGCCGTATAGTAGTTCATTTTGTGATGAGCCAGTTTCTCTGCAAAGTCGGCATCACTTTTGGCGCTGGTTAGTGTCAGGATGGCAAAGGTCACCAGACAGAGGATCAGGAAGATGACAAGGAGAGAAGAGGCGCCGATATTAAAAAAAGGTGCCGGGGCTTTTTCTGACTGCTTTCTCATGATTCGGCCCTCCTTTGTCGGTGCTTAGTGACATCCAGTGTGTAGATATTCCGGTTGTCAGCGACGGTATCCATGGAAATATGGGCCTTCAGAAGGGTATCTTCCGGTTCATAATGGACGGTCAGGACATAAACGGCATCTGCTTTTTCACAGGATGCATAGCCGCTGTCATAGTAGGCGGCGGCATCCTGCAACGAATCGTCGGGCATCTGTGTGGACGGATCAGATGCTGTATCATCGGATGAAGCCGCTGTATCTGAATGCAGAGTGCCGGCTGAAATCTGTTCGGCCATACTGCTGACTTCATTGACGGCGAAATTCAGATCCCTGGCATCCTGGCTCATCAGATGGGCTTTGGTAAAAATCTGGATGCAGAGGGCACTTGCAACGGAAAAAAACAGAACGGCAAGTATAAGTTCCAGAAGAAACAGACTGGATATATTATTGTGACGTTGATATTTCATATGAATCCTATTCCTTTCCCGTGACAGGTGCTATGACTCACTGTGGATGCTGATATAGGACGCAATGGTGTGTCCCTGCGCATCGGTACATGTCAAATGCAGGAGATTCGATTGAGACATCTCCATATCCAATGACTGTAGCGGCAGAATGACTTTGCCTGAGCCGACATCGACATCTGCATTGCTTTTGGTGTACAATTCCATCAGATTTCCCTCACTGACATAAATATAAGTGACATATTCCGTGTCGTTGTAATGCTGCTTCAGAATCAGTGCCTGATGACCGTCAAAACTGCCGATAGATACGGCACCTTCGGTATCGTTCTGGTGAATTTTCTCAGTAATATAGGAAAGAGAAGTGTTGGCGTTAAAGTTCAAAGCCGAGTTCTCAGTGGTTGTACGGTAAACATTCGTGGCCAGCAGAAGCACTGTCAGGGCCGATACCGTGAAAACAAAATACAGGGAGATGGGAAATAAAATATCAATGATATGATGTTTCCTGGATTGAAATCTCATTTGCCTGCCCCCTTTTCAATGATGGTCACATCCGGATAAATATTGGCACCGACGGTCTGATAATCTACGAAAAAGAGGTCTTCGTCATAGGTCAGACCATAATGCGCTTTCAGGTCTTCCAGACTTTCGGGATAGGTGCCTTCCGTTGCATAGCAATAGACGATGCTGCGGTTTAATGCCCGCTCCAGGCTTTCTTTCTGATGACGGCGGGTGCTGTCCGAAAATGAATCAATGCCGGAGATAAAAAGCAGAAGAATGACCAGAAAAACACAAATGGACAGAAAAACCCGGCGGTTTTTCCGGCTTTTCTTTTGATTTTGAAATCGTACCATAAGTGGGCCTCCTGACTTAGATGCTGGACATGATTCCGACGAGCGGAAGCATAACGGACAGTAAAATGAAACCGACAACAAGTGAGAGCGCAATGACAAGGGTTGGCTCTAAGATGGATAATGTATTGCTCATACGGTTATCCAGATCCTCCTGATAGAGTTCGGCAATATCGGACATCACCTGATCCAGTGAGCCGGTTTTGAAGCCGATGGAAGCCATACGGGCATAGACGCCGGTGAAAATACCTGTCTGATGGAGTGCAGCTGTAAAATCTGTACCGTTTTCCAGTAATTGTTCGCATTCGGTCAGCTCTTTCTGAAAGGCTTCATCATCATTTAATTCGCGGACAAGGCTCAGACATTCTTCGGGAGCCATGCCGCTTTTGAGAGTCAGCGCCATGCCGCTGGCAAACCGGCATGATGCAATATCATGATGCATGCGTCGGATGGCAGGAATATGGCTGCCGAGCCCTCTTAAGAAAGCGGCACCTTTGGCGGTGTGGTTGTAGGCGAAAAAGCCGATGACGATGACTGCAAGAACCGCAATGAATACAACGGAATAGCGGTTGATGGTATTGCCGAGGTCCATCAGAACTCTGGAAAATCCGGACATTTCCGAACCGAGTTGAATGAAGACCTGGTTGAAGATCGGCATGACTTTGATGATCAATACGAGGATAACAACGATCATCATGCTGATAATGATCATTGGATAAGTGACAGCGCTGCGGATCGTTCGGGCAATGGTATCTTCACGGGCATAGTGGTCGCCGAGGGCGGCCATGACATCGTCCAGTGTTCCGGTTTCTTCACCGATCCGGACCATACGTGTCATATAAGCCGGAAAAAGCTGTGTCTGTTCCAATGCTTCGTTCAATGAACCTGTTTCCTGAAGATTCTCTGAGAGTGCGTTGAGAATGGCTTTCTCTTCCTCTGAAGATGCATCCTCCAGCATGATAGAAATCCCTTCCAGAGCAGAAATACCGGAACGCAGGATCAGAGATAACTGGCTGCTGAAAGAAGAAAGTTCCGGATTGGAAAGTGGTTTTAATTGTGGTGATTTGTTCATGATCATTCCCTCCATAAATGCAGGATATTGTATAGATCCACAGATTGACAGGAAAACTGTGAATGCAGGATTAATAAGAGTATTTCACAGTGTATTTGCTGCCGTCTCCGATATATTTGGCTACGGCTTTGGAATTGTTGTTGGCGGCCAGGGTCGGATCCATGAGTACCCAGTTTTTGCCGTCAAATTCGATAATATTGTCCACCCATCCGGATTCCGTGAGGTAAACACTGATCCAGGCATGATAGGCTTCACCGGAATAACCGACTTCCAGTTTTGTCGGAATGGACTGGGAGCGCAGCAATGCGGCCATCAGAGAGGCATAGTCGAAGCAGATGCCTTTCTTTTCTTCCAGTATCGTGTCAATATCCGGCACATAGTCGGTGGGTGTATTCTCGGCTTTATCGTTATCATAGGAAATATTCCGGATCACATAGTAATAGCTGTTCTGCACGTAGTCCAGATCATCGGTAGACTGGTCAGATAATTCTCTGCCCAGGGCGACGACCTGGGAATCACCGGTGAACCAGACATATTGATTCGGATAGAGAAATGGCTTGAATTCATCGCTGAGGCTGACGGAGAGATCCTTGGAAAAGGCAAGGGCGTAACTGTTGTCAACTACCCATTCATAGACTTTGAGGGTGTAATCGCCATTGCCGCCGGTCAGCGGAAAAGTGTTGTAATCGCTGCCTTTGATGGTGTATGTATAGACGGTACCGTCGGGAATGGTGATCTGGGCCTTGGCTTTCTCGGAGCGGCCTGTGTAGCGGATCATCACATACCCATCGGAAATGTTGGAGGCGTCAATGGAAACGCTGTCATCACCATAGCATGTCTCACCGGATGCGGTGGGAACAAGGGAGGCATAGGCATCGGCACGCTTTTGGCCGGAGCCGTCTGCATCCGAGCTGCCGGAGTGAACGGCGTTTGCCTCTGCCTTCGATGAGGTGCCGCCTGAACAGCCGGTCAGAAGGCAGGAACTGCCAAACAGCAATATCAATAGCAGGAAGAACAGGGATGCACAGTATGTGTGCTTTGATCGATTGTGCATGCATGAACCTCCTTCGGATGATTTTTCTTAAAAACTGTTATCAGTATACCATATATTTAATATGAAAACACCTCTGTTTTTTCATGGTATTTTGCGGAAAGCTGTGGTAGAATAAAAGTAATTGCGTATTATCATCTATTTTAAAATCAATTCGGAGGAATTTTATATGCAGAAGTTAACAACAATCAGAGAGATTTTCAGAAATCGCGACAATTATCTCGGTCAGACAGTCGAAATCGGCGGCTGGGTGCGCAACATCAGAGATTCCAAGACATTTGGTTTCCTTGTTGTGAATGACGGTACTTATTTTGAGCCTTTACAGGTTGTTTTCCATGATGCTATGGTGAATTTCAGCGACATCTGCCATCTGAACGTAGGTGCAGCTGTGATTGTTAAGGGCCAGCTGGTGGCTACACCGAAGGCGAAGCAGCCATTTGAGATCCAGGCTGAGACAGTTGAGATCGAAGGTGCTTCCACACCGGATTATCCGCTGCAGCCGAAGAGACATACATTTGAATATCTTCGTACACTGACACATTTAAGGGCGAGAACCAATACATTTGAAGCTGTGTTCAGAGTACGTTCTCTTATTGCTTATGCGATCCATCAGTTTTTCCAGGAGAGAGATTTTGTATACGTGCATACACCGCTGATCACAGGCAGTGACTGCGAAGGTGCCGGCGAGATGTTCCAGGTGACAACGATGGACTTGAACAACGTACCGAAGAATGAAGAGGGCAAGGTTGATTTTTCAGAGGATTTCTTTGGCAAACCAACGAACCTGACTGTCAGCGGTCAGTTGAACGGCGAGACATTTGCTATGGCATTCCGCAACATTTACACATTCGGACCAACATTCCGTGCTGAGAATTCCAACACAACCCGCCATGCGGCTGAGTTCTGGATGATCGAGCCGGAAATCGCTTTTGCTGATCTTCAGGATGATATGGAACTGGCAGAGAGCATGATGAAGTATGTTATCGGCTATGTATTGGAGCATGCACCTGAGGAAATGAAGTTCTTCAATCAGTTTGTGGACAAGGGCCTTCTTGAAAGACTGGAGCATGTGAGAACTTCTGATTTCGGCCGTGTGACTTACACAGAGGCCATTGAACTGCTGGAGAAGCACAATGATGAATTTGATTACAAAGTCAGCTGGGGCTGCGACCTTCAGACAGAGCATGAGCGTTATCTGACAGAGAAGATCTTCAAACGCCCTGTATTTGTGACAGACTATCCGAAGGATATCAAGGCATTCTATATGAAACAGAATCCGGACGGCAAGACAGTTGCTGCTATGGATATGCTGGTGCCTGGTATCGGCGAGATCATCGGCGGCAGTGAACGTGAGAATGATTACGACAAGCTGCTGACACGTATGAAAGAACTGGGTCTGAAGGAGGAAGATTACAGCTTCTATCTTGACCTGAGAAAATACGGTTCAACACGTCATGCAGGTTTTGGCCTCGGTTTCGAGAGATGCGTGATGTACCTGACAGGTATGGGCAATATCAGAGACGTTATCCCATTCCCACGTACAGTCAACAACTGCGAATTGTAATTTTTAGTTCTTTAAAACAGGAGAAATGCTATGGGCGAAATGTTGAATGACCTGATTTTTAGTGTGAATACCATTCTGCCTGTTTTTATTGTTGTTGCGATCGGTTATTTTATGCGGCGGAGAGGAACCGTCGATGAGCATTTCGTCGGTTCTATTTCCAATGTTGTGTTTTATTATGCACTTCCGGCCCGGATGTTTCTGGACGTGGCCGGAAGTGATTTTACTGAGCTGATGAATCCCCGATTTATCCTTGTGACAGTCGGTGGAACCATCGGCGTTTTTCTTTTGGCGTGGCTGGTGATCAGCCATTGTATTCATGACGGCAGGAAGGTTGCAGCAGCAGTACACAGTGCATACAGAGGCAATTATATTTATATCGGATTGCCGATCATCGAGAATATTCTTCAGACAGATCATGTGGCCTGTTCTGTGCTTGTGCTGACATTTATCATGCCGGTTTACAATATTCTGGGTGTTCTGATCCTTTCTATATATAGCGGCGATATGTCAGGCATGAAGCCGGGGAAGCTGCTTTTAAATATTTTAAAAAATCCGATGATCCTGGCGGTTATTTTTGGTGTACTCTATGCCATGACCGGGCTTCCGTTGCCTTATGCGGCTGAGAAATCCCTGACTTATCTCGGGGCCATCTCAACACCGATGGCACTGCTGATGATCGGAGCCAGAATGGTGGATAATTCGGTCAAGGGAGAAGGAAAAGCCATCCGTCTGGCACTATTGTTCAAGTTGATCCTTGGGCCGGTTGTGATGACACTGTTGGCGATTTTCCTGGGCATGCCGACGGAAGAAATCGTGACGGTGTTCGTTCTGTTTGCAGTGCCGACGGCCATGAATGTGTTTATTATGACCAAGAGCATGGGCGGCGACGATGGCCTGGCGGCCAATGCCATACTGGCCTCAGTACCGTGTTCCGTTATTGTTATGACGATTGGTATTTATCTGATGCGAATAACGGGGATTGTATAAATTTGGAAAGGAAGGTATGCAGGAATGAATGATTTCATACAGGGCAATTATGAAGAAAAGTTTGTCAAAAAGCCATTGCCTGTGGGGATTTCTGATTATCGTCGGGCATCGACAGAATACTACTATGTGGATAAAACGATGATGATCAAAGAATTTATCGATGAGCGTCCATTGGTATCTCTCTTTACAAGACCAAGACGTTTTGGCAAGACGCTTAATATGGATATGCTGCGTACTTTCTTTGAGAAAACGGAGGAAGATACATCCATTTATTTTAAAGATAAAAAGATTTGGCAGTGCGGTGAGCAGTATCGCAGTTATCAGGGAAAGTATCCGGTTATTTTTCTCACGTTTAAGGATATTAAATTTGGCACCTGGGAAGATACTTTTGAGCAGATTCGTAAACTGATCATGAAGGAAGCCTATAGACATAGGGAGATCCAGACAAGTGAGCGCTGCGATGAGTATGACAAAAAAATGTTTGCACGGCTAGTGTCGGAGCAGGCAGACGAGGCAGAACTTTCGGGAGCTTTGGCAGATCTGTCAGCTGCATTGGACAAACATTACGGTATTGCACCGATGATTATTATTGACGAGTATGATATCCCAATTCAACAGGGATATATGCATGGATTTTACGATGAAGTGATTTTGTTTATGAGAAATCTGTTTTCCGGTGGTCTGAAGGATAACAGGCATTTGTCCTTTGGTTTTATGACGGGGATTCTCAGGGTGGCCAAAGAAAGTATTTTCAGCGGCTTAAATAACCTTTCCATCCGTTCGGTGCTTGATAATAAATACAGTGCCTATTTTGGATTTACACCAGATGAAGTCAGAGAAATGGCTGAGTATTATGGCAAGTCAGACAGGTATGAAGAGATTTGTGATTGGTATGATGGCTATCGTTTTGGCAAAACAGAGATTTTCAACCCATGGTCGGTGATCAATTATTTTAATAATGACTGCGCCGTAAGAGCGTTTTGGCAGGCAACAGGCAGTAATGACATTATAGGTGAGATTATACATGAAGCAGACACAGAGGTTTATGAGAAACTGATTGCTTTGCTTGATGGGGAATCCTTTGTGACTTATATTGATACGGATGTTATTTACCCGCAGATTAAAAGAAATCCGTCTAGCATTTACAGTTTTCTCCTGGTTGCAGGTTATTTGAAAGTTATACGTATGGATATAGCCTATAATGGCGATTACATGTGTGAAGTGGCATTGCCGAATAAGGAAATTCGTTATGTCTACAGTAAAGAAATATTGCAGAAGTTGGAAAATATGATATTGCCGTCTACAGTGATTTCTGTTCAGGAGGCTATGTATATTGGTGACAGTGAAATGCTTCAGCAGAGAATACAAACATTGTTGACACAGACGGTGAGCGCTTTTGATACGGCAGGTGAGAATTTTTACCATGGCTTTGTGTTGGGGTTGTGTGCGTTAGTCAATGATTCCTATGTGACGTCCAATCGCGAGTCGGGTGATGGCAGATATGATATTCAGCTTATGCCAAAAAATAAGCATCTGCCGGGAATCCTGATCGAGCTGAAAGCAGAGAAAGGCTGCGATGAGAAAACCTTGAAAAAGTTGTCTCAAAAAGCGCTGCAGCAGATTGAGTCTAAAAGGTATGATTCAGAATTAATCAGTAAAGGTATTCATCATATTTATAAATATGGCGTTGCCTTTAGTGGAAAACATGTTTGCGTTTCAGGAAAATAATTATCTTTCTGGCAACATTATGAATGAACCAGGCGCCGGCAGCCATCGCAAGAATGTACAGGAGAATGCCTATCGGACGGCCGAGTATCCGATCGATATCGCCAAAGAGCAGCTGGGTGGACATTTCCCATGGGGAGATATAGAACAGGTTGGCGGCGCTGAAGCGATGCAGGATGCCATTCAGAACTTCGGCTGCCAGACAGAAAAAGGCAAAAAGTGGCAGTGTCCGAAGGAAGCCTCTGGTTGTAAGATCGGCTTCGTGACTGAAAATAATGACGAATCCGACAAAAATCAACATCAGATGCCAAAGGATGCCATGCAGTGTCAGCATCCAGTACGGATGAAAAATACCGGAGGGGTCGATAAAGGTGGCAACAGCCCCCATCATATTGAAATCAAGCAAAAAGGTACAGAGAATTCTGTGCCTTTTTTCGTTATGTATCATGATCAACAGGGGACACAGATACATGGGGAGACTGCAAAGTTGAAATGGAAAAATCCACCAGTCATAAACGTGGCCATTGACAACATAAAAATTCATCAGCTGTTTATATAATTCGCCGATCAGAAGAATTACACCGGAAATCAGCATGATTCGGTCAAATTTCTGTTGATGAATACGAGAGTTTGTATTTAGATGATCTTTAGGGGAGAAAAGCCATGCAGCCCAAATAGCCACAGCGCTTCCGCCAAAGGCTGCGAGCAAATGAAAAGGCCCGTAAAGAACCGGCGGTGTCATCGGCCAGGCTGTCAGTCGGAGAAGACATTCCAAAAAAGACATATAAATTCCTTCTTTCGGGATAGTTAGGTACCTCAATAAATGAAATATTCATTATGAATAAAATTTTATCTGTACATATACACATTTAGTATATCATAATTCAGACAATGTATTCTTCTTGTGAAAACACTTTTTAATATTTTGGGACTGTACTCAAAAAAGTTTTCATAAGTATTTCCTCTGGGAACACTAGGGGATTTTTTTATATTTGTGAAAGAATTGTGTTGAATTCTGAAATAAAGTATGGTATCTTTTTTGTTATACATATAAAAAACTGTAAAAAGACATACTTATAACGTATTGGCGCATCGAAGTGCGAAAGTGATTTGGCGTACAAAGGCGTTTTAAAGTGTACAGTCACATTATGCAAAAGAAGACATTGACACGATGTGAATAGATGATGCAGTTTGATGGATAAATGGAAGGTATGTGATCAGACCATGAATCAGAGTGAGAAAATATTAGAGATCAAAGATTTATGCGTGGAATTTAAGACTGTGGAAGGCACGGTCAAAGCCATTAATCATTTGAATTATACATTACATAAAGGTGAAAAGCTCGGCATTGTCGGCGAGAGCGGAAGCGGTAAGAGTGTTTCTTCTCTTGGTATTATGCAGCTGATCCCGAATCCTCCAGGTGAGATTGTCGGCGGAGAGATTCTTTATAAGGGACAGGATCTTGTGAAGAAATCAGAGAAAGATATGCAGAAAATCCGGGGGAATGAGATCTCCATGATCTTTCAGGAGCCAATGACTTCCCTGAATCCGATCATCAAGTGCGGCAGGCAGATTGCAGAGTCGCTTCGTCTCCACCGCGGAATGAATAAGAAGGAGGCCATGGAAGAGGCCATTCGTATGATGCAGGCAGTGGGGATTGCCAACCCGGAAGTGAGGGCTCATGAGTACCCGCACCAGATGTCCGGTGGTATGAGACAGCGTGTTATGATCGCCATGGCGCTGGCTTGCCAACCGCAGATTTTGATCGCCGATGAACCGACAACGGCCCTTGATGTGACGATTCAGGCACAGATCCTGGATCTGATCAGAGGTTTGAATGAGCAGATGAATACATCAGTTCTCTTCATTACCCATGACTTAGGTGTTGTCAGTGAGCTGTGTGATACGGTCATTGTTATGTATACCGGACGAATTGTTGAAAAAGCCCCTGTTCGAGAGCTTTTCAGTGATCCGAAGCATCCTTATACAGTCGGCCTGATGAGTGCGATTCCGAGAATTACAAAGGATCGTCCGCCCCTTGAGACCATCGAGGGTGTTGTGCCGAATCCGACAGAGCGGATTTCGGGATGCAGTTTCTGGCCGAGATGTCCGCATGCGACAGAACAGTGCAAGCAGGGCGAGCCGCCGGTTGTACAGCTGTCGGAAGAACGTCAGGTAAGATGCTGGCTGTATGCGGATGCAGCCGAGAAGAAGGAGGGTTAGCTGATGGCAGCAAATGACAAAGAAGTGCTGGTGAAAGCCGACCATGTCAAAGTTTATTTTAAAGGCAAGAAAAGGGGACAGACAGTCAAAGCCGTTGATGATGTATCCTTTGAGATCATGAAAGGTGAGACCTTTGGTGTTGTCGGCGAGAGCGGATGCGGTAAGAGTACCCTTGGCAGGACACTGATCAGACTCCAGCAGCCGACAGATGGTCATATTTATTTAAACGGGACAGATATTGCAGGTTTGAAAGGTGCACAGTTAAAGGAAATGCGCAAGGAAGCCCAGATTATTTTCCAGGACCCTTCGGCCTGTCTCAATCCAAGAAGAACCATCAAGCAGATTTTGATGGAGCCTTTTGAAATTCACAACCTCAAAGGCAAGATTGATGTGGATGCGAAGATTATGGAACTGCTGCAGCTGGTGGGGCTGGACAGTTATCATCTGAGCCGATATCCGCATGAGCTTTCCGGTGGACAGAAACAGCGTATCGGTATTGCCAGGGCGCTGGCACTGGAACCCCAGATTATTATCTGTGATGAAGCGGTATCCGCACTGGATGTTTCTGTTCAGGCACAGGTATTGAACCTTTTGCAGGAACTGAAAGAGAAACTGGGATTAACCTATTTCTTCATTTCACATAATCTGAATGTTGTTTATCAGGTCAGTGACCGTGTCGGCGTTATGTATCTCGGCAAAATGGTTGAGATCGCCAATTACGATCAGCTTTATGAAAAACGCTATCATCCTTATACAGAGGCATTGCTGTCAGCGATTCCTCAGGTTGATCAGGAAGAACAGAAGGAGCGGATTCATCTGGAAGGTGAAGTGCCGAGCCCTTATGATCCGCCTTCAGGATGCCATTTCCACACAAGATGTCCGAAGGCCTGCGACAAGTGCAGACAGACGGCACCGGAACTCAAGGAAGTGGCGCCGGGACATTATGTGGCCTGCCATTTGTATGAATGATTTTTAATTTGATGATAATTGCGGAAGCGGCCGACAAACAGGTAGGCATTACATAACGGAGTATTTCGCAATCACCATACATAAGAAATTTCTATTTAGGAGGTTAAGGGTATGAAAAAGAAATTTTTAGCAATGGCCCTGGGCATTGCTGTAGTCTTAAGCTGCACAGCATGCGGCGGCGGTTCATCTGACGCAGCAGCACCTGCATCAGGCGAGACAAATGCTGCTTCTTCAGAAGCTGGAAGCGATTCAGCAGCAGGCGGAAGCACAACAGTAACAGTGGCAATCGGTGCCGGATTCTCCACACTGGATCCAGGATATGTTTACGAGAAATATCCACCGCTTGTTATTAATGCATGTTATGAGAATCTTTTCAAGTTCTACAGCAATGACGGTGCAGCAGAACCTTGTCTGGCAGATTCTTATGAATTCTCAGAGGACAATAAGACTTTAACAGTTAAACTGAAAGAAAATGTTACCTTTGCAAGCGGCAATAAAATGACATCTGCCGATGTTGCTTTCAGTATTAATCGTTGCAAGAATCTTCAGGGTAATCCATCCTTCATCTGCGATACTATCGACAGCATTGAAACACCGGATGATTACACAGTTGTTTTCCATCTGACACAGCCTGACAGTGCAATCCTTTCCAAGCTGACATACAGCTCGCTGGCAGTTCTTGACAGCGCGGTTGTTAAGGAACATGGCGGTACAGATGCAGCAGACGCTTCTTCAACAGATACAGCACAGGCTTATCTTGACACAGCAAGTGCAGGTTCAGGTATGTACATCATGACAAGCTATACACCTGATTCTGAAATCGTTCTTGAGAAGAACCCTAACTACTGGGGTGAGTCTACAAATGTTGACAAATATGTCATCAAGATCCAGCCGGATGCCAATACACAGATGATGACATTATCTTCAGGTGACCTTGATATTGCCATGAACATGACAGATGATACAATGTCTGAACTGACAGGCGACAATGTTGCCAAGATCAACACTGCAACAAAGACAGTTGGTTTCCTTCTGATGAATATGAACGAAGAATACGGCGGCCCTGTTTCTAATCCAAAGGTACAGCAGGCTATCCGTAAAGCACTGGATTACACAGGTATCCAGACAATCGTCGGTGAAGGCGCAGAGACACCTTATTCCATCATCCAGGATGGTTTCATGGGTGCAAAAGGACAGCGCCCTGCAGATTACACTAATATTGACGAAGCAAAACAGCTTTTAGCAGATGCAGGCTATCCGGATGGTTTTGATATCGACATGCCTGTTTGTGACCTTGATATGGAAGGTGTTCTTCTGACAGACCTTGCTCAGAAGGTTAAAGATGACCTTTCTCAGATCGGCATCAATGTCAATATCGTTTCCCAGCCATGGGCAGCAGGTTTTGGCGATGATTACCGTGACGGCAAGATCGGTTTCACAGTTATGTACTGGTCAACAGATTACAACGATCCTAACGTACAGCTTGAATTCCTTCCAGGTCAGTCCGTTGGTTTAAGAGCAGGCTGGACAACAGATATGGATCCTGATCTGGCTCAGCTTTACGCAGATACACTGAATGCAACAGACAACGATGCACGTATTGCTGTTCTTGAAAAGATTCAGGACGATACATATGAGAACGGTCCATGGCTTATGATCGCTCAGGCACCTGCACATATTGCATACAACACAAGACTTGACGGTGTCGCTGCTTCTGATCCATATTCACTGGATCTGACACAGATCACAATCAAATAATCCATCATTTTCGGATGATTTCTCCACGGGGCGCGGAAATCGCTTCTGCGCCCTGTGGATTTTAAACAGGACGGCAACAGATGCTGCCGTGAGTCGGCTGGTTCAGGACATTTTTTATGTTCGGAGGCAACAGTTGACTGACGGAAATATCTGTTCATCAGATGTTTGGCGGCAGATAAGCGATGCGCAGTCTGCTGTCGGAAAGCTAAAACGAAAGAGAGAGAGGTGTCGTATGGAACGGCTGAAGTTTATAGGAAAAAGACTTGTATACCTTGTGATTATGCTGTTCGGTGTGGCGACGTTGGTTTTTATATTGACAAAACTGGTTCCCGGCGATCCGGTAACCGCCAATCTGAGCCAGAGAGCATTGGGTGATCCTCAAATTGTGGCCGCCTATAAGGCAAAATACGGACTGGATCAGCCGATTATTGTGCAGTATGTATACTACATGAAGAATCTGCTGCATTTTGATCTGGGTACATCTATCCGTACCAACAATGCAGTTTTAAGTGAATTGGCACGCTGCTATCCGGCGACGATCGAACTGGCAGTATTTGCCATCATTCTGGCAACCCTGTTTGGTATTTTATTTGGTGTGATTTCTGCGATTAAGAGAAATAGTATTCTTGATCAGATCGTGCGTGCGATTTCTGTTACAGGTGTCAGCCTGCCAAGTTTCTGGTTCGCACTGCTTGTATTGTATTTCTTTTATTACAAACTGCAGATCTTGCCGGGACCGGGCCGTCTTGGCAATGCATTCAGTGCACCGCAGACAGTAACAGGATTTTTTGTTATCGACAGTCTGCTTGAGGGTGATATTCCGAAGGCACTGGATGCCCTGAGACATCTGATTCTTCCGGGTACAGTTCTGGCTGCCTTTACCATGGGCCTGATCACCAGAACAACACGTTCCAATCTGTTGGATGTTATGTCCACAGATTACATCCGTACAGCCCGTGCAAAAGGTCTGTCAAATGTTCGACTGATCATCCATCATGCGCTTGGCAATGCACTGATTCCTGTACTGACGGTTATTGGTCTTGGTTTTGGCAATCTCCTTGGTGGTATGGTACTTGTTGAAACAATTTTCAATTGGCCGGGAGTTGGTCAGTTTGCGTATCAGTCCGTCCTGTCCAATGACTATCCGTCGATTATCGGCGTGGCGCTGCTGATTGCGCTGAATTATATGATTATTAATACAGTGGTCGATATCCTGTACGGTATCATTGACCCGAGAGTGAGGTGCAGTTAGATGTTACATTCTTTGAAAAAAATGTTTAAGTCCAATTATCTTTTCACTTTCGGCGTCATCATCTGTCTGTTTTGGATCATCATGGCTATTATCGCCCCTTTTGTGGCACCTTATGATCCGGTTGTCCAGGATCTGACCCTGAGATTAAAAGCGCCTTCAGCGGCGCATATCTTTGGTACAGATAACTTTGGCCGTGACATTTTCAGCCGTGTGATCTACGGCGGACGTTATTCATTGCTGGCAGGCTGCCTGACGGTTGTGATCGCAGGCTGTATCGGTACGATTTACGGTGCTATTGCCGGTTATGTAGGTGGTGCTGTGGACAATGTCATGATGCGTCTTTCAGAGATGATTCTGTCTTTCCCGTCACTGATCCTGGCAATGATTATCAATGCAGTCATGGGTTCCAACCTGTTTAACACCATGTTTGCCCTTGTTATTGTTGCATGGCCGTCTTATGCCCGTGTCATGCGAAGCGTGGTGCTGAGCGTCCGTGAAAATGAATACGTTACTGCTTCGGAAGCGCTTGGTGCGTCAAGAATCCGTATCTTATTAAAGGAAATCATTCCAAACAGTATTACTTCTGTTTTGATCATGGCGACAACGGATATTGGTAATCAGATCCTGATGTTCTCCACATTGAGCTTCCTTGGTCTGGGTTCTGCTCCGCCAACACCTGAATGGGGTATGATGGTATCTGATGGTGTTCAGTACTTCAATAAATTCTGGGTGGCAGGATTCCCTGGATTGGCAATTTTTACAATGGCTGTGGGGGCCAACTTCATTGGTGATGGACTCCGCGATCTGCTGGATCCGAAATTGCGAAAACAGTTCTAAAATTATAATTGACGCTGCGAAACACAATATTTTACGAAGACCGTTGCCTATTTACAGTTCATAGCAGGCACACTTGCGTTGCCGATTGCTGGTAGCGGTACATAAGGTGGTAAAAGACACCACCTAAGTACCGACCACAATCGCAGCACCTGCTATGAATCTGTGAATAGGCAGCGGTCTTTTTGATGTGTGTGTTTCGCATCTGGCCATGATAATTTTGATGAGCGGAAGATGAAATTCCACGGTATGCTTGGGCGTACTATGTTAGATATTTCTGCGTAATTGACAAGTTTGAATGCGGCATGTATCATGTACTTAGTATCAAAAATGTACTGTAAAGATGGACTTTTATAAAGTGCTTTCAGATGGCTATTAGCTGGTGTATTTTTAATAAAAGTTAGCAAGAATTCTCCTTCCTCTACAGGTGGGAGATGAATTGCAGAAAAAAGAAAATAGAACGCTTGTTCTGCGGTGCGAAGTGTGGTATACTATAATCAGTCGAAAGGATAGAAAGGACTGATTATATGGACAAAATGGATCATAATGCACATTCAGTATATTTGATGTATTATCATCTGAT